>WLWD01003045.1_pt1 | contig 85541 bp, 71 predicted proteins | sample 6712731 | NCBI WGS metagenome assembly WLWD01 (sample SAMN12718690, study PRJNA576275) | sponge metagenome | isolation source: marine sponge | host: Mycale hentscheli | place: New Zealand: South Island, Marlborough, Capsize Point | collected 2014-11-01
GGAATGCAGGAGCAATCAGATGTCATGGAATACAGGAGCAATCAGATGTCATGGAATACAGGAGCAATCAGATGCCATGGAATACAGGAGCAATCAGATGCCATGGAATACAGGAGCAATCAGATGTCATGGAATACAGGAGCAATCAGATGCCATGGAATACAGGAGCAATCAGATGTCATGGAATACAGGAGCAATCAGATGTCATGGAATACAGGAGCAATCAGATGTCATGGAATACAGGAGCAATCAGATGTCATGGAATACAGGAGCAATCAGATGTCATGGAATACAGGAGCAATCAGATGTCATGGAATACAGGAGCAATCAGATGCCATGGAATGCAGGAGCAATCAGATGTCATGGAATACAGGAGCAATCAGATGTCATGGAATACAGGAGCAATCAGATGTCATGGAATACAGGAGCAATCAGATGCCATGGAATACAGGAGCAATCAGATGTCATGGAATACAGGAGCAATCAGATGTCATGGAATGCAGGAGCAATCAGATGTCATGGAATACAGGAGCAATCAGATGCCATGGAATACAGGAGCAATCAGATGCCATGGAATACAGGAGCAATCAGGTGTCATGGAATACAGGAGGAGCAATCAGATGCCATGGAATACAGGAGCAATCAGATGTCATGGAATACAGGAGCAATCAGATGTCATGGAATGCAGGAGCAATCAGATGCCATGGAATACAGGAGCAATCAGGTGTCATGGAATACAGGAGGAGCAATCAGATGTCATGGAATACAGGAGCAATCAGATGTCATGGAATACAGGAGCAATCAGATGTCATGGAATGCAGGAGCAATCAGATGTCATGGAATACAGGAGCAATCAGATGCCATGGAATACAGGAGCAATCAGATGCCATGGAATGCAGGAGCAATCAGATGCCATGGAATGCAGGAGCAATCAGATGCCATGGAATACAGGAGCAATCAGATGTCATGGAATGCAGGAGCAATCAGATGCCATGGAATACAGGAGGAGCAATCAGATGCCATGGAATACAGGAGCAATCAGATGCCATGGAATACAGGAGCAATCAGATGTCATGGAATACAGGAGCAATCAGATGCCATGGAATACAGGAGCAATCAGATGTCATGGAATACAGGAGCAATCAGATGTCATGGAATACAGGAGCAATCAGATGCCATGGAATACAGGCCAAATCAGATGTCATTGAAAAGGAGTCAATCAGATCCAGATGCAGAGCAATTCAGATGCATGGAATACAGGAGCAATCAGATGTCATGGAATGCAGGAGCAATCAGATGTCATGGAATACAGGAGCAATCAGATGTCATGGAATGCAGGAGCAATCAGATGCCATGGAATGCAGGAGCAATCAGATGTCATGGAATACAGGAGCAATCAGGTGTCATGGAATACAGGAGCAATCAGATGTCATGGAATACAGGAGCAATCAGATGTCATGGAATACAGGAGCAATCAGGTGTCATGGAATACAGGAGCAATCAGATGTCATGGAATACAGGAGCAATCAGGTGTCATGGAATACAGGAGCAATCAGATGTCATGGAATACAGGAGCAATCAGATGTCATGGAATACAGGAGCAATCAGATGTCATGGAATACAGGAGCAATCAGATGTCATGGAATACAGGAGCAATCAGATGCCATGGAATACAGGAGCAATCAGATGTCATGGAATACAGGAGCAATCAGATGTCATGGAATACAGGAGCAATCAGATGCCATGGAATACAGGAGCAATCAGATGCCATGGAATACAGGAGCAATCAGATGCCATGGAATACAGGAGCAATCAGATGCCATGGAATACAGGAGCAATCAGATGCCATGGAATACAGGAGCAATCAGATGCCATGGAATGCAGGAGCAATCAGATGTCATGGAATACAGGAGCAATCAGATGCCATGGAATACAGGAGCAATCAGATGTCATGGAATACAGGAGCAATCAGATGTCATGGAATACAGGAGCAATCAGATGTCATGGAATACAGGAGCAATCAGATGGAAAATAAGTAATTTTTGTTTTTCCAGAAGGGATGCATTCTCTTTTACAGAATGTTTCCATAACTTCTCAGATTACTTCAGAAGCTTTGCTGCTGGCTAGAGTAGCTAAACTAGTTCGTGCAGAAATACTTCAGGCTGAAAAAACTTCTGAATTTGCCAACAAGTTTCCACCAAATTGCCAGACAGACTGTGTAGTGCACCATACAGTCTAAACCTCCTCATCTCCATGATACTTTAAGGACCAAATCTGAAACATGTAAACTAACACAATGATTCCCAGAGTTGCCTCACAATATCTCAATGGATAATTTTTTAACTCACAGAAAAAAACACACAGTGGTTTAGACAAAAGTTTCACTAGGCACTCAGCTACTCGAGAGCTCCTCTTCCTCTATACCTCGGTCTAAACATTCATTCATTGGTTAGAAGCAAGAAGCTAATAGAGCAGCTTCATGCTCTTGGAGTTAGCATTTCATACGGCAGGGTGGTACAGATAGAGAAAGATGCAGCCTATTCACTTTGTGCACAGTGTCAAGCTAATGACATTGTTTGCCCATCTCATTTGCGTAAAGGGTTATTTGTAGTAGTTGCAATGGACAACATTGACCATGATCCATCTTCCACAACTGCTCCATCTTCTTCTCATGGAACAGGCATCAGCCTAACAGTTTCCTATTTCTCAACTCAGAATGTACCTGTACCTAGTTCATGGGGATGGATGGACGATTCTCAGTGTGGATGGCTTCCTATTTGGAAGACAATTCCAGAAGCTGCAGAGACATGTACTGAACTAATCAAGTGTGGGTGCAAATCTACCAGAGGATGCATACGCTGCAAATGTGTCAGAACTGGACTACATTGTACAAATATGTGCACTTGCCAGTGTGGCATTCAACACATTGCAGTATGTGTGTGTATTACACTCACTATTATGCCAATATTATTATGGAACTGTTCTATCTGGTTTATTATATATGGAGGGAAGTGGTACTTGCTCAATTTATTACGGCTAGCTAAATATTAATTTAATCGACTTTTATTTTCGCTTTTCTGAAAATTATGGTCATAATATTGGCTGAAATTTTTGCAGCCGATCCATTTCATATTTAGTATATAGTAATTAGTTAGTGTACAAAGTTTGGTGCTTTTGTCAACTCTGTAAACATATTTTCACTAAGCCACCCTACTATCATAGCTTGCAGCTACCAGTGTACAAGTTCCCATTCTTCCTCCACAGCCAACTGTGGGAGGATGTAGTCACATGATGATCATGTGAACATTTAGCTACTGCACTTGATACTGATAAAATGTCAAAATAGGCGGAGTTTTACCTTGCAGAGCATCCTCGTACTTCTCCAGCTCCTCGTAAGACTGAGCTCTCCGCAATATTGCCTTCAGGTATGACGATTCTAATTTCAGAGCTGAAAAATAAAAACACACACACACACACATATATTATATATATATATGTGTGTGTTTCTATTTTATATATATAAGCAAAAAAACTGGACAAAACAATTACAACAACTATAACACACAAACCAACCCCCCCCCTCCCCTCCTCCCCCTCCCCTCCTCCTCCTCCGGTGTGGACCCTCAGTGCTTTAAAAATAGCGTTACACCTCACTATTTAAAATTTCATATTGGAATTTTTGTTCGGGAAACATCTCCTGTATCATCTATGAAACTATAATGTCTACGTAGTTATTACCAACGGTAAAACTTCCACGATTTTAAAAACAACAACAACAAAAAGGAGTTCATCAGATGCCATCCTTGCTTGAAGCAGAAGTTTTACACACTATTTTAGAACATTGGGATACCAGGATTAACATTACAAAAATTGAGGAAAAAAAAAAAAGAAGCAATTAATAGAAAAAACAAAACAAAACAAACAACAACAACAACAACAACTAGGTGTGTTACTGTATACATGGAAAAGATCAGAGGTACAAATTGTTAGTATAAAGCAGGAGAGACATGAACTGTAGAACAGGCGAAGCTATTTATGATTGTACAGACACTATTTTAATCCGATAGTTAACCACACCCTAAAATGCTTCAACTACATTATTGACTGCAGATCAACAGAACCAGCTAGTCCAGTTTTCCCAGAGCCAGAATATAATAAATAACAACACACAGGAACCCACAGTATCTACTCAACACAATCACTCACCCTCAGTGCAATCATCAACTACCTCCTGGTGCATCTCCTATAGCAACACAGAACCACACCCACAATTAGCCACTGCTGTAGATAAGTGCTTGGATCTGACCTTCTTCATATAGCATGCTCCTCTGTTGGCATAGCAAACTGCCTTCTCGTGGTCACATGACCTGTCCTGTTCCTGGCATGACCCGGGGTATGCCTGCAGGGCACTGCTGTAGCATTCAATGGCCGTGCTATAGTCTGTACAACATACATACATACATGCAGACAGTATGAAAATAACAAAAAGGCTACACTTGTTTAATTAGCCTGATGTTACTGTAGTATCTCCTATTCCCCTAATCTAGGAAGACATCATTCAATTCATTTATTCCATGACAATATTTAACTATCTAGTGATGTGGTACAGCAAAAATGGCGAGTGAGCTGGTCTGACTGAAATTCAAATTTGAATTCTAGAAGTTATAATATTTCCTTGTTAGTTGAATGTTTTGTTTAATTTATTGTGTTATTCTTTAGCAACTCACAGCAATTGTACTCTCACATACACTTCATCACTGAACATACCAGCACAAGACTTACACCGTATTCTCTTCGCGATGGCAATTGATTTTCTAGGGGTAAGCAATCAAATTTCCAAGATGGGTAAGGATTGCTAAACCAAAGGATTCTGCTTATCAAGCTGCCTTTGCAAAGTACGCTCTGTTGAACTATTTTGTACCAGAGTTCTAATAGATAAAGCATCCTATTGTATTCTCTTAGTGACTTGACTATTGGAAAATGGATTTTCAAGTAAGAAAAAATCTGTTAGGCAAGGCATATAGCTAGGACAAACACCATAACCATGGTAACTTATACCACCGCCACTAATAGAATAGAAAAATGAACTATCGTGTAAAAGAGACCACAGACCAAATATGTACAATAGTATATCGCACACCTTATTTTCAATCATTCACCTCCAATATTACTCTGCTCCTGCCAATTATTTAATTAATGCAACCACATTCTCTTTCATTTACTGGGAATACCACTTACTTCTAAGAACCACAAGCTGCATTACAATACCATACCTTTCTCAGACTGCTTCAGCTCATTAGACGAATTATCTCTCTTTCACAGGCTTGTGCACTTGTGTGTCATGAAAGTGGTCCCCGGGTTCTAACCCCAGGGACACCAAACTTTTGGTATTGTTAAAAAACAGCCTGTGAAAGAGAGATAATACGTCTAGTTCAATCTTGAAGTTGGTAGGAAATAACAGACACAATTCCAGCTCTGTCAGACTGGCTCAGGACACTCACCTCCATTCCTAAAGTGTTGATTGCCATCTTCTTTATGCTTCTGAGCAGTTGTTAACAGTTCCTACACGAATACTCCCTTGACGTTACCGCTTTCCGAGTAGGTGTAATTTGTAAATACCTTCCATTCCTCTACACTTAAAGGGTCCGGCTTCTTTCCATCATCAAGTTTTCCGTCTCCGCTCTTAGCAGCACCGACCTTGTCTTCACCGTCCTCAGCTGAATAATAACCTTCTTGCTCATCACCACTTTCTTCTGCTGCCATTGACAGTCCTCTCCACTGCGACCTTTTACCGATCTGATGTTCAGTTAGGTAAAGGGTATTGCTAGGAAAACATTTTCTTAGCGAATATAATGGGGCGTGGTTTACAGATCTACGAGCATGCGCAGAGTACAGCGTCAAACGCATACCACCCCGAAGCGTCTACATACTTGTAACTGGTAAAAAATTAGAGACAACCCCTTAGTTTTGAAGAGGCGTTGACTGTGATAGTTACAATAACGCAGCTGACAACTAATCCCACTATAATACACTACTTTTCAGGTAAAAGGTTCAAAGTGTTGTGGCTATGAGTGGGGAGGAGGGGGTGGAGGGGGGGAATTGGGTTTGTTATTATGGTTTTTGCTTTCATAAATACATTAAACATATCTATAAGTAATAATTTTTACATGTTTCAGTAATTATTTGATAGCAGCACCAACTCAATTTAAAAATTCCTTATTTGCAAACATTCCAGTTTCACAGCTGCAGGTAAAAATGTTAGTGGTATTTCTGCATAAATTATTTTTTATACTAATAAACAGTACACCGAAAAATTTGTTTAAACCCTGTGGGGGTGTACAATATGACCTCAATGGGTACAGTGTATCCGGAACATCAAGTTGCATATTTAGGAGGAGCTGCTAATATTACCTGCAACAGTGCCACACCCCCTAAATGGACTAGAAATGGAATGCAACAAAAACTATTCTCTGCTATGAGGCACATTCAGTTAATCAACTTGACCTACTCCATGTCTGGAGTATACACATGCTACGGGACATTGAACAGTGATGGCAAGGATCCTTTCTCTGCATCTGCACAATTGCTAGTTGGAGGTGAGGCGATGGAGTGTATTTCACTTTGGAGATCATTCGATCACAATATATATTTTTTATAATATACCCTCTTAATAGGGTATATGTATTTCAATTTCTTCATTATTAACCATCGTTGCTGGAAGGTTTCCAGTCTCGTAGAGACTTTCACTCACATGATCATTGCTTTATATTTTCCTACTAATATAGAGTTTGAAAATTAGTATATAGTCATTACACACAATTCCGGACATGAAGTGCTAGTTTAAATAAATGTTAGTTTAGACAATGTGAAAATGCAAACCAGAGATGCATACAATGCAGTATATTCGATAACCCTTTACCAATTATAGATATCTCTGAAAATCTAGAGGCCAGGGCCACCCCAGCCTCCCCACCTCTGGCAGCCCACACAATGAACTCGCTCATTCCTGTTGTTTGTTGTATCAATCATGCCATCTCATTTTCTGTAGGTGTACTGCCCTTATAGCCCCATGGGATTAACGTAAAACATTTATCTGCTCATATAGTCTCGCGTAGCCAGACCCTTTACCAACTGTAACCGCTACGTGGGGAAAGGAAAGGGTCTGGGAACATACAATACAACGACTTGTTCAGCATCACCCCAAAAAGGGTGCTCAATTATCACATTCCAGCAAGATCACATCTGGAAGGGTGAAAACGTTGCTCAACTTCATTAAACTGGTGGAGTTGTTTTTTGTAGGCAATTTCTAAGCACTCCTGGCAAGCAACTAGAGCACTGAAGTGCAAACCCTCAGCGCTAGTTAGCTAGTATGATAAAGAAAATAATAACAAAGGAAAAGTGTAGAAACAAAATAAAGAAAGAGAAGTGGCATGAAGAGAGGCAGGAAAGAGAAAAAGACAATGAAGAGGGACAAAAAAAGAGGAATGAATGAAAAAAGGTAGGAAGAAAAGAAAAAGGAAGAAGAAAGAAAGAAAAACAGTACACGAAAAAAGAAAGGAAAAGGTAGGAAAAGAAATAAAAACAGTAGAAAGAAAGAGGAAAATAAAGGAAAATAAGGCAAGACGACAAAAGGAAAAAGAAAAAAAAACAGGATGAAAAAAAAAGATGAAAAAAAAAAAGAAGCGAGGATTCGAACCAGAGATTTCTAGGTTAGGTATTTGCTCACTCAACAACTACGCAACGCAACACCTCACGCTGAATGCATGTAATTGTTTGCATGAGGGAAAGGAAACAAAAGGAGTGCCATGGTGGTTTGCTGTAGATGTAACGGAAAAAGCGGTTGCAAAGGCTGTGCCTGTGTAAAGGCGAAGAAATGTTGTACCAACTGTCTACCTTTCCGTCGGGGGGCATTGTCTGAACTCCCATTTATCTCCCTCACCTGGCTCAGACGGTTCACTAGCACAGGCTCCCGTCACAACTAGTACTTAATAGCACAAGTACTAGCACTAGTGTTACTTCTGTCCAAGCTTCCACTACAACTCTGTCACCAACTATTTCTACTTCTCCAGGCATTGCTCATTCAACTACCTCTCCCTCTTTGACTCCATATAATGCTCACCAGAGCATGTCTACCTCTTCATCCACCCAACCATCTCTGCCTGATTATTTGCCAGTCTCTGCACCTTCTTTTACTTGGGGTACTGTAAGTGGCCCTGATTTCTGTACCCTGCTGGAGGATACTTACCTAGAGGTGACTCACTGGAGACGCAACAGTTTTTCCATTCCTTACGGTAAAGCTGGATGAAGCTTTGTTAATGAGTTGACAAGATTGTACCAAGCATTTGGGTCTGCCTCAGCCATGGAGTCAGTGGCCCTTAAGGCCGCCATTGTGCTTCCCATTCTATTGTTACAAAAGCCAAGCAAGAAGTCTAAACCCAAGGATCATATAACTTGCCTTGAGAGAAGACTCCCACTTTGGTTAAGTGGCCGTTTAATGGATTTAGTAAATGAAGGGAGAGCTCTACAAGAAAGACTGCCCCGTACGCACAGGATGTCTTACAAGAACAGTGATAATTTGGCCAGGTCCTTCTCCAACCTGATGTTTGATGGGAAATGCAAGGCTGCCTTAGACCTCTTGTCTACGATGACAAAGGGGGGCGGTTGCATTTGGATGATGAGGTGAATATGCATAAAACTGTCAAAGATATTCTAATTGACAAACACCCTCCTGCTCAACCTATTCATCCCAGCTGCATCGTATCGGAGGCTCCACAAGACCCACACCCAGTTATTTTTGACTCAATTGATGGTAGTGTCATCCGCAAGGCTGCTCTGCGAGTGAGAGGTGCTGCTAGACCTTCGGGTCTTGATGTACATGAATGGAGACGCCTGTACTTGTCATAAAAACTCCTCGAGAGACCTGTGCACAGCTATTGCCTCTGTTGCACGCAGATTGTATTCCTCCCATGTTGATTCAGTCTCCATTGCCCCGGCATGGGTGTAGACAAAATTTTTTTTTTGGGGGTGCTCAAATCTTATACACTTCAGAAGCTATCTGTTGTTGACTGTGACTCAAATGAGCAAGTTATTGACTAAATTGGTGTATCGACTATTATCATATGTCCCTTTTACTTAACCATTTCTACGTATTCTTAAATATTATTGCATGCTCTAATAGTATAAATAAGTTGCAGATATTATGAAAGACTCACCTGTGCACAATGGTTGTGTGGCAATCACTTTAGCTCTCATCCATTGTTCGGCTATATGCAAATGTATAGACTCGTCATTGAGTTTTAATAAAGACTCATTCTTGAGTCCTGTTCATGAATAAGGACCCACTGTTGGGTCCTATTCAAGAATCACCCATTCTTGTTTGAATAAGGGCCCAATCTTGGGTCCAATTCAAGAATAAGGACCCATTCCTGGGTCCCTATTGAAGAATGTGTACCCGTAATAGGGTCCCAACTATAAAAAAAAGATCCATTCTTGGGTCCATATTCAAGAATAAGGACCCATTGTGGGGTCCTTTTTAAGAATAAGGGCCCTTTCTTGGCACTTATTCCAAAAACTTTGGGTCCGAATACGAAACCATGATAGGGTCCCAAATAAAAAAAAAATTAGGACCAATTATTGGGTCCTATTAAAAAAATAGGGACCAATTCTTGGGACCTATTCAAGATAAGGACCCATCCTTGGGTCCATATTCAAGAATATGAAACTATAATTGAGTCCCTAATAAAAGAGTAAGGACCCATTCTTGGGTTTTATTTTAAAATTAGGACCCATGCTTTGGATCAACATAACAATAACGTTTTCACTATTTGTATATCAGCGATTGATTTCAGAAGGACGGTATTATTTAATGCTTATTTCTGGACCCAATTTAAGTGAAGCTTTTCAGCTGTCCTGATTTTACTAACCCCTTTACCAAGCAACGTAATAAAAGTATGGTAACATGAACCCATTCTATAAAGTATGCAATCTGAAGCATAGCCCACAAACAAGTTAAAATCATTTTTTTAAGATTTTTGGGAAATTTTCCTTAAAAATTTAAGTTTTCTTCAAAAAAAATAGTTAAGAATTATTCAATAATTATTGTTGAGAATGTATTATAGCCAAATATTGGCATTTTTCTTTGGATGGCAATGGTACAGTCAAAAGAAACAACAGCATCCTTCCCTTGCACATAATGTATCCAAGGATACCGGCTATACCAACCATGAAACAGAGAAACTTCGCTGCTGTTTGCCAAAAGTTTGCTTGGTGAAGTTTAATATAGGTTGATGTGGTCCAGCAGCAAGTGAACAGTTCAACTCAATCTCACTATCCTGACTAGTTGATGCCATACCTGGCAGCTCACTTATTTTTTAGGTGAATTTTCAGGCCACATGGACTTCCACAATCTAAATAACCCACTTCCTGATGTTTAACATCCCACCTCTCTTAATTAACACTCCATTGGTAAAAAATTTGGGGGTGCTTGAGCACCCCCAAGCACCCCCTTGTCTACACCCATGCCCGGTCCTGTCTTGCAGACTGATTTCTCTCGACAAAAATCCTGGTGTGCGTCCAATTGGTATCGGTGACACCGCCGAATCATTGCTAAACCCATCCTGTTTGTTACTGCGTCTGACATTCAGGATGCCATGGGCTGCCTGCAGCTCTGCGGGGGTCAGATATCAGGTATCGAGGCCGCTGTCCATTCAACAAGATCTGCCTTTGAGTCTGATGATGTGGAGGCCGTGTTACTTGCTGATGCTTCAAACGCCTTCAACTGCATTAATAGACTGATTGCACTACTCAACATACAACGCCTTTGTCCCACCATTGCCACCTTCCTGATTAACTCTTACAGGTCTAACATTGAGCTCTTCTTCATGGATGGTGAAGTCATTCGATCCATGGAGGGTACCACTCAAGGCGACCCCCTGGCAATGGCCATGTATGGTCTTGCTATTGTTCCTTTGATAAAAAAACTAGATGGTACCTGTAGGCAGATTTGGTATGCTGATGATTCTGCTGCTTGGGGGTCCCTAGATCAGTTGCAGAGCTGGTGGAGCCAATTATCACGTATAGGTCCTGGGTTCGGGTATTTTGCCAATCCCTCAAAGACATGGCTTGTGGTCAAGGAGAGCAAACTTGAAGAAGCAACCGCCACCTTCGCTTTCGCTGGCTCGGGCGTCAATATTACTTGCAGTGGGAGACCCTACCTTGGTGCTGCCACAGGCTCGGATCTTTTTGTTAAGGAATATGTGGAAGCAAAAGTAGCATCTTGGGTCGCTCTTACTCGTCAACTAAGTGAGATCGCAAAATCACAACCTCAAGCAGCCTTCTTAGCATTCACACATGGTCTCCAAAGCAAGTGGACATATGTCAGTAGAGTTATTCCTAACATCAGCTATCTCCTTGAACCTTTGGACACTGCCATTCGCAGACCTCTCAACTCTCACGCATTTTGCGTGAGTCACACGCATTCCATCATTTAATCACGCTCACACGCATTGAAAGTATAGTCTCACGCAATTTTAGATTTCAATAATGTGGGCGTGGTTGAACTATTGCGCTACACGAATCGAAAATGTGAAGAGTTTTAGACCAAAATATGTGACAACCGGGCACAACGCGGCGTGCGTAAAATCGAGAAAAGATCGAAAGTATTGTTTCAAGCCGACGGAAGGGAACGGTTAGGTCTATTATAGCGGGAACGACTTAAGCTACGACGATAAAACTTGGAGAGCTCGATGTCTGGACGCCGACAACTTTGTAAGTGCAAAAAAAAATTTTGAAGGGTGCCGCGTTGTGCCTGGTTTTCCTGTAGACGGTCACATAGAATAAAAGGTAAGAGAATAGTAGTAGCTTTTGCTGATTCTTAATAATCATTTTTCTATTCTCCTACAAAGAATCGGTTCTTGAGATTCAGGTTCTCAAGTCAGATCTTTAACAAGCTGTATAACCTTCTGTGACTGTCAATACTAGCAGTGTTTACTCTAGACCTGCCAGGTATTCCATCATTGGTTGCTTACTTGAAATAAAATTAGCCCCATGCTCAACAAACCAATATAATTCTACCATAGCAACCAAAGTGTATGGGCGTGTATCACCAAGCATGACTGTTTTCCACATCTCACTCATTTGACACTCGTCTCACTCATTTTACACTAAACTGTCACTCTTTTGCAAATATTGAGGTTGAGGTCTCTGCATTCGGTGTGAACTCATCCCGGCACTAACTGGTCATTCACCACCTAGTGACCTAGAATGTGCCCTATTCGCCCTGCCTGCAAGACTTGGTGGGCTTGGGTTGAGACCGCCTTCTATGAATGCACACTTAGAACACAGGTACTCACTCCTGGTTACTTCGAAGCTAAATGAGCATATTCTCAACTAGTGCGGGACCTACAGTTACGACATCATCTGTGATCAGCTCAACCTGAAAGCTAATCTCTCTAAAGAAAACAGAGAAAGGTACAAAGAGGATGCTGACCAGCTTAGAGGATAATTACCACCCAGCTTGATTAAAGCTATGACACTCGCCATGGAGAAGGGTGCATCCTCATGGCTCACAGTTCTACCTCTTGCAGAACATGGTTTGCCTTGCACAAGTCAGCCTTTCATGTTGCTCTAGCCCTCCGCTCAGGGGCGGATCCAGGGGGGGCCCAGGGGGCCCTGCCAGAAAGAAGTATTAAATGCTGGCTGTATTACATGTTTGTGCCTTGTGTGTATCACATGTCGGTGTGTGTGGTGTGTGTGTGTGTAAGGGGGGTGGTTAGTGTACTTCATTTACACCATGACCACTTACCCATGCTTGTGCTGGCATTCTACTAACATTGCCTTATGATAGCAAGATTGCCAGTTTGTAATGTGAAAATGTCAAAGAGAGTTCAGTCTAAAGATCCAGGTGGTTCATAACGAGTATGTGCTAGTAACATGACTCTTCACCAGTTTTTCAAGAGTTCCAGGTAACATAGCTCCAGCTATAAAATATTATTTCATTAACAATTAATGATTTTTTCTAGCACTGAGAGAGTTGCTCCTCAGGATATTCCAACTGGTGATATACCAGCTACTACCCTGACAGAATCTAGTAATTCAGAAGTAGTATCTGACAGCAGTCCTACCTTAGCAAGCCCAGTAGTACAGTGTAGTAGTTCAGCTTTTGTTGCAGATGATGCCGATATTTCTATTGACCCTGAAGTCCAGTCTGGAGATTTTGGCCGCATAGTAGCACTCAAAGCTAACAGACAACTGACACCTGACGAGAAATATCTTCTCAAGCATCATTTTGTCCCCGACAAGAATTATAATTTCCCAGTTCATAGCACTGGGAATCACAATAGGAAATTTCAAATCAAGTGGCTAGATGAATAAAATGGCCTTGTTTACTCCATAACAGATGATGGCGGATACTGTAAGTTTTGTGTTTTGTTTGGAAATTGTGATCCATCTCAAGAATTGAGTGTGCTAGTTAAGCGACCCCTTGACAATTTCAAAAAGGCCAAACAGAATCTTAATGATCACTTTAGTACCAGAGAACTAAGAAATCATCAGGCAGCAGTTGAAAAAGCCATGACATTCTGTTCTGTGCAAGAAAAAAAATTGTTCCCATAGATCAGCAAATTAGTTCTAGACGAGCCAAGCTGATCAGAGAAAACCGACTGAAGTTACAGTCCATTACAGCTACAGTTATCTTTTGTGGGCGACAAGGACTAGCCTTCAGAGGGCATGCTGAAGATGGCCCATTTGATGTTACTGATGACACAATTAACAGGGGCAATTTTCAATCACTGCTAAGATTTAGAGTAGATGCAGGAGATGTTGTACTAAAGAAACACCTAGAAACTGCCGATCGCAATGCCATCTATATCAGTAAAGAAATACAAAATCAGATGATAGTGATTTGTGGAGATGTTATTCGAAATAAGATCCTACAGAAAATAAGAGAGGCAAAGTTTTTTTCTATAATTGCAGATGAGGCAACTGACTCTGCTAATGATGAACAGCTTTCTATTAGTATAAGATTCCTTGACAACAATGTACCACAAGAGAAGTTTCTGGGTTTTCATGAGTGTCTTTCTGGTGTTTCAGGTGAAGCTATTGCCAATAACATCATTACTCAGCTAGCTAATTGGCAGCTGGACCCTCATATGCTTAGAGGTCAAGCCTTTGATGGAGCAGGAGCAATGGCTGGAAGGTCAAGAGGGGCATCTTCACGCATTTTGTCAATTTACCCCAAGGCATTGTACACACATTGTGCAGCACACAGGTTAAATCTTTGCGTGGTAAAATGCTGCAGTCTGAGAGAGGTGAATAATATGATGGAAATAGCTGATAAGACTGCTCGTTTTTTTTCTAACTCTCCCAAAAGGCAGTTATCATTGAAGAGTTGGATCCATGAAACCCTGTTGGAGGAAGAAAAAAGGAAAAAACTTAAACAAATGTGTCGTACTAGGTGGATAGAGCGCCATGAGGCTTTTGAGGTTTTCATAGACTTGTTTCTTCCAATTGTATGTAGCCTTGAAGATATTTCTTGTGGTTCTGGATGGAACAGAGAGTCACGATCTGATGCGCAGTCTTTTCTTTTAGCTCTATCACAGTTTCAGTTTATTGTTACTTTGAAAGTTACTCAAAGTGTATTGGCATACACAAGGGCACTGAGTGTAAAGCTTCAAGGTCGCTATAGTGACATTGTACGAGCTTACCGGGAAGTTGATAATGTAAAGGGTACAGTGCGTGACCTTAGATCTAATGTAGACACATTTCATGCTCGGGTTTATGATGAAGCAAGGAAACTAGCAGAGGTAGTTCATGTTGATGAGTCAATACCTAGGCTTGCATCCAGGCAACAACACAGATCTAATGTTTCTGCTGACAACTACCCACAATATTACTGCCGAAATTTAACTATCCCTTTACTTGATCACTTGATAACTCAACTTAACACTAGATTTGACAAAACAGATTCAGTAGTTGAATTTATGCAGCTCTTGCCTTCAGTGATAATTATTAGTAATGAGTTTTTGCGACCACAAAATTTCGAGCATATTCTTGAGCTTTACAAAGATGACCTCCCATCCCGTGCATGCTTCAATTCAGAGCTCGACCTGTGGCAGCACAAATGGAAAGCTGACTCTGAATTAGCTGTAAGCCTTTGTACTCCAGAGAAAAGCCTAGTACATGCAGATTGTGATTTCTTTCCTAATATTCACACTCTATTATGTATAATGGGCACATTGCCAGTTACAAGCTGTGAATGTGAAGGTTCCATCAGCATGCTCAAATTAATCAAGACTTCACTGAGGAGTAGTATGGGACAAGACCGTCTTAATGGATTGGCAATGCTATATTACCACCTGACATTGAAATTACCTCAGAGGAAGTAGTGGATGAATTCTCCCGTCGCCATTCAAGACGGATGGCATTATGACTATACAACTTACTTCAATAAATTCTTGACTAATTCCTTATTGTAGTCAGTGAGTGTAATTTTTTTCGTGTATGTAACAAATTGAAATATTCAGAAAGAAACCAAAAAAATTTAATTAGTGGGTGTGATAAAATGGGTGTTGTCAAGTTTCCACTTAACTTTCGGCCCCCCCCCCCTCTATAATGCTACATCCCCCTGCCGCTATGGTTGGTCACCTCCAAATTTACCATTAAAATGTGAATGTGATCATGCATTTACAGTAGATCACGCCTTATCATGTGCCAAAGGTGGTTTCCCCTCTATCAGACACAATGAGATCAGGGACATTACTGCTACGCTGCTGACCGAAGTTTGCAATGACGTGTGTGTGGAATCTGACCTACAGCCCGTTGCTCCCAACCAACTACATGGTTCCTCTGCCAACATACAAGATGGTGCAAGGTTGGACATTGCGGCAAATGGTGTTTGGGGTGGAAGACTGGAAAGAACTTATTTTGACGTACGAGTCTCAATCCCATTGCACCATCCAACCGGAATCTACCCCCATCTACTGCTTATCGAAAGCATGAACGGGAGAATAAAAGGGCTTATGAACAACGTGTCCGTGAAGTTGAACATTCTTCATTCACTCCACTTGTGCTATCTGCTTCTGGCGGTATGGGCACTGAAGCCACGATTTTTTACAAGCGTCTTGCCAGCCTTCTGGCAGGGAAGTGGAATACACACTACAGCAGGACTGTGTGTTGGTTGCGTTGTCGTCTGAGCTTCGCCCTACTGAGATCTTCAATACAGCTCTTAGAGGTGTGCGATCCTCCAGGGGGCATGCGGTAAGGCTGCCTTCTGCAGTAGACCTCGTCACCTCTGAATCACAGGTGGTGGTAGACACTTAACTTTTACTAGTTTTTATTTTTATCCTACTGTCTCTGTTTCATCTACACTTTTTTTCATCTACACTGTCTAATTACAATTAAAAAAAAAAAATAAAAAAAAAAATAAAAAAATTGTTTGCTATTTAAAAGTGATTTGCAACCTGCAAGCTGGCTCACGTGACAAGCAAGTTTTTTAAGGGGCGGTTCCCGCTGTAAGCCTACGATCGCACGGCTCTGGAAAGACTCGTTTTTTTCTGGAAAATGAAGTCCAAAATCAAAATTCTGGCATATTAAAAGAACTTACTTCGTGAAATACTGCTGTTTGATGCCGCTTAGAGCCTGGCTGGTTCCTACCTTCCAGAAGTGCCTGTTGACAGAGTGACAGAATGACACTAGGACTACTGCAACCCTCTTGCGCGTGCGCGCTGAGGGTTAATAAACGTACGAGCATGAATAGGAGACCTGCTACCCGAAGCGTTGGATGTGATAATTGGAGCACCATTTTTGGGGTGCTGCTGAACAAGTCGTTGTATTGTATGTTCCCAGACCCTTTCCTTCCCCGTGTAGCGGTTACGGTTGGTAAAGGGTCTGGCTACGTGAGACTACTGCTCATAACTGGTGACTTCATATTTTATTGGCCATCCTATTTTATGTTTTGATTTTTAGCTGAACTTGTGGAGTGAGTTAGTTAGTGTAATATAATAGTCATTAACATTAATTTGATGTGATGGGATAATGTGAAAGTTAATGACAAGTAACATTAGAAATCCAACGAACAACAACAACAACAAAAAAAAAACAACAACCCAAAAACAAACAAAATCAAAATCAAAACAACTGCAACAAAAATGTCCTTTGAATAAGCGCAAGTATGATCAAAAGTTTTCAATTTTGGTGATGATGATGATGAGGCCATTTGTATACAAATTGTAGTTACTAGCAACATAATAACATGATAGTTGTCACACTTCGTTCTCTAATGTTTGAGTCCAATAGAGCAGGCCATTGTGTTGAAAGATAAATACTACAGCGGGAATGTGAATTTAATGAGAACAATCCTTTCTAAATAATTAAACAGAGTACTTTTATCGGGACAGTAAACCTTATCTCTGAGTTTATTAGGCAGCATTGACTGCTGGGAGTTCGGCCTTAGGATTTTATTTACTTCTCCATTCTGATTAGGATGCTGTTATACTATATTGCTACTTTAGCTAGCTAAATGAACATAATAAAATATTTTAAAACTTATTATATTATGGAGTAAATATAATTACAGGACATTTGGGTTTGTTAAATATTATGTTCATTTGACTAGTAATAATGTTCTTTTAGTCATTAGATGTATTATGTCTCTTTTACAGGCTTTTTAAACAATACAGAATTAATAATAAATTTGGTCGCCACCAGGGAATTGAACTCAGGACTCCTTTTGTTTAACTCATTAGCGTTCTGCCACTGAGCTACGACAACCAGTCAGCAAACATACACTCCAATTCTGTATTTGTATGAGTAATAGCAGGGTAACCGTGCTATTGATCCCTAATTACCTCCTATCACCCGCTAATAGTAGGCCAACTTTTTAATAAGTCATTTGCAATCGTTCGCTCACCATCTCCTTAATTATAGGATTAGTTTCCGCTGAACTTCGTTTTCAACGTTTGGCTCCTCCTAATTTGTTGAAAAACATTCCGTCTAATGCGGGTAGAGCAACTGTGGTTAAGAATGACATCATTTCAAACTAGAAACTACTAGAATTTACGTTTCCAAGGTTAACGCTGCATGCGCACTTAATTGTACTATTTCACTTAGCCACCGTTGTGTTTCACTTAGCCACCGTTGTGTTTCACTTAGCTACCGTGATACCTGGCTATTTCAATTAATTACGCGCTATTTCAATTAATTATGCGTTATTTCACTTCCCCCTTGTTATTTCACTTCCCCCTTGTTATTTCACTTTCCCCTTGCGATTGAACAGCGATCTTTCCCATACTTTTTTGAATGAGCAACTGAGGCGCAGTACTATTAATACTGTTCGGGGGTACTGCTATGCTATGGTCTTACTATTAACAGACCAACAAAAAATCACTTTTTGCAAATATTCTTTTTATTCGTTGAATTGTTTTACTTCACTAATTTATCACTTCATAATTTCTTTCTTAGTCTTCTTTTACTCATTAGTTATACTCTCTCTCTTTTCACACGTTGTTTGAACAATACAGAATTAAAATTATTTGATCCTTGGGAATCGAACCCAAGGAATTGAATCGGACCGCTTGCTTAACGCACAAGCGGTCAGCCACTGAGCTGCGACTACCAGCCCTACCGAACCCTTAACGGAATAAATTCAGAATTGGAGTGTTTGTTTGCCAGCTGGGTGCTAGCTTGGCGTTAAGCCAGCATTCCTGGGTCCAATTCCTGGTGGGACCAAATATTTTTAATTCTGTATTGTTTAAAAAGCCTGTGAAAGAGAGAGAATACATCTAATGAATAAAAATATTAGCGTAGTAAGAATGAATTTATAGAATAGCTATTATAGAATGTTATTTGCTTAGAAGTATGATTATAATGTTATAATTTTAAATTAAAAACTTTAATAGCTAAGGATGATAGCAAAATAAATAAAGTGATTGTGAAGAGGAATATTGGAGGTCATGTGAAATTAATTTGTGCAGCAGATAGTGCAGTTTCTTGGTATTGGGATCCATCCAATGAATTGCCTCAGGAAACATCAATATCTCATTATAATCCACTACATTTATATGACCTTCAAGAAGATGCTGAAGGTTATTATTACTGCTATGGTCTCAGAGATGGTAAAGGATTTTTAGCAAGATCCCAATTATTAATGTATGGTAAGATATCACTTGTATGCTTGATTGTAGAATATACTGCAGTGACTCAACACTATCTAGCTTTATTACATAACATCAATATTTAATTTACAAATTGGCTCATTGAAGAACTGATGCAGTCACAAAAAAATTAGCAAATTATATATACAACACAATTAGCTAATATTGCGCCTTCCCCCCCCCCACTTCTTCTCCGTTCTTTTTTAAACCTAAGCTGCCTTATCTGGCGAATTCCAACAGCTTTATAATCGCCTTTTTCCCTCTCTTTGGTACTTTTACCTTCCCTTACTTTCTGTTGAAACATACACCGCCTTACCTCGTCCACTATTACACCCGTTTATTGGTTACAACTAGTTGTGTGCTTCAGCACAAATTGCGAGCGAGCCTTAAACTACACTATAGAGCTATTTCATCATGTGACCTTGGTGGCGTTAACGCACACGCGCAAATTAGCTGGTGTACGGGTGTTCTTGGCGAGTGAAGCCTGGAACTTTCAAGGTACGCTGAAACACTTTCAGGTGGTGCCAAAGATCGATATCTAGAAAAGATAAACCTTCTAGGAGGCAGGGATCCCTTTTGTGGACCTCAGGGGGAGAGTACTGATTGTGTGCCACCAGTAGAAGCTGGCATACCTGGTTCTCACAACTAGTTTCTTGACTGCTAAGCAGTTCAAGGCTTACAAAGGCTTGGAATCATACAATCAATTTGTGTGTGGATGGGTGAAGGATGTTCAGGTATGGATGAATGAAGAAAAATATGTAGCAAGTGGAAAAGTAAGTTAAGAATACTTAATACAAATATATGTGACATGAGTAAATAACAACTTTAGATTCGTCACTCCCAACGATTCAATGAGGCCCCATTAATGGATTATTATTGAATACAGTGGGGAAATATGCTGTGCACATTGTGACTGTATGGCAGGTTTGGGTGAAACATGTACCCATATTAGTGCTGTTCTCTTCTATTTGGAAGCATTACATCGATTGAAAGGTACTGAAACTTGCACACAGCAAAGATGTGAATGGATAATGCCAAAATTAAAAAAAACATGGACTACCTCCCAATTGAGCAGATTGACTTTACCTCTGCTAAAGGTAAAAAAAGGAAGCTGGATGAAGTAATTGACAGCAATAAATTACCGGAAATAAGCTCTGTATCAACACCAGATGTAGTACTTAAAGTCCCTACGAAGAAAGACAAAGATTCTTTTTATAAAGAATTAAGTCAGGCTGGTACTAAACCAGCTATTTTATCTTTGATACCAGGATACTCTAAAACTTATGTCCCTAAAACATTCCTTCCTGAATTTCCCTTACCCCTTACTGCACTGTATGATCCAAATTGTTTGAAATTGAGCTTTGATGAACTCCTAAAAAAGTGTGATTCAATTGAAATTGTTCTGACATCAGATATGGTCAAGTTGGTTGAGAAAAAAAATCAGAGAGCAGTTTAAATCTAAGCTTTGATACAAATATAGATCAGGACGAATAACCGCTTCTAAAATGAAATCTGCCTGTCGTACAGACCCTGCACAACCATCCCAAAGTTTAATTAAACAAATATGTTATCCTCACTCAGTCATTCACATTTAGAAGCAAACCTACTGATTGGGGGTGCAAACATGAAGCCTCTGCTATAAGTCGCTATGAAACATATGGCCATTTTTTGGTGCAACACCTGATAGCAAGATATCATGTACATGTTGTGGGACAGGATATGTGGAAGTTAAATGCCCCTATTGCCACAGAGGTGAAAGTATTGAGTGTGATGTAGAGGATAAAAAGTTCTGCTTACAGAAGAAACCTGATGGTAATCTACAGTTAGATCGTTCGCACTCATATTATTATCAAGTCCAAACACAACTTTTTGTTGGAAATGTAGACTATTGCGACTTCTGTGTATGCACTTTTTCACAAGATGGCCAGAACAATTTGTACATTGAGCGTATAAATAAAGATCAAGAATTCTGGGACACTTGTGTACAGAGAGCAGAACATTTTATTAGAACAAGCATTCTTCCAGAATTGCTCGCAAAATGGTACACTCGATCAAATAAATCGGCGTATCATTCCAATTACTCTCTCCACGTGTATCCGTACATTGGCAATGCTACGAGTGTCATGCACTTCCATTGCTGAAAGTTGTGAGTGACCCTTGGTAAATGCAGGTATGTGAAGGCTAGCCTGCATCATAGCAACAGAATCAGAAATACTGAACCCCCTATCTGCCAAAACAATGTCATCAGGAATCAAATGATCTAGTACACCACAATGGTCAGTAATATGGCTGTCACTCACGCGACCACCCCATGGTTTGGACACATATGAAATTACACCTTGGGGACAAATTCCAACTAGTATTTTAACGTTGTTGTGGTGCTTGTAATTTGACCATGTACAAGCACGGGCGTGAAGATTTGATGGCCTTTCCAAAAATATCTCAAAACAGTCAATGATGATGGCGACCTTCTTTCCAAAAGATTCTTGAAAACAAATTGGCATTGTCTCCATTAGAGCGTCACGATTGGGCCAAAAAATAAGATGACATAACCTGTGACTCATAATGTTTATCCATTTTGAAAATATTCTGGATACAGTTGAAAAGGATACACCAAACCGGTACGCCAAATCTTGCATTTGAGAATTCAAACGAAGCTTCATAAGTACCATTATAAATTCCTGATAAGGTGTAAGCTTGCAATGCTTGTGATGTGCAAGAGCTGGTTCAATTAGATTGAATACTGCTTTAAGAATCTTACTGTTCGGTAGTCCAGTGTAAAATTTCACCTGTTCATCTGGTATCCCAGTGTCTTTGAAGAATGCAGGTAAGCTGACTATCTTTGAACAAGTTTGAGATGCTGAATCTTCTGGGAAATCACTTGTCTGAGTGAATGCATCCTTGACTACATTAAATTCAACTTGAGTGCTAGCATGAACTACTGTAGTAGATTCCTGAATGGGCACTTCATCTGGAATATCTGAATGAGCAGCCATCACAGAGTCACTGGTACCTTTCTGTAAGGAATCATTCTTGTGTGCCTTCGATTCCACCTCTCTATTGCTGTGGATGACAATCTGGACTTGCTGTGGCCTAAATTCTGTGTTGGGAGCCAGTCTGGATTTGTATCGTCCAATAAATCTGCTGGCTTTCCAGAAATGAAGTGCCTGGAACAGATTCTGTTGTTCTTCATAATGTTGTCAGTAAGACCAACCCTCGAAATAGCAGCCCAAAACCCGTCTTTCCTTCTCTTACTGAGTGTATAAAGTTCTTTACCCTTTGTGTTAACAACCTTCGGCAGCCTAAAGAAGGAAACATCTTTGTCTCGGCCTGAACGTTTGCTACAGCCTACTACAACGCAAAGAACCATCCCGAACTTGTACACCAGGTATATTGCGCGGGCGCTAATAACTTATCACGTGACACTTGAAACATCTCTATTCTTAAACGCGATAGATTTTAACAACTAACATTTAATTCTGTTGATTAGCTGTATAATTTTGGACTACACGCGTCAAGTAAACTTTTAATTTTTTACAATTTTTTACGACGTTTCGACCACGTTTTGTTTTTTGCTTTTTCTTGTACCTGAAGAAGACCAGCAAACGTGGTCGAAACGTCGTAAAAAATTGTAAAAAATTAAAAGTTTACTTGGCGCGTGTAGTCCAAAATTATACAGCTAATAAACAGAATTAGCTAACCAAGTCACTATGACTCTCAAGAACTACAACTAACATTTAAACTACTAAATAAAAGTCGAGTTATTAAATTACGCATACGCGGTAATTGGGATCCAATGCCATAGTAACCGCTCCCCTCAACTGTTTGAATTGAAAAAGAAGCAACAAAATAAAGTCACGTTATTTACATTTATCTTTGTATCCTTAAAAGTAGTTGTAACGCACAATTCTTTCACACAACTGAACATACCTAGCAAGACTTACCTTTGTGGTTCGTCTAGTGGACAATGAATTTTCAAGTAAATACTGTTGAGTAGGGCTTATAACTTTGACAAATAGTGTATTAACTTACCACCTCCACTAACTCGAATAGAAATGGAGCTCCCATAATGTTTTGAATTTTAACTGCACCCACAAAACAATTCAAAGCGGTAAACAATTCAATTTCTAAGGTGATACGGATAATAATCGCAAAACCGGAGGATTCTGTTTAGTGAAGTTTGGGAAGGGGTCAAACACGGAGCAAACATACGTGAGGGTCAAAGTACAAAATGACATACTTAAGTCTACTCGTATTTACAAACAAACTCAAATTCCCGATTTTCAATAGTAAATCGTAAGTGTCTCGCTAGATACGCTCGCTCGCCAATTAATAACTTTGTACTTAACATGAAGACGCTTTACTAGTTCATGTAGAGTGGTCACTTTATCGTGCTGTTTGAGCTCATGAATTATTCATGAATACCACACTGTCGGTCATTGTCGGCGATCATCGTTGTGGCTGATAAGCAGGCGCTCTAGTGATGTGCTTGAGCACAAATGACTGAGCAGAACTAAAACAACACTGTTGTTAAACAATTGATTTTTTAACTTCTAACACTAAACTACTAAAAATAAGTCGAGTTTTTAAATTACACACAATACGCCAAAGATTGCCATAGTAACCCCTCAACTCTTTGAATTTGGAATAAAAATATAAAGCAACAAAAACAAGTCACCCCGTTTAAACGTTTCTTTGTGACTAAGTAGTAGTAGCTGTAACCCACAATAGTTTCACACAACTGAACACTACCTACACAAGACTTCCTTCGTGAATAATCTAGTGCTCAATGAATTTTCAAGTAAATACTGTTGTGTGGGACTTATAACTATGACAAATAGCATATTAACTTACCACTGTCACTACCTCGAATAGAAATGGAACTCCGGTAAGTTTTTGAGTTTTAACTGTGCTGCAAAAGCATTCAAAACGGTAAAAAAATCAATTTCTAGGGTGATAGGGTAATAATCGCTAAATCAGAAGATTCCGTTTATTGAAATTTGGGAACGGTCGAAAACAGAGCTAACACAAAAATACACGAGGGCCAAAGTACAAAATGACTATGTTCGTCCTCACATGTAAAACAAACAAATATTCCCGGTTTCAATTGTGTTAACCCTGAGAGTGTCTCGCTTGCTCCACTCGGTCGCTAATTATTATCGAGCAAAGCGAGCGAGATACCGTTTGGGGTGAACAATTAAAACTCAGGTATAGTTCTACCTATATATTATGTACAGATTGTATGTAATCCCAAACGGGTGACTCAGTTTCTTCTGGTACTACAATCATTAAGAAAGTCTTACTTTGAACTTAGACTTCATAATTGTTTTATAGTTCCTGCAGAAACCCTTTACCGTAATTTTAAACCTCGCCGTTTTTTGGGGCTGCAAAGACAGATCCCCTTGTAGGTTGTCAAGAGCCACTGGTGGTCAGCTGAAGTAAGTAGTAATTTTATATTTTGCTGGCTAAAATTACAAAAATATCACTGGTCTATTTTTAGTTGAAAGCTTGTTCAGAATTACTGGTTGAGGTAGTCAAATGGCTTAAGTTTGATATTATAGAAGTTAATTAGGTAAGAGAGTAATTTTATATTTGTTTTCCGAAATAAAGGTCAACTACTATTATAATGTTTTGTAGGAACTAAGGTAAAATATAGTAACAATACTGTAGTTTTATGTTACCTAACTAAGCAGGCTCGCTCGCCATTTGTGCTGAAGCACATCACTAGTTATTATTAATGTAAAGATAATACGCGTGATCCGCGCGTACGAGAGCTGTTTTGTTCTCATAAAAACACGGCTTTTTAGACTTGACCCCACTAACCAAGTCTTACTCTAACGTTAGGCTCCAAATTGTGGGATAAATCCTGAAAAACGCTTGTTTTTTTAAATCTCAATAAGATGCTGCGACTGGTTACTATGGCATTGAAAACTCTTTACCAGACGTTTTTTGAGGCTGTTAAATGCCGCTTGTTGGTTGTCAAGTGCCAATGGTAGCCAGAATCGCTGAACACTAATACTAAGAAAGCCACCATTACATGGGAGAAGCTGAGGTAAGTAGGCAGTTCCACATTTGTTGGCTAAAATTACAAAAATAAAGTTTGCCTTTTTTTGGTAGAGCTGCGAGCTCGGCCACCAGTTACTGATAGCTGTGGTAGTCAGAATAGCTTAAATTGGATACTACAGTAGTTACAACACTGCTTGCTAGCAATGAGCGAAACAGTTCTAATTCGCGCTTTGTGGTGATTTGGTGTGGTGATTTGGTGTCCCGATTAATACCGCATTTCCCCCCCAGGAATTCGTGGGTCCCGTACAGCGCCACCCCCTCACCCGACCGGACCCTTTCCCCGCTTTGCGTCTGGTAAAGGGTCTGACCCTGCGGGACTAGGCTCACGCTCGATATTTGTGCTCAAGCACACCGAACTAGTTAGGTAACATAAAAGGTATTTGCTACATAATTTATATTTTAGCTTAGTTCAGGAAAACAGTATAATAACATGCTGTAAGTCCACACTTATATTTGTAATAAATATTCCTGATTCTCAACTGGACACCAACTTACAGTGTGTCGCTCTGTAAACTCGCCAATAATAATAAGGATAAAATTTATAATAATAATAATAATAATAATAATTTATGATAATAATAATGATTATATTATAATAACAACAACAACAACAACAATAATAATAATAATGATAATAATGATAATAATAATAATAATAATAATAATAATAATAATAATAATAGTAATAATGACTATAGCTAATAGTAATAATTATAATAATAATGATTACAATAATGTAGTAATAGTAATAAAAAACAACAACAAAAATTGCTGTAAGCATATACATATATCTTGTGTGTACATATGTTTGTGTGTGTGTGTGTGTAGTTGCACTTCAGGTAGTAATATTTGTTGTGTGAGTTATTATGCTCTACATAATATTATTAGATTCTTCTAGAATTACTCCATTACGTAATGCCATCCTAGAAGGAGCGTCTGGTATATTTTTTTGTGTGACTTTGAATGATGCCACTTGGTACAATGATGAAGGTGCACTTATTTCCAGGAGCAATCCTCTCTACATCAGGAATGCTGATCCTTTGCTGCAGGGTTACTTTGAGTGTGAGAGCAAGGATGAAAATGGCAAATTTTTTCGTGCTCGTGGTAAACTTCTTGTAATAGGTACTACATGATATTTAATTAAACTTGCCCCCCCCCCCCCCCCCCCCCCCCCCCCCCCCCTCCTCAGTGTCCCAGAATGTACCCACTATCATCCAAGCCCAATTCAGATTACTACCCATACAGAAATTTCAACTGGGAAATTTCAACTGGTATACTTTGTTGCAGAATCTGTTGTACTGACAATAGTATCAGTTGTGTGCTTTGGTCTATTTTGATCATAGTTTAGCTATACTGAATTTCCAGATATATTTCTAACATGATATAAAACTTTATATTGAAATATTGCTAAATACGAAAGCTAGATAATTATTGCCACCTAGGGTATTGTGGTTCTTTGATGAAACTGGCTGTTGGGTTTCCGTGCATTAAAAAACAATTTAAAATTGGTTTAGCTGTACAATTGGTAGCTGTAAAATTCATTGCTTGTGAATGCATATAGCCATTTCAATCAGCTTTGTATCAAGTTTTATCTTTTAATGCATTCATTGACATGGAGGCATACTTGAAAATTAGTAATACCTATGACAATACCATCTGAAAATGCAATACTTTACGTCACAACTTCAGCTGCCTGAGTAGTTGAAAATTATTCAAGCTGTTCTCACCAAACGTACCCAATTGTTAGCTACCCCTTATTTCTCTATATATTATCTGTCACCATGTGAAGCAGATTAGAACTGCATGTATTGAGGGAGGGAGATGGGACTCAAGGGGAGGGAGCTTGAGTTACTTTGCTTTTTGTGCAGTGATTGTCGTATTTAGCAATGTATATCCTTTGATTTAGTTACAATAGAAAATCAGGTTTCTCCAGAAGATCAAGTATCTGTTTCTGGTAGAAATGTTTACTTCTATTGCAAGTCTGATTCTAAAGTTATCTGGAAGTTTGAAGAAGACAGGAACTTGCCATCCAATGCCGTGGTTGGTAATAGATCAAATCTCTACTATGTCCTTCTAACTGCAGTCAAACACATGAACACTGGAACATATGATTGCTATGGTAAAAAGGGGACTACGCACTTCAGAAGCAGTGGAGACTTACTTGTAATCAGTAAGTTCAGTTCAGATTGAAGTTTCATTCATAGGACCTCATAGAAGTATCAATATAGCAATTTTTTCTGTATTGACAGTCATAAGGGTTGTTAGAAGAAAATTTGAGAGGATTATATATATAGCTATAGTTAAAATTTATTGGATACAATAAAAGTATATACAGTAATCCAGTATAATGAAAAGAGAGTATTTAATACAGAATATTAATTGAAGCTTTCATTTGCAATTCATAAGGCTAGCATTATGTTTTTTTACACCGTATAATTACTTCAACTTAGTAATATTAAGTAGGCATCATGAACAGTGACAGTAAGTGTATCTTGATGCTACATCAGGTGACATTAGTATTGAACTTTTGCAACAACAAGAACAACAGCAAAAACATCAACAACAAAAACAGCTATGACAATGATAATAATAAAAACAATTATTATATTATTGTTATTTAGAAAAGTGTGCACCACTCCAATTTGAAGGAGGAAGTGTACTAATGTTACCAACCATATCAGGCATGACTGCTAGATACCAGTGTGATAATAACTCCATTTTAATTGGAAATTCTATAAGGAGGTGTAGTAGTGATGGATCCTGGAGTGGATCTAGTCCATCGTGTGAACGTAATGTTAATAGCATACAATAGTATTGCAAATAAGTACAGTATGAAGAGCATATTATGTATTAACATAAATTGTTATCTTTTTTACTAGGTTGGCCAAGTGAAGCCATATTTGTCTCACCTAGTTTCATGTTCTTACATGTCACAATTCTAGTGTCGAATTATAACATTTTCTGTGAAAATGTTTGAACAAACTATGAAGTTAGATACATATGTTTTTTTGTACAAAATACCATGGTTTGTGAACTTAATTTTTTAGTAATATTTACAGAAATCAAATTAGTGATATTGTAGCTTCTGCATGAAATCTTATGCACAGGGGCATATCCAAACTCTTTTTGGAAAAATATGACATCATTATGACACTTGTTGTAGGGAAGTGTGGTTCATGACATTAATACAGTATATAGGGGTGTTATTATTAAAAAGGCTGCTTAGAGGGCAAAACAGGCGTGGCTGTACCCTAAAAAATAGCCACACACTCCTTAGTTGTGTCAACGGTGGCCCACATGTTTGTGTCCTTTGTGGGTATATGTGTAGGATGGATCGATAGTAACGTACAGTGTGCTGTAAATGCGTGATGGTAGCTTGCACTTCTTATACACTGGTTCAGACCACTGGTATCCCTTTCCCTGGAGATCGTTTGGGAAGATAAGTAAAGTCTACCACTCTTTTCAGCGAGGGTTCTTCTTAATAATAGTTCATTTAAATGAATTTGTGTATGGTCGTGAACATAGATCCCTATTTGGACACTTTTAGGGATCATTTTTTCTGAATATCATAACACATCATACCGTTGATTATTCTACCACATTACACTGATTAATTTTAGGTACTCTCAGTTAAATTCATTTATTAAAGGAATTGTCCCTTAATTTGTGGGGAATGGCCAATATTGCTTCTGACCCCGTTATTTCTATCATTTTCAACCACAATCTATAAAACGGAGGTATATGTGTGTGAAACACAACAGTATGATAGGGGATAAGTGACAAGCAGGTTTTGTGGATTCTACGAAACACTTTATTACCGCAGGTTCTGGTGGTCTCACTGCTTGGCATGGGGATGGAGAGTTGCATATGGTGTGTGACTGCTCAAGCATTATATATTCAGACAGTCACCACATAGCCTCAGAAACAAACATACTTAATACACATTATAATGCAACAAATATCATATTCTTATTCATGTGCACAGCTAGCATTGTCCACATCTATCCCTACTAATGAAGATAGCAATTCTATGCCCAGTACTTCCATGTAGGTTGTCCAAATAAATAGCTACTGTGTGCTATCAGCTGTCACAGCTACCTGTATCAGGTATCTTTACAGGGATAGCTGATCTATGTTAATGTGAGTAGCAGCTATCAGCATGTGCATAATCTGCAATTGTATCATGCTGGCAAATTCTCTTTTTAAGTTTCACTGGGGATGTCATATAAATTAAGTTCACATTTACATCATTATACAATGCAGTAATATTATCATTGGGAGAGACTGAAACGTCTCCCGTAGTTATCTGTCCATTGAGCGATTCTGACAAGGTCAGATAGCAGTTTAGACTGGTTGCAGCAGAACTACATCCTTCTTGTTGGGGCAGGGGTGAATACCCATCAGCAAGGAGGTTGTGGCAAGTCCTAGGGGAGTGTCACTACAGATAGTACCATTTCTTTTTTTTAAATCTATTTTTAAACAGCTAAGTAGCTAGCTATGATCTATAACCAATCCTTATTACTTACATCTCATGCATTCAATGTCAGAGTTGCATTCAGCATTTGGTTGTTTTATGAAAAATGATCACTGGCAATGTAGTCATTTACAGAATATTAAAGTGAAACAATATTACTTTGTTTACTTTAGCATACTACTTCTCATAGTAAACTTCCTTTCATCAACAGCACATGCAGTGTTATTAGTTCAAGGGGACCTTCAAAACCTTGTGTTAACCCTTCAGCTGTATGGCATTGGGAGATGAAGTTAATTATCTTGTAGCTGTATAATACGAGTACAATATGCCCACATCGCTCTCTGGGCGTATTGCAGGAGGCTGTTTTGTTTGCTATATCATCTTTAGGAACATGATAGACAACACATTGGGTCAGTTTTTGTTTAACTACTGAAAACAAAAACCCTTAGTTTTGGGGTGTTTTACTTTTGGCTAGAAAAAGTATAGCTTACTGGTACGGTAGTCTCGAGGGCCAGACCCTTTACCCAATATGAAGAGAAAGAAAGGGTCTGGTCAAGTTCACGTATGCGTTTGGTCTTGCACTGTCAGCACAAGTGTAACCACTGCGGTAATATAGCTTTGATTACGCGGTAATCATGGTTCAGGTGATTTTAGCGCGCTGAAATTACTGTCGACATGGATGTAACTGCAGCGGTGGCGGAGAGTGCTCGAGTATTCGGACTTACACTGAAGGAGAAGCGGTTGGAAGCAATCGGGATACATTACCAACAGGCTATGGAAAGTCCGTTGCAAGACGTTTCTGGCATAAGCAGCAATTCATTCCTACAGTTCCATAGAAACCAAGCTAAATTTGCGCGCGAACGTCTCTGTTTATATAGTGAGGTCACTGTCACTTAAAACCAATTACAGGTCCGAGAAATTCCAGGACCAGCGAGACCAAACCCATACGTGAACTTGACCAGACCCTTTCTTTCTCTTCTTATTGGGTAAAGGGTCTGGCCCGCGAGACTACTACTGGTACGGAGCCTGAAAAAACTCAATACTACTAATGGCAGAGTGAATAAAGCAATTTTTATTGTATCCAAATTACTATGAATCATAAAATTATTCATTAATTGCCGTGTAAGTTTAAAACTGGGTAAAACATATAGCATCTATAATATGTCTAATATGTATGGCAAATAGATACACTATTTTTAAAGGTGTTTGGGCAAAGTACATTATTTAATTTTCAAGGAGGATTTCCAGAAATGTTCAACTAAAAAGAAATTTGACAGTAAAACTTAAAACATTTACACGGTATTTGAAATTTACATAATTAGCGAGCGTAGCGAGCGAGACGGTATTAGGGGTGGATAATATTTAGGCTTGACTCCAGTTTATTCTGAAACTACAGCATTAAGCAAACCTTGCTTTATACTTAAGCACGGGGGATACGGAGTGCCGGTTGTTGGTTGTCAAGAGCCGTTGGTAGTCAGAATGCCATAGTATTAATGCTATGGAAGCTACTACTTCTCGAGGGAAGCTGAGATAACTACGCAATTCCATATTTGTTAGCTAAATATGCAAAATTAACTCTGGCCTTTCTTTTTTGTAGCTAAGGGCTAGTCAACAGTGACTGGTAAATTCAAATAGTCAGATTGGCTCAAATTTGGTACTACAAAAGTTACCACTGCTCAAGAAAATGAGGTAAGAAAGTAATTTTGTATTTGTGTGCTAAAATTGATTGTCTTTTGTTTTTGTAGGTGAGAGCTTGTTGTCAAGAATTCAAGGTAATTCAGATGGTCAAAGTAACTTCAATTTGATACTACAGAAGTTATCAATACTCAAGAATGATGTAAGTAGTAATTCCATACTTGTTGGCTAAAATTACAAATAATAACACTGGTTTATTTTTTATCGTAGCTGAGAGATTGTTCAAGAGTTACTGGTGATTGAGATTATCAGAATGGTTGATGTTTGATACTACAAAAGTTACCTAAGGTGGTAAGAGAGTGATTTTGTATTTGTTTGCTGAAATCAAATGTCATAACTGCTATTATAGTGTTTGCATGAAGTAAGCTAAAACATAGTAACATTTTATGTTACCTAACTATCAGGCTCGCTCGCCATTTGTGCTCAAGCACACCACTAGTTGATTTGTATATATTATGTATGGACGTATGTATGTCATTTTGTACTTTGACCCTCGCGTTTATGTCTTAGTTACGAGGTCGACCCGTCCCAAATTGCACTAAACGGAATCCTCTGGTTTATCGATCAGTACCCGTATCACCCTAGAAATTGAATTGTTTACCGTTTTGAATTCTTTTGCGGGTGCAGTTCAAACTTGAAAACTTAAGGGACTTCCATTTCTATTCGAGTTAGTGGCGGTGGTAAGTCAATGCTCTCTTGTCGTGGTTATAAGCCGTGCGCAACAGTACTTACTTGAAAATACATTGTCCACTAGACTATGGCGAAGGTAAGTCTGTGTAGGTGCATGTCCAGTTGTGTCAAAGCATTGTGTGTTACAACCACTACTTAGCTAAAGAAGATCACAAAGAAAACGTTTAAATAAGGTGTATTGTTTTGTTGTTGTTTTTTCCCTTCAATTCAAGCAGTTGCCACGGGCGTTTCATTGAACTCAATAACCGGCACTTAGACACACCCCCAGAAATATTTTCTTAGATTGGAAATACCTGGAAACTTCCTTAGCAACCAATGCAAATTGGCATGCTATTAATAGTCATGCCATCATCAATTAATCAAACAGGAACAGGAAATGAATAAACAATCAGTGCATAAGCCTAGAAAAAAAATCAAAAAAAAATCGAGCGGCACGCAGCGCTGGTGGGCAATTTTAATCTGGACTTTTTTTGCCTGATTGTGGATGACTGGAAGTGCTCTGAGCAGTTTGAAAACTGACAGAAGAAAGTGCTGCTCATTTTGAATACTTTGAAGCCATTTCCAAATTGATAGTTATTTTTTTTGAAGGAATGCCAAGCTTTGGAAAACCTGCGGTCTAGAGCTTTCTGGCCCTCTTGGTATTGCAAGTAAGTTAAACACTACAGCTACACAAACACAAGAATAGAATTAAGTTAGAGCTACTTCTCTGCCAGCTTAGAGAATATCTGTGGAGGTCTCATTCTTCTTGGTGGAGGTCTTTCTCTTCTTTTTAGGAGGTGGTCTTAGATTTGTGAGGGATGGAGCAGACTCTAAAGTTTGTTCTTGGAAGATGTACTTGAGTCTGTCAAGTTCATTAGGCATACTTTGATATACTCTTTCAAGCTTCATCATGTGTGCATGTATGGATTCTGCCCCCTGTTCGCCCATCAGTCCAGCTCCAACTTTCCATCTACGCATCCATGGAATCACGTGGTCCTCAAGGATATGCATTTTGGGGAGAATTGACGCCTTTGGAAAATTCTCACGATAGAACTTGAGAAAGGTACGGATGTTTGTTTCTGCCGATATATTAATATAAATCAATTTTAATATTACATGCATTGTATATTTAAATTTACCCAGCGCATCTATATCTTTTTCTTTCATACAAACTGAAGAATTGTACCCTCTGTGGCATTCTCCAAAATGCTCAAAAGCTAGGGCAAACTTGCTCGCAGTCTTGTCGGATCGAGCTGTAATGGACGGATAATCCTTGCCGATGTTCCTGACCCCATCACACAAGACACTGATGCTAGCGGACTATAATTTTATCACGGTTAATTGACAAGTAAGTTGTGCTACATTAAAAACCAATGAAATTTTACCTTAAGAAGCTTGTGTACATGATTCCCTACAAAGGTACCACCTTGGTAGGCTTGACGCTTGACATCAAGCTTCTGGAGACTTCTGTCCAGGCTAGAGTAAAAGGACCCTCTGGTATGGTCGAACAATTTCTTCAATCCTCTTTCAAGGTCAGCTATTTCATTTTTCTATGAAGTCACATTTTAGTAAAGGATATTGGTATTTAATATTATTTTAAAACTGTACCACATCTTTGATCCTCATCTGTGTAGTGGCTAGTTCTACCTTCAAGCTGCCAAAGAAGATGTCACTACTGAGGTCCTCAACAGCTACTGCTGTGTATGTGATCAAGCCAGTAATGACTTGTGCATACTTGAGGTCCGCTTCCAACGCAACCTTCAGTTGGGACAGCTTGGTAAGACTGGCAGTACTCCCATCACGAAACTGCTCGCTGAAGTTGCACTTTCTGTTGCCAGGGTGAAGTCCAGCTCTTTGCAATGGTCTTCTAGCAGGGTCCACAAACGATTATAAATCCCCAGCGAAAGGTGAAGTCCTGGGATGCAAACCTGTTAAATTATGGTAAGTTAAATTTTATCCCCTCATACATTACATTAATACTTACGTTATCAAGTGGGATAGCAAATATAAACTCGCCAATGACATTATTGTACAGTTTGGCCACTTTAATGTCTCCATTACCCTGGGACCTAAATCGAGTGTGATCCTCCTTCAGAGATGCCAATGATCTGGGTGGAAAAGATCCCCTCTGAGCCAAAGGTTTGGACAAATTGGAACTGGTGATAAGGCACCACAAGCAGTTGTGACGACCTGTTTTCAAATATGTGCTTTGTATGATAAATTCATTTTATATGATAGGTAAAATCACATACCACTCGCCCCGCTGAGACCGTACATGCGACAGAGAAATTCATAGTCGCCGGCGAGGAACAGGCGAACAGTATAACTCCTGGTAAGTAGATATCATTAATATTAGTCAGATAATTTGTTGACACCTTACTTGATTTGCATCCCTTGTGCCTCTATGTGTTCTTGAAACATATCAAGTGCTGTGTGGAGATTTAAGGCAGAGTCACCAGCTTTGAAAACTGACAGCAGGGAGGTTTCTTTCACTGAGTTGGGGTGGGGACTGTTCACCAACTGCATCGTCAATTTAAAACTACCATGCCCTTTATCACCTCCCAGTTTGCACCAGAGCTCACTCGAAGGGATGACTCCATTATGCCAAGTTAGACCACAACTAGAGCAAAGGTAAAAATGAATTAAAATAGGTATAGGTTTAATTTAAAAATTATTAATACCTTTCGTGTTTTGCAAATAAATCTGCAATAGCACCAATTAAGTTGGGTCTATAAACGAATGAAACTTCCCTCACTTCATCTCGTGTTTTGTCGATGGAAACTGTAAAAGGAGCACGCTCAGCTCTTATGTTTTCTCCTACTACTTCCTTTGCCAGTTTGCGCTGCTGACGCTCACTGGCCATAGAAATGTTCAGAGACTTCAGCCATCTATGATATATAATACAAATGTTGTAGTTTTTACACAAGATATTTTGTCACTAAGTTGTTATCACCTTCGTAGAACCCTGAGCTTGGTCCATGGGATGGCAAGATCTGCTTTGATCGCCAAAGCATGGTCCACTGGGACGGCAAGGGGTAGTTGCACCTGTCGAAGAAGTTCTTCCCTGTGTTCTCGTGACTGGCAGTTGAATTCAGCCGCAAATTGAGAAGTGCTATCATTGCCACTTGCAATTTCTCGTACAGTGTCGAGAACCTCCACTCTTCTCTTCACTGTCCTTGCACTCGCCTCAGAACTGGAAACTCTGCTACCAGGAACTTGCATCAATGTGAGGGGCTATATAAAATACATTATGGGTAAATTATGTAATGATAATCTACCTGACCACTTGTTGGAACTTTTATTACTCCAGAGGAGCTTCCTTCTCCATGCTGCATGAGCCGCCTGACCAGATGCTGTGCAGCTTTCAACTCAACTGGAGTTGCTGGAGAAGAGGTAGGCTTGGAAAGTACATCTTTCAGAGTTACTTTAGAAGGCGAGTTGGTGTTGACATAGTGAGTCTTACAGTTACAATTAAGATGGTTGCTGTAATCTTGGAATTGCACCATTTAGCCACACCTTCTGATGCACAACACAATGGACTCATCAAGAATGGAGATTAACAGAGGTGAGGGAGAGGAAATGGTTTTGCTACTTAAAGTGTGGCCATAGCAACAAGGACACTGCAATGAGTATGCATACTGTATGCTTTTGCAGCAACAGTCGCAACAGATGGTTTGTCCACAGGAGAGCTGAACTGGATTCCTGACTACTTCACAGCAAATACAACAAGATATCTTGTCTGTCAAAGAGGTGTGCATAAACTGGGGGTTGGGGTCCTCAATAGGAGGTGGCAGTTTAGCTATAGATTTTGCATGCTCAATGACTGCTCTGGGAGTCTCTCCTTTTGGCCTGCCTCTCCATTTGGTTGCTTTGCTGTTTTTTCCACCTCCACTTGAAATATGTTGGAAGTGTAAGCATATCTAAAAAAGAAATTTTAATTTATTATTGGCATTGCAATAACTTGTAGCATGGGAAAAATTGTAGTGGTCTGCCTCCTCACCCCTTGTGAATAGATTTTTCTATTGATATGTGGGTAGTATCCCATTTCATTGGGAGTAAGTTGGTTGGTGTGTGTTGCAATTGTGTAGGGTGTGTGTGTGTGTGTGTGTGTGTATGATGTGTGTATTGGATAGGGTTTTGGTGAGAGTGTGTGAGGAAATGGTTATCATTCATCAGTGCTTTGGAGTAGTATTCACATCTGGGTGTCTGTAAATGGGGTGTAAGCTATATGAGATGCATGCTAGGGGTAAACCAGAAAAATTACTCTTGAATTTTTCAATATTTTAATTTAATAATTTATATTTCTCTCACTTTGCAGTCATCTTGGTGTGGTAACCACTCCATGGGAGTAATTTGATGTACAGGAAATCCATCATCAATGGCCTTCTTCACACTCTCCAATTTGACGTAACAAAGATTGCAGAACTTCATGGGAAATGTACTATCCTCGTCTGCTACCTGTATAGAGATTCCGGCAAATTTCTCCAAACTGAGGGAATACTCTGAGCATGAATACACGGCTTGAGCTCTCCCTTTAGCTTTATTCAGCCACCCTCCACACACCCTACAAAATTTCTGAAGCTGCTCCTGATGATATTTCACACTGATGGGGGTGTGAACATGTGTCAATTTGTTGTTGTTGTTGTGTGCAAAAAAAAATAGCTATCAATTTCTATGTTGTGATTTTTAATAAATCTATTGTTAAATGAATGACTGACCTCATTTTCAAGCTCTAGAGCACTTCCACTGGTCCACTATCAGCTCAAACTTTAGGTCCATCATACCGGACTACCAGCCATGTGGTTAACCACTGTGGGTAAAGTGACCGTTCTCAGGTTTCTAGAAGGGCTAAGCCCCAGTGCATAGATTGGGAAACCTCTAAGGTCATTGACTATTTTTAGACTTTTAAAAATGGAAACAGAGGGGAATATATGTAGTTATGACCCTTTGAAAATTGTGGTTATAGCTTGGATTTTACCTGAGCTTATGAATTTATTCATAAGCCAACCGGAAATCCCACCCCGGGTAACAATTAATCGCTAAATGTCCACAGTGAAACGCCTGTGTTGCAGAGAGTTGTTACTATGGCACTGAAATCCCTTTACCGTGTATGCGAAATTAAATAAACTGGACCTTATTTTCAGTAGCTTCAGTGTTAGAAGTCAAAATCATTCGTATAAAAATAGTATAGTCTTTAGGCTCGCTCGCCGTTTGTGCTCAAGCACATCACTAGTATTTGAAAAAAATGTGGTGGGCTTGCATGGACAAAGACATTGAGAAGCTTGTGTACAAGTGCTTCTCAAGATTGCAATATCTCCTAACCTCGAATGAAAATGGCCTGGTGGTACACCAAGTACCACATGGGTACAAACTATGAGTTAGACGATAATGCAGGATGTACCTAGAGTGGTACACGAGAACTAGCTTACAACACTTGTAGTATGATAAATAACAATAATAAACTTGAAAGTGTACAATCGGTACAAATGTAAGTCTTTAGCCCTAGCCCTAGCTCCAGCCCCATAGGTAACACCAGCACTACAGAATTTACCAATCCAGCACTACAGAATTTACCAATCGTACCACCTATTATACTATCAAAATTACAAAATTAAATACAAGCATATACAAGTTGAAGTTGTTTTGTTTTAAGTACTACAGGGTATAACTTAATTTGTGTGCCATATAACATATTGTACCACTTGTACCACTTGTTGTATGAGACTAGATTAGCACGGATAAACTGTTACTATATATACTTCTTCATTTAACTTAATAAACAAAATATGGTACATGCAGTACATTTGAAAACATGCAATCAAGAATTGAAAAACTAGTGTTACATGTGGTGCAAGTTTTACAGTTGATGGAATTGCTTTTTCAAAACAGGCAATTTTGTTCTGTGGCATACCATTTTGTGGTACGTGATGTATCCTGTCTGATACATGCATTATAAGTGCACACTAATTTCTTTAGACTGCTGTGTTGCTATTACTGCTGAATTGTTAAAACTCAACATCGCAATGTCTCCTCCCCCAGAAAAAGGGCAATAGTTTGAGCAAATGATGGACAGTGGCTTTAGTCCATTAGATTTTAAAACATCTTTCACTGTATCTGTTAAGAAATACTCAGAAACAGTATTAGTCCTCATTTCATCCATTTCTTTTGCACTTCGATTTTTGTGTATATTCAAAGTTACTACATCATTCGTATCCTTTGTGACAGTTACATTTTCAGTTCGAAAAAATGATTTTCCAGGTGAGTTGTTAGGAGAGAGCATGGTCTCGACATACTTATTTGTTGCATCATAATCATAACAAATCTTACGATATAATTTGTCATGTAATTCCTCAAGCATTGTTGTTGACCTTCAAATTTGAACATGTAGGAATCACCCTTACCCACCCGACATAACGTTCCATTGGTATCAGTGAATTTTACTTCACCACAATAGCCATTTACTTCTTGTATTGTGTAACCACCTATAAGGGAAGGAATATTTATTGTTGCTTTAACAGGATAAAGGCCTACATAAAAAAATGTAGCTGGAACACCCTGCAAACAACAACAACAAAGGAGATATCAAATCAAAAACGATATTAAGTTTTTGATTTATAAAGCAAAAAAACAAAAAAAAAACAACAACAAAAAACAACAACAACATAGCTATCAAAGCTGAAAATGCAATATCTTGTCATACCAACCAAAGAAAAAGTACCTCTGAAAGCTCTTAAAAGACAGGTCATCATTCATCACAAAACATTATGAAGTCACTGACAAGATCTTTCATACTGAAAATGAACTGTGGTATGTGCATGTGCTTACCCCATCTTTCAATGGTTCAAGTTCTTTTTTATCAACCTAAAAAAGAAAAAAGTGACAAATTTCAGAACATGACCAATAAATAGGTAGCAAGACTTAAAATAGAGATTACTACAGAATGACCTTATTTGACACTGCTAAACCAACAAGCTTTCTTCATCAAAAACTTGCTAAAAAATATGTAGATAGCATTTACTGCACCACATCATACCCGTAGCCAGGGGGGGTTCGAGGGGTTCGGTCGAACCCCCCCTTTAGAGTGACCGGAAGCAAATATTTTAGCCACACCCCACATATAACTTCTGGAATATCATCGTCTGTTCAATCGTGCTGAACCTGCGCTTGAATTCTCTGCTGTTTCTGGCCTAGTCTGAGTCTAAGTGACCTAATAAACATTCAGCTCCATGGATAAAAAATTTCTCTCTCATATCAGCATGAGTAAAGCTTGCTACGTTACATTCTTTATAAAGTGTACGTAACACTTTAGTAAGAATAATAGCACCGGTAAGCGTGCGATTCGATATTAGTAGCACAAGCAACGGATTTTTTTCAACAGATTAGAAAGGGAGTCTTCGAGCCTTCGGAAGTGTCTGAGAAAGTTAAACCTCAAATATACATATGGCCACTCCAAGTCAGTAATTAGTTTCTGGTCCTTTCCCTTGATCAATTGACACGCGGGCGGGCGGTGATTAGGACTTCAGGACTTTTTCTAGAACTACATAGTAATTAGCTTTTTATAATAAAAATACATGTACTTTTTTTAATTTAGATATACTACAATGATTTTTAAGAGAAGCAAAGAATAAAATCTGCTGGTAATAGATTGCTAGAAGCTAGTCAGTAAACATGCACTTAACCTGAAAAATTATTGTAGGCCTAACATTTTCTCAATTAAAAAAAATTCGTTAAAATATGATTTGAAGCTAATTAAAAATACTGACTTTTTACGTGATTTTTGCAACGTCAGCAAAGTCGTCAAAATTAGGAGGTTGTGTATTTCCAAGCGGGCGGTGGACCAGAAACTAGACTTGGAGTGGCCTATAGTAAGTCCACTATCTAGTGTAGCTACACAGCAAAATGATTAAAAAGAACTGGCTGCGCACTTACTCTTACTTAAGCTACGGTGTCGTTTCACTTTGTTCCGTGCTATTTCACTTAGTTATAGCGATTTTTCCAATGCATTTCGAACAGACAGTTTACACGCCGTACTATTAAATAACTTGTAGTACGAATACGGCATATTAATGTTGCACTGTTTATATACAGCTCACCGTAATGGATAGAAGCCTGGTTACATGAGAATAATACCGCTTTTCTCTCGAATATCAACATTGTTTAATGAATTATAGTTTGAAGTAGAATAACAAATTATAAGCTTTAGTGCACTTATCTTTTGTTTTTTAGTATTGTAGAAGAATTAATGAGGAAACAAAAGTAGATGTGGCTTTTTGCGTCTTAAAATCCGAACCCCCCAATGCGAACCTCTGGCTACGGGCCTGCACATAAAATCTGCATGCCCACAATTAACATCTATTTTTTATTGCTAAAATGAATCAAATCAAGAGCAATATCAAAATATTTGTGAGGTAAAAAAAATTAGTTGTCGCTGCAAATTTACCTACCCTTGCGTGACAACAGACCCTACGCAGTGACACTAACTTACCATTAAGTTGATTGTACTAGAACGTGGATTACACATTCTTTTTCTCTTCATTGCGTCCACGCATTCCAAACAGGAGAAGGCACTTGAGCAGTAGCTAAAGCAGCAGATATCTCCTACAAAATGCATAACAGACTACTCCCTCATTTCTGTAATACACATATCCTGTGTTCCCACGTGTTTTCTTGACCATTATGTGTATTTGTACTACAATGCTGTTTATCTTCACATGAATTGAATGAGAGAGTATCCAAAGCTCTGACACACACTTTTTGCAAACCCTCATCATCACGATAGAGATCACCAATTAAATCTTTCCATTCTGGGAATAAAAAAAGAAATTAATACTCATGCACAATATTTGACAACGACATACCTTCTGAGTCAGGTCTACGTCTCTTACTTTTAACCTATGTGAACAAGACAACAAGATGAAGGACCAAAACTAAAAACAAAACAAAAAAAAACAGCAATAACTATTTGTTCTACTGCTCTGCTTGTGTCTGTGAATGGAGTTATCAGTCATTCAGCTAAACAGTTTGTCAGTCAGTCACTGAAGGGATATATTAGCATGAATCCATGCACAAGACCAGCGCTCTCAGTAATTTTCTAAACAGAATGATTCAACTGCTACATGACAAGGTTGGAAGACTGCCTAACTTGCAAATAATCTACACTTAGTTGGCTATTCTACATTTTTCACAACTTCCTATGAACAACATGTTTCAGACACCTGACCTGTCTATTTTCTCAACCTAAGGAGGTTCGCCCAGTTGTAGTGCAAATATCCAAAAATCTTGTTACAATCTTTCCACATTTAAGATCGTCGATATACGTCTAGTGACTTGCACAAAATACGTTCATTCAACAAACTAAATACCAGTTATAGCTAGCAATACCTTTGCTCTCAAGTCATCATTACTCCGAGTAGGAAACGATAGAGGAACAACATTCTTTATTCCTTTGGAATTCTTTTGATGTGTCAATGATTTAATGTGCCTAGTGACATCTTTCTCACCCTGATGTTTACAGCTCGTATTCTTGCTACACAGTGAGCAATGAAAGCTATGAGGATCATTTTTAAAAGCAGCAGTACATGGCCACTGTCTAGTCCACCTTGTTTGAAACCTACTATTTAACAGATGACAATAGCTATAGCTATAACTAAAGAGGCAGAGACTCTGCTAGCGTTATTGCAGAAAACTACTTTGTTTTGTGCTTGGCAGCCCTAGCTAATGACGTTGCTTTCTGGCTTGCTTCTCCTCTTGCAGAGTCTGTGTCACTGTCACTAGCACACTCTCTCTACAATAGTCTCGAACCAAACCCTTTACACCAAAGGGTCTGCCCCACCCACTTACTGTCCACGCCCGATAAGCGCGTGCTTCTAGCTTGAAAAAGAGCTAGCTGTTAAGCAGTCATTCGTTACGTTCTAACAATGCTAATGGACAATCAGTGAATGGCGAGTAAAGCTCATGAAAAAAAAAAGCGTGAGAAAATGGCTTGCTGGAGCGAGAGCTGGAGTCTGATCCTAAATGCGTGAGACTCACGCATTATGCGTGAGAGTTGAGAGCTCTGCGACCTGCCCCACCTATTAAATACACTTTCTATACCTAGGCATACTTACTTTTACAGGAGATCTAATTAATTTATTATACTTATTCTCAGCAATCTCCTTCTCCTTCTCCGCCTTCTCTAGAGCCTTCTCCGCCTTCTCTTTCTCCTTCTCCGCCTTCTCTAGAGCCTTCTCCGCCTTCTCTTTCTCCTTCTCCGCCTTCTCTTTCTCCTTCTCCGCCTTCTCTAGAGCTTTCTCCAGAACTTTCTTCTCCTCCAGAACTTTATTCCAGTCTGTCTGTACATCCATACTTTACTGATCCACAGGATTCACAAAATAATGCCCCGTTTGATAATACAGTTTACGGAGCCAGAAACTTCTTTTAAAGAGCACTTAATCAGCGAGTATTTAAGTTATTTACAAACTTCACACCACACCCCGCGCCTCCGGTATACGTCACACTACGTCATTATACGCCGCGGTCTAGAATAGGCAAACCCTAACTTGAGAGACTTGAGCCCTCCCATCATCTTGACGCACATTTTCTCTGGCTGGCTTGATGTTCTTTGGTTTAATGTCTCACCCCTAGGTAACACCGGCACTACCGAATTTACCAATCGTACCACCTATTATACTATCAAAATTACAATACAAGTACAGTATATACAAGTTGAAGGTGTTTTGTTTTAAGTACTACACGGTATAACTTAATTTGTGTGCTGTATAACATATTGTACCACTTGTACCACTTGTTGTATGAGACTAGAATAGCACGGACAACTGTTGCTATATACACTTTTTCATTTAATTTATAAACAAAATATGGTACATGCAGTGCATTTCAAAACATGCAATCAGGTATTCCAAAACTAGTGTTACATGTGGTGCAAGTTTTACAGTTGATGGAATATTGCTTTTTCAAATACCACCTTGTGGTACGTGATGTACCACTTCTGATACATGCATAATAAGTGATTATGCATTAAACACACTACTTCACATAGGTGGTAAACAAAGTACCACATGCAGTACAAACTTTGAAAGGTCCACCAACTCTGTGGGAGAGAAGTGGCCTATTGAGTTGGGCTTCATGGTTGGGTCTCTTTATGTACAAACTTATCCTCTTGCTTACCAAATATATGCGTACACTTGCAAGTGATTTTCTTTTTACAAAAAAGTTTTTATACTTATAATATAAAGTGGTTTAATCAGTTTAGTAACAGTGTTTAATGAAAACCAAGGAAATACAAGTAAATATGCAAAAATAATTTCAAGTAGTCGTTAACCGTGGGAACTAATCCATCCAAATATTAAGACACATTAGCTTCATGAGGAGAAAATACGCCATGTCGCTGACTTGTACAGAGTTAATCAACTTAATTTGTTGAAGATGAAACCCTTACCAAACTTTGAAAGCTCCACCCACTCTGGCGGGCGACAATGGACGGGGCTGGTAAAAACCTAGTGAATATCGCCAAGTTCAACCAGAAAAACCAGAATTGTGAGAAGAACAGCGTGGAAACTCAAGTTGTGATGCTGATAAGTTGAGTAAACCATATTGCTTATTTGATATTGCAGAGCAATTAGGATTGCTAATCGATGCAAAAAAAATGCAAGATGATGACCAAAGCAATAAGTCGGAGAGGTTAGCTATAGCTATTTTGAAAGCTATAGCTATATTACCTTCCAAACTTGAGTTTCATACTAGTGGTTATTTTCAAAAACCTATCTTTGAGTATAGTTTTTAAGTAAGCTAATAATTGGCGAGCGAGCGTAGCGAGCGAGACACTTACAGGGGTAACACAATCCAAAATCGGGGATGTTTATTTGTTTGGACGTACGTATGTCATTTTGTACTTTGACCCTCCGTATTTTTGTGTTCGCTCAACGTTCGACCCCGTCCCAAACTTCACTAAACAGAATCCTCTGGTTTAGCGACCATTACCCGTATCACCTTAGAAATTGAATTGTTTACCGCTTTGAATTGTTTTGCGGGTGCAAAAACTTACTGGAGCTACATTTCTATTTGCTCTGGTTTAGCGACCATTACCCGTATCACCTTAGAAATTGAATTGTTTACCGCTTTGAATTGTTTTGCGGGTGCAAAAACTTACTGGAGCTACATTTCTATTTGAGTTAGTGGCGGTGGTAAGTTAATACGCTATTTGTTACAGTTATAAGCCCTACTCAACAGCATTTATTTTAAAATTCATTGTCCACTTGACTAACCACGAAGGTAAGTCTTGCCTAGGTATGTTCAGTTGTGTGAAAGTATTGTGCTTACAATACTATAATATCAAATCACTGAAGGAAGTAATTTTTGTGTTGGTACATCAAGTGAACAAGTGTATGTGAAGGTGCTGTGTGTTACAAGGACTGCCTAGCTGATGAAAAATCTTTACCTTTATTGACAGGTTAGGTTTTTGTCTCTGACCTATCTGATTTTTTGCCTACACAGTTACGTCTTGTGTACTTATTGAGTCCATTTTCTAACTGATAGCATTCAAACTGCAAATTTACATTTAGTGTTTAAGGCTCGCTCGCCATTTGTGCTCAAGCACATCACTAGTGGTAATGCTTGGGATGCATCAACAAGTAAATATGCAAAAATATTTTCAAGTAGTCATTAACTGTCGGAACTAATTCAGCGAGCGAAGCTGACTCTCAGTCCTGTTCAATTGCGATTTCATGTATGCGTTCGTCAAAATATTTCGCCCGCGCTTCTAATTACGTAAGTTAGGTAAAGCGTTCACAGTTCCAGTATTTTTCAATTAACTGGGGCGGAGAATCCTGCTGCAACTTTGTTTCAACCAAAAAGTTTATAGCTACTCTCTTCTTGAAACAATTGTGAAGTCTTTGTCAAGTTTCGCTTCTTTGCCACTGCTTTCGAAGTTTATTCAGGTAATTCTGTTAGTTTAGTCTGGGATCAGAGACTTTAGATTCTCTGATGATGGAAAGGGATACACTGTGCACTACAGTTAGATGTAATTTCTGTTCTATTTTTCTGTAAAAAGAGTCTGTTCGCTCGCCATGCATTCGCGCTATTCGAGCGCACCACTAGTTTAAACAAATATTAAGACAAATTAGTTTGATGAGGAGAACGTACGTCATGTTAATGATTTTGCAAAGTTGGACAACTGCATTTGATAAAGCTGAACACTTTTCCAGTCTTTAAAAGCTTCACCCACTTTGAGGATGAAAAGTGGCCTTTCAATTTAGCTTCACAGTTGGGTCTCGTTATGTACAAGTATATACTCAGGCTTACTCAACATGTGTGCACAATTGCAAATTAGTTTTTGCATCAGAAAGTCTTTATTATTACACTATGAAGTGGCTAACAAGGTTTGGAGGCAATATCTTATAAGCAAATACAAGTAAATATTCAAAAATATTTTCAAGTAGTCCTTAACAAAAATTAGTTCCATGAGGACAAAATACGCCTTGTCAATGACTTTTACAGAGTTGAACAACTGCATTTGTAAAAGTTGATAGTATTTTTAAACTTTGCAAGCTCCACTCGCTTTGTCAATGAGAATTGGCCTGTTGAGTTTTGGTTCGTAATTGGGTCTCGTTATGTACACGTTTATTCTCAGGCTAACCAAATATGCATGCACAGTTGCAAATAGTTATATTTTGCACAATTTCTTGATATTTACAATATATTAGGTGGATAATAAAGTTTGGTGTTTGTACCTTCATTTTTTTACAGTGTGTATTATTCTCAACAACGCCCACTTGATGACTGTTTAAAATAATTAACATAGTCACCTAACTATTTAAAACACTTCATACTATAAATACAAAGTGTCAATCAAATTCTACTTTATTCATTCAAGCATGACAATCACTTGACCCAGTAAAAAAAAAAAGTTATTGTAACCATCACAGTGGTTGGAAGCCCTGCTGTTGTTGCTGATGTCACCACCTGTTGGTATTGGAGCACCACCTGTTGGTGTTGAAGGAAACATTGTTGTTGCGGATGTTGAGTCATACAATTCAGTTGAATTATAGCTGTTAGTGACAATTAACTTAACTTTCTTGCTGCCAAAAACAATATCAGCAGTAAGTTCAATAGTGGTTTTCCTATGATCTCTACTGTTCCAATAATATGATGCATTCGATGAACCTGGATCAATCCATTGCATATGATTAAGGTCATAAATGTTATCCGTCCTCAGAGAAAGCCAAAATATCATTCTGTTCATACATCAAGTAATGAACAATTTTTGCGAAATGTGGAAAATGGAAACTCATAAGAATGAAGTCAACTGTTGTTCTGAAAACAGCATATACAAAATAGTGTAAGCCAAAAACAATCATGTGGTTATTAGCGTCCTTTATTTCCAGAAAATTTGAAAAATTACTAAAATTTCCTACACATTTAGGTATGAAGAACTCTTTCACCATATATGCCAGAAGGTGTTTCGAAGTAACAATCTTGAATAAACAAATCGCATTAACCTGGCCATTTATACATAAGAAATAAACAGTATTTCCATCCCTGAAAAATAGAGATGGCCTGCAAATTCTGGTTGGATAAATTGACATCTCGCCTGTGGCATCAATCTCCAAAAACAATACGCCATAATTCAATGGGATGAAAATAATGGCAGATGAATTAGAAGTATAATCTACGATTAAATTGTGACAGGAATTTTTTGTACACTCCTGGGATATCTCATGACCTATAATTTGATAAGAGTAATTTTTCTCAGATCTCAGATCCACTGTCACCATCTTTTTGTTAGCTGCAGTCAACAACACCAAACAAGCCAAAAGTAAAATAGTTTTCATTTTTGACGATCCTTTCGTTCAATTTTGAACTTAGTAAGTGAAGAAAAAAAATTCCAAGTAGGTGTCGTCTAGTCTCGCAAGCCAGACCCTTTACCAGACACTACGCGGGGGAAGGGTCTGGTACATTGCGCACATTAGAAGTCAGTGACATGGCGTATTTTCTCCTCATGAAGATAATGTGTCTTAACCTTACTAGTGTGCACTGGCAAATACCAGGTCTATGGTTATATGCAAAACACATTTTGCTCCATAATATTATTTTCAAATAGTTGTTTACCGTCAGACCTAATCCATCCAAATATTGGGACAAATTGGCTCACTGAAGTAAAAATGCGCCATGTCAATGACTTTTACAGAGTTGAACAAATGCATTTGTTGAAGTTAAAAGCCTTTCTGAACTTTGAAACTCCACCCACTCTGTGGTTGTGAAGTGGCCTGTTGAGTTTGGCTTCATAGTTGGGTCTTGTTATGTACACTGACCTGCATTAGCTTGCACTGGCCTGCTATAGCTTGCACTGACCTGCTTTTCATTCATTTGTGATATCTACCACAAGATAAGTTGCTGAATAAAAGGTGTGGTAGATCTTTGATTAAACTAACTTATGTCTGTGTCTTAATAATATACCGTTTTGCTTCTTTGCGTGAAACTGCTGTGGGCCATGGCCGATTAGGTCACTCCGTGATGTCTACTCAATCGGATCACATCAAAAGACCCATGAACGCCTTCATGGTGTGGTCCAAAGAAAGAAGAAAGGCGCTTGCACAGGACTATCCACGCTTAAAAAACAAGGTGATCAGCAAGATTCTTGGATCGGAATGGAAAGCGCTCAACGAGGTCGAGAAAAAACCCTTTTTTGACAAGGCTAAGGAGATTTGGGACAGGCACAAGGAGGAGCATCCAGACTACATATACAGGCCCAGAAGGAAGCCAAAAAATAGGATCAAGAGAGTGGACATGCCCAACGCCAGCCTCCCCCATGTCCAACATGCCCACAGCCTCTGCAGGACCTCCAAGAGCGTGCCACCCAGCTGTAGCTCAGCCACCAGTGCAGATTTTCACCTTGTAGCAGGCTCAAACTCCTGCAGTGAGCTCTGTTGTGGGAGCGCTAGGGACTACTCAGTAGGCTACCACCAGAGTTAAGTCCAGATTAGCTCTTGCAGGTCTATGCTAAGGGCTAGGCTTTTGATTTCCTCTTCCCGGGGCTAAGTATTCGACTCAGAGATATCCCGGTAGCTAGATGTCAGACTTTAGCTCAAAGAGTAATTTCAAGTTTTAAGCACAAGGACAGAACTCAAGAACTAAAGAAAACAGTGATATATATATACAGGTAAGTGATGTGTGTGAATACATGAGAGTTGGGAAAATGTAACTTGATCGTTAATTAATTAGAAAGTAATACTTTTGTTCAGTGAATAGACAATGTACCGGTACATGTTCTACATGTCTCTATTCAACTAATGTGGTGGTTTCCACCACAAGCTCCATACAGTAGTTTACAACATCACTTCTCCTGCTGCAGCACCAGCTTTTTTTTGTACTGGCAGCAACCTCATCAACAGTCTCCAGCAAGCCATCATATTAAAGGGCACCCAGTACGCCACTCCTCTGGTGCAGCCTCAGAACCAGACGGCTCAGCTCCTCACACCCCAGGGCATCGCAGGAAAACAAAATAACTTCTGCAACACTCTCATGCATACTCATAGGGTAATGACCTGCAATTACATTGCGAATATACCAACTTATTAGACTTAACCACAATCATTCACTTACATCTTGAGCAATTTTATCACTACTACTCACCAATTTGATTACGTTTGACGATATTGAATATGGGACCTAAATTCAACATGGTACAGTCACCCATTACCAGACGCTACGCGGGGGAAGGGTCTAGTACATTGCGCACATTAGAAGTCAGTGACATGGCGTATTTTCTCCTCATGAAGATAATGTGTCTTAACCTTACTAGTGTGCACTGGCAAATACCAGGTCTAATATATATGGTTATAGTCAGCTAAATATATCAGGTTGGGTTTCCTGGTAAATTCAGTACTCCAATTCACGCGCCTTTCTAGGAATACCTAACACTTTTTGGTATTTTTCTAGTGATGCACCCAAGGCTTTAGTCTGCAAGAGTTGAGGTGACCAGTGTGTGTATGAAGTACTTAATCTTTTTGAAGAGGTTCCTACCTTCTACAGTTATGACTAACATAGTCGGGTGGCTTAAGGGCAAATTTTGATGAAATGGGGGCGAAGCGGACAAAAACACCAAATTTTTTGTGGTGACTCTTTTGGTCCTTAGCTTTGATTTTGAGGGGGGAGCCACCTCTGGAAATGAATGGACCAGGTTTTATTCACCCTGAAACATTATTGCTAAATACTGCTGATATGCACGAAAATATAAATGTTCGCGCTCCATAAGAAATGTATTGCGAAAATTTTGGGCGCGAAAATTTAGAACAATGATTTTTTTAAACAGGTTAGTACAGCTGCTTATAGCAGCATAATCAACACCTTTACTACATAATAGAAGGTAACAACTGTGTGGTTGCTGCTTGTGCATGTCACACTCAGCAGTAGTGCACTATTTGGACTTCTTTTCTTTCCATGTGATGGATTGGACACTGTGCATAGTTTGTCAGCAGCAAATCCTGGAGGCAGTAAGGTGCCCTTTGAATGCAGATGGATCTGGAGACAATCATGAAGCTTACTCATCATTTCTTAGTAATGTTGATGAATTCAGGAAACTAATCAACTGCCAGTCCAACTTAGCTTTGGTCAAGAGATGAATGTGGATCAGCTTGTCAGGCACACACGTATTCATCAACTGCCATCTGAATGCCAGCTGCCTTTTTTCTAGGCAACCCAAATAGTGCATCCACTGAGATAACCAAAGAACCAGACTCCTACACACACATACACCATACACACACACACACCACACCACACACACACACACACCACATACCAGCATAGAAACAAAACTAAGTGACAAAAGAACTAATAATAAATGATACCACTTCCCTGAAGCAAATTAGCATAAATTTGAACTCCTGTACCTTGCGATCTGCTCCAAATTGTGTCACTGGTGGTAAGAAATTCACACATACACATAACATAATATTGGTGGCATTTTAATAACCGATTGCATTGACCTGGAAATGGGGGGGAGGGGGGTGGGTGGTTGTGTCTACTAAGGTCACTCTCCAAATTAATAGTTTCCCCACTATTCTCGTCTACCTCACCCTGCATATGAATGCATATTAATCAAAACACACATATGAATTACCTTAGGACAAGCTGGACAAATATTGCCACTGTCAAGGTTTGAAAAAAAGCCAGACAAATGCTGTAGTTTCATTTTCATCCACCGATATTCCTCAAAACAGTCAATTAAGACAGAATAAAAGTTTCTATGTTGAATGAAAATATTTAAATATAAAAAAGCAAATATTGAATACAAATTTCACAACCTTTTTCACTATATTTTGGCATTTAAAATACACAGCCTTGCAGAAATCATGCAGGGATACTTGCGCTTCCAGAAGGAGTGCCTCTGCCCAGTCCAGAAGCTCAAATGAGAATCCAAACTCTGGGCGATGCGGAGAAGATTGCCAAAGACGTGCCCTCACCATTGTAGAAACCAGTGACTCACAGCCACATGTCGTGAATTTCACTGTAAATTCTTCCCCTATTTAACCCTTTCGTTCCCGAATTGTTTGGACGCGCGCGGAAAAATCTAATCTTCTACCGCGGAATAGTGCATTACCGTTTTATTTTTTTAACTCAATGCTGGCTGGGAAAACCCCATAGCAACCATATATCACTAAATAGACCAAGAGTTTGGGATTCCCCTCATTTTTTGATTGAGAAAATTGAATAATATTTAGGCCCTCTACTATTACTTTAAAAAAAAAATTTATTCCCCAAAAAATTCCACTTTTCCCATCAATAATAATAATAAAAAAAATAGAAATAATATTGTTTGATGTACTTTATACCAATATTATATTAGTTCAACAATAAAATATGTTGTTTGCTGTGTTTGGTGCTGATTGTGATCATGTAGGAGACATCTATGAGTGTCCACAAGGAACGTATGCCATCGGACGTCGAGCTCCACTACAAAACAATTTCATATACACAAAAACACAAACAACAAAGATATTTGTAATACAAACAACAAATTATTCATGATCCTATATAATTGCAACTTTATGATGTATTGTATGCGGTTTCATACAGGATTTTTGTTTGGGAGGGAGGGGGGGTGGGGCTCCGAGTGTACTTTGCCAGGTCCGGCATCTTCTCCTTCATCAATGGAAGACTCTGCTCCTGTTGCCTCATCTGCATCCTCTTCACAATTCCTCTTCACAATCCAGTCGGTGACTGCATAGTAGTACATTCTGGTAAAAAAAAATTAAATTTTTTTGAAAATTTGAAATTGTTCAACAAACCACAACCCACTTTCAAATCTCAAAGCTCAATGAAATATATATATATTATAGCTAAACAGCTTTCTCTATCTCAATATAGCAATAAATAAGTTCTTTCCACAACAGAAGCTTGCTAGTTTTCAAGAGAAAGACAAGAGAAAGACAAGCTTACATCGATCATCTTCTTGACTTCCATTGTCAGTGTCGGAGTTGACGGGGTCTGGTCCCCAACCCTGATACAGGGCCTCCTATAGCCCTAGATGTCGTCTCCCTCTTTTCCGCTTGATCCTGAGTCGCTAGAGTCAGTATCAAGCAAGTCTAAAACTTCCACAGCACTGTAACTGGTAGACGCCATTTTTCCAAATTGAGTTCGAGAAAATTTTTTTTTTTCATAGCTACCTGGATCACACGACACGCTCACTTTTTTCCTATGATGTAATAAGCATTACCTAAGACTGTACGTAATGGGGAGGCCCCCAGTTGAACTGGCGATTTTATAAAAAAAAAGAAGACAGTAAGTCAAACGGCAAAGTCTTGGTCGGCAAAGAAGCTGTTGTTTCAATGTGTTATGGAAGGCTACTGGGCTCAAGCAATTTTTCGCTGCTTCTACAAAGCTCTGGAGATGACTGGATCCATAAATGAAGCTGCTGTGAAGAAGGTAACTTTTTTTAAAATTCGACGGAGAACCGATGTTGTTTTTTTTTGCCGAGGAAGAAATAAACGCAACTGCTGTGAGGTACTGTCGAAGCAGCCCTGGCTGAAAGCTATTTTAGATGCTTCTCCAATGCATTGGGCACCTGTGTATGCAATCTGAAGGTTCTAGCTATAAAGTAACTATTTTAAAAAATTCGGAGAAGCCAACCGGTCTTCACCCGCTTTTAAGCGGGATTGGGAACGAAAGGGTTAACAGTAGATAAAAAAAAATCAATCCACCGGTCAATTAATCAATCAATCTATCTATCCATCTCACTAATCAATGAATAAACGAACAAATTAATAAATAACATTTAGCTGTTGTTATTTCTGCCACTGCTTATTCAAAGTAAAGCCCAGCCCTAACTGTGCCCCTCATCCCAGTTTTTTATATTTATTTATTGCAGCTTCATATTTTGATTGAATATTTCTGCATCACGCTAGCGTTCTGTATTCTCTCATATTGTACACTTGTTATTAAACGCTCCAAGTAGCACGTGTGTGGCGAGTAAAACCAATGAAAAATGTATAGAAACCAAATGAGAAAATGTCAAGGCAGCAATAATTCACTGATCACACTCATCGTACAGTTCCATTGTACTGGGCTACTGGGTTCCATTGTACTGGGCTACTGGGTTCTATTGTACTGCGCTAGTCGGTTCTATTGTACTGGGCTACTGGGTTCCACTGTACTGGGCTACTGGGTGCTATTGTACTGGGCTACTGGGTTCCACTGTACTCAGCTACTGGGTTCTGTTGTACTCGGCCACTGGGTTCTATTATACTGGGCTACTGGGTTCCGAAATATTCATTAATCCGAAGTGGTTTCGGTCTCAAGCTGTTCGGATTAGTGAGGGTCTACTGTTAATATTGACTATTAGATAGCATATTTGATGTGTTAATTATAGAGATGAATTAAAAAAAAAAGAGTTTTAAGAGCAGACATGCCAAGCATAGACACAATATGGCCCTCTCTCGAGCAAAAACTTACTCGATGGCAATTTTACTTGAAGAACTATGGCAGTACTGAGGTATCATTTGTTATTGTTCTTGCTATTATGTCTCCATAGCACAAAATGTCTGATTCTGATATTTTATGTACATCTTGCGTTTAGATGGAAAATAATTGGGGACTTCAGTAGAAAAGCTAGTGAAATTTATAGTAGTCTTTCTCAAGTAGAAAAAAAGGACTAGAAGAGTCTAATTGTTGCTAGTAATACTATGAATACCACAAGACAAGCGGACAAAATTTTCAAGTGTATTCACAAAAAGGTACTTGGTACAAGGATGGTCAATATTGCATATTATTTTTCTCTACTATGTTTTATTCTATAGTTTCTGGAGTTGGAGAGTTTGGGCTACAGTGGGTGTGCAGTAGCATTCTGTGGGAGTCACTTGCTTTCAGTCAACACTGACGACAGTGCGGCATGTGTCTCTGATGAAGTGATTGATTATTGTGGGCCAGCCCACATTCGAGAACTTAGACTTATAACATAGTGTGTAGTTGTGCGTCATTAACATTGTGGGTAGTTGTGCGTTATAAAGAACTTGTTGTTTTTGTGTGTGCATCGTTTTGATTGGTTGAGTGGTGAGAGGGATACGTATATCAAACCCCTCACCATGTGTTGTAACTCAGTTCACTTTACCGTGGAATTTAATATAACCCCGAAGTGAAGCGAAAGCTTCTTGCTGAACTCTGGTGGCAGCGACTATCAATCGCTGCCAACCAGAACTGCTGGCGACTCGCGTTTGTGCGCAGAGCGAGACCCCACAGATTTGGTGGCAGCGGTGGGATCCTTAGGTGGAAGACATTCCTACGAGGATCAACGAGAGACCCACAGCAATTCGTTGCAAGGGACTTAAGACCAGTAAGGAGTTCGAAGGGATCCGTCCTGGGAGACTTCTAGGATTCGTCCTACACGTGAGCAGACAGACAGGCAGTCAGACTTCGGTCGTGGCGTCACACTCCATACGAGCTTAGGCTGCGTTGGAACCTTATTCACAGTCCCAGACTACGGTCGTGGAACTACACTCCGGACGGGCTTCGGCGGCGCCCGGAAACTTCGCCACAGCATCCTAACTTCGGTTGTGGAGCTTCATCTCCTTTGGGCTACGGCTGCAAGAGGAACAACTTCGGCTGGACAGGGTTTTACCTTAACAGTTGTTGTATTCGTCGTGAACCGTTTTGTTTGTGATTGTTTTTTCTCTTTGTTGTATCAGTGCTTTACGTGTAACCGTTCCTTTCGTTGAGTTTTATTGTCATTGTTGTGTTTTGATTTGTGCAGGTCACCAGTAGGGAGGCGCGGACACACACCTTCCTATGACTGACGTCGGAAACGTGGCGACTCGGAAGAAGCACACTAAGAGATTGCTGCCTGTGGATTCCGATTACAAACCTCCATACCGACCTCCATCACACAAGAGATCACCTTAACCGACGCGACCTGCCGAGGGTAAGCTCGATTAGGAGGTGGAGCCAGAGGTAGACGTGAGTGGTGACGAGGGGCAGGAAAGGTATTTGGGATTGGAGAGAGAACCAAGAGTTGGGGAAGAGACTAGTGAGGACGAGGGTATGGCTCGGAAGGAGGAAGGGGAGTTGAGTAGTCTCATGAGGTACATGATGGAAAGGGACGAGAGGAGGGAAGCGGAGGAAAGGCGGAGAAGGGAAGAGAGAGAAGAGAGGGAGAGAGAGCGAAGGAGGGAGGACGAAGATAGGCAGAGGGAATTTATGCGGATAGAGGCAGAGAGGAGGAGAGAAGAGAATTTGGAAAGGAGGAGTGCAGAAGAGGAGAGAAAGGACTTGAAAGAGTTACAGCAGGAGAAGATGAAGGCTCTGGGGTCGTACAAGGAGGGTACTGAGTTGGGCGATTACTTGGGCAAGTTCGAGCGCCTATTGAAGGAGTGTAAGGTGGATGAGGGGAGCTGGTCAGAGAGACTATACCCCCGCCTACCGGAAAGGTTGTGTACCAGGGTGGCTGCTGAAAGGGACGAGGAAGCCGGATATAGTGTTGTCAAACAGGCCCTGTTAAAAACAGTAAGTGAGACCACTCTCACCTACGGGCGCAACTTGTTTGACCTGTCAGGAGAAGGGCTCAAACATTTAGCAGGTGGAGACACGTGTGAGCACATTGTCAAAACATGCAGGGGTGTCCTACAGGGGTGTCCTACAGGGGTGTGAAACCTTGGACCAGTGTGTGCTGGCGCTGGCCACAGCAGTAACCAGGCGGGTGCTGCCCCAGCCGGGCAAGGTCTACATGGAGAACAAGCCCATTAAGAGCTTGAAGGAACATGGGTGTCAGGCAGACAGAGAGGCAACTTTTACAAGCCATGGTTGGGGGATGCTGGGCCAGAAAGGAGAGGATTTAGAGGGGATGTCCGAGAGGGGTATGTAAGCCGGGAGATAACGTGTTTCTCTTGTGGCGGGAAGGGCCACAGGGCGGGAGAGTGCAGGGATGGCAAGGGCAAGGCCGGGTTTGGCAGCAGAGCCGAGCCCAGGGCAGAGCCTAGAGCCATTACCTGTTTCAGCTGCGGCAAGCCGGGGCACCGTAGCATTGAGTGCACCAGCAAGAAGGTGGGGGCTCCCCTGAAGAGGGAAGGGGGCAAGGTGGCCACGGTGATTGTCGGGGACAAGAAGGACAACATTGCTTGGGGGCGGGTAAACGGAGTCGAGTGCAAGGTGTTGGTGGATTCAGGAGCTAGTGTTGGGGTAATACCCAAGTCTTTACTGGAGAGGGGCTACAGGGACTGTGGCGAGATCCAGGTAGCGGACGTACATGGGGGTCGGAGAGCCCACAGGAGTACCATCGTCGAGTTTGAGGTGGGAGGCCTGGTGAGGTCCCAACTGGCTATGGTAGACGAAAGGGAAGGAGAAGGGGTGATCTGCATAGTCCCCCTGAACCTGCGAGACCGAGATGAGGCTATGGCATATGCGAGAGCCATTGACGAGTATGGGGAAAGGGGTCAGACAGCGGAGGCGGTGGAGACCAAGGTCAATGTGTTGACACGGAGCCAGGCCAGGATTGAAGCTGAGCTGGACGAGTGTGAGAACGACGCTGGAGTGAAGGATCTGTGGTGCACGGTTGAGTTGTCTGATGAGGCATCGGGTGACGAGGTGGAGTTGGATTCTCCGATAGGCTGGGAAGAGGAAGAACCGGAGCAAGTGAGAAACAGGGAGAGCGAGGTTGAGGAAGACATGGATTTAGAGGGGGAACCTAAGGCGTTGGGGTCGGTGACAGTGAGCGAGAGTGAGGAGGAATTTGACAGATTGGCAGGAGAAATCAGACCTATGAAGAGGGGTAAAGATGGAAAGGAGTTCAGGGAGAAACTACTAGTAGACGATAGTCTGAGGACTTGGAGAGAACTGGGAACCAGAAGAGAGAGAGGTTTCAAATGGGATAAAGAATTACTGTTGAGAGGCATGTATGTGTCTTGGGAGGAGTACGCAGACATAATAGTGGTGCCGAAGGAGTTTAGGTTGAGAATTTTGGAGATGGCACACGAGAGGTGTGGGCACTTAGGCGGCGGCAAGGTGGCTAAGCTGGTGTCGAGATACTTCCTCTGGCCAGGTATGGTCAAGGAGGTTGAAGAGCACTGCAGGGGATGCAGGGTGTGTCAATTGAAGAGTAAAGCCAGGCCAAGTAAGGCACCGGCTGTGGAGAGGCCGGTGCTTACTGAGCCCTTCGAGAGCGTGGCGGTGGATCTGGTGGGTCCCCTGCCCAAGGGAAAGGGGGGATGCCGGTTCCTCCTAACTTATGTCTGCATGGCCACGCGTTGGCCGGAGGCGATCCCACTACGCAGCATTACGGCTAGGTCGGTGGCGGAGGGTCTCTGGAGCATCTTCTCCAGGACCGCAATCCCGGAGCAGCTATTGTCTGACCAGGGAGCTCAGTTTTGCGGTAGGGTGGTGAGACAGCTGTGTGAGCTGTTGGGAGTTGAGAAGTTAAGGACTTCTCCCTATCATCCCCAGACTAACGGGATGGTAGAGAGAATGCACGGCACGTTGAAGGGTGTGCTGGGCAGGTGTATTGATGACGGAGTGGATTGGGTTGGTCAGGTGCCATTAGCTCTATATGTTCTGAGACAGATGCCCCATGCTGACAGCGGGTTTAGCCCGTTTGACATAGTGTTTGGGTTTAGAGTCAGGACGCCCTTGGATGCCCTGTACCATGGGATGTTTGAAGTTGAAGGGAAGGAGAGGAATGTGTGTGATTGGGTATCGGGGCTGATGGATAGGTTGGAACGCATGCGAGACTGTGCTGCGTTGAGGATGAGCAAGGGAAAGGAAGGAAGGATGAGGTATCTCAACAGGGGGTGTAAGATGAGAACATTCGAAGGAGAATTGGTTCTCTATAGGATACCCGGGATGTCGTGCAAGCTGGCGGACTCCTGGGAAGGGCCATTCAAGGTGTTGAGTAAGATGGGCTCGGTGAATTACAAGATCGGAAAGGTTGGGAACGAGAAGCATGCCAAGGTGGTGCATGTAAACTGCTTGAAGAAGTACAGGGAGAGAATGAACATTAGAAGATTGGACCTGGTGCTGGAGGACGTTGAACAAGAGAGGAATGTGCTGGGTTTGTGGAACGCGACCTGGAAGTGCTGATGGGGGAGTATGGTGAGGTGTTTTCGGACGTTCCCGGAAACACGGACAGGGTCAGGATGACCATTGACACTGGGGACAGTCCGCCCATAAGGCTGTCTCCCTACTCAGTGCCGATGGGCATTCGGGATGAGGTTAAGGCAGAGTTGGATGGGTTACTGGAGTGTGGTGTGATCGAACGCAGCCGTAGTTGTTGGTCGTCGCCGTTGGTCCCGGTGAAAAAGGTGGGAGGCGGGATCAGACTATGTGTAGACTACCGTAAGCTCAACGAAGTGACCATCAAAGAGCCGTACTACATCCCAGGCTTAGAGGAAATGTTGGAGAGAGTGGGGAGCGGTAGAGTATTATCCAAGGTGGACCTAGCGAAGGGGTTCCACCAGGTGGAAGTGGTGAGCAAGGACAGGGAGAAGACGTGTTTTGTCTGTCCCTTCGGAAAGTACCAGTACAGGCGGATGCCGTTCGGGTTGGCTAACGCTCCGTCTGTATTCCAGAGACTCATGGATGAGGTACTGGTGGAATGTGTGGATTTTGCGAAGGTCTACATAGACGATGTGTTGGTTGTGTCGGGTTGTTGGGAGGTGCATGTTATGCATCTGAGGAAACTGTTTGGAGTACTGAAAGAGGCTGGTTTAACGTGCAAAAGGAGCAAGTGTGTGTTTGGGAGAAGGAGGTTGGAGTTTTTGGGACATGTGATTGGAGATGGAACAATGAGGGTGCCGGAGGCGAGGATCAAGGCCATCGCAGAACATCCTGTACCGAAGACGAGGAAGCAGCTAAGGGCTTTCCTAGGATTGATCGGATATTACCGGAGGTTTGTGAGAGGTTTTCACAGGTGGTCGTCTCTGCTAACGTCGCATACGGCTAAGACATCACCTGGGGAGGTGCAGTGGACGGGCCCCATGCTGGAGGCTTTCCGTGAGTTGTGTGTGTCATTGTGTAATCATGTGTGTTTGAATATTCCCTGCAAGGAGGACGAGTTTTGCCTGGAGAGTGATGCCAGTGCGTCGGGGATCGGAGCGGTGCTGTCAGTGAAGAGAGGCGAGGAATGGAAGCCGGTGGCGTTTTTCTCGAGACAGCTAAAGGGTGCTCAAGCTCGCTATAGTGCTCAGGAGTTGGAGGGGTTTGCACTGTATGAGGCAGTGCAGCACTTTGCATTTTATTTGTATGGGAGGAGGTTCTTGATTATTACAGATCATAGGGGTCTGGAGTGGCTCAAGTCGGGGAAGCAGAGGAACCGGAGGGTGTATGGATGGGCTCTGAAACTTTCCGAGTTCCAGTTCGAAGTTACCTACCGTCGGGGAGACTATAACATGGTAGCAGACGATCTGAGCAGGTGCCACGACGGGAGCAACGTCGGTGTCACCGTGCTGTCGAAGGAGGAGGGGGGAGATGTGGGCCAGCCCACATTCGAGAACTTAGACTTATAACATAGTGTGTAGTTTTGCGTCATTAACATTGTGTGTAGTTGTGCATTATAAAGAACTTGTTGTTTTTGTGTGTGCATCGTTTTGATTGGTTGAGTTGTGAGAGGGATACGTATATCAAACCCCTCACCACGTGTTGTAATTCAGTTCAGTTTTAATATAACCCCGAAGTGAAGCGAAAGCTTCTTGCTGAACTCTGGTGGCAGCGACTATCAATCGCTACCAACCAGAACTGCTGGCGACTCGCGTTTGTGCGCAGAGCGAGACCCCACAATTATCTCAGATCACTAGTCATTGCCAGTATGTTCACCCTTAACCCTTTCATTCTGGATCCCGCTTCGAAGCGGGTGAAGACCGATTGACTTCTCCGAATTTTTTAAAATAGTTACTTTATAGCTAGAACCTTCAGATTGCATACACAGGTGCCCAATGCATTGGAGAAGCATCTAAAATAGCTTTCAGCCAGGACTACTTCGACAGTACCTCAGTTTATTTCTTCCTCGGCAAAAAAAAAACATCGGTTCTTCGTCGAATTTAAAAAAAATTACCTTCTTCACAGCAGCTTCATTTATGGATCCAGTCATCTCCAGAGCTTTGTAGAAGCAGTGAAAAATTGCTGAGCTCAGTAGCCTTCCATGACACATTGAAACAACCACTTCTTTGCCGACCAAGACTTTACGGTTTGACTTACTGTCTTCTCCATTTTTTATAAAATCGCCAGTTCAACTGGGGACCTCCTTATTACGTACAGTCTTAGGTAATGCTTATTACATCATAGGAAAAAAGTGAGCGTGTCGTGTGACCTCGGTAACTATGCAAAAAAAATTTTTTTTCAAAGTCATTTTTTGGAAGATGGCGTCAACAAGTTACAATGCGGTGCAAGTTTTAGACTTCCTTGACGCTGACTCTAGCGACTCAGGATCAAGCGGAGAGAAGGGAGACGACATCTAGGGCTATAGGAGGCCCTGTATCAGGGTTGGTGGACCAGACCCCGTCAACTCTGATACTGAAAATGGGAGTCAAGAAGATGATTGAGGTAAGCTTGTCCTTCTCTTGTCTTTCTTTTGTCTTTCTCTTAAAAAATAGCAAGCTTCTGTTGTTGAAAGGACTTATTTATAGTTATATTGAGATAGAGTAAGCTGTTTAGCTGTAATATATATATATATATATTTCATAGAGATTTGAGATTTGAAAGTGGCTTGTGGTTTTTTTTAAACAAATTTAAATTTTCAAAAAAATTAAAAAAAGTTTTTACCACATATACTACTAGGACCAGATGTGAATGCAGTCTCCGACCCCGATTACGCAGATGAGGCAACAGGAGCAGAGTCTTCCAGTGATGAAGGAGAGGTTACCGGGACCTGAGTCTTCCAATGATGAGACACGAATAGGCAGCAGGTTCTAGTGATGAAGAAGAGGAAGTGGCTCCTCCTGCTCCGAGTTCTGGACGTCCTCGCGGTCGGAGAAGGCGGGAATCAAAGAACAAGAGTCGGGTGGATGAGGTAGGGGGAGGGTGGAAGAAAGATGACAACACACCCATTGATATTCCATAATCTTTTGTGTGAAGGACCACAGACTTTGATATTTGTGGCTGCTCCCCCCCCCCCCTGAACATCCCAAAAGTTGTAATATGTATTGTTATTGTCGTTGTCGTTGTCTGTGTTTTTGTGGTGTTGTAGTGGAGCTTCACACTCGATGTATATGTGTGTGCGTGGAGTTGAAATGTTATTCTGGCGCTTCCAGATCTAACCGGGGAGGGAACGAACTCGGGGTGGGGGGGGGGGGAGGGGGGTCTTTTCCAATCGGGGCTACTATGCCCATGTAAGTTGAATTTCATGTATGTGTGTGTGTGTACACCAGTCAATTTATATTATACATTTATTTTTATGATCTGTATTCACCTGTATCTTCTTTTTTCTAGTGTGTGTGTGTGCGTGCATTTGTGGAATGAGAGAGAGCAACCGTGGACAAACAGTATGTGGCGCTTCCGTATACAACCTGGGAGGGAACTCTGAATCTTTTTGGATCGTGACTACTATGCCTATGTAAGTTGAATTTCATGTGTGTGTGTGTGTACACCAGTCAATTTATGTATAATAAATTATACATTTATTTTTATGATCTGTATTCACCTGTAGCTTCTTTTTTCTTGTGTGTGTGTGTATGTGTGTGTGTGTGTGTGCGTGCATTGGTGGAAAGAGAGAGAGAGCAACCATGAACAAACAGTATGTGGCACTTCCGGATCCAACCTGAGAGAGAACGAACTTGGTGGTCTTTTTCGGTCTGTGACATCATCCATGCCTGGTAAGTTGAATTTCATTTTTTCAACTTACTGATATTTGGGTGTCCAGCTAGGGCTGGGGGGGGGAGGGGGGGGGGGGGGTTATGGTACAAGAATGTCAGTGAAAAGTAATGACGGGGGAGGGGGGGGTTATGGTACAAGAATGTCAGTGAAAAGTAATGACGGGGGAGGGGGGGTTATGGTACAAGAATGTCAGTGAAAAGTAATGACGGGGGAGGGGGGGGGGCAATTCAGCGAGGCCAGCTGTTATGTTACAAATATCATTGTTGTCTTGTGTTTTTTGGTATTGTATGGAGGTTCCGGATCCTATGGGAGGGATCGTTCAGTCTGTGACACCATCCATGCCGGGTAAGTTGAATTCCACGTGTGTGCTTGTACTGCTTTTCATTTTCAAATTACACTTTCTCAATACAACGATTGTTTCTCTCATGTACAGTGTGGAGTATGCATACCAGGTTCATACAGTGGGAGGCTAGCCCTGGGTTCCCCCCTAGAATTTTGGGAGTTGAATTGAAATGAACATTTTGGAAGCATTTATTTTTAGTCTGATATTGTATCCCATTATGTTCCTATCATAACTGAGCCATTTAGTGCATAGGACCGAACACTGATCATCAGTGTGAAGTATAGACTCTTATGCAAAGATGTGCATCAAAGTAGTGTAGGTTCCAAAAAATGGGTGTGGCGAAGTACACTCGGAGCCCCACCCCAAAAAAAAATCCTGTATGAAACTGCATACAATACATCATAAAATTGCAATTATATAGGATCATGAATAATTTGTTGTTTGTATTACAAATATCTTTGTTGTTTGTGTTTTTGTGTATATGAAATTGTTTTGTAGTGGAGCTCGACGTCCGATGGCATATGTTCCTTGTGGACACTCATAGATGTCTCCTACATGATCACAATCAGCACCAAACACAACAAACAACATATTTTATTGTTGAACTAATATAATATTGGTATACAATACATCAAACAATATTATTTCTATTTTTTATTTTATTTTTATTGTTGGGAAAAGTGGAATTTTTGGGGGAAATTTTTTTTTTTTTTAAGTATTAGTAGAGGGCCTAAATATTATTCAATTTTCTCAATCAAAAAATGAGGGGAATCCCAAACTCTTGGTCTATTTATTGATATATGGTTGCTATGGGGTTTTCCCAGCCAGCATCGAGTTAAAAAAATAAAACGGCAATGCTCTATTCCGCAGTATAAAATTAGATTTTTCCGCGCGCGTCCAAACAATTCAGGAACGAAGGGGTTAATTACAAATTTAATATGTTTGCTGATGTATTTTTGTTATTTTTAAGATCAACCTCCACCATCACTTGGCATACAATCACATAAATCTGTGTCCATGTCAGCAGCTGCTGAAGATAAAGAAAAATCATGTATGTAAAAGTAGAATGCATGTGGATAAATGAACTTAATCTTACTTTGCAAGACAAATAACTGCTTGAACGAGTCGTACATTAATGACCAGATCATTTATTGGGCTCAAAAGCTGCTGGAGAAGGAGTTCCCTGATATTACTAGATGGCAGTCCACTCTGTGTGCCCAAAGGAAATCCCTATTCGTGGTGCTACCAAGGGGTTCCAAGTATGTCCAAATCATGCTTACAAAAAACAATCACTGGGTGACTTTCAAATATACAGGATGAGGGGAATGCAGCACACATATAGGCATATGATAGTCTTCGAAGGCTGAATGTTGAAGCTCAACTAATACATGTTAGGTGGCCTCATTTGTACACACCGACACAGATAAGTTACACTTCAACATAACAAATGTCAATGGGCAAATTAATTATAGTGATTGTGGCATATATGCAATTGCTTATGCTACTGAATTAGCATTTGGTGGTGATCCAACGATTTGCTCTTGGCGTCATGCAAAAATGCGACCTCATCTCAAGTCTTGTGTTGAGGACAAGAAAATGACACCCTTTCTGAGCAGTGACCAGCTTGTTCGCTCAAAAAGATGGATCATTAAATCATTGTGTGAACCCACTGCATTTGTCGAATGCCAAATGATCCCAACAAACCAATGATTCAATGTAGTCATTGTCAGCAGTGGTTCCACCTTAATTGTGTGAAACTTTACGATTCCATAGCCTATGAAGAAATACAGTGGAAGTGTCATGTGTGTAGCCAGCCTAGTTAACAGTTATTTTGACTAGATTTACTGTGTGTAGACTATTTGAATTATTGATCCACTCTAAATTATCAATTCTTTATGACGATTGCGTACAACTGTTTAAATCAATTTATTGTTTATAATGTAACTGCCACCATTTTTTTTTGAGTCAAAAAAATTTGACAGTTTTTGGTCAAGTAGTTCCTGAGTTATGGGCCTTTGAAAATGCACCCTACTCCCACACTAATTAAGTAGCCCAATTGGTTGATTACGTCACAAGTTGTGTACCACTCGGATCAGCGTGCTTGTGTAAACTTTAGAGTGCTTGTGTAAACTTGACGTTTTGAGCAAGATAGGATGGCAACCTGTACCTCAGGCAGTGATAACAGCAGAAGTGATGCTTCCTCATACAGTGGGAATGATGGTAGCATTTCAACTACTGATTCTGAAAAATACACTAGTGATAGATCTTCTGGATCTTCCATTGAACCTTATAGATTTGAACCCAGTGCTTCAAATTATTCAGACAGCAGCAGTTCTGCTGAAGAGGATGATCCAGACAGGCTTTTAGACTTGTCTTGGTAAGAGAGTGATAGCTACCAAGTTCATTGTGAATGCTGCCAGATAATGCCAACCAGCTTAGAGTGTGTTTGCTGCAAAGAAATCAACAAAGTGGTAGCAAAAATGGGAGAGACTGAGAATGAACCTGCAAGTTGCATAACAAGACATCCAGGATTTGAGGGCGTGCGTCTGAACGTATGGATACTGCAAGCAGCATACTATCAATATCGACAGGAACATGGAATGGACTCGAGGTATGCTGAAGTTTCCTCCTTTTCATTTCAGTGGCTTCAGCCAGTTGCAGTTTCCTTCTTTTAGACAGCCTCTTAGGCGTGGTTGAGAAACAACAACGTACAGTCCCCAGTGACAGCAAACCACAGTGAGTACAGTAAACCCAGGCAAACCACACGTGGAGTAGTGGGGTATACCATCCCGCGGGAATAGCCTAGAGGTATCCTGACCGCGGGAACTCTCGGCCTAGCTAAATCAGCATTCGCGATGGACTATTCCACGAAACAGGATGCCGCATTTCTGTGGTTAAATTCACGGAAAAAAGTGCACGCGCGTTGCAATGTGCGAGCACCCTTAAGCTTTAATTATAATTCCTTGTGTTATAATTTATTTACGGCATGTTTACTATAGTGACCAGTTGGATTTATAATTTTAGATATTGCTGGAGGTGTTGTTGCTGTAGATGTTGATGCTGTAGATGTTGTTGCAGTAATGTAGAGTGGATAGGAGAATTTGATGTTGATTTTTTTTGTGGAATTAAAAAAAACCCCCAACTATTTTCAATGTTTCAATATACATTATCTGGTCAGAGAGTGGAGTGCGACGTGTTGAAATGTGTATATAATGTGCCAATAATAGTCTTAGAATAATTTTTACACTTTGTCATTACGTATGTATGTAGCTTTTTAATTTCATCTTCTGTTAAAATTATGTTGTGTAGGTCTGGAGGGATTGTGTCTGATGTGAAATAACAATGCTGTGTGCAAAGCTGAAGGTAGGAAAATCATTGTTAATGTCTTAGCACAAACATTATTGGTATTTTAAATTTCTGCCTATATATACACTTAGTTATTAAATTTTGTAACTTACGTGGGCTCTGTGCTTGGTGTGGGTGATATCAAGGAGTCCACAATCGCTGCCTATACTCCTCAAAGTCAGCACCAGTCAAGTAACTCTGTCCTCTCGTTGATGGCTTGGTACTTGCACTGCCGTTCGGTAGCTCTCTCCACAGTGTAGACATCGAGATTCCGAGTAATGGCTCTTGGAGCGGCAATATTGAGGTACCTGTAATAAAGTTGGTCCTCGTAAAAAATATCTGATTGGTCATAGTAAAAAATATTTGCGATCCTAATACTAGGTTTAATGCATTATGTTGAACATTGTGTTATAGAGCGGTTGCACTGCTCACGTGATATTTACTTCCGCATGGCAAGAAAGCCATAGAGTTGGTTGGTGTCAAAATGGTTAGTTGTGTTGTGCTCCCTTTTGTACTAATAGAACAACAAAAGCTACTAGAGAAAAGGGTATTCACTTCTACCGTATTCCTACACATAGGTTCCAAGTGCCACGAAAGCTCCGTGGCAGTCACGGAATTTTACTCTATCAATCTGCCACGCACGGAAGTTCTGACTGCCTATTGTCTGCCACGGAAATTCATAGGTTCCAACTGTCACGGTGGCAGCCAAGGAAATTGGGCTTATCAATCTGCCACATACCGAATTCCCCACAGGCCTATTGACTGTACGGAATTTCCCACCAAATGTAGTAGATTGTCTGCTGATAATTGATTATGTAACAAGTTGGTTGCCTCTGGCAGTATGGGTAGTTGTAGCTATAAATTTGTGGCAACTGTAATTACTGTACTGCATACTGTAAAACTTGCTCAAAACATTTACATTCATGCTTGCATGGTGCATCAGATAGAAACTGACATGCCCAATGCAATCAGGCCTGCATGCCATGTGCAGCTGAGTCGCTTGCAGTTCTGAGCTTCTTTCTTCTTGCCTGCTTTTTGAGTGTTCAACTTCATGGCTGAGTCTGAGTCTACTTGACACTGAACTTACTTATCGCAAAATGTAAGAAGGCTACTAAACTCTCCTTGAACAAGAAGTAGAATACAATTTCATCTGACACATGCATTAACAAATTATAATTATATTCATAGCCTTAATTAGTGGGTGTGGTTTAAATTAATTGGTGGGTGTGGCGTGCCACTGATTTTTTTCCTAGCAGGTTGGAACCTATGCCTACACAAGGTGAAAAACGAAGTTTTTAGCTCAATGACATCAAACGTAAAAGTTTCTTACCTGGACCTAATACATACGCGGCAAACAATTTTTCTCAGTATCACCGGGTAAAGCCTTATGGGTCGATTTTTTTCGAAAATTTTTTTATGGCAGAAATGGATAGACACCAGTTAGCTCTAGCTTATGACGCAGTTGTAAGCTCTGGCGTGCTCTAGAACTCACACTAGGAGGCTAGAAACACTAGCCGGTTGGACTCGTGTACGGAGAGTTGCTAAGAAATTATTGGCGGGCTTTTCACTAACAGCCAGGAAAAAACTGTAGCTAACTAATTCACTTACTATTCTACATAATTCAAGTACTCACGCAATTCTCGTCATCATAGTTTCTTAAGGAGCCCTGCATTAAGCCTTTTAGACTTCTTTCAATCCGCCTGTAACCGGTTTATTCCATAGTGTCCCGGAGACACGCAGTAATAGTATACGGACACAAGGCACGCCCCCTGACCTTAGCAACGCCTTTACCCGGCGTTTTTTCGAAATGAGCAATAACAAGTTTAGCAAAAATACTGAAGTGTTGTAGTGCGTAGGGCGAAGACGGCTTATGCTACAGCTTCCAAATTAGGAGGAAGTTATCCCAAGGCCCCGTGCAGCCTACTGGTAGATTAAATTAGAAAACTTTAGATGCCGCGTTTAGCCGGGTTTTCACAAATCCGGTCACATATATGCAATGTCCACTTTGTTGGAGGTAAGATATTAATTATTACTGTCATTTTATTACTGAACTTTTCTCTAGGCAAAACGAGTAGTGATCCCCAATCCCCATCACACAGGCCCTCAATATTTGGAAGGTATATAAGTGCTACCCAACGCGCCCAAATTCAACGGAGATATGAATCTGTTGAGAAAAGAAGACAACAAAAGGATAAAGAAGAAAGAAAGAGAATAGAAAATGTGAAGGAGAGGGAAAAAGCGATACAAGAAAATGAACTAGAGCTTGAAGTCAGTGGAGAACAAGAAGTAGATTCAAGTCAGTATTCATTGGAGAAGTGCAAGGCTCTAGAAATAGACAAACGCTGAACGGGTTAGTGAATTGATGAAGTTGAAAGAACTTCGTTTAGTAGGCAGAGGTTTTCCATCTGAAGTGCTTCTCAAAGAAGATGGCAAACTAACATACTTTTGTACTGGCTTGCCTAACTATGGTGTGCTCAAAGCTGTTTTCAACTTAATTGAAAGGAAGTTATTGGACACTTCAATAAAGCTTACCAAATTTCAATCTTTTGTGCTTTTTTTAATGAAGTTCAGACTAAATTAACTAACTATGATTTGGGATTTCGTTTTTGTATTCATAATTCAACAGTATCACGAATCATCATCAACTGGATTCAGATGTTGGATGTATCATTGTCACCACTTATAATTTGGCCTGACAAAAGACCATGCCGTGGTGTTTTAGGCCTAATTATGGTTTGTCAGTTACGTCAATTATAGATTGCTTTGAGTTATTTATAGAGAAGCCAGGGGAGGGACCTCTTGTGTCACGCAGCAACTTGGTCAACTTACAAAAACTATAACACAGCCAAATATCTGATCAGTGTGACCCCCCAAGGAACTGTTATGAAGAATATGGTGGCCGTGTCTCTGATAAATATATTACTGAAGACTGGATATTTGTGCAAGCTTCAGCCTCAAGATGTAGTCTTAGCAGATAAAGGCTGTAATGTTGAGGACAGTATAGCATTCAGAGGAGCTACTCTCAATATACCAGCTTTTACAAGAGGCCAATCAGCTTGCTGCTAAGGATGTGGAGTCAACAAGAAAGCTTGCCAATGTGAGAATCCATGTGGAACGGGTTATTGGGGCAGTGCGACAAAGGTACAAGATTCTTAGTGTGGCCCAGTGTTATTAGACAGCATTGTAAGAGTTAGTTGTGCATTACATAACATATGTGATATTATTGTGCCATCAAATTGATTTTTCATTGTATTTTAAGATATAAAAAATTAATGTCTTTTTTAATTTTTTTTCTTCAAATTTGACATTCTACTGAATCATGTAAATTAGGTGCAAAGAATAAAATATTTATGATTGATGCAATGACTTAATTAAATTCTACTATTTACTTAGCGTTATTAGGACTTTCTGTTTCTTAGCTGGATGGCATGTGGGACATATCCATGGTACTTGCACTACTGTCAACGTTCCTTGCCCACTGATGCTTGAACACTATAACAAATACATGGGCGGAGTAGACAAAAGCGATCAAATGATTAGCTATCATAAGGTCTCACGACGGACAGTCAATTACTGGAAAAGTATTTTCTATCATTTCATAGACATAGCAACTGACAATTCTCACATAATTTACAATTATCTTGCTATACAAAAGGGAATGACAACTTTGACTGAAAACCAATTTCGTGACAAATTAGTACTCCAAATCATAGTGAAATATGGGATGGAAAGTCAGTCATCTACAAGTGGTGGTCGTGCACCAGTACGAGCCTGCAAAGTTCAACATGGTAGCCAGCTTTACTCTCGAGATAATAGGCAAAGATGTGTTTCAGGGTTGTGGCAATTACAGGAGTAAAGTAATCAATTACAATTACAATTACTTAAAATTTTTGCTTCTCAATTACAATTTCAATTACCAATTACACCTTTAAGAACTAATTACAACAAATCTGTTAGCAATTACATACAATTACATCACATCGCCTCCTCAGGATAAGTGGTCATGTAATAGGGCCCACAAAGTTTGTAATTTTGTTTTAATTCATCAATTCTTCTTAAAAGAGAAGTTATTTCTATCTACATTAAAAATTATAAAAACTGAGAATTCATTTTCTTGCTAGCAGTCATGTGGTTTAGAACTGACCCTTTACCAAAGTGGTCTTTGACCCCAACTACTTGCCAATTACAGGTATGCAATTACAATTACAATTACTGCAGATGGTGTAATGATTACAGCTAATTACAATTACCGATTGCAATTACCACAACACTGATGTGTTTACTGTCACCTCCGTACTGAAAAAAATTTCACTCAATGGACATTTTCTCTGAGTGAAATTTTTTTCAGTACGGTAAATTTTGTGGATCCAACCACTGGGACACACTCAAACTATTGAAGGAACTTGGTCACAGGTGAAATTCATGATGCGAAAAAGAGGTGTCATGAACGAACACAAGTGATTACTTGTTTGACACATACTTACCTGAATATTTGTGGAGAAGAAAGTTTAAAAATGATGATCCTTTTTAAAAAATGTATGAGCATGTAAAGGAACAATACCCACTTTAATCAACCAATTTTGGTTCTATATAACACTTATATCTTACTGCTACCAGCAGTACTTGCAACCAGTTCTATGCCAAACATCTGAGAGAGATTGTCATTCGGCATGGCATAGCACTACATTTTCATTCATCAGGAATCTTTGGTATGAGCATCGTAGGAGAGATACAATTCAACCTCCTAGTCAGTCAGGTAGCAGTCAAGTTTCAGCTGAGTCCGCTGGTCCTAGTCATCGTGGTCGCCCAAGAGGAAGTATCAATCGCTCAAAGAGACGAGGGAACTACGAATGTCGAAGTCAGAAATAATTCAAATGATTTTAATTTGACAATAATTCTTCCTAAGTAGTACTCAAATGTAACTTTGGTCACGTTTTACTTTAGGTCCTAGGTCCTACATTGAGCGCATCGCGTTGTGTCACCTTGTGAGCGCATTGCGTCGCGTCACTTTACAATTGATCGGGTTCAGCTATAAGATTGATGGCGTAAAAGTGTAATTAGTGGAATTTCAATGATATTAAGTAAGATATAAGGGTTATATAGAACCAAAATTGGTTGATTAAAGTGGGTATTGTTCCTTTACATGCTCATACATTTTTTAAAAAGGATCATCATTTTTAAACTTTCTTCTCCACAAATATTCAGGTAAGTATGTGTCAAACAAGTCATCACTTGTGTTCGTTCATGACACCTCTTTTTCGCATCATGAATTTCACCTGTGACCAAGTTCCTTCAATAGTTTGAGTGTGTCCCAGTGGTTGGATCCACAAAATTTATTGAATACTGAAGCTTCACAAGCCCACCAGTAAGAAACTTCCACTATCTCATTCAGCTTCAAATGGCTACCAGAAAAAAAACTCCCATCTCTCATGGAAATTACAGATTGGCAACCAGACTTGGGGCATCTCCGGGATGACAAAGTTGCATACACTGCCACACTTATTACAGTTAGCACTATTCTTTAATGCTGCTCCAATTCCCTTTAACCAGTCAATTGTTGCCTGCTCACTATTTGTATAGTTTAAAACTAAATCTCTTAATTTAAGCATAGTTTGTTAGACTTTGTTATAAATAAAAAATTATTGAACAACCACAACAGTAGTCAAGGTGATCGGCGCATATCGGCGCATCTTAGCACGTTCTGAGGGGCTGAGCGCGCGAGCGTCTCGATTAGATCGTAAGGTGATGCGACGCGATGCGCTCAATGTAGGACCTAAAGTAAAACGTGACCGTAACTTTTTTCATTTCTAAAACTATATCTTATTGGCATACTATGTCTAATTAATTATTTTCACTGATCAAATTTCTAACTAAAATTGTAAAAGATTGTGAAAACTGGTAAACAAACATGACAAAATATCATAGTATAAGTTTATTATGTCCAAGTATCCAGTTAGGCTGTTCAGTATACCTGGTACCTGCATACAAAAATGACAAATTGATTAGTGCCGGCTACAAAATAATGAATTTTACCAATTGACTTTTTTCATTTGTTTTATATTGTTGCTACTTACATTAGGTATCAAACTGAAGGAAATCATGTATTCTATCTATTATTGGTATTAAATTTTTTTTACAACAATTCTGTTTTGACATAAATATTCAAATACGCGAAAATTATATAATGAATTTTTAATTCATAAGTATTGACCACAATCTCTACTAAAATTGTAATCATTGGTCTTTTAGGACTTCCATGATATTTTTAAAATACATTTTAAGCATTTCTACAATTCTTAATAATTTAAAGTATAAACCTTTTTTTTTTTTGAAGCCATGACGTGGTTCACCCTCTCGTTCCCGAATTGTTTGGACGCGCGCGGAAAAATCTAATCTTCTACCGCGGAATAGAGCATTACGGTTTTATTTTTTACTCGATGCTGGCTGGGGAAACCCCATAGCAACCATATTATCACTAAATAGACCAAGAGTTTGGGATTCCCCTCATTTTTTGATTGAGAAAATTGAATAATATTTGGGCCCTCTACTAATACTTAAAAAATAGAAATAATATTGTTTGATGTATTTTATACCAATATTATATTAGTTCAACAATAAAATATGTTGTTTGTTGTGTTTGGTGCTGATTGTGATCATGTAGGAGACTTCTATGAGTGTCCACAAGGAATATATGCCATCAACGTCGAGCTCCACTACAAAACAATTTCATATACACAAAAACACAAACAACAAAGATATTTGTAATACAAACAACAAATTATTCAAGATCCTATATAATTGCAACTTTATGATGTATTGTATGCGGTTTCATACTGGATTTTTGTTTGGGGGAGTGGGGTGGGGCTCCGAGTGTACTTCGCCAGGTCTGGCATTGGTGAAAGCCATTTGTTTGGCTTGGATGTACATGATACATCATCACTAATTCTAATGGCAGTTTCCAGCCAGTAGAGAATGGTAGCAACATGTGAACATGTTTTAGTTAAACCTGTCATGCAAGTACAATACCCACATTCGACAGTACCATTTGCATCTTGTTGTTCCCCGTATGACATAGATGGCCAAATCTCTCTTATTTATACTAAACATTGCTTTATTGTACAATATTATACTTACTTCCCAGGTTCCTCAAGAGTGGAGTCAAGTCTAAAGTCTGGCGAGAAAGACTATCGATACTGTGCAAATATGGCATGAATTTCTGATGCAAGGCATATGCCTAGCGTTTCAATTGACTTCGTCATTAACAATTTTTTAATAATTTTAATACATATACTGGTATAGATATCAAATGAAACTAATGGGAGGTGGGTTCATTGGAACAATTATCAATTTTATACTGGTGTAGATATTAACCCTTTCGTTCCTGAATTGTTTGGACGCGCGCGGAAAAATTTAATTTTCTACCGCGGAATAGAGCATTGCCGTTTTATTTTTTTAACTCGATGCTGGCTGGGAAAACCCCATAGCAACCATATATCACTAAATAGACCAAGAGTTTGGGATTCCCCTCATTTTTTGATTGAGAAAATTGAATAATTTTTAAGCCATCTACTAATATTTCAAGAAAATAAAATTTTCCCCCCCAAAAATCCACTTTTCCCATCAATAAAAAAATAAAATAAAATAGAAATAATATTGTTTGATGCATTATACCAATATTATATTAGTTCAACAATAAAATGTTGTTTGTTGTGTGTGGTGCTGATTGTGATCATGTAGGAGACATCTATGAGTGTCCACAAGGAACGTATGCCATCGGACGTCGAGCTCCACTACAAAACAATTTCATATACAAAAAAACACAAAGAACAAAGATATTTGTAATACAAACAACAAATTATTCATGATCCTATATAATTGCAACTTTATGATGTATTGTATGCGGTTTCATACAGGATTTTTGTTTGGGGTGGGGCTCCGAGTGTACTTCGCCACACCCATTTTTTGGAACCTACACTACTTTCATGCACATCTTTGCATACTTCACACTGATGATCAGTGTTCGGTCCTATGCACTAAATGGCTCAGTTATGATAGGAACATAATGGGATCAGACTAAAAATAAATGCTTCCTAAATGTTCATTTCTATTCAACTCCCAAAATTCTAGGGGGGAACCCAGCACTAGCCTCCCACTGTATGAACCCCTGCTATGTATACTCCACACTGTACATGAGAGAAACATGTATTGAGAAAGTGTACTTTGAAAATGAAAAGCAGTACAAGCACACACGTGGAATTCAACTTACCCGGCATGGATGGTGTCACAGACTGAACGATCCCTCCCATAGGATCCGGAACCTCCATACAATACCAAAAAAAACACAAGACAACAATGATATTTGTAACATAACAGCTGGCCTCGCTGAATTGCCCCCCCTCCCGAGCCCGACGCCCCATACAAGTTTCTTGTATGATCTGTATTCACGCTGTGCTTGTTTTTTCTTGTGTGTGGTGTGTATGTGTGGTGCGTGCAATTTGTGGAAAAGAGAGTAAAGTTAGAATTTCATTTCAACTTACCAGGCATGGATGATGTCACAGACCGAAAAAGACCACCGAGTTTGTTCTCTCTCAGGTTGGATCCTGAAACGCCACATACTGTTTGTTCATGGTTGCTCTCTCTCTCTTTCCACAAATGCACGTACACACATACACACACACACACACACACACACAAGAAAAAAGAAGCTACAGGTGAATACAGATCATAAAAATAAATGTATATTTTATTATACATAAATTGACTGGTGTACACACCACACACACACACACATGAAATTCAACTTACATGGGCATAGTAGTCACGATCCAAAAAGATCCAGAGTTCCCTCCCAGGTTGTATACGGAAGTGCCACATACTGTTTGTCCACGGTTGCTCTCTCTCATTCCACAAATGCACACACACATACACACACACACACACACACACTAGAAAAAAGAAGATACAGGTGAATACAGATCATAAAAATAAATGTATAATATAAATTGACTGGTGTACACACACACACATACATGAAATTCAACTTACATGGGCATAGTAGCCCCGATTAGAAAAGACCCCACCCCCGAGTTCGTTCCCTCCCCGGTTAGATCTGGAAGCGCCAGAATAACATTTCAACTCCACGCACACACATATACATCGAGTGTGAAGCTCCACTACAACACCACAAAAACACAGACAACGACAACGACAATAACAATACATATTACAACTTTTGGGATGTTCAGGGGGGGGGGGGAGCAGCCACAAATATCAAAGTCTGTGGTCCTTCACACAAAAGATTATGGAATATCAATGGGTGTGTTGTCATTTTTCTTCCACTCTACCCCTACCTCATCCACCCGACTCCTGTTCTTCGATTCCCGCCTTCTCCGACCGCGAGGACGTCCAGAACTCGGAGCAGGAGGAGCCACTTCCTCTTCTTCATCACTGGAACCTGCTGCCTATTCGTGTTTCATCATTGGAAGACTCAGGTCCGGTATCCTCTCCTTCATGACTGGAAGACTCTGCTCCTGTCGCCTCATCTGCGTAATCGGGTCGGTGACTGCATTCACATCTGGTCCTAGTAGTACATGTGGTAAAAACTTTTTTTAATTTTTTGAAAATTTGAATTTGTTCAAAAAACCACAAGCCACTTTCAAATCTCAAAACTCAATGAAATAATATATATATTATAGCTAAACAGCTTACTCTATCTCAATATAGCTATAAATAAGTCCTTTCCACAACAGAAGCTTGCTATTTTTCAAGAGAAAGACAAGAGAAAGACAAGCTTACCTCGATCATCTTCTTGACTCCCATTTTCAGTATCAGAGTTGACGGGGTCTGGTCCACCAACCCTGATACAGGGCCTCCTATAGCCCTAGATGTCGTCTCCCTTCTCTCCGCTTGATCCTGAGTCGCTAGAGTCAGCATCAAGCAAGTCTAAAACTTGCACCGCATTGTAACTTGTAGACGCCATCTTCCAAAAAATGACTTTGAAAAAATTTTTTTTTGCATAGTTACCGGGGTCACACGACACGCTCACTTTTTTCCTATGATGTAATAAGCATTACCTAAGACTGTACGTAATAGGGAGGTCCCCAGTTGAACTGGCGATTGTATAAAAAATGGAGAAGACAGTAAGTCCAACCGCAAAGTCTTGGTCGGCAAAGAAGCGGTTGTTTCAATGTGTTATGGAAGGCTACTGAGCTCAAGCAATTTTTTGCTGCTTCTACAAATCTCTGGAGATGACTGGATCCATAAATGAAGCTGCTGTGAAGAAGGTAATTTTTAAAAAAATTCGACGAAGAACCGATGTTTTTTTTTTTTTTGTCGAGGAAGAAATAAACGCAACTGCTGTGAGGTACTGTCGAAGTAGTCCTGGCTGAAAGCTATTTTAGATGCTTCTCCAATGCATTGGGCACATGTGTATGCAATCTGAAGGTTACAGCTATAAAGTAACTATTTTTAAAAATTCGGAGAAGTCAATCGGTCTTCACCCGCTTCAAAGCGGGATCCGGAACAAAAGGGTTAAATGAAACTTTGAAACTAATGGGAGGTGGGTTAACGTGCGCATGCACAGGGCAAGGATAAAAGCACGTGCGATGTGAGAAGGTTAATTCCTGGCATTGATAATAGTGTACGCGTGGGTCAAAGGTCATTCGGCAACTTCCCTGTTCCTAGACACATGTATACAAACCAAATTGATAAAAAAATTGCTCGCATGAATGGTGCCTTTGGCAGGTACTTTGTCCTAGTGTTGTAGTGGCGAAGCTCCTATAAGTATACAATAGTAGTAATGTGCAATTTTTGGGGGTGAAATTTTTGGAACCTATCAAAACATTATTAGTGAAAGTAACCAAAAATTCATGCTTTTGTCCAATCATTCCTCCCATTTCATGAATCTACCAGACTAAATGTTAACTATGAGTTTAGTTAGGTGCGAATTTAAGCTCCGTGCAGTGAACTCTACATTAAAAAATTTGCGTTAGTTTGAATTGTATTGTAGTATTGTTTTTTTTTTCTTGCAGCACTATTCAAGTTTGGGGATACCTTTTTATTACAGCAAACCTAGTGCCATTTTAAAAGGTTGCTTAAGTATGCCAGAATAGCATCATCAATCGCACGAGTGCCCATTTTTACTGATGGTGAAATAAGGTTTATTTATCGACTTAAAAATCTAATGATTTAAGGGATTTACACGACTGATCATCTGCTGGGGTTATTCCTCACCAACTTACAACTGGTCAGGGCCCCCACAAGGTTTCTTAATGAGTATGATTTTGTTAAAATCGTGAAATTTTGTATCAGGTATTCAAGATGGCCTTTTGTGATTTCTTTAAACGAGAAGATATTTTGAGATGTAAGAATGTTTGTGAGGCATTTGTCAAGGAAATATATAGTGAAAATCCATTTAATGCTGGACCTGCCTGATAACATGCTTGGGTATGGACCAAGCTTGTGGATTTAACACTGAAAGGGTAAGCGACATTCATTTGAGGGATACTTTTTTAGTGCATTTCCTTAAAGATATTTACTAGCTTGAGCCTCAAACCAAATTTCACAACTTGTGGCCAACCTGTATTGGAGGAATAGCCACTTTAAGTAAACAGGAAGTTGTGGGCGGGGCTTAGCAGTGACGAATATCACGGAACAGAATTGCTTATAGTAGCTGACCTCACCACTTTGAATAACCTCACAGTGGTTTAGACAAGTGGTTAAGGTTGGAAATGGTGTGCAGATGTGTGGCTGCAGACTGCACCAATACCCACAAAGATGGTGTTAGCCTATTCCTGTTCCCAAAGGATCCCAGCCTAAAGAAAAAATGGACCAATGCAGTGAGAAGGACTAGAGATAAATGGGAACCCACCAAGCACTCTGTACTTTTCAGCAAGCATTTTGAACCCCAATGCTTTAAGCAAAGTACAAAAGTTGCAGAGTCTTTGGGCATGAAAATCAAAGTCCAACTGGAGCATGATGCTGTTCCTACATTGTTTAACAAGCCACCATTGCTAAAAAGGACAGCTGCAGAAAGGGACAGTGAGCCAATAGCGAAGAAAAGAAAACGGTCTGCATATGAGAAGCGCGAACGACTAAAGGTATGTTTCAAGTATATACGCTTGGATATGAAATAGCCAGTCATACTATATAGATTTTAGAACCATTGATGTCCAGAGACAAGGAAGCAAGTACACACAGACACCTAGACAATGAAATAGTAAGTTATTAAGTATCAAAAATAAACATGAATCAGCTAATACTGGTAACGGGAATAGCTACAATTTGTGCATGATGCAATTCTATGTGTTGTTGTTATTGTACTAATTAGTCAGATATAGCTAGTTGTTAATTGAAGTGTTAACTGGGGTGTATTGAAGAATTTTTTTCCTCTCACAATATGAAGAAAAACATGTTTATTGTTAGGTTTCCGATCCTTGTGATGATATCTGTACCAACACAATTGACGCTGAAGTCCAAACTGTTCTAGAAACCAAAGAAATAAATAGGTAGCAAACATTTATAATAGTTGGTTTAGTGTAATTAATGAATTTTTTTTTATAGGGACACAAACGGACGAGACAGTTACAATTGCCGCACAGTGTTGTATCCCGACACATACATCACAAGCAGCAGCAGATATTGATATTGAGCAAACCTCTGAGACAGATATACCCACTGAATCTGACTGTGAATACAATATATACAGCAGTGATGAGGTATAGACAAATCGTTTCAATCGCAATTCAATTTATTAGTATTAATTTTTGCAGGTTGATTCAACAGCGAGCATTCCTCTACAAAGACATAGGAAGTTTATTGTTTTTGAAGATAGTCTTCTTTTGCTTTTCAAACAGTGTCCAAACTGTGGCAACAAATCAGAAGCTACTAGGAAGATAATGGGTACATGTATTCATATCAGACAAACCTGCTCACACCTTTCACATGTCAATGATTGGTATAGCCAGCCATTTGTTAAGAATATACCTGCAGGCAATATTTTACTGTCAGCTGCTATACTCTTCTCTGGAGCACTACCAAGCAGAGTTTTTTGTATGCTGAAGTTTTTTGGATGTGTTTGTACAGATAAACGTACCTTTTTTCGACACCAGACTATGTTTTTGCATCCTACTGTTGATTCAGTATGGAAAGAACATCAAAAGCACTTGCTCCAGGATCTTCGTAAGGAAAAACGAGGTCTAATCATTGGGGGTGATGGAAGGGCTGACAGTCCTGGACACTCTGCTAAGTTTGGTTCGTACAGTATTATGGAGCTGAAGAAAAAAGTGATCTGGATATACATTAGTACAGGTGGGAATCTAATTAAAAAAAATTTTTTTTTTAATCTTTCATTTATTAATATAGAGCAATGAAGTGGCAAATAGCAATAACATGGAGAAGGAAGGATTAGTGAGAGCAGTCAAATTTCTGAAGAAGAAAAGTTAAAGGTTGACACACTAGTCTTCTAATATATCTAATTTGCCTACAACTGAAGCAATCTCTTTGCAACACACACATTCTAAATTTGTTGGCATGATTGAACAATGGTCACATGCACACCTGAAAACAATTAAAAAACAACCAAGATTTTTTTTTAAACAAATCAGTAAAGGCAAACAGTGTATTTTATCTTACCATGACAAATCTAACAGCCTCTCCTCATTATGGATTGATTCATCACTTTCAGATGCACTCTCTGAATCTGAAACCATGGGTTCAAAACTGTAAGGACCAGGCATTGATGCTGGTGACTCTGGTGGTGAACTTCCAGTCGCACTCTCAGAATCAGTTCCGTTCTCCAAGTCTGGGTCACTTTCCATCATTCCATTTTCATCACCAGATTCACTTTGCTTGCTTCCTTGAGTTGACATACTGTGGAGTGCAGGTTACTCCAAGTGGTTGGTGAGGTCAGGCTACTATCCTGTTGAAACAATTCTGTTCCGTGATATGCGTCACCGCTAAGCCCCACCTACAACTTCCTGTTTACTTAAAATGGCTATAACTCCAATACAGGTTGGCCAGAAGTTGTGAAATTTGGTTTGAGGCTCAAGCTAGTGAATATCTTTAAGGAAATGCACTAAAAAAGTATCCCTCAAATGAATGTCGCTTACCCTTTAAGGGTGGCCGCACACCGCCTACACAATTTCTTGTTGAGAGTTGCTATGCACGATTACTACAATTGTATACAGGGGCTTCTCTACTACAACACAAGGACACAGTACTTGCCGAAGGAGCCGCTCACTAATTTTAGAGCGAATCTGGAGGAAATATCAGGATATATCAGGGCCTGGTTATAAGACTTTGTATCACTTTTTTGGAGCGGTGCGGTAAGTTGGAGCTCCGCAATTTGGTGCACTACTAGCCGAGCCGATACTCTACTGCAAGACAACGAGTTTTTATCCATTTCAATATTACTTTATGCTATATTCGCAATTTTTTCTATTTATAAGATGTTGAAAAATTGCAGTTGACTTCAGTGCAGTTCATTTTCTTTTTGGTTTACCCGTGTATATAGGCGGGCTCTTTTTAGAACCAATACAAACTAATTGAAAAAAATTGCTCGCGTACACGTAGTACGAGATATGGGGGTGGGGCTATTTCTTAAGAATTGCGAGTGGAAGTAAAGTTCCAAATTTTGTAATAGGTTTTCTTGACAACTCTGTTTAGCAAAAATACTGAAGTGTTGTAGTGCGTAGGGCGAAGACGGCTTCCAAATTAGGAGGAAGGCATCCCAAGGCCCCGTGCAGCCTACTGGTAGAATAAATTAGAAAACTTTAGATGCCGCGTTTAGCCGGGTTTTCACGAATCCGGTCACATATGCACTTTTGACAATGCCACTGCACCTAGTAGGATGGTACAAGAAAACATTTCAGTTGATAGTCTTGTATTTACTCATGACTGGTCAAACATGCTTATTTTTTTTATTATTTTTAATCACATTTTACTTGTAATGTACTGTTGATTGTAAAAAAAAAATTAAAACAAAAAATTATTCAGCTACTGAATAGCGCCTGATTTTCGATACCGTTTCAGCCCTGTTTGGTACAGTACCGTTGTATCACCGGGATTGAAACATCCGCGATATCAGTATTAAATCAGCAATGAAGTCACGGTACTGAAAATCGGTTGACTGCCAAAAGTTAGCGTATCAGTCCAAAACCTACGGTATCTAAAAATTGCTGTATTCAGGAAGGATGGAGTGGTGTGGCTAGTCGCACAAGAAGGTGAATATGTTTGCATAGAGGCACGTATGAGAGCATCAGTACAGTCACAGGAGTACATATGTAAGCATATGCGGAAATCGGAGCATGTTATTGCACAATTATAGGGACACACTTCATTAATGTGAGCTACAATATATGTGTTCTTGCCGTCCACGGAGTGTACTTCCCATGTACAATATGCTGTAGTTGGCTTTATTGAAGTAAACGGCAACTTCTTGTGTCGTATTCTAATTTGAGTAATTCTTTCACTGATTTTCCCCTTTTCCATCTTTGCTATTCTCTCAAATCCCTTATCCCTGGCTAGTTTTAGTAGAATTCCGATGCAGTTGTCTAGACGTTTGTTCACCTTTCCTTTTAGGTACACATACTTCAAAACTTGGTGGAATGCTTCAACGTACATATTGGTGTTGATGGAAGCTTCCTTTCGATAGCACGTTGCCCACTGCTCCTTTCTTTTGGCATAGTGACACTCAAAGTAGTCTATTGGGAGCTTTACAATGGTGAAATGTTGATGTCCAAGCATTGTAGAACTGTTCGGCCAAGTCTGACATAAACCAGTCTGTCTTTTCTTGTGAGCAGATGTATTCTAGGGTAGGAGCTGCCTATGCTATCCCTGATGTCATCAAGAATACGCTGAATGCCAACCCCATTAGCTAGTTTGGCAGCTATTGCTAACCTTTCAGTTTCTGATATGCGAAGGTGACCCATGGATGTCTGATGGCCGTAGTGGTTGATAATTGTAAACAACATACAAGCAAAGTCCAATGACATCCACCATCATTAACCCTCTCATTCCAGAATTGTTTGGACGCGCGCGGAAAAATCTAATCTTCAACCGCGGAAAAGAGCATTGCCGTTTTATTTTTTTAACTCGATGCTGGCTGGGAAACCCCATAGCAACCATATATCACTAATAAAAACGTTGCCCTCATCATTTTTGTTACAAATACACAATAATAATGTCTCTTCACTTCACTGCCATTTTTTTCTTTTGGTTCAGTACATACTTCGAAGGTCCGCCTAACCCGGCGATTTTTTATGAACTTACAAACTTGGAGAAATCGGTTGACACTTGTGTTTGTCCAGAGATTGTAGATAAAGTGGAGTATGAACTTATTTTATTCCTTTTTTTGTGTGAATAGTCCACCTTAAAATACCCTTGTTCATGTGTGGATGATAAAATAGCAATAGGCAGTACTGATATGTAATATTTTACCGCAAATTTTTGGTTTTTCAAAATGGGAATACTATGTGAATGATGTTTCTATTATATCGAATTTACACCTTTCTTTTAATAAAGATTTAGTTTTAGCTGCGGATTCTTTCAAGTCCTAAGCATTTTGAATCCAAGAATCCAAGGGCCGCGCAGGGTCGGATCTAGGGGGGGCTCGACTAGTGTCGTACGAGCCCCCCTTTTTTCACGATGAGCCCCCTTTTTTCAAGGTGAGCCTTCATTAGCTAGCCAATGGATTCATTTCTTACCTTAAGCTGGAAAAGTACGAGAACAATATACTTTTCGCTGTCCAGTTCCTTTTTTTGCTGCGGTCGTAGCCTTCTAATAGGCGCACTCCATCAATTTTTATATGCTGAGTCAGGAATTTTGCAATTCGTCATTTTGAATGGTAGCGTGTCTAAACAAATAAAACTAGGCTGTTCTTAAACTTCCTACCAAGTAAGCAGGTGAAGGTAGTAGTATCTTATAACACCATTTAGATTGTGTTAATGTAGTTAACAGTTTCATATTATTGTTTAGCTCTCCCTTAGCTAGCTAGGTAGGAAACTTACTTATTAAGGTATTACCTCAGATTAACAGAATTTCTTAGATGTAAATGACTGTCAATTTTATTAATTACTAAAAATATATTGACATCAGCTTAGATAGCTGAGCTGTCCACTAAAACTTTATGTTAATGTAATTGCTTGGCCAGATTAAAAATCTGTACAGATTTTTACATCATATTGGCATTTAGCTAAAAGCTTGTCAGAAGTGTGTTGAATTGTTTAGGAGGCCCAGACTGAGTAGTTCAGCACTTCCAGAGACTTCACTTTCTCCTTAGGGTATTTCCCCCACTCATGCTTCCACTCCTCCAGAGGCATCCTTGTCAGTAATCTGGATTTATCATCCCCACCAGCTCATTCTCCCTCTCAAAGTTCACTATCTTCCATCATCACCTCAGCATACAACACTTATTCCTGGGTCTTAGTCCATCACTAGCTGTTTTGTCATCTTCACAGGCCTCTCTTGCTTCAACAAGCCAGTGCGTTGTAATGTCCATGTCCCTAGTTCTCTTTCAACAATGACTGATAATGCATGTTCATCTTCCCACCTTTCAATAATGGAATCTTCATCTTTGCTGATGACTTACCAAATTCTTCTTTAGTTCCTACTGAAGTGTGGAGGTGGAGGCAAAAATGGTGCCAGGTTGATGCTACACTGTGCACTGCTCTACATGCATGTGATAAGGATTTTTCTCTAACATTTATGTCTTATTGGTTGCACTATTCCAGTAACTGCATGTGAAAATGAGAGAGCCAATAGCATTCTTAAGAATTTGAAAACCTATTTACGTCTATGGGGCAAGAGAGGCTTTCATCACTGGCATTAATGAATATTATTATAATAAATTGACTTGGATGATGTCATTGACATTTTTAAACTCAAAATAGCTTTGTAATTGTTTTTGTATTTTATTCATAATTTTTATTTAGCCTATTGTTACATAATTCATTTATTCATGCCATTATAATTAGCTATTTACATTATTTCTTCATAATTAAACTTCAACAATAATTACTATATTCATTTACCTTATATTTTTTCACTCCTTTTTTTTTTTTTGTTGCATTTTTTCAATCTTTTCATTAAATTCAATGGACAGAACAGTGTTACTTAGCTCGTTATATTCTTTCTTCATGGTTAAACTTAATAATTATTACTACATTCATCAAAATTTCATTCCTACTTACTTAACTTTAATGTTCTTTATGATGAACTGATCCATTCATTTTATTTGTTCAAGCCATTTTAATAGTTCATTTTTTCATTCCCTAGTAATGCTAATAAAATGAAGCACCCAAGGCGCAAAGCCTCAGCGACCTAGCTGTTATCTCCTTCCAAAAGAACAAGCAATCTGTTAGCTATTTTTAATGAGGCATCAAAATAGCTTGACCAATGAATAATGGTACCTGGAAACGCTGTCTTCATAAGAAAAGAAGCTAAACTAGACAGAAACACTCACCTGTATACATTTTCTATGCGAAATTTCACTTTCAACTCCGTTAACTTCCCTGAGCATAAAGCGAACTACATCGCTGGCTGCAAAAGCTGGTACCTACGTGGAACTGAAAGCTTCACATTTTCTCAACGATTAGCCCGAAATTAAAAAAGTAGCTCAATAAAAGGTTTTAAATCTTCGTCCTGAGTAAGTTCATACCTAAACCAACTGTTAATTTTCAGTAATCTCCAAAATCAGAGCGTGACAAACTTGACGGGACGACTGCTATAACCTTCTTGCGCATGCACGTTGAGGGTTAATTAATGTATGAATCATAACTATGAATATACTCTTGTAGGAAGTAAACAGAACGCGTCCTAAAATTAGTTACATTCTTAAAAGAGCCCCCCCTTGGAAAATCCCTGAAGGGGGCACTTAAAGTGCTAAGTAGGAGACAAATGCCCCCTTTTGCCCCCCCCCCCCCTGCCTATGACACACTTAGTATTACCTCTATGGTAACTTCAGCATTAAATTCTGTACGAGTCCTGTGTAAAATTCATTTGCGTCTTGTTGTTCCCCGTATGACATAGATGGCCAAATCTCTCCTATTTATATTAAACTTTGCTTTATTGTACAATATTATACTTACTTTCCATGTTCCTCAAGAGTGGAGTCAAGTCGAAAGTCTGGCGAGAAAGACTATCTATACTGTGCAAATATGGCATGAATTTCTGATGCAAGGCATCTGCCTAGTGTTTCAATTGACTTCGTCATTAACAATTTTTTAATAATTTTAGATATTAAATGTAACTAATGGGAGGTGGGTTCATTGGAACAATTATCAATTTTATACTGGTGTAGATATTAAATGAAACTTTGAAACTAATGGGAGGTGGGTTCATTGGAACAATTATTATTACACAAATTAAGGGTATATAAAATAATGAATTTATACTCTGGATACCTTTTATCTTGCAGTCAAGGCAAAAATTGCTATGTGAAGCCGATTGCGGAAATGGTTAAAAAGAGGGTCAGGGAAATTACCTTTTCACAGGTCAACAACGCGCGCATGCGCTAGATAGCGGTTAGATAAATGGTCTGGTTAGGATGGACTACGACGACGGTGTGTATTCATGAATAATCCGGGAGCTTAAACAAGAACGTCGTCAGATTCGGTTGAAAGTGATTAATTGTAACTAAAAAGCTAGTATATTAGTAGACGAGGCACAGGGCAAGGATAAAAGCACCCAGATGTGAGAAGGTTAATTCCTGGCATTGATAATAGCGCACGCGTGGGTCAAAGGTCATTCGGCAACTTTCCTGTCCCTAGACGCATGTATACAAACCCAATTGAAAAAAAATTGCTCGCATGAACGGCGCCTTTGGCAGGTAGTTTGTCCTTGTGTTGTAGTGGAGAAGCTCCTATAAGTATACAATAGTAGTAATGTGCATAGAAACCATCAACAAAAAATTACGTAGGCGGTGTGCGGCCACCCTTAAGCAACCAAAACTGGAGTTGAGACATACTCCGCCTTCGTCAATCATACACCTTGGCTGTTCTAAAGGAATGTGGTAGTGGTTATCTAAGTACTTTTCCGGCGCCCACAGTTTGCAAGACGCGCTGACCCAAACACAAATATGGAGTAACCACACCCCATAATCTTGGCTGTAGAACAGCCAAGATGCGTGATTGTCCAGGTTCACTTCTCCTCTAGCGGTTAGGTAAACGGTCTGGCTACCTCAGGCTATCGTCGTCGTCATTAATGATCGATGAATATTAAATTAGTCCTATCCAAATAACTAGAAAATGCTCGTGTAGCATTGGTTGGGCGAGCGAGGTTCTGGGGAAATTTTGACACTTTCAATTGCATTGGGGTCGTTTGATTTGAATTTGCATTGGTTTTCTTCCTGCAGGTTGCCAAATCTGAATTCACATCTCATTATTAGTAGTAGAATATGTAATGACATGTAAAGGGGGAAATGATGATTGGTAAAGGGTAAAGAATGGTACTCCTCATGATAAAGTAACAATTGGTAAAGGGTAAAGAATGGTACTCCTTCTGGAATGCGCGCGCGTTTAAA
>WLWD01002179.1_pt1 | contig 85533 bp, 37 predicted proteins | sample 6712731 | NCBI WGS metagenome assembly WLWD01 (sample SAMN12718690, study PRJNA576275) | sponge metagenome | isolation source: marine sponge | host: Mycale hentscheli | place: New Zealand: South Island, Marlborough, Capsize Point | collected 2014-11-01
ACTGAAGAAGGAAGGTGCATATATGCAACAAGTGGGAGCAATGTGTTGTGCTCTCTAGCCGTTCCAGACTTGAGTAATCTGGTTCCCTGCTCCCATGAGGAAGCAGACACTCGCCTTTTCCTTCATGTTGCTGTTGCTGTGCAGAAAGGATGCAGGAAAGTCTGTGTGCGTACAGTAGATACTGATGTCATTGTAATAGCAATTGCCATGTTCAGGAATATCAATCTTGATGAGTTGTGGTTATCGTTTGGCACTGGATCAAATTTGTGACATATTCCCATCCATGAAATAGTTCAGGAGATGGACCACCGGGTTTCTTCTGCCCTCCCAATGTTCCATGCACTCACCGGGTGTAACACCGTTTCTTCATTTTGTGGTAGAGGCAAAAAAACTGCATGGAACACATGGAAAGTTTTTCCTGAGGCTACATAGGCATTTGAAGAACTTCAACAAGTTAACACTAACATATCAAGTAACTTATATATTTACAACTTTGGATAAGGTATTGACTAATTTCAAGTCTCAGTTTGTTACATATAATGTCGTCTTTGTTTTGATACCAAACAAGTAATGCTTACCTTTGATCAACATGGTATAAAACTTGAAATTCGTGTTTTTTTTTCAAAGTTAATTGACCTTTTGAGGTCATCAAAGGTCAAATTGGGGTGGGTCCCGATCTGAAAATCATCTTTGGGGTGTGTATGAAGTATATACCAAATTTCATGCTTTTATCATGAAGTGCACAAAAACCCCATATTTTGGTGCTAAGCTGCTGCACTATAATATTACTTTCTTACCTGTATTTTCCTGAGTAATGGTAGCTTCCTTTTTTCTCAACACAATTTATTCGTTCTTACTACTTGAAATACCATGATCTATAGACAACAAACTCAACTAAAGCTAGTTTTTTTTTCTTTTTTTTTTTCTGTTACAATGTCTAGCACTCACTTGCCCCAAGTTTTTCTAACTTTGGAAGTAAGTGTACAATGTCACTGAGACTTAATGCTAACTCCAGACAAAAAAGTTTTTAAAAAAAAGCTACGCCCATGCCACGATTAAAGGATTACGTGCCATCTATATAAATATATATAGATATATTCGTATAACGTGTACCTGATTTTAAATTAAGGAGGTACCTTGTGTATGCACTTTATTGTTGGGTGGCATAATCTTAAAAGTGGCACAAACCTTTGATGAAGATAGGACAAAACTTTTTGAGGGGGGGGACAAAATTGTTTTGAGGGAGGGCAAAATGTCCCCTCTCCAAAGACCCCCCCACAAACCCCTGCAATTGTAGGATTGTAGGATATTGCACTGTATTTTCATAAGATTGCTTGTCACAAGCCAGAATATTGTGGACAGAAGATAAATCTTCTGTTGGCAAAAATCTAGCTTGCGACTCACCCTCATAATAATTGAAAATTGCAGGTATAGAGAAGACTTACAGTAGGAGAAAGTTCTGAATTCTGTTCCATTGGAACGGCCGTTGCACGATTAAAAACAACAACAAACAAACAGGAAAAGCAGTACGCTGTTTGGTAAAAAATGGTTCGACTGTGTTTCCGTTTTAATCTTTCTTGTTCGCTGCATGCATGCCTTGCTCAAAGAAATATAAAAAATTGTATATCCAATAAAATGTTCCGATTTTTTGTTTACAGGGTTCTGGAGGCGGAGCTTTTCAGGAAAAAAATTGAAGCCGTCCTATTCGAAGCTGTCTCGCGGAGAATTGTTAGCTCAACTACCGCACAGTATTGATGTTTTCTCGATGTTAGGGCCTTCTTGGGCTTAGATTTTTTTTACTACTGGAGGTCAATCAGTGGCTAGAAGACCTATGAAATGCAGACCTGGTTATGGCTGTGTGCCCATTAAATCTTCGGTATAGCTACAACTTGATCGAAGCAAGTTAAATTATGTACTAGCTTTTTTGTACTAGCTTTTTTGCATTATCCCCATAAGTGTGTAACAGGTGATACAAGGCCTTAACTTGCTGACATTGAAGTTTCAACTTAGAACAATCCTGCTCTGTTAGTGATGGTAACCTTATTTTTAGTTTCTCACTATTTTACAAGCGAGATATGGAGAAACCTATCTGTGTAAATTGTAAAGGGGTAAGTAAAAATGAATTGATGGTGAGCAAATTTTGATTGTGATTTTGGGAAAGACAAGCCATTGGCTGTAAATTTCTTATACTACTTGTACATAACTCTCATACATCACACCTATCAGTGTTTTCAAGTAAAAAAACATATGGGTTGTAATATTATATTTTGCGTCTTGATGTGTTTATTTTGATTCTTTTTTTCCAGAGCTTATTATGTATAATTTGTGATTAAAACTCCATCTTAGGATTATTGGATTGTTTTTTTTTTATATGTTAGAGTTACTGGAGCTCTCCTGGGAGTGTTGGCTCTGTTCTCTGGATTCTTTGCAGAGATGGTTGCTATGAGTACCATTGCTCCTTTGTATGCCTTATGGAGAGTAAGTTAGTAGGAAACCAAAACGAAACTATATTATACATGTACGAAAAACTTTGCAACACACACACTCACTTCATCTATAACATTGTTAATATTTTTAGAAGTATAAATGGAAGTGTACATGTTTTACTGGAAGACAAGTACCTGAAGATCTCACAGCTTTAAAAGAAGTAGGGACGGAAGGAAACAATTTATTGGAAGAAATAGACAATGAAATTGACATGGACAAAATGTTAGTCTCCTTTATAGCAGAAAATTGTTATATTTTTAATACATTAATCTTATTGTGTTGCATATACAAATTTTCATGTCAGTTGCAGGAGTATACATTGTGAAATTATTAGCCTAGTGTCGGTGATTTGGAATGATTGATAACTATATAGCCATTGAATAGAAATGGTATAGCTTGGTAGCCATCTTAGCCTGTCACGGTGTCAATTTTCTTTATATTCATGTTCACCTTTAGCCGGTTAATGCCTCTGTAAGAAACTTTAGGATCATCTCCCAACTTATTTTTAGTCTTGCTTCTTGTGGCTAGTGGCAAAATAGTACAAACTTCATCAAAGGAAAACTACTTAATGTGGCAGAAAAGAATTTTAATGCAAAGTATAGCTAGTAAACACGGGATAAATTTAAGGCAATTGTGAAGTACATCAGGCTGAAGTTGAGCTTTGAATATAGTTTCATATATTTTGGATAATTCTTACTGAATTGTGGTGGGGATGATCATAATCACTCTTTATTGCTCTGTTAATTCATTATTTATCACATGTGAGCCCTTATTTATCACATGTGAGCCCTTATTTCTATAATTTTCCCGTTTGATGCTAAGGCAGTTTTTTTGTGTTGAGATCTCTTATTATTTGGTTTACAGGATTTGAACAATTAACCCACACAGCTTGTGCAAGCTGTCACTGTGATCGAACCCAGGAACACTTGCTTAATCCTTATGCGATTTATCCAAATTCTGTATTTTTTACTGTTAAAATTTCTGTTAGTTTGAGAGTGAGACTGTAGCACAGTGAGACTGTAGTGCAGTAAAATCCGAATAATTGATAACCAGTGTACGTGTGATTGTATCTTAGTTGTTGGAGCACTTGTGCGCTAAGCAAGTGATCCAAAGTTTGATCCCCTTTAACATCAAAATTTCTGGCAATTCTGTAAGCCTATGAAAATATCAAAGGTCGAGAAGGAAATAATGAAAATGAGTGTCACAATCAATGCTTGTATAATTGTGTCACTTTATAATGATATTATCAAGAGGCCTGTCCAGAAGTTTCCATAAAATTGTCTATCCCATCTCAAAATACAAATGCATGTGCATTCCAATGTTAATCCATTCCAACTATCCCACAGAACCTTGCAATCCTGAGGGATGTCCACCAGTCCTGCTATATACATGTCCATCTCACTGTTCATCCCTATCCTTGGTCCTGTGGTACTTTGGAATCCCACTACTGATACATGTACGTCTCACTGTCTATTGTCCCATTGTCCATTCTATCCCAGAGTCCAATGGGACCTTGGAATCCATGGAATGTCCACCTGTCCCACTTCAGATACATGTGTTGTGAACATTGAACTACGTACTCATTTGTCACTCCATCCTTTACCGATTGTATCAGTCATTATTTCTGTTTTGTGCTCATGTGATATTCAATAAATTCAGTTCTTTGTCGTAGTCATTGCTCTTAGAACATGTTTAGAGGGTAATAGCTAACACTTACGTTTTACCTCGACATTGGTGACCTCGACTCGAGGGCGATAGCAGAAGAGGATGAGAATCTGTAGCGACACCCCACCACGAAGCAGATGAGTGTACCACTTCCCATGGAGTTTTGGCCGTCAGCCTCAAGTTGCCGCCATTTTGGCTTGCCGATCCGGAGGTGTAATTTGCCCAAGTTGAGGCGCAATTTGCCACCTGCAACGTCCGTTCCCAACGCATTTGATTACATGGTGTCTTCGCTATCTCCAGCTTTTGCTACTGAAGTCTGATATCTGATCATCCATCCACGAGCAGCCGATTCCTACGACACTCTCAAGGACCAACTCATCAGAACCACACTCTCGGAACAGTGTAAGCTTCAACAGCTCTTCAATTCAGAAGACCTGGGTGACTACAAGCCCACTCAACTCCTCTGGCACATGCATTAATTACTAGGTCGAGCCTCCACCATAGATGGTACCTTTCTTAGGAACTCTTTCTCCAGTGCCTCCCCAACAAAGTCAGAATGGTCCTAGCTTCTACACCAGACTCTACCTTAGAAGTCTTGGCCGAGTTGGCTGATAAAGTTGTTGAGGTTGCTGCACCTTCCGTTGGTTCTGTCAAGCAAGACTCTCCTCTCCATCCTCAACTGAGGTGGACCAACTGCATTCTGATGTTGCCTGGCTAGAATCACTTGTGAAACCCGTACACTCAGTCTGTTAACCGAGTTCACACCCGTATCAATTCCAATCTTTCTTTCTCGTCTCACGGTTTTGTTCACCCTTGCAGCCACCTTATGATAGTCCGTACATGGTTTTGGCTAGAGCTGAGAAATTCTTCACTTTAGATATCAACGGTCACCTCGACACCGTTTCCATTGACAGGCTTAAGCCAGCCTACTTGGATTCCATGCCCACTTCCCCTGTGGTTTCCCCACCTCTCACTGATGATTAGCAAGTTCCTCATTCCTCCCCTACATCACATACCACTCGCTCTGGTTTTCATGTCCGATGCCTGATTGCCTCGCAGACTACATTTCCTAACTGGTCACTGGAGGGGGAGTTATGTAGTGATTAATATCTCCGGATTGGGCTGGAGATGTTCCGATGCTACCATTCCTATACCCTTCACTACCTATGGTGTGCCCTAGAGTGTTGGGATGCCTGCATGGCTGGGCCTGAGTGTCTGCTCAACCCTGCCCCTGTCTCCCTTCCCCCTTGCTGCTGGGTGAGACAGGTGGGTGTCCCCACCCCCTTGCCCCAACACTTGTCACAGTGTGGTGTCCCCACACTGGAGAAGCATAAAAATAATAAAAATAAAAAAAAAATAAAAAAAATGAAGAAGTACTGCTCCGTTTGCCTCCCACCGTTAGTGTACACTAGCGTCTTCTTGCTCCGAGCACGAGGTCTGCTTCCCTGCTTAATCTCACGTGACCCCTTTGACCCTGCCCCCTACGTTACGTATATCCGAGCTATTAACCTCGGTTAATTGTGACAATTAACCCCCATACTAAATACTCATTTGGCACTCCATCCTTTAAGAAATTGTATCAGTCATTATTTACGTTTTGTGCTCACGTGATATTCAATAAAATTCAGTTTTTTGTTGTAGTCATTGCTCTTAGAACACGTTTAGAGGGTAGTAGCTAACACTCATGCTATAACCTCGACACGTGTGTTTTGGGGTCACCCTCTGACTGAAGGAGGAAACTCAAGACCAGACCCAAGAAGAAGATAGAAGAGCTAGAAGTAGATAATAAAAAAATGACTTCATGTATTTCTGTTTTCATGTCATACTTAATGCTTTAGTTTGTAAAAGTTGTGATGTACATTTGCATGCGAGTTGTGTATTCTTGGTCAGGTAAAGGTTCAAATGAATGTGAGTCAGTTTGCATTTGTGCAGTTGGCTTAAACTTGACATGTAGGTTTGTGTTTGGTGTTGTACTTTCCTAATTTTCTGCTAGCGGTGTCCTACTACTGTCTTAAGAGTTTAAATTAAACTTAACACTACGATTTAGAGTCTATAGGCGTACCTGTGGGATATTGGCCACAAAACTCTTGAAGCAAACTACTCATGAGGATTTTGCTAGCCTGATTGTTACTACAGTTAGAGCAGTGGTTTCCCTTGTTCTTACTGTAATGGGCCTACCTGTGTCTCACTGTTCATCCTATCCTTCGATCCTGTGGGACTTTGAAATCCCATGGGATATCTGCCTGTCCCACTTACAGACATAGTGCCCCAGTGTTCATCTCATCCAATGATTTATGAACCTTGGAATTCCACAGTTATGTACTCGTCCCATTTACAGGTGCATGTGCATACCATTGTTCATCATATCCCACAGTCCCATTCGACTTTGGGATTCCATAAAATGTCAGCTTGTCTTTCTTATTGATGCATGTCTGTCCTACTGTCATAGTCCAATAAAACTTCAAGATCCCTAGGTGGGACTTACACTCACATATCTGTAAGAGGGACATATGGACATCCCACGGGACCATGATAGGATGGACAATTTAATGGTTTTTCTGGACGCATATGCTGAAGTTGTCTCTGGCAATTCTCCCATTAGCAATGTAGACACTGTAGGGTTAAACTTAGATATCGCTTTTTAATTCAATGCTATTCTACATATGCGAAAACGATGGCCTCTTTACCGCATTCTGAACTCCTTCCGGAGGTCTGGGTATAAAAGGAAGAATCCCAGCATGCCCTTTGACCTCTAGCTCCTATTATTCAAATTTAAAAAGGTAGCCGCCCAAAGAGAACCCTCCTTTATAGCTTACTATCCTTTCAAGTCCATCCACATGATGTTTACAACGAGTGTCATAACTAAAAACAACAACAACAGCTATACAAGTATGTAGTCATTTTTGCAAGTGATATCATAGATTACTCAAGTCCATCTCCTATCAATGCCGTGTGTTATATGTACCAAAGTATTTCTTGATTGAAGATGAACCCTCAGGATAGTATCTTGCAGAACTCTGATAGCACGCTGTATATTTTTTGCAGTTGAATTTAGCTGCGTCAATAGCAAACGGTACGTGTATTCTTTCTCTATTTAGAGCTCTCCATTTCCCCCTTGTTTGTTTAACTTCTGTTATTATGTATATGTGACACTGTTTCCCAGCTTTTATGTGCTAAGTTTCTGAAGTGCGTACTAAAATGATCTCTGGGAAGTCGGTGACAAAAAGTGTCCGCCACCATTTTCCACTTATTGCGAAATATGTCTCCACTATGCCCTTTTATACACAACCTTCACGTTTAAGAGCTTGCCTATAGCTACAGCTTGCTTGGCGCTGAACATTCTAAATCTGACCAGATCTAAAAAAAATTTTTTTGTCACATGATCCTTTGGGCAATGGCAAAGTAATACCAGCTTGTTTTACCAGAAACTGCTACTTCTACTTTGCAGGTCCCAAGGGACTACCCCAGCTTGTGAAAATTGCATCCCCATGATATACTGTTAAAAAGTGCTATTAACAATTTACTGTTAATGTTCAAGGGGGTGTAGCTTCCTCGAACCAGGAGAATGATCGAAGGACCAGTACTGATGCTTCTTTACATGCCACAACTTCACAAATATCCCTATCACTGGCTAAAACTAAGTCTAACCGTTTGGGTAGGACAAAGATCATCAGTCTAATCTACGTGCAATTCACAAAGCATATACAGTAGAATGTCAGTTATCCGGACTTCAGTTATCCGGAAACGTCGGTCAACCGGACATCAAAATTTAAAGCCCACCTGCCACCACGTTTTGCTATTATACTGTACTGTACTAGAGAATGGCTACCCACAAGAGGAAAAGAGTGGTGCTAAGCATTAAGGACAAGCTGGAAGTATGCTGCTTGTCAAAAAAAGTTAGTTGGAGGCTGCTTTTAACCATAGCAGCAGCTGTATTAGTAAAACATGTACATTGGCTTACCCCCAACACTGACTTAGATCAACCTCTCCGACAGATTGCTGCCACTTTTGGAGTTGGCAAATCCACTGTATACGACATTATAAAAAATGAAGAGAAACTTAAAACCTTCCAGACTGAGGTAGAAGATGGTGACTGCATTAAGAAGAGGAAGATTGTCAGAAGAGCAGATTTTTCTGAACTAGATAGAGCTGTCTACCTCTGGTTTGTGAAGGAGCGATGTAAAGGTACTCCTATCAGTAAACCACTGTTGATGGCTAAGGCTACACAACTCTACCCGCACATTTATCCTGATGATCCTGACAACAGCAAGTTTAAAGGAGGAACTGGATGGCTCAAAAGATTTCGAGATCGTCATGGTGTTAGATCTTTGTCTATGCAAGGAGAATCCATGTCTGCTGCCATAATAGATGTTGAGCCATTCAAAAAGAAATTTCAAGAACTGGTTGAAGAAAGTGGGCTGAGTAGGGAGCAAGTTTTTAACTGTGATGAAAGTGGGCTCTATTGGAACTGATGCCCAATAAGACATTGGTAACATCCAGAGAAAAAGAAGCTAAAACATTTAAGAAGCCCAAAGACCGGGTGACAATCATGGCATGTGCTAATGCAAGTGGCACCATAAAGCTTCCCCTTGTGTTCATTCACAAATTTGCCAACCCTAGATGTTTCAAGAATATCGACAAGAATGACCTTCCAGTGCAGTATTTCCACCAAAGAAATGCCTGAATGGACAGCACTATCTTTACAAATTGGTTTAAAAATTGTTTTGTTCCATTGTGTCGGAAGGCTTTAAGGGAAAAAGATCTTCCACAAAAAGCATTTCTCCTCCTAGATAATGCACCATCACATCCAGATCTCAGTGAGCTGACATCAGAAGATGGGCAGATCAGATGTGTCTACCTGCCACCCAATACAACATCTGTGCTTCAACCCATGGACCAGAGAGTTTTGGAGACAATCAAGAAGCACTACAAGAGAGACTACTTCTACGATTGCTAGATGAAGGAGACTCAGATTCCAACATCGCAGATTTTAGGAAGAAATTGAACATTAAAGACGCAGTGCTAATGGCAGCAAACAGTTGGAGTAATGTGAAGCAGCAGACCATTGCAAAGAGTTGGAAGAAACTTTGGCCTGAGAGTGGCGAAGATAGAGACCAACATGAAGATGAAGTTTTTGATATTTCTGTAGAAGAATTGATGGATACAATGGACATTCCAGAAACAGATCAAAGTGAATGGCTAGCTGCAGACAACAGTGAGTTTGGATATAGAGACTTCAGTGATGAAGAAATAGTTAGAATTGTTCGGGAGGAGACAGACAGCATAACTGAAGAAGAAGAGGAAGAATGTCAACAATCACATCCAAAGATTTCACATACTAAGGCATGTCAAGCCCTGGAAGTAATTTTATCTTACGCAGAAGAACAGCCTGATACACCAATGAGTACATCTCTTATTATTAATGGCCTTTTAGCACAAGCTTCGAAGAAGAAAGCAAAAACATTATGTCAAAAAAGCATTTTAGACTTTTGCCACTAACCATTACAGAACACACTGCATTACCAATGTAAAATGTATTATGTACATGAACGTATTGCCTTTTAAATTGGATTGAACTGTATGTAGTGCTAAAAATAGTAGCTTCAGTTATCCGGAATATTCACTTATCCGAACACCCTCCGGTCCCATTGTGTCCGGATAACTGACATTCTACTGTATGCCACACACAATGACACAAGGCTAATGGTTTACAAGAGATATGAATATCATTAGCCAAAGTGTTCAACTTATGTAAGGTGTTTATGAGTCCATTTAATGCTTCAGTCTTGCTTTTCTGTTCAGACGCAGTCCCGAAAATCCTCCATGGGGGGAAAAGTTGTGCCGGGGAGGGGCCTGCCCCATCTTGATAGATGACCAGGTTCTGTCTTCCCATTCCGACATAAAAGGGATCGCTCGTTGTTCAGACCTGCCGTACTCTCGTCTGTGACAAACTAGATCCACTGCCCTGACTTGTCTGTCGTCTCCCGTGTGCACCTTCGTGATTCATGCTAGAGGCCAGTCTCTGTACCACAACGTCTCATCTTTAAGAAACATGATGTCACCAGGCTTGAGGTTGGAGCTCGTCTTGTGCCACTTGGTGTGTTGAGATCTTGACTAGAGGTAGCACTCCAGCCACCTTTTGCAGAGATCCTGCATGAGTTCGATTTACCGAAGTCCATCTCTTCAGGCTTGTAATCTTGGGCGTTACTTGCTTCTTTGCATGGTGGAGCCTTAAGAGGCTTTTCAATAATGAAGTGACCTGGAGTCAAGTCGATGGCCTCGATAGTGTCGTTTGCATGAAGTAGAGCCATCGGTCGTGAGTTCAATATCGCTTCAATCTCAACTGAACCGTTTACAACTCGTGGCCATGAACTCCGTGGTGGAGAGGTTAGCGCACAGATCAAGGTGAATAGCTCGAGTAGTAAGACATACAAAGAGGCAAGCATAAGTCTTCATGATCACTGGCTTGTGGGTGTGTCTTGTCCTGATATGAAAGGGCCCTGCAAAGTCAACTGCCGTATGACAGAAGGGAGATGCTGGTGTAGTTCGGTAACTTGGCAACATTCCCATCTGATAGCTGAAAGGCCTGGTGTAAGCTCTCTGGCAGGCTGGGCAGTTTTTGCTCATTCTCTTCAGAAAGCTGTGAAGTCCGGTGATGTAGTAGATGTCATAGAGGATGGATGTCATCACAGTGATGCCGGGATGGCCATACGTTGTGTGGAGTGTCTTGATCAGAAGGCGAGTGAGATCCGACTGGATCGACAACAATCAGTCTCTTCGGATTCTTGGGAGAAGCAGGGTCTCTCACTCGGCTGCTGACATGAAGGAGTCCGTCTTCATCCTTGACCAGTAGTAGTCTGGCAAGGGTATGACCCTTTGACAGAGGTTGGCGATGTTGGAGAGCTTCCAATACATCTTCGAATGATTCCTGCAGGGATAGTAGGAGAATCCTGGTCTTGGCTCTAGCGACTTCTGAGGTAGTGATGATGTCGTCAGTCGTCTGTGACCAGTCTTGCGGGAGTTGTGGTAGAATCGAATAATCCAGGCAACAACACTCGTGAGATGGAGACAAGATGAAAACCTCTTCCAGAGTATGCGAGGAGGTGCAATGATCCTGATGGCATAGCACAACGTCTTAGTCTGGGAAGGGCATTCTTGAGAACTGGCATCTTGGTGGGCCACAGTGCAGGAGAGAAGGCTAGCCATGGAGGACCCTTCCACCAAAGCTGGCAGTGTGTGAGATCCTTGGCATCTATTCCCCGACTGAGCAGGTCAGCAGGGTTGCCCTTGGTGGCTACATGACACCATTGAGTCGATGGTAGTAGCTTTTGTATGGCAGAGACCCGATTTGCAACAAAGATCTTGAGGGTGGTAGACTGCAGACTGCTTCTGCAACCAGTGGAGCACTATCATGGAGTCTGTCCATGCATATAGCTGTTTGGTATGTACATGGAGGAGTCCAGCTACGTGGGTAGTGATCCTGACAAGTAGGAGTGGAGCCACCAGCTCAGCCCTTGGTATCGTTATTGAACTCTGGCCTTAGCAGTCACTATGGCAATGGAGGTGGTGCGGTCTTTGTGAAGTTGTCTCAAGTAGACGACGACTCCATAGGCAGTGGAACAGAAGACCACCTGGCTGTCGTTAGACATCATTCTTCGTGGAATGGAGAACTGAGTGATGGTGGAGAGGGAATGAGTCCACCTGATACATTGGGTATGGATGGCATCTGGTAAAGATATACTCGTGCTGGTATGATCGCAAGGGCAAAGAATCCCAAAACATCAAACACTTTGGCAGTATTGAATGAGTCACCTTCTCAATTGTGACTGTGACAGGGGTGGAGATATGCAACGTGTCTTGAGTGACGTTCCAGTGGACGCCCAAAGACTTTGGCATGAAATAAGACGTGGTTAGTTCGAGATCGTGAGTCTCGCTGAGATGGTCGGGTATGCTCTTCCTAACTCTTCTGAGCTCGTCCTCCACTTCCTCAATGTCATTACAGCTTGGAGGAGAAAGTCACAAAGCTGTTGCCTCAACGTATCTGCCTCCCTGACAGTCTCTGCTCTGGAGAGAAAGGCGTCCACGTAAAAGTCAGTGAAGATTGTTTGGCTAGCTTGAGGATGAGTCTGAGAGTGAGCCTTGGCAAGGTGCTGGATGACCTGCGTGGCCAGGTGAGGAGAAGGCTTGATGCCGAAGGTCAGACTCTTCATCCTATAGTCTTGTAGCTTTCTGTTTGGCTCCCGAATGAAGAAGTTGTGGTATCTTCCACAACCACATAGCAGGAAGAGTCACACGAGAACAGAAGATGTATTTGTGTGAGTTTATGCAGCCTGTAATCTTTCGTGTTTTGTGAGAGTGGTCATGAACTCTGGCATCATCCATTCATAAATTTACCACATTGTGCCATGATGCAACTCTGGTTTCTATGTCATATTATAGCCAATGCTGCAAGTGGTTCTATATACAAGTGGCTGCTTTGTAGTATTTGGCAGATTTTACCTGTACTCAAGTTCTAATACATTAGCTAACTTAATCGTTGGCTATAGGAGAGCTAGCTTCAGCTTAATCCCTGAACTAACGCAGGACTTCCCTGGTGGTAGCGACTACCTGGCCATTCCTTGTGAAGACGTTGGAAGACCAGAACCCCGGTTGACTTGACTCTAATCGGCCAAGCCACACCACAAAGTGGTGTAGATCTTTCTCAGTGTCGTGGAGCAAAATCTCCCGAAACATTTTGCTAATGTCGGCAGTTAGTCCTATTTGGTGGGAGCAGAAACCAATTAGCATGTCAGTCAGCAAAGGGTAAAGGTTTGGTCCAGTCTCGAGTATACTATTCAGGGCTACACCGTTGTTCGCCTTGGCTGAAGTGTCAATGATTGCTCTGACTTCGGTTGTCATGGAGGCATCCTTGAAAACTCCATGGACAGGAAGATAGTAGGAAGGGCAATGGCTGACTTCTGAAGCAGGCACCTTCTCAGCGTGATCCAAGGTGATATACTCACTCAAGACATCGTTGAACTGTTCAAGCTTGTCTTTCTTGCCGAGGGAGTGCTCCTTCGAGATGTATCGCTGCACAGCTCGAGCTCGTAAGTTGCCCAGCATGGGAGGATGAGGAATGCGAGGTAAAGTGACCACATATCGACCTAGTCTCGTGTAGCCAGACCCTTTACCTAACAGCTACGCTGGGAAAGGGTCTGGTGGCATTAGTACATAGTACCAGTTCAATACCCTCCAGATCTCAGGTGGAAGTTGCGGTTCCGGTGGTGGTTGTCTGTAATTTAGGATTACCGCAGCCACTCAATCAGCTCTTTTTCACTGTCTCAAGACTTCCGAGTATGTACTAAAATATAGGAATTGGGCAGCGGATCTTGCTGCAAATAAGGTGAAAAACACTAGGATTCATGAAAGGGCTGCAGGACCAGTACTTTTAGGTCTTGTAAAATGGTGGATATATAAGAAATATTTGCTCTTTGATAATGACAACAACAACAATAATAATGCCACTGTTATAAGCTAAGCTAGTACGTTGTATCTTATAGCTACCAATAAGTACCATAAGGTAGTTAATAGCATACCTTATATCACACCTCTCACAGTGCAAGAGGTATTTTGTACAAGCATTTTAGCTAGACATTGAAGTTTTTTGTGTGCGGTATTTTTACGTTTACATAAGGGTTCAACCGCGGAGCTTCGGTGACAGACAAATTACATTCCTTTTGAACTGGTACTATGTACTAATGCCACCAGACCGTTTCCCAGCGTAGCTGTTAGGTAAAGGGTCTGCAATCGTCAACATCTCTGGAATGTGTCTCTTCAAACTCTGCAACTATCTGTGTGTCATTGTTAGAGAGTGAAATAATCTTGGGAACTTGATCCAGCTCCCAGAGGCGCTTGAGGTATGGTAGTAACTGGACCTCTTGTGGTTGTGTGAAGAACCAGTGGTGAGTCATTGTTTCCCAGTGGTCCGGCTACACTCCAGCCAAAGAGGGTCTTAGTGAGGGTGAGCTTCAGACCTGGGTGTCGGATGTCCACACACACTAATCTCGGTCTAGGTTGCTAATGATGAGATCGATAGCTCCACCGAGGTCTGGATTCGTTAGCTTCAGCTCTTTGACGGCAGAGTCTTCTAGAATGGTCTTCTTATGCCAATGTGGGTTCACTGGCTTGAGTCATGGAATAACTAAGAAGTTAATGACTGTAGACTTGTTAGGGTCCACCAGTGACTTCAGTTCAGCATGTACATAATGCCTTGCTACAGCCTTCTTCATCCACTCTGTTTTACCTGACACTCTGAGGGTTGTGCTTGTTTGGAGTTGTGAGGCCAGTTTTTTGGATATCAGTACTGCTTGGGCTTTGGTATGTCTACCTTCGTGAGTGATTTCAACTATGACTGTGTTGAGAAAGCTCAGGATAGGAGAAGGTTGCTCAGGATCCTTTGTCTTGGTAGGAGCTTCAGTCCCACGGAGAGGGTGGTTGCTGTAGACTCAGTACTTGCTCTGTCTCTGATGTCGGCCATGCACACTATGGGCAGCTTCAGAACCCGTGGCTGTCAGGGAGGCAGTTAATACATAGTCATTTAATCCTGACAGTCTTTTTCCTTCAGTCAACATCGTATTCCATGAAGGCTGGGCATCGAGACAGTTCGTGGTGTTTGTCTTAACATAAATGGAACTTGCTGGGAGAGCTCTTGATTGCTGGATTGACTTTTGTGGATGATGATGATGGGGGAGACTCGATGGTCATGGACGAGGTCAGTCTTGGGAGACATCTTGTAGATGATTCCATGCACATATTTCTTCAGATCATCTATCATGGGCATCCAGCTCGGTGCTTATCCCACTCTTCATATAATTTGGGATCGAAGCATTGCCTGGCATGTTCAGCTGCAAAGATAGATAGAGAATCTCCCATGAGCTTGACGGTAGAGTCGTAATTCAGAACATGCCTGTTCAGTAAGTGCTGTAATATTTCTCAATCATAAGTGTAGTTATCACCAGCCATTGTCTCTTGCACAAGCATAGGATAATCACCAGAGGGCTGCCATAGCTCTGCTTCAGGGCTTTTATAGCTGTGGCATAGTCTCCATGAGCGTGGGACTGAATGATAGCATGTGCTTCTTCAGCCTCCATTGACTTGAGCAGCAAGAAACGCTTCTCGATATCTTTTTGATGCTTACCTCGAGATTCCATGGTAGCCTGAAACACTGTTGCCACTGTCTTTGATCTCTATCGAACGCCCTTGAGTTTGCCAACCTCCATGTCAGTATCGCAACACTGGAGGAGATGGTTAACCTGGTCTATCAACTCGGTGTGCTGTTGCTCAGACTTGATCCCTTCTTCTCTTCTGTCTTGAGGTTATCGGGATCATTAGTTCCAGTTGCTGTTGGAGTAAGAAGTGGACGTTCATCTCGTGCTGAAGGTCTCTCTTCAGCAGAAGAACCTCGCTTCTCTTGGTCTCCTTGAGTGTCTTGTATTGAAAGGTATTTATGCGATGGCAGATTTAGGGAATCTGGCCTCACTTGTATGCCCTCTTGTGGTTGACCACATTTGGAGAGGTCAATCCTTGAATGACGTGCGCTTCTTCCGTGTCAGTCAAGGTGTATTAAGGATGAGTTGTGCTAAGTTCGAGAATGAATTTTTGGGACCAACCCTCAGTTTGTAGGCTTAGATTTCATCAGTGAATCTTAGTAAGGTGAAATCAAATATCTAGCCTGTGAAAGGAGGTATTGTATCCACCAAGAGCTTCAATCAAGAAAGTAGTTCAATCACGATCTTGAAGTGAAGATGATGATAGTCAGTTGGTAGAGCATGGTCGTCGATCGCTCTTGAGCAGAAATCTGGCTCAAAGGACCAATGTTCGAGGGGGCATAACTTCCTTGAACCAGGAGAATGATCGAAGGACCAGTATTGATGATCCTTACCCACCACAAATTCGCAAATACCCCTATTGCTGGCACCGAGGCGCTTGCAACAGGAGCTGTTTAAAGCGTGGACAACTCGCACAACAAAAAACTAAGTCTAACCGTTTGGATAGGGCAAAGATCATCAGTCAAATATCTACGTGCAATTCACCAAACATATATGCTACACACAATGACACAGGGCTAATGGTTTACAAGAGATATGAATATCATTAGCCAAAGTGTTCAACATGTGCAAGGTGTTCCTGAGTTCATGTAATGTTTCAGTCTTGTCTGTTCAGACGCAGTCCTGAACAGTTACCATAAGCTTAAAAGTACTATACACCTGAAGAAATTTTTGCAGGCAAGTTTTTGGTTACATAATATTTAATTTTACTTATAATTTCGGTAGTGGCCAATACCTGGAAAGGTAAGGCTAAAACCCTGCTTGGTCACAACCTATTTACCCTAACTTAGATATCAGTTCAACATTTAAATTCTATGAAGTTTTATCAACTATGTTTTAAAGACAAAGTAAATAACTACACAATCATTGTAAACATCTGCATATGAACAACTATGAAATTTTATCAACTATGATAAGACAAAGTAAATAACTACACAATCATTGTAAACATCTGCATGGTGTATGGCAAAAATAAGGTTTGCATGAAGCTAAATGCTAGTGCTTAGTCACTAAAAGCAGCTACGAACTTACAATTCTACATTGTATGAACTTTCTAAGTTTTCCTTTACTTTTTCCCACTCGATGTGGCTCCACTCATCTGGTATATCAGGAGCTACAGCATCAAATTCTGCTGCAATCTCATTTTTGTATTCACCCATAAACCATTTCCAGTATAAACAGCTCTTTGATGTGACATCAGGGGGAATAGACCATTGAGGATAAATTTCTTTGTAATTTTTATAGGGGTGAAACTCACCATCAGGTCTTCGGAATCTACGGTCTCCTGCAACTTGCGTAGGGCATATTTCAATTATCATTTTTTTGGTTGATATATCTCTCCAGCCAGCTAGACAACTTAGTCGATGAGTTTCAGTTCTGTGCTCCTGAACTGAAGGATCATGCTCAAGAAGGTCACATTGCTCTCCACAAAATGGACATTGCTCAGTACATCCAATTAGTGATTTCAGAAGGTCATGTGGTTTATCTTTCCAACGGCTTAATTCACTTTTGAACATAATAATATCAAAATATTTATAACAATTTTCCATTAACTTATTTAGTCCAGTATAAATGTTTTGCTTGAAATTTTCTAAATTTAATTCTTCTGAGGCATCATAACCAAAATCATCTGCCTCTATGTTTGCCCCGATTTCAGAACGAAGAGTTGTATTGCTGCTGAATTGTTGCAACCATTCAAAAATATTGTTTACATTTAATTCAGAAACAACATTCTTTACTATAGTCACCAGTCGACTGACGTCATCTTTGGCTGTAACTTGAAGTCTTGTATTACCATTAGACAAAACTTCATCACAATAGTCTTCAGTATATTCTCTGATAAAGTCTGTTAAACATGTTTGAACTTTTTTTATATAAGTCATGTGTCCTTGGAAATCATTTCTTTTGTAGAGATCTGTTAATATTTTTACTTTTAATGCCATTTTGCTCGAAAAGTAATGTTCAGAAGCTTTCATTTTATGAACAATTTTGGAGCCTAAAGTTTTTTCCACTTGTAGTTTTATTGGTTCTTCCAAATAAGCACAAAGAGTATCAGCAAGAGCCTCTTCAGATTCTGTTTGCTTGTATTGGTTTTTGAACTCTGTAAACAAAGGTAGCTTGACATTTTTTTGTAAGTACTCAATCGGATCTTTTTTTTTTTCAAATTTTCTTGCCATATTTTCAAAATGTGGTGTGGCATAAGCACAAGCTCGCACATATATCTGAAGGTAGTAGTGAGGAGTAAATTTAATTACACCTTCATTGGTTTCAGAACATTTGTTAATTGAATTTTCAAGCATTCGAAGAAGCTTTTTTGTGAAAGTTGGATTAAAATCAGTGTCTTTAGCTGTTAATTGTTGTACATATTGTTCAGCTTCATCAAAAACACTCTTTGTAATGTGGCATGCCAACTGTTGATGTGGATTTGTACCCCATACTTTATTGTACATTTTCTTTATATAGCCTGGATGTTTTTCTGGTTTGCACATGTAATGAGTATCTTTATGTGGGATAAACTCGAAATGTTGTCCATTTGTTTTGCTTTGCTGCTGTAATATTTGAATTAGTGCACCATCATATCCTTGACTAGTGGCAGCAAATTCAACTAAAATTTTTTCCACCTCCATATGTACATATCGGGACGCATTCTTTACAGGTGGTATTTGTTTTATCAAGTCTTGCCAAATAGAATCAAAAGTCAGTATGAGTTCTTCTTCAGTTTGCTGAGTTTTTTTAAGAATTTTTTCCACCTGATTTACATCTAATACATCTTCGATTATATTTTTCATTTCAAAAATATCTAACCTTCTTCTTATTTTGACTATTTGAAGTATTAAGTTTCCCGATTCCAATGTAATTATTTTTTGGTCCACATAACTTTTTATCTTTTTACCAGTAAACAAATCTCTAGCCAACAAGGTCTGTAGCTGTTTGTCATCAAGCTGATGAGATTTTAGGCCATTTTTTAGCTGCTCCTGCTCTCTTTTTACCTTTTCAATATGCTGCTGTACTTTAGTTTTTATGAATTCTGTGTTCCTGCTTCTAGTCTTTTCAAATTCCGATATGGCTTCTCGAGATTTCAGTAATTTGTCACAATGTTGTTGTGCATGCCGCTTAACATCAGAGATAAAAGTACTGAAGCGAATTTCAAATCTGCTTTTCCACTGAGCCAGTATTTCACATTGCTTGCCTTCAAAGAAGGTCTCCATATCTTTTTTTAAAGGTTTGTATAAGTTGTGATCGACATACTGTATTAATTCTCTGTGTTTCTCTTGTACTAGCCTAGACACTGACTGAAGTGGCTCAGTACTAATTTCATTTTCTGCTTTCTGTTCCCACTCAAGCATAGAAGATTGTATGGTCCATTCCCACTTCGTGTATGCTCTCTCTAGTGAATTGTATGCAGTTATTTCAAGAGTATTTTTAAAACTGAACACAAATTTTTCTTTTAACAGTGTTTCCCAGAGATCTGAAATCTTAACAGAAAATGATTTCAAACTGAGATCACCAAATTTTTCTCCAGATTGAGAAACCATTTTTTGTTTACCAGTTCTGTGACAAATAATGTTTACTAAGTGATGCTTGAGAAATTGAGCAGTATGGCTGTAACCATGATTTATGGGAGCCATTGGTGGATCTCCTTTCCATAATCCAGGAAAATAATGAACATCTTTTTGGTCATCAAATTTAATGACATCATTAAAATTTTCATATTGGCCTTCACAATGCTCTTCTCGAGCAGCATCTAAGGTGAATTGATTTAATTTTTTAGTAAATTTGGCTCTTCCAACTTCTCCTTTAATATTTAATCCAGCATTTTGGTGGACAAACTGACAACTTGGATAGTATTTCACTTTGTTCATGCGCAAAAATGCATGAACTGAGGTTTGTAGAATGTCGTCCATGTCCCCAGGAACTTCTCCATATATATTAATCAATGTCATATTTGCTAATCCAATAACAAATGTAGCCAACTCATTGTCATGTTTTTGAGTCTTTAAAGGATCCAACTCTGGAGCACGCAGTCCTTCAGTATCGACTACCAAAACAAAGTTACAGTTTGTCTTATGTTGAAAATCTTCATCTAAGGAAAGAAGTTGCATGAAAGCTCCACGAGTACATCTTCCAGCACTGACATTAAATTGTAAACCAAATGCTGTATTTAGCATGGTAGACTTACCAGTACTCTGAAGACCAAGAACTGATAGTACTAAGATATTTGGGTTGTGAAGTATTTTCACTGCTTCTTTTAATACAGCACTAACCCACTTAAGTGGTACATGAGCTGCATCTCCATCCATGAGTTCTAAAGGGTATCCATCTATTAAAAGTTCAGCAGCTATCTTTGGAAGATGGTATGAATAGTAGTCAGCATAACTCTTTGATTGCAAAGCAGCCTCATACACTTGGCCAAGCTCTCGTAAAAGATGTTCTAATCCAAATGAAGAGTTAATAATATCTTCTTGAAGATCTTCTAATTCTTTTTTAAAAACATTTATTTTTGATTTTGACTCAGCTTTGGATTTACCAGTTTCTGCCTGTAATTTTGACAATTCTTTACGAACTAACTGATATCTTTGCTGTTTATCAGACACATTTTCACGTGATAAAGAGTTTAATTCCAACTTTAAACACTGCAAGAAATAATTTCTTAAATATCCCTCTCCAAATTCAATAAGAGCGTCAATGAACAATTTCATTACTGAAGAGAGTCTTTCTACATGCTCAAGTTGTTTGTTTCGTATAATTGTTTTTTGACTGTTGATTTTTTCAGTATACTGGATTACCGTCTCGCTTCCGATTCTTGTTTGTCGGTGCTCTTCTTTATCACAATATGCCCAAGTGCGCCATAATTTATCACCTTGTAATGGAATCATTGCTTCTTTGACACTGAGATTACTGCTTTTGTGATCCACAATCAATTTCTTGATGGTATTAGCATGCAATAATCCTTTTCTGTACAAATCACTGCTCTCATCTACTACTATTTTCTCACCTCTCAACTTATGAACCTGATATTCAATGGATGAAAAAGATGTGATTTTTTCAAGTTTTTTTCCGAGACGATTTCGAATTGTATCCTTCGCTTGCGCAGCTGTCCTTTCTCTCAAATTTATTAAGTATAATTTTGGAAAATTAAGTTTAAGGGTAGGCTTTTCTTCACTTCCATTAAGAACAGTCAAACCACCAGGAGAAGAATATATTGTATTTAATATATCCATGCACTGAGTATCAATTTCAATGTTATGTTCAAGAAGGACAACTATACACATGGAAGATATTTCACTGAGTACCCTTAGTTGTTCCAAATGATGCCTGGCATCACCATGGAGATTTAGGAATGTAATGGCATCTGAAAACAAATCATTTGATTTTCCTGCAGGTAGATACCAAGCCATGTCTACAAGACCATTTTTTAAACATGACTTTAGATGTCCTCCAGGACAGTCTCGATGAAAGAAATGATTGCAACCTTCATCACCGATGACATCATTCATTATTTTTGATTTTGAAGAACTTATCTTTGTATGGTTACCAATACGTACAAAAGATACTATAGGCATGGGATATGTAATCATTGAGTGAGTTTTTTGCATCTTGTTTCCTGTATTAGATGCAAAGTCATTAATGATTGTTCGCATTGCCCAAAGAGGAAGGACTAAGTGTTTGGTGAATGGATCTGGTAAAATAAATGGTACTGAAAGCTGACACTTAGCTAATCTTGAAAACAAATCTTGACGAAGAAAATCATCAGAGCATATTAATACTGCCAGTAGGGCATCCATTGGATGAACACAATTATCATTTTCTGTGCTTATAGAGGAATAACTTGTTATACCACCATCATCGGAATCTCCACAGTCATCTGAATCACTGTCATTAGGATCTTCTAATTTGTTATTGATATCTCTAGTCATAAGGTCTGCTCTACACCGAGTGTCGTAAGACATAAGCTTATGAATAATCAAAAATGGAAGTTGTGTTGGATCTGTAATTTGACGTTCATGTAGAGATATTTCTATGATATCTGGCCTTATACACAAAGCATCACGGAGCTGTAATTTAGTAGTGTTCTTGTATTTATTGAGGCCAATACGTTGAAACAAACTTAATATTTGGGACTCACCAGCTAATTCAGTGTGCACTTTATCATTTGAAGTTATTTTTTTTGAGTGCATTTCGAATAAAATATCAGCCATTTTTTCGTCGATTGATTTAGTCCTAGGCTTTGGTGGAGGTTTTTTGGAAGTAGCTGGCGGAATTGGTCTAGAAAATGCTGGTGACATCTTCTTTGGCATAAAGACGTCAGGATAATTAATATTTTTCATAGCTGACGCAATCTCAGTTAGGTTTTTTTTAATATCGTTCAAGGAGGTGGTGAATAATTCATTTAAACAATGTTCAATTTTAGTTGATAGTGGAGGCTGCAACTTTGTCATTTTCTGCCTTAAAAACTGTATAAAATGTTGGATTTGTGTGTCATTTAAATCTGTCATTTCAATAGCTAGTAAATACAAAAATGGCTGTAAAAGTATTGCATCTATTTCAGCTTTCTTTGTGAACTCCATTTGTTGCTGGGAGAAGCTTTCTCTCATCACTTCCAAACTGCTTCTAGAAAAATTTTTGAACTCAACCGCATCAATGCTGTAAGATTTTTGGAAGGGCTGAATTAAAATAGTTATTAATAAGCTTTCATAGGAGTTTTGATAATGGTCATTCAGCTTCTTGACAGCGGCTGTGACAATATCGGCAATTGTCTCGACAAATTCAGTATCCTTAGGATTTGAGCATTCCTTCACTTGGTTTATGAGGTTACCTAAAAACGAGTCAAATGTAGGGAAATCAGTAATGTTTAAAGTTTTAAAATGTTCTTTCAGCTGAAGATGGCAGTATAGCCATTCAGATATTTCCTTAGCCCTGTGGTCACTCACTTGAGAAATTTCATTTTTGACAACAATATTCCTTACTTTATTCTTCAAGGACACATCAGAATCAGTTTTAATAGAAAACCTAAAAATTGAGTGTAAAAACTCAATTACGGCTGGCTCTGATAAATAATTAGTCCATTCGACATTAGATCCAGAACATTTCATAATGACATCAGATTTAATCTTTTCAAGATGCTCTAGCCTTTGTAAAAGTTTGGGCAAAGTAACTTCAGTCTCAGTATTCCAATTGTGGAACTCCTGAAGAGGCCTCTTTTGACAAGATATTACATTTTCACAAGCAGTCAATCCAGTCATATTTTCCCAAGAATGCTTCAAAGCTTCGCATATTGTTCCAAACTCGTTAAAATGACTTTGCTTAATAATATCCCATATTGCAATAAGTTGAGTTCCTCTGTCAGTCAAGGTCCATGAACTACTATTTTTTTCCAAGTCAGCCTGCCATGATATGATATCACAGCTGTCACTAGATCCCCCTATAGTCAAGGCACATATGCTAATGCTAGATAATGCTTCATCACTGCAAACATCTTGATAGTTTTTCACAATATTGTTAATGTCAAGGTGATCCGAAATATCTGCTCCTAAAACATTTTTCTTTAATGCTATAGAAATAATTTCATTTTGTAGATGTATCACACTATTTCTTTCATCATCACTGTTTAGTCTACAGGAACAGATTCTAAAAATATGTCCACCAAAACTCAAAGGGCTACTTGAGGCATGTGATCCAAAGGAATTAAAAAACAATTCACAAGATTTACGCATATGAAAATTAAATTTTTTATGCATTTCAAAGGTTTGCAAAACTGGTTTTAAAGCTAGTTTTACATCTTCTGAAAGTTTAAAACCAGTTGGCTCAAAAGAACATGTGGCTGTTTCTACTGTAGTGCAATGAACAGTAGATACATATAACTGCACTGGGTCAACTTCACCATGTGTTAGTAAGGAGTTGGCCATAAGGGATCCATGAATAGGTGTATCTGAGGAAGTAGACAAACTCTGTCCCAAAAATGTTATCATTTTTTTGAAATTCAATTCTTCATGCTTAGAAAGACAGAAATGACTTGTGTGTTTAATTTCAGACACACGTATTAGTTTCGTATTCTTGGGGATTTCAATAATCACATTTCTGTCCATCACAAGGTCATTAAACTTTGTAGTCAACAGGATTCCTTGAAGGGCTCTTCCTTTAGAGCAAGCTTGTAATACACTATGGCTGCTCAGTGGCATACAAGAGTGTGATCGTTTAGAAGCAATATCTTTAGGTTTAACTAAAGGTTTGGGTTCATTTAGAACTCCTGTTTTTATTTCAGGTTTAACTGTTGGCACAATTGGTTTGACTGGTACTATTGGTCTGGGTTTATTTTCAATGCTTTCTTTTCTTATACGTTTGACTGGCACTATGGGTTTGACCTTATCTATTTTGTCTTCCATTTTAAGAAGCCTAGCAAGTGCTTTTTTCTCAACTTTATGTTTTGCACTACTCAGTAGTACTTGAAATACCTCTTGGTCTCCCTCTAAATATTGTAAAGACTTCTTCGATTTAACTCCTTGATTTTGAAATTGAGATAACCAGTAATCTGTTTCATCTAGTCCTACTTCTTTGAGAAGTTTTACCAGGTCATCATCATGGTTGGAGCCTTGTAGGGATGCCATAGTAGTCTAAAAAAGACAACACTAGTTAACTATTAACACAATATAGCTTAATTGGTGAGAGAGCAAGGTAAGACACTTTCAGGGTAACACAATTGAAAATTGAGGATGTTTGTTTGTTGGCAAGCGAGTGAAGCGAATGAGACAATATTAGGGGTGAATAGAAAAGCAGGCCTATGTTTGTAGATATATAGGTTACATCACGAGGTGGAGGTTGGTGTTCAGGACTCAGCCTACTAACCTGAACAGTACCAGCCGTGTGGGCAGGCCCCACATAGCTGCCAAGAACATGGAACAATTATCAGTCATTATCACCTATAAACATCCTGTCGGTACCTACCCACACAATGTTATTCATGAGCCTTCCTAAACCACAGTTCTATATCATCGAGCATTATCTATATATTTTGTATAATTATATCCTTTCTCGTTCTATGTGTTTGCCTAACTATCGCAATTATTTGGGCTAGAGTGCGCGCTTTTGGGTTGGCCGGCCGAGACTGCAATTGCAGTAGGTGACAGCGGTTGAGGCTGGTCAGCTCACGTCATAGGGACACATAGAGTCTAGACCGTGGAATACTGTGCTCGGGCTCTTACAAGGTTCGAACAGTTGGTATGGAATTGCATGATGGAGGGCCTAGTGAGGAGGTCGTGTATAAAAGGGCATGGCCAGGGACTTTTTTCGTGACATGTGGAAAATAATGGCTGCCAGTTTTGTCACTAGCTTCGCGGAGACCATTTTAGAATGCATTACAGCAACTCAACGCACAAAATAACTGGGAAACGAACGTTGTATAAGTACTATAGAATAGTGTAAGTACTATAGAATAGTGTAAGTTAACTAATGTTGTGTTGATACATATTTTACATGCTCTACAGTAGCAGCTTTTTCAGCCCTTCTTAAGTCAAGTCTTCTTTACTTTTTTTGTGTGCTCACGAGTTTTTCTTCTGCTGTTTGGACAGCTCTGCGCTTCCTTTTTCTAGCAGTTTTAAAAATTCCCTATGTATTTCTTTATTGCGTTCAATAAATATACTGCCATGAAATGTTGCTAAATATTGCTAAGAAAGTTGGTAACATGCGCAGGTGCATGTTGGGGGTGACGGACTAACACGCCAGAAAATAGTTCCACCTGCTCTATGTTCCTTGTATCAGTCAGGCGTAACTTTGATGTTAGTTGCACCCTTGGAAATTGATTTAGTAGAAGGCATGATGTCTTTCACAAATGAAATAAAGAGTCATTGAACTTGCAGAAAATTTAAGCAAAAAAAAAAAAGAAAAAAAAAAAAAAAAGAAAGAAAAAAAAAAAAGAAAAAAAAAAAGAAAGAAAAGAGATGATGGCTACAGAAACAAACTGAGGTAGACAGTGTACACAGAAAATAAAAAAAATTGAGCCTAACCTGAAGTGTGTGTGAGAGAAACAAGGAGCAGGGTAAATGTAAGGGGAGGAGTTCACGTCGACCAATCAAATAGTGAGCACATAGTCTTGGTTGGTGGAGTGAGAAGCAAAAGATGATCATGGCTGTTTTGCGACATAGGAAACTTGGCACTAAGCAACACCCACAAAAAATGTTCCCCTTCGCCAAATCTATAGCAACCGCCCTAACAATCATGACTGCACTCACAGAAATGCACTTTTAAGACAATTAGTGAGCCACCCACGTGAGGTTGTGCGCTGCATAGAATCTGGAAAGATAAGGGTTCTTTAGCGAGCAAAAAATGTTTCCTCATCTCACACGAAGACATTACTACTAAGGCTCCAAGTTGGGGACCGATATTTGCTGTAACAAATTAAAAAAAGTGCTTCCAGCGATTATAAGCTTATAAAAAGTCATATAATTTTGTTATTAAAAGTAGTATTGATAAATTGCCTGGATGCTACTTATTTTTTATCACATACAGTGACAATTTTTCTAGGGTTTTTGTAAGCTTTAGCTGGGTTTCATTTATTCAGAGTCTGCTTTACTGTCTTCATTAGTGTCAGTAGTCTATCCTTCTTTGGTAGAAGCTCTCAATGAATCCTGTGATGGTCTAATTCCAGTTGATGTTCTTTTATGATGAACTTAAGTCTGTCAAATTCATTCGGTATCCTAACCTGGTTAACAGGTGTGATAAAATTGATTAACTTAAAATTTTATTGGAATTGAAATGTAAAAAGTGTTTTTGTCTGCGTGTGAGGATGGGTTGAAATAGGTACTTCAGATGCATTGCAGTGGTGTAGGAAGATGTTTTGCTATAGTGGGCTCCAAGGGCTTTATTATGGGGGGGGAGTGGCTCCAGCCCCTGGAGCCCCCATATTCCTACGCCACTGCATTGTAATATAGGTGGCTGATAGCAGCACACTTCAGAGTTTCTCCACTGGGACTGCCTCTTTATTTGTCCACCTTTAACCTATTTTGTCTTAAGGTTTCAAAATTTGTGCTTTTATTAGAATTTTTAAAATAAAATTTTCTTACTGGCTAATTATGTTCTTTTATTAGGTGCTGAACAGAGCCTGATAACTGTTGCCACATAGAAAATGCATTAAACTAAACAGGATGTGGCTTAGGGCAATATTTTTCCATATCACCTGTGTTCATAGTTATTACGTTGGGTTATTACGTCCCCCTAGGTAAATTTCTTGTTACCAAGGTATTCGCGCATGAGCAGTACCTAATAAATTTGTTATCCATTGGATACCCGAGAATATCACTCGTCTGATTGGCGGTATTTACGCTCGTGCCTGCGGCACTCGCGTAAATACTAAGCCAACAGACTCGTGATATTCTCCTGTATCAAATGAATAATATATATTTATTAACCCCAAATATCTATCAGTTACCGCGAAGCACGAGGATAGACGGGTCCCAGAGCTAACTGTACTATACTATTCTGAAACAGTCACTTCAAATAACATACTTCTATTTTACTTGTAGGGTGAGGGATTGGAATGAGGCTGTACTTGTGAAGCCATTGGAGCAGCTTAAAACTTTGTCTCAAATGTGACCAAATCCATCCTGATGCTCCAACTATTCCACCAATCTTCTATTCAGCGTCATCATCAATTCAGTTCTTTCTGCTTGGGTTGCTACCGCTATATTCTTCATCCCTATCTGCCTACAAGTCTTAATCTTGTGCTGAACTACTCCGCTCCCACTAATGAGCAACCAACTCCAAGCAACATTGGGAATACACCATCACTTCTACTCTAGGGACTAACCATTTCCAAAGTCACAATGCCGACTCAATGGCTAATTATTGTATTTCTTATTTTATGTTTACAAATGGGCTCTTTTTAGAGCTACAACAAGTCAATTGATTTGCGGGGTAAAATTGCAAATCAGTTGTAAACTTATTAGATGTATTCTCTCTCGTTCACAGGCTGTTTTTTTCTTAAAACAATACAGAATTAAAAATATTTGGTTGCCACCGGGAATCGAACCCAGGACCGCTTGCTTAACGCACAAGCGCTCTGCCTCTTGCCATTGAGAATGGCAGAGCACTTGTGTGTTAAGCAAGCGGTCCTGGATTCGATTCTCGGTGGCGACCAAATATTTTTAATTCTGTATTGTTTCAAAAAAGCCCGTGAAAGAGAGAGAATACATCTAATGAGTAAAAGAAGGTTGAGAAAGAAATATTGTGAACTGATAAAGTCGTGGAGTAAAAAATTTAACGAATAAAAAGATTCTTGGAAAAAAGAGAATTTTTGTTAGTCTGTTGAGAGTGAGACTATAGCACAGCAGTAACCCTTAACAGTATAAATACAGAATTGGAGTGTTTGTTTGCCGGTTGGTTGTCGTAGTTCAGTGGCAGAGCACTTGTGCGCTATACAGTGGTCCTGGGTTTGATTCCCGGTGGCAACCAAATATTTTTAATAGAGAGAGAATACATCTAATGAGTAAAAGAAGGCTGAGAAAGAATTTGTGAAGTTGTAAACTTAATTGCAAATAAAAATCGATATTTTGTGGAACTAGATCACTGAATTGAATCCAAATTTTGCGCACAAGCAGAATACCCCCCAAATTAAAGTTACAGAGAGATTTTTTTAGAATAACGCGAGAGTAAAACGGCATGAAAATGTTACTACTTACAAAAAAAGAAAAAAGATATTCAAAATATGGGTCTTTAATGTTGCAGAGAAACCTGAGAGCTACCACTGGAAAAAACAAACAAACAAAGTGCAGTAGCTCTTTTGCCTGCTTCAGAATAACGCCGAATAGTAGCCGGTGTACAGAGCTGTATCTCAGTCCCAGGCGGGTCTTCATTCTCCACATTTGGCTTGCTGGAGTCCACTGTTAGTGCCTATTCCACCTGTAGCAAGCAAGTAAGCCCATAGTACACAGAAAAATAAAAATAAAGACAGCAAGAACACTCAATCCTTGTATATGTGCCTTGGTTTCTGGTGGCAGGGCACCCTAAAGTCCCTTTAATTTGCCTCATTTTTTTAATTTTGGCTTAGTTCGAGAGAAAAGGCAGACACTATGGCAAGTAATGCTATGTGGCCATGCCCAATTTATTAGTTTTCCTGGATTTAGAATCATATGCACTCACGTGAGCGTACACATTTTACTGCGCCTGGTTCAGATTTGTTATATTATCTCCAGTGTTAACAAGTCTTTGTTGCTGGAGGTATGCTCTTCTTCATCAACTGTTAGTATGCCTGCTCTCCAAAATGTGTGCCCTAAGTGTTTGTGTAACGTGCATGTCAGAAAGTCCAAATGTTCCCGTGGTTATCGTTTTTCTACCAAGCCAAGGTTATTACTAAAGCCAGAGAATGCTATGAAGTCTACAGAAAGTCGTAAAAGCCGTGTGGTTGAGTGTCAACCATATAAATGTGGATCAGTCTCAGGAGGCTGATTGTTAAATAAAAAGGCCCTTGAAACTCCTAAAGAATCCCAGAGACGCAAGCAGGCCAATGTGCCTGTAAGACTAAAGTTGTCCACACTAAGCCATAGCTAATTACAGCTAGTTCTATTATTGTTTGCCTGGATAATATTTGGTTGACTAGGCGTAGACATACCTGATTATTAAAGTTCAAACCACTAGTCATAAATTTGTTATTAATAAAATGTTTCGGCTGCTATTCATGCTAGCCATCAGTGAAACAAAATACAGGAACTGATAGAAATGATCTTTAACTATAGTGAAGCTATAAACATGTATGATACACCTCAAGCCGATATGATTCTTTACACCCCAGGAAGTATCCCAGTGTCCCTATTCATAGCATTATTGCCCTGTTTCACAATATACCATGACTCCATGATACATCTCTGTTTCCAAGATGATCAACCACTTTGGCTTTCTTCCAGTCAATCACATGATTGCTATGAACAGCATACTCTGCAACTGCGGAGGTGTAATCAGTGCAATCAGTAGAGGTCAGAACTCCTTGATGTTTTTTCATTCTATACTTTAGTGTCCTTCCAGACTGTCCTACATAAACTTGATCACATGTCCCACATGGTATCTCATTATTGTTATAAGCTGAAAATTTAACTAATGTTGAGGGTTTGCACTCTTAGTTCTCTAGTTCATTTATTCATTCTGTCACTCTGTCAATAACAGATCTCAAAGATGGCGGACATTTATGCCTTAAGAGAAGAAGAACTCCAACTAGATGATGATTTAAGTCCCTTTAAGGGTGGCTGCACACTGCCTACACAATTTTTGTTGATGGTTGCTATGCATGATTATTACTATTGTATACTTATAGGGGCTTCTCCACTACGACACAAGGACAAAGTACCTGCCGAAGGCGCAGCTCACTAATTTTAGAGCAAATCTGAAGGAAATATTGTGCCCATTTATAAAACTTTGTAACACTTTTTGGAGCGGTGCAGTAAATTGGAGCTCCGCAATCTGTAGCCAAGCTGATACTCTACTGCAAAACAACGAGTTCTTTTCCATTTCAATATTACTTTATGATTTATTCATAATTTTTTCTTTTTATAAGATATTGAATAATTCACGTTGTAGTGCAGTTCATTTTTTTTAAGTTTACCCGTGTGTAAAAAAAATTGTCGTTCTCATTATTAAATTCCAAGAAAAATTGATACAAAATTTGGAACTTTAATTCTATTTGCAATTCTTAAGAAAATAGCCCCACCCCCATGTCTCGTACTATGAGTATGTGAGCAATTTATTTTCAATTGGTTTGTATTGTTTCTAAAAAGAGCCCGCCTATATCAAGAGTAAACAAACATCAATACAACAATAACAAGAGAGTCAGTAAGAGAAAGCAGTTTCTTGGAGATAGCCCGAGATGAAGGTAATTTGATCTGCGCAGCTTAGGAAGTCTTCGCTCTTCAGAAATTGAGCCTGCTGGATCCATCCGCTTGACTTCAGGTGCGCAGAGAATGGCTACAGGAGGAGAGGCAGCCTGGTGCAACCTTGCCGCATGAGTTCAGACGACATAAGAAGCTAAACTAAAACTCCACAACTTCGCAAAGTAAACTTCTGCTACTAACTGCGTGATTGTTTCTGCTTGCGTATTATCGAATGGTGGGATATTGGCGGGGAATAAATTATTAATGTCCGGATCTACACGTGGTGCACGTTGCTATGTGCGGCCACCCTTAATTACCATTTTTTTTAAATTTCGGCTTAGTTTTTGAGAAAATGTGAGAAAACCGGCGACCACTACCCATTGTCGCGGGCTGCATTTTTATAATTATTGTGATTTTGGGTGTGGTCTGGGGTGTGGTCTGGGGTGTTTGTTAATGTCCCGGAATTATGATTAGAAAACTTGGCAACTATGGGCCACCCTTAATTACCATTTTTTTAAATTTCGGCTTAGTTTTTGAGAAAATGTGAGAAAAGGCAGACTATGGTAAGTGCTGCTATACGGCCATGTCCATTCAATCATTTTGCTGCCATTTAGAACCGCGTGTGCTCACGTGAGTATGCACATTTTACTGCTCCCGTTTCAGATTTGTTATGTGTGTTCTGTAGTTCCAGTGCTTAACTTTTATGTCTTGTGATGGGAAGTTTCTGCTGCTGGAGGTGTGCTTCTTTCATCAACTGTAAGTATGCCTGCTCTCCAAAAAGTGTGCCCTAAGTGTTCGTGTAGCGTACATGTCAGAAAGTTGAAATGTTCTTGTGGCTACTTTTTTCTAACAAGCCAAGGTTAGTACTGAAGCCAGAGAATGCCATGAAGTCCTCAGAAAGTCATAAAACAGTATGGCTGAGTATTAAGCACATAAAACAGCTTTAGAAAGTATGGATCAGTCTCAGGAATACTCACTCAAAGTAACCATGGTAAAATTGTGATTCAGAGAAGCCTCACAAGGTCATTATCAATCCCACGCGTGGTCACTCTGTAGGGGATTTTTTGTGTGCAGTGGAATAGAACTTAGGTCACTAAAGCTGCTGATAAGGTTAGAATTGGAATTACAAATATAGTTTTAAGATATGAAGGATAAAATTTGACCATTGCATGGTTGAGATAACCACAAAGATATACATTTATTCATGAGGTAATGCCAGAAATCTGATAACACCGGTAAGTGCCACCAAAACAAAACAAAACAAAAAACAGCCGTGTAATAATGTGAGAAAGATGTATGACTTGGCATAGGTGCAACTGGAGTGTAGCATATGGTATGTTCATGACAGTTCACAGTTTGGCAGGGCCTAAACAACATATTTGTAGAAAAGGATACATTGTACGCCCAAAGGGCAAAAAAGGTTTATGCACACCTACAGTTTGGCAGGGCCTAAACAACATATTTGTAGAAAAGGATACATTGTACGCCCAAAGGGCAAAAAAGGTTTATGCACACCTACAGTTTGGCAGGGCCTAAACAACATATTTGTAGAAAAGGATACATTGTACGCCCAAAGGGCAAAAAAGGTTTATGCACACCTACAGTTTGGCAGGGCCTAAACAACATATTTGTAGAAAAGGATACATTGTACGCCCAAAGGGCAAAAAAGGTTTATGCACACCTACGCAAATTGAAATGAAGACGTAGATATATGTATAAGTTACATCACGATGTATAGGGTTTACACAACTGAGGGAAGGATAGTGTAAATCCCATACTGACCGAACGTGGAGTGATGCAATGACTTGTACTAGGTTCTATAGGCTATAGGAAACACATAAAACTAATTTTTGATTGGACACTGGACTTATTCGTCTCCTAGGAGGTGGATATGAAATAGAATCACTGCGAATTGAGCAATCTGATAGGACGGTTTAAAACTACTATGGTACAAATATATTTAGAACATAGCTGGTGTAGCTTTTGTATTGTGACTGAGGGACTCTAAATCCCTTAAGTCCTTCAGGGAGGGCTTCTATTATGTAGATGCCCTCGCTCTCAGGGCATAGGGCATCTACATATAGATGCCCTCGCTCGCAGGGCATTAATTTTTTTTTTTTTTTAGAACTACTTGGCTTAGTTGTAATTGATATTAAAGGTTACAGATGAGCATGAGTTGAAAGAAAAAGAATGTCCAGGTAAACTGTTTTTAGTGTTTGAAAGGTGTGAAATGTTTGTGCTTGCAGTTTCAGAGCAGAAAGTTGGCTGTTGTTGTTCCAGGGAATTGGATGGATGAGTAGATGAAGCATCATGGAGTTGTGGGGGTGAGGAAGCATCTGCAACTGCTGCTGGTTGGTAGTTCTTTCTGGAATATTGCTACTCAGTATATCGGATAAAACTTGTTGCTGCTGACTTGTTGTTCTCTTATAGCTTCTCACTCCTTCCAGACTTCTATGACCGGTTTGTTCCATGACCGTTTGCTCCTCTACTCCCAACTCATAAAGTCTGGTTGCTGCTGTTGCCCGAAGAGAGTGATTTGTTTTGAACCCTTCAATGCCAGCAGTCTTACACAGTCTGCAGATAGTTTTACTTAAGGTGTTATGACCAAGTGGTTTACTTGTGTACCACACTGCTTCAGTGGGTTTGTTTGCTGGTTGTAAATAGAATGCAGTTGCTGAATCAGGACAAAGGGAAGTGTATTTCTTGAACAACCGAACAATGCATCTTTCTGGATTATCATTGTTAGAGTGCTGAATAACAACTTTGGGCTTTATTTTTCTACCCTTTAATCCACCAGGTCTATTTTTAGATGTGTCTTCGGTATACTTTAAGTAGGAACGCTCACCATCATTTTCTACCAACTGTATCTGGCAAGGATGTAGTCGTACTTGTCGATGCTCTCTGCCACTGCGCAAAGCAAAGTAAAGACCATTATAAAAAATAATGGTATCCAGTAGCTGCTGTGGAGTTGTATCACCAAGTAAGCCTTCCTTCCATAGTTACTCTTCATTTTCTCTGGTCAGTACTTCTGCTTGCCGTTTTGTCGATCCAATTCCTTTGCTCTGTAGGCGTTTCATCTCGGCATCAAGAGATCTCTTGAAATCAATAAATTCCGTGTGAGAAAAAAAGTCTATGGTTGGATAGCAAGTAAGCCTCAAATATCTCATGATGCCGCAGACAATGTGGTGCAGACTGTTTGGTAGAAATTCCTCACCATCTTTCTTTCTCACCTATCAATGATTATGTATAATAACAACTAGTTATTTGCTCTGTGATACCAATTAAATACTTACCTCTAATACAAATCTACTCAGCCAATGTTGAAGTTCCTCCATGCTGAGCTCTTCAATTGGACCAATATTGTCCCCATTCTCACTATTTCTGTATTCTGTCCAGGTTTGGAACAAGCCCAGACAGTACTTTGTATCTTCCAATGTTTTTTTGGGGACACTACTGGCCCTTGCCTCTTCAACGTCCTTGTCTGTCCGTATGGGTGCAAACAGTCTTCTCTTTTTGGCCGGAGGTGAGCTGGAAATGGGATGAGATGGCTCACACTCCACAAAAGTGGGCAGGGCTGGTTCAGTGGGGCTGGAGCTGTCGAGTTGCTGACTCAGCGCTGCAAATAAGGGACTGTAGACGTCGTCTTCAGCGGCAAAGGAAGCTTCTTCGGGTGTTTCCATCGTTACGTTAGCTTTGCATATACCCCAAGCACTGCACCAAGGCTCCCCTAAGCACGCAGGACTTCCACAGTACTGACTAGGTTGGTTAGTGATGTCTTCGTGAGCAGAGTTGCAAAACCTTAGCATGCTAGCTAGATAGTCAACTCAGATATCGCTTGGAAACGGTTAGCGGTTGCTATGTTCTAAATTAGTTAGGCACTGCGCACCATCGGGCGCTACTGTGTTTAGGGTCCCTCAGGCCCCTTCAGTAGCGCCCTCGCTACGCTCGGGATGCCACAGCCTGAGGCCTTCGGGACCCTAAACACAGTAATGCCCTTAGTGGCAGTGTCTAACTATTATGTATAGTACTGCTAGTCGTGTGCACAAATGGTGAGCGAGCCTCCCTAATTAGGTTACATAAAACTGCAGTATTGTTATATGATTAATTTTAATTTCTATTATGCCAGCTACCAAAATAAGGTTGAGTTTTAAATTACGTATGTGTATATATATATGTATAGAATGATGTAGCTCGCTTGGTAGAAATGTCCACTATGTTACAGGGAGACAGACAAATGTGAGCGGGTCTGGGAAAAGGGACCTTATGGCCCAAAAATTGAAATTGAGATATAGGCTCCGGAAATAAGTCATCGGAAAAATTCATTCTTTCTCCTATTTTTGTTTTTTTGCAGAATTAGTCTTAGTGACCCTTACTCTACGTCTTTGCCAAATTTCAAATGTCAAAACAACTTAAAAGACCCCAAGCGTGCCGTGGAAAGACAAGCTACTTTTTATTCTCTCTTGTTCTCGATTTACAATATACGGGGGATGGGCGGAGTTTCAAAGAAGCAGCTAAAAAAAACGGCATAGCTTTGAGACTATTGCATGCACTCTACAGCTTACCTCTGGCTGAAAATTTACCGCTACAGCGTATAAAGTAGCCAAGGATTCCGACAAGACAGGCCGTGAGACGCTTTGAAAGCTAAAAAGAACTCTACTACGCAAACTTCGTTAGTCGCCGTTAAAAAGCGGCTGTACGATTTAATTGCGTATGCGGAGTACGCCGTTAAGTATACGGAAACGTTAATTATACCGGATGTGGAAATTCAATTTATGTTTTCTCGATTTCTAGTTCAATTGCTTTGCTGAATACAGCCCAGTTCAACTGCCAGTTTCTCTGCACGTCGAAGGCTTTACCCTCCAGTATTTTAGCACTAAGTTGAGATACATTGTAGCTTTTTATTAGCATAAAAAACTCAATTTTTTTGGTTTGCTCCATAAGGTCCCTTTTCCTAGACCCACTCACAAATAGTGACTCAACGGCCCACAGTTACCGTTAAGTTGGAGCTCCGCAATTTGGTGCACTACTAGCCGAGCCGATACTCTACTGCAAGACGAGTTCTTTTCCATTTCAATATTACTTTATGATTTTATTCATAATTTTTTTCTTTTTATAAGATATTAAAAAATTCACGTTGTGGTGCAGTTCATTTTTTAGGTTGACCCGTGCATAAAATTTGTTGTCGTTCTCATTATTAGATTACAAGAAAAACTGATACAAAATTTGGAACTTTGGAAGAAATAGCTCCTCCCCCATGTCTCGTACTACTATAATACAGGAGCATTTTTTTTTCAAATTGTGTATTGGTTCTAAAAAGAGCCTTCCTATATCAAGAGTAAACAAACATCAATACAACAATAACAAGAGAGTCAGAAGATAGAGCAGTTTCTTGGAGATAGCCAGAGGTGAAGGTATTAGATCTGTGCAGCTTAGGAAGTCTTCGCTCCTCAGAAATCGAGCCTGCTTTTATCCACTTGAGTTCAGATGCACAGAGCCCGGAGAATGGCTACAGGAGGAGAGGCAGCCTGGTGCACCTTGCCGTGTGAGCTCAGACAACATATGGAGTGTTGCTGTAAACAGCTATGAGACAATAAGAAGCTAAACTAAAACACCACAACTTCGCAAAGTATACTTCTGCTACTACTGCACGATTGTTTCTGCTTGCGTATTATCGAATGGTGGGGTATTGGCAGGGAATAAATTAATGTTCGGATCTACAGGTGATGCGCATTGCTATGTGCGGCCACCCTTAATAGAGTAAACTGCGGTAGAATGACTTCTTCCCACACGATGCTGACTTATTCATGCAAATTCATGCAAATTCATGCAACCCTATCCTAATGCATTTTTAATCATTCATCATAATCATATTCATGCAATTCCATTCACGTAACCTAAACTCATTGAACCCATACCTACTATGCACACATGTTCATCCATTGTTCTTTCCCACCTCACCTCATGGCAAGTTTGATATATTGGGCAGCCTCACTTTATTGTACAGATTTTCACTTATCTAAATACACTAGCCGAAGGCTCTGCCTAACTTTCCTCTCTTAAGAATTAGAAATTAGTCTGAGAGGTATCCTTGGCTGATTAACCAAAGGATAGCAAGGGCTTGCCTCAGCTTGTTCAAACCTAAGTTGACTCTTGGACTAGGAAGCTCCTTGACTGGAGTGTATTAGACAGTGACTTCTCTGGTAGCAGCTACTGTCGAGGCTCATGACCTAGCTCATCATACCACATGAACACAAGAGGTACTAATTAATCCTCAGCGCACATGCGCGAGAGGGTTACAGTAGTCACTTTGTCTGTGTGTCACTGTGTGTGTGTGTGTGTGTATGTGTGTGTGTGTGTGTGTGTGTCATTCAACAACGGGTCTCGAAGACGACGGCCTTCCGGGCTCTGAAACGATGTAGAGATAGAGAAATTTGCAAAGTAAGTCCCTTTAATGTGCTAGAATTTTTTTATTCGACTTAGTTTTCAAGAAAAAGCAAGTTGATTTTAGCCGTACGTTCGATCATTTTGCTATTGCGCTACCGGTAACGCCCCTTTACCGCACTTATAATCATGTGAGCTGAAAATTGCAGCTAGAGAGTAGCCGGCTGGCTTGTACTGCTGTTGCAATTATCGCGCTTCACGCGTGTAAGGAGGTTAGAGTCGAGTTATATACCGCAGAGCTGATTTGTTTTAACCTAGAGGCGTTCCCTTCGCTCTGTTGTTTGCTTCTTTCTTTGTATCGTTGTAAGTAGCAACTGTCTGTGTGTAAATGCTAAAGGTTTGAAATAATTTTTAACAGACGTTCGCTTCTACTGCTGATCTCTGGTGGACATATGTTGAGGGTTCGCACCTCCTGGTGCTTCATTAGTAATGTAAACAATCACATGTGCAATGAGCAATTCCAGCTTCTGTTCAGGCATGGGCTGAACAATATATATATGACATGGTGAAATATTTCATGAGCAGGCTAATTTATTTGGAGCCCAGAGGCAGTGAAAATAAAGCCTGAAAGTGAAATATCTAGCAATATCACTCTAATTAGTGGTTTATTCCTTGCTAGATATCTTCATTGAAGTAGTTCTACAGAGAACCTGTAATTAATTCTAGGCGTTGGCAGTAAAACTCTCTAGGGGCACCCTACACCCCCAGCTGACATTTTAGCAGCTGCTCTAACCTGGTTGGATAGGCTTCAATAGAGGAAAATAACTGTAAAATCTCAGAAAACAGGTAAGCCAGGCTAGTTGCTATAACTACTAGGGTAATGAGCTTGTACAATATAGCCATATATGAGATAACACTCTGATAATGTGACTCCAGTCAAGTACCTAAAAATAACATTGTGAAGATATCCAGCTGGAATTGTATAAGTTAGTGGGGGTTAAAGAGGTTTCACCCTCTCTGCCACTGTTTGACTTAAAAATAAACAAACAGAAAGCAACTACAAGAATTTTTAAGGAAATACCACACAGATTTGAACCTTAGCCGAAAAAGCTATGTAAGGGAAGCTAATATATTTATGTATTAATAAACATTTACTTTGTGCTGCTATTCTTTGATAGAGGATTCAAAGATATACCGATAACCGATATTCTATCTAGAACTGATAACCGATATTCTATATAGAATCAAGGCGATACCAACAACCGATAGACATTTTGACTACATTTTTAACATTCAATTTTACATAATTGGAAATATTGTGTTACAGGAACTATAATGAATAGATATTAGTAATGTTGTTTCTTTTAGGTATACACGTATATAACAAAAAACTTCTTCTCATGCTTAGCGGCAGCAACAAAAGTATGCCAAATTTGTTGACCTCTTCTAAAACCTTAGTTATTTCGTTGTTCATTGTCTAAATGCTAGAAGAACTTAAATATTGTCAGCATTAACATGACATGTACAAAATTTCTTTTTATTGGCACGGCCAGGAGATCAACAACCAATACCGATAATGAAAAACTCAGCCAATACGTGATAAACGATACACTATCGGTACATCTCTAGTAGCTGTAATGCACAACACTTTCACCCACACATCCTTTGGACCTACAACAAAAGACTTACCTTTGTGGTTAGACTATTGGACAATGGATTTTCAAGTAAGAACAATACCATAGCGTGCCGACAAATAGAGCACTAAATTACCACTGCCACTAATTCGAATAGAAAATGAACTCCGGTATGTTTGTAATTTATAACTGTACCGCAAAAGAATTCAAAGCTGTGAACAATTACATTTCCTTCGATGATTCGGGTAAAGGTCGAAAAGCAGTGGATTCTGTTTAGTGAAGCTTGGGATGGGGCCGACCACTAAGTTAACACAAAATGCTAGGTTCAAAGTACCTAAATGACATACATATGGCCATACACATATATTAAACTAGCAATATGCTGCAGCACAAATGGTGAGCGAACTGGTCTGACTGAAATTTAAATGCTAGTTGCCAATAATATACATTTATTTGTTAAATATTTTGTTAGTATATTTGTGCTATTCTTTAGCAACCACACGACACTTTCACACACACACACACATACATACTTGTTTCATTAGTGACTATACTATTGGACAAAATATTTTCAAGGGGTAAGCAATCAAAATTCCTAGGATGATACGGGTAAGGCTCAATAAGCCAAAGGATTCTGTTTAAACTAGCCACTTTTTCAGAGTATGCTCTGTTCAATATGCTCTATTGAGATTTAGAGATTTGACTGTTGGACAATGGATTTTCAAGTAAGTTCTTTGCCATTTTTCCTCCTTGTATTTCAAAGTCTTTTCTCTCAAATTTCTTGCATCGCGCTAATGTTAACATTTTAAAGTAGCCTCCGGGGATAGATATGCATTAACCTCTTTGAGCTTTGATAGAGTAGGACCTCAGAGTTATGGAAGCCTTAGGAAAATGAGGCATCTGTAACTCTGAAGCCTCCACTTTTGAGCACATGGAATATATATTTAAATATATGTTCTGTTAATACATTTCAATATTGTTTGTTTTTCAGATACAGTATTTTAGAAACAAAGGAGAATCCTGACAGATATTAATCATTAAAGCGTCATACACATGCATTTCATGAAATGGTGTAACTGAGTATGTGTACAAGTTATGCTGGTTTGAATGGACCTGCATGTTAACAATACTTACCATACCTCAGAATTTCCGCTCTCATTTACGATGGTCCATACTGATATCAATTAATGTAATAGTCTGTTTGGTTAACCAGTATCTCTGGAACTCTGAAGTCCATGACTATGAGGTCTTACTGTACCAAAATTTCAATTGAGATTCCTTAGTGAAGGTCTCGCTTCGTTAACCCAATTAGTGGTGTGTTTCAGCACAAATAGCGAGTGAGCTAGCCTTTCTTTAAAGGTTGGGAACTGGGAAGAAGGCAGGCTAACAGGAAGCTTACCAAAAATGGCAGAGAAACTCACCGATGCCTAGGAGTCATGAAGCTACTTAGTTCCTTACTAAAAGCAAATATTAGCGGTTAGTGGAAAATATTTAAAAGCTGAAAATTTATCTGCCCTTTCTGAACCTTATTTTTAATGATTCTGTCAGATTGGTTTTGTTAATTTTCATCTCGATGTCTATTTATTCATATTTTTATGCGGTTTATTTATTGTTGTGCCACAATTAGAATATATTTTGAAAAACTAATCTGACAGTTTTATTACCTTTTTATTTTATGTCGCTCCACAAAAAAATGAAACGATAATTGTCCGCTAAAGCAAACTAGATCAAACTGGTCTCGTAGAGTTTACAAGCTGCACAGTTCCTTGTCACACCCCTAGAGCAGCGGTGGTAAGTTTACGCGCATGGGTAAAATGCGGTGCGTACCACTTAGAACGTAAAATCTTGAAAAGACAATAGTAGTTGATTCTGTTTTCAGGGGACTTACAGGCTATCTGGAATAGCGAAGAGCTGCTTAAATGGAGAATTTTTGTTCGTTTAACACTCCAAATCTTCCAGCACCCCCCTATGTCAGCTTCTATGAAGGAGGAGTTACTGCAAACGTGTAAGTGAAGTCTTCAATTTAGCTATATAGTTAGCTAAATTTTGTTTGGACAACTTAGATGAGAATTACAGAAAACTAGTAGTGCAGTTAGCTATAGTTATAGTTTCAGTCGTCCACCCTGTCAAACCCCCACCCCCCTTTTTTCTGAGTCCAGATCTGCCTCCTAGGAGTTCTTGCTGGAGAAGTCATATCCATCTTCACTTGCAGAATTGGATGTAAAGCTACCCTCAGTCATCAAACATAATATATTGCTTGCTTATATAATTATTATATTCACATTGCATTTATTTCATAGTAGCTATGTACTTCGCTCAATATTTTTGTTCATGAATGAATACTAAAGCTATGTTGGCAGACCACGAATTTACAACCGTAGCTAACCACGCGACACGCAAGGCCTGCCCTCTACCTTACAACTTCGTGGTTTGGCTGTTAATAGATCAATTAAGCCTCCTGTGAGCGTTGCTATGTGGGAGCACCCTTAAAGTGATAGCTAACTGTGAGCTAAAGTTCTTGACATAATTTATATAGTAGTCGAAATTGAAATGTTCTAACTTTACTTACTCATTAAATGATGACGAAGAGAAAAAGGTGTTGTTATGCTTTTACTAAAGTTTAGGGGTTTAGGTGTTCCAAGGTTACATAATAGCTTGCTTTTCAAGGCCAGCAACTTACCAACTTATGTAATTAGTGGCGCGGGAGAAAAAGAGGTTGTACTTACATTACAAATAAGCAAAAAATAATATTAATAAAATAAACAAGAAAATGGTTGCCATGGAAATCAGCAGATCTAGCTGAGGAGTTAGGCTAAAGCCTATAGCTATAGAATATTGTAAGTTAATGTAGTTTAGATATGAATAGCTACTACATATCTTACCTGCTCTACAGTAGAAGCTTTTTAGCTCCTCTTGGAGCCCAGTTTTTTTTTCTTCATTTTATTTTTGTCTCTTTTTCTGTGTGCCTGTTTTCTAGCAATTTTAACCTCCCTAGCTCCCTGGCTATTTCTTTTCTGCTGATCATTTCTAATGTGTTCAACAAATGCCCCGCAATATAATGTAGCTAAATATTGCCATGGAACTTCATAACATGCGCAGGTGCATTAGTAGAAAATGATACACATACGCCTGAAGTAACAAAAGGGGTCCATGTATGCCTATGCAATTTGAAATGAAGACATAGATGTATATGTAGGTTACACCATGATGTGGAGGTAGGTATGAGATTTATACAACCGAGGGCTAAAGACCCGAGGATAGTGTAAATCCTCGTACTGACTGAACAGAGGGGTGCAACCGACTTGTACCATGGCTCTAGGCTACAGGAAGTGCTTAAAAACTAATTTTGGTTGGACGGTTCGCTTATTCACCACCTGGGGGTGGGTATGAAATATATTCACCTCGAATTGAGTTGTCTGATTGGACAGTTTAAATGTGCCATGTTCACAAATATATAATATCCCAAATCCATTAGTATCCAGCTTTGCTAGCTCCGCTGAATAAACACCATGGAATCTTGACTGTGTTACCCCTGTAAGTGTCTTGCTTGCTTAGCTTGCTGCCAATTACATGAGTTGGAGTGCGATATGGCAAAATATTTCACAAGCAGGATTTATGAGCCAGAACCAGAGGGAGTATAAAATAAATGCCTGAGAGTGAAATATCTAGCCATATCACTCTGTCCAAGTGTAATAAGTGGTTTATTCTATGCTAGTATAGATATCTTCACTGCAGTAGTTTGTACTAGGTTTTGTAACTCACAGTGTACAGTTGGCTGTAAAACTCTAGCAGGTCCCCACACCCCCAACTGATATTTTTAGCAGCTTCCCTAACCTGGTGGTGTAGGTGGCACTAGAGGAAGGTAGCTGTAAAACACAGAAAACTGGTAAGTCAAGCCCTTGCTATAACTACTAGCCTATGAGAGGTAATGATAGCTATGTGAGACCACCTGTGATAATCTGAGTCAGTACCTAAAAATAACATTGTGAACATATCTAGCATGGAATATAGATATATATATATAATATATATAATATTATTCATTTGATACAGAGAATATGAACTAGCCGATGTAGAATTTGAGTTATCGGGAGTGAGACTAAAGAAGAGACTCCCTGGTGCTTACTACCCCTAGATTTAGGAGATGTGGGAGAGCTGCAGGTTTACCTAAACATCCTGCATGGTGGTAGTGTTTGTATTATGACGAGAAGTCAGTACCATGAAGAAACAGCCCTGAAAAATGATAAAGATAGCAAAGTGAACCCGTGGGAATCTGTGCATAGTGCTAACAAGGACAGTACTGGAGTTGTAAACACACCTGGAGGTAATACCAATGACAACCATAAGCTATCTAGTAGTGACTCCTATGACTCAGGTGTTGACGATAATAGTCATGCTGTTAACACTAATGGTTCTTGTAATATCTCTTTAGGGAAGGAAGAGGAAGATAAATCCGAGATGATACCTTCAGGGTTGATGGTTGAGGCCGATGAGCTGGAGGGCGGCAGCATTGAGTTGGATTCTTCGGAGTCAGGAAGAGGAGTGCTAGAAGAGTGGATTCTTCGGAGTCTAAGGAGGAGAGCAATGGTGAGGTATCAGATGGAACAGGGGAAGGTCGGGAAGACATTAGTGATGGAGAGATTAGAGATTTTGTCAGTAGTTTACAGCCCTTGGGTGAGGGGAAAAAGAGATCAGAGTTTAAAGAAGAGATATTGAGAGATGACAGTTTGAATTCCTGGAGGGAGTTAGCTGATAGAAAGGAAAGAGGGTTCAAGTGGAGAGATGGCGTGTTAGTATTGTCAAAGTTTGTGTGCTGGGAACAGTTTAGAGATGTAGTGGTGGTTCCCAAGTCATATAGAAAGAGAGTGTTGGTTGTGGCTCATGAGAGATTGGGTCACTTAGGGGGAGAAAAGACCTTAGGCATGATCAACAAGTACTTTGTGTGGCCAGGCATGTCCAAGGATGTATTCGCTCATTGCAGAGGATGTGAACAGTGCCAAATGAAGTCGAGGTATGTTCCTCGCAAGGCTCCAACTGTTGATAGGCCATTATTAACTGAGCCTTTCGAAAGTGTCGCTTTCGACTTAGTTGGGCCTTTGCCAAAGGGTAAGGGAGGTTGTATGTACCTGCTAACTTATGTATGCATGGCTACCAGGTGGCCTGAGGCCATTCCACTCAGGGCCATCACGGCTAGGTCTGTGGCAGAGGGTTTGTGGAACATCTTTGCGAGGACTTCCATTCCCGAAATCATACTGACTGATCAGGGTAGTCAGTTCTGCTCGAGGTTGGTAAAGGAGCTGTGTGAACTGGTCCAAATTCAGAAGGTGAGGACTTCCCCCTATCATCCCCAGACAAATGGTTGCATTGAAAGGATGCATAGCACCTTTAAAAGTGTGTTAGGTAAATGTATTGAAGAGAAGAAGGATTGGGTGGCTCAGGTGCCATTTGTCTTATTCGTTTTGAGGCAGATGCCACACTCAGATTTGGGATTTAGTCCCTTTGACTTAGTTTATGGGTTCAGAGTCAGGACCCCATTAGACGCCATGTATCATGGTATTTATGAGTGCAGGGTAGAAGACTTGAACGTGTGTGAATGGGTTGAAGGTATGGCTGAACGTCTGCAGCTACTTAAGGATTGTGCGGCACTCAATATGGCCAAGTCAAAGGAGAAGCAGAAGATTCAGATGGATAAGGGTTGTAAGTTGAGGGAATTTAAGGAAGGTGAGAAGGTATTGTATAGGATTCCCAGACTGTGCAGCAAACTGTCAGACAGCTGGGAAGGGCCTTATGTGGTTGGCGAGAGAATGGGAAGTTTGAACTATAAGATATACAGAGAAGGGAAGAAGAAGAGTGCTAAGGTCATTCATATCAATTGCCTAAAAAAATATTTGGAGGGTGCTAGTATTTGTAGACTTGATGTGGTGGTTGAGGATGACACTGAGAGTAAGCAGAAGTTAGTTGGTGAATGTGAAGGGTTTGTCAAAGATGAACTAGAGGAGCTGTTAGTCAAATATGAGGGATTATTTTCAGAAAAGCCAGGGAACACAGCTGTCGTTGAGATGTCAATTAATACAGAGGGTAAAGGATCTTTAAGGCAACCACCATATTCAGTCCCTATTGGGATAAGGAACAAGGTCAAGAGTGAGCTGGATGCTTTGGAAGATGCCGGGGTAATCGAGAGGTCTGACAGTCCATGGGCCTCACCTTTAGTACCTGTGAGGAAGCCTGATGGGGCTGTCAAGTTATGTATAGACTTCCGAAAGTTGAATGCCATTACTGTTGTTGAGTTCTATTACATTCCGGGTTTGGAGGAGATAATAACCAAAGTTGGTCAGTCAAAGGTGTTGTCAAAACTTGACCTCACCAAAGGATTTCACCAAATCTATGTACGTGAACAAGATAGGCCTAAGACAGCTTTTATTTGTCTGTTTGGTAAATACCAGACAGACGGATGCCTTTCGGCTTATGTAATGCTCCATCTGTTTTTCAAAGACTTATGGATGTGGTGTTGAGCGAGTGTATGGATGTCAGTAGTGTCTATATTGATGACATGCTGATCATGTCTGCTAGCTGGAAAGGAGCATGTCGTTCACTTGGAAAGGGTGTTTAAGTGTTTATTGGAGGCAGGGTTGACGTGTAAACCTGCAAAGTGCGAGTTTGGCAAGGCAAAGTTAGTGTTTTTGGGACATACTATTGGAGGTGGGAGACTTAGTGTGCCGAAGGATAGAGTCACGGCATTGATGGAGTTTCCCAGACCGATGACTAGGAAGCAGTTGAGGGGTTTTCTCGGAACAGTAAATTTTTACCGACGATTTGTCCGGGACTTCCATCATTGGTCGTCAATCCTGACCCCCTCAGTTTCGAAGTCTGCCCCTGTGGTGATGGAGTGGACACGATTTTGATAGCCAATGTATGATGTTGTTGGAACTAATTAATTACCACTTCCACATCTCGTTTTCAGTTATCCTTCAAGAAGCCATTTTTATCATTAACTCTGCTCTTCTTCAACAAGAAGGACTACATTATTTGGTATGCAAAGAAATACATTTTTTCGAGATCTCGAGTAAGTTGTGTGGTGGAAATTATTTAATTCATGTGATGATAAGAAGTGGGAAATATGCTAATCTTATGCTAAAATTCTTTTTGTCAAAACTCTGTGTGAATCACAGCTGAAATAGATCACCTTCTTCAAAGTAGATCAATTAAAGGGGCCTCTGCTGAAGTGATGGAATGTTACCTTAGATATGGTGGTGAGCACAGTGGTCCCTGAAACAATTTAATAGTCCTAGAGGGAAAACGTGGAGTTCAATACTGAAGACATTGTCATCCAACTTTTATTTTCGATTTTTTTCACTTAATCCTTTACTCCTTTTTTCCTCCCTCTTCTCCTTCTTTTTTCCCCTTTTCCCCCTACCTTAGTCTTTCCTAGTGTTCAGTCCCTTGAAAAAATTAACAATGGAAGAGAATCAATAGCTCCTAGCACATAGGGTATTTTAAAACCCAACCATCTATTTGTTTTGTCCTCTCGTGCCTCATATCTCTCACAATGCCCTCACAACACTGACTACATGTAGCGATGTCTTTCCAATAAGGAGATGAGACACATTACCTTACTACACACTTGCAGTCTTTTGCAGTTACCAAAACAAACCCGTTTCAGAATGGGATAGTATATAATAGATGTGATGAAATATTGTTTCCAATTATGTACAATATGCTATCCATCTCCTTGGTATCTGCTTGTAATCTGTACTCTTGATTTTGAGGCAAAGGTAGATCTTATTTGTCGATATTATGCAGAGTACTTGAATGCAGTCTCAGTGCTGACCAATGTGGAGAACAAATGACCATTAATATAGGCAATCAGAAGCATGACACTGTCTCAAGAATGGTCAAATAAATGCCATTTATTTAGTAGCTGAATTAAAAGTCTTCAGTGAAAGCAGAAATTACCCTATAAGCAACATATAATTGTATGCAATGCTTTAAGGAACCCTCTTAAAATAGTCCTTGTCTATATGTGTGCTTCAGATTTATAAACTTTCATAAAACTCTATATTTAATACTTCATAAACAATTATAATTTTTAATCTCTTGCATGAAAACCTCACTCTTTAAACTATGCAGCAGCAATCTACAAGAACTTTTTTAGGTCAAACACACCTCATTCCTTCTCTCTGCCCGTGAGAGGATTGATGACGCCTTCCTTACAGACCGTGGACACTTTGAAATTGCCGGCAAATATCTTGTTTTTACCCTGTACTTCTTTAGGTATCACTCAATCTGATGTTTTGAGCAAGTTTATGTGGCTTGTCAAGTATAATCACCTTCTGGCAGCTGATGACTGAGGCCATCTCCATGTCGCTTACTGGATTCATGGAAACTCTATTCTTGTTGACTGGATAAGTTTACTAGTTTTTTTTGTTCCTACATATAATACCTTTATTGCTAATTAAACACCACATATTAAACTGTCAGGATAGAATGGAGCATATTTAGATTACTAACTTCCTGTTTCTTGAAGGAAGCACTGCAATTTAGTTGACTAAGCTATCTCTAGTATTAGAACAATAATAAGTTCTCAATGAAAGTGATATAACAATTAATAACATCAAAACATTAATGTGCTAAGTGCCCATTTGTATACTGTTAATTACGTATTATAGTAGCTTCTTGCATCATCCATGAATTTGTGCCACTTGCTTGTACATTCTGAAACTCACTGTAGAGATGATTTCTTGTGTTTAAAATATTAGAGGGACATTTGAAAATTTAATTATTGAGAAATACTCAAGTTTGTGCAACTGGCATTCACCAGATTTAATTTCAGCAGGTATAAATTGTTCTAAAATAGTTCAAAAATTACTTTATATACAAAAAAAAGTTGCAAAAAATTCTGGATTTTTTTGCCTATACTGTAGTAATCTTAAATTTATACAAGAATTTACTGGTTCAGATAGAGATAATAATACGACTTTTCTACTCAAATTTACACTTCCTACTTTTTTCCATGTTAAGAAAACATGTCATCATAATATGGAGAATACGTTTTCTATAAGTAAATGTTGCCACAAAAGAGGGTTGCAATGCTTAATACTAGCTTAGATCATGCGATGTTACAATACAAATCACTCAAGAAGGTCTCATTAAGCTATGGCCGCAGAACAATGCATGATGGAGAAGATGATGGTTGTGAACTATTCTTTGATGCTGGATGTAATTAATTCACAGGGCAGGTGAATGAAAAGTATAGGAAAGTCTATAGTATAGACTTGTCATGAAAGTATAGGAAATCCCAAAAGTTTTCCAGTGCTATATACAATGCTTTCCCACTGCTGTATATGCTGACGCTGATTGATGACTCGTGCTTATGGGTATTGTGTCTTTGACTTTCGTATGATGTGATATTAGAGTCAAACTTGATTTTAAAAAGCCGTTTTAATGTCGAAATCCTTACAGAATCTCTGAACATTCTCACTTAATTTTTCTAAGTATGGAAACTTGCTGTTATAGAAAGGCTGAATTATTGTAATTTTTTCAGCCAAGAATGTACTACATTGATTAATTATATTTTGTATAGAATATGAATTAGAAGAGCCAGAATTTTTTTCAAATGCACTGTATAAATTATTAAATGCTACAATTTGGTGTGTATTAATTCTGACAAAATTGTCAGCAATTTTTTTTAACCTTATGATTTTTGTCTTTTTCATTAAAATATTCAGTTTTTTTAAATCATGTTGCTGTATTATATAATATATATTATTGGAAAATATAATTATTAGCATCAAACAAGGAATATGATATTTAACATAATATAGATTTCATATTACATTTCAGTGAAATTAAACATTGAAATGCCCAAGTATGCCAAAGTGGCATGAACCTGATTATGATTTAGTGCGTGTGTTTGTGTGTGCAAATTCTTTTGTTTTGTGAAATTGTGGAAGGGCTTACAGTTTGTGACTAGAATTCAACAGCACTTAAGATCATGTTACTAATAGAGAATATTTCATAATAGCTACAGTTGAATAATAGACTCTATGACTAGGACTGGTAGCTCTCACTGTAAAATTTGCTGCAGGGGCTCCCCACACCCCCAACTGATATTTTAGCAGCTGCTCTAACCCTATTTGATAGGCTTTAGGTAGCTGTAAAAACCTGAAAAACTGGTGAGCTTAGGTTGCTATAACTACTAGGGTAAGCAGTAGTGAAATAGTACCATGAGTGGCAAGTAATTTTACCAGTCTCCTACCTAAAATAACAATGTGAATATTTAAAGAGTACTTATTACATTAATTTTCAATAATGTAGATTAATATCCTTAATCTAAATTTAATATGAACCCTGATATTAATAGTCATCTGAAGAGAGTGATAATACCCCCACTTATAATATTGATAGAGAAAATAGAATCTTGAAGTTCCACAGCTGTAAAAACTGTATATAATGCCCACAAGTTTCAGTAAAGACAAATATTGATCTAGTTTAATTTATGTTCTATGGAATTGTATTTGTGATAATTTACAGAGTGTGTAATTAGTGATATGTAATGTGTACTAACAAAAAGAGCTGGTTGATGTGGTGAACTATATGTAACAAACTATGCTACAAAAATTATATGAACTAGTCAAAAGACAGCATGGTGATGGATATAGAACTAAGAGCTTTGTTCAATCTTGTCAATATCAATGTTGTATGCATCTTTAAGATCTTCTTTTATTTCTTGCCAGGTTATTTGCTTCCATTCTGGTGGAGTTTCTGCAGGTTCCACATGATAACGTAGTGCTAAGTCATCTTTATACTTGCTCACAAACCACTTCCAATATGAACAGCTCTTTGACGTAACATCTGGCTGAATCGACCAATTTTTATAAACTTTTTTGTAATCTCTATAAAACTCATATTCTTGGTGGCCACCTGGTACCTTAAACTTCATATCTGTTGTAAGAATTGCTGGGCAGAGATCAGTAGTCAGTCTTCTAGTATTTGAAATACTCCAGCCAATGAGGCAATCAATGCGGTGAATTTCTGTTCTGTGGTCAACAGCTTCTTCATGTTCTAGTAACTCACACTGTTCCCCACAAAATGGACATTGTGCTGTACAGCCTACAAGAGACTTCAACATGATATGCGGCTTGTCTTGCCACTGTATAGATTCAAAAGTAATTTTATTGAATTTATTAAGGATTGCTTCTTTAATATTTTTTACTTCACTTTTTAACCTTATTTGAAAATTTTCTAAATTGAACTTGTTCAACGTTTTCACATCTTCTAACAATGCTTCAGGATCAATAGAAATCCCCAGTTCACTTCGAATGCATTTGTCACTATTAAAATTGTTTAACCATTCGCTGATGTCAAAAGCATCCATTTCGTTAATAACTTCCTGAACTTTGTATACTAATTGAATGACTTGATCACATGCTGAGCTTTGTAATCGTGTCAAATCTGAGTCATCTGCTTTTTTATCACAGTATGCTATTGTATATTTCTCAATATGGTTTTCTAAACTCTCCTCAAATTTTTTGAAATAGTCCAGGTATAATTCAAAGTTATTATTGTGATATAAATCTATAAGAATTTTTATTTTGAGTGCCTTTTTATTAGCAAAATAGTACTCAGAAGTCTTCATGTTTTGTATCATGATTGAAGCAAGCTTTAGCTCTACCTGATCAATGATAGGTTGTTTAAGTTGAGCACTCAAATAATCAGCTATACACTCTTCTGCTTCAGTTTCTTGATATTGGTTTTTGAACTTCGTGAAAAGTGGACCCCTGACATGTTTTTCAATGTATACAATTGGATCATTTTGTTCTTCAAATGATTTGTCTATTTCTTCAAATTTTACATAAGCAAACCCTATTACCTTAAGATACATCTCAAGATTATATTTTGGAGTAAAAGTAATACACGATTCATCAGAATGCCGTTCAATTGTTTCACGAGTTAACTGAAGAAGTTCAGTTGTATATACTGATTTAAAACCAGTTTTCTTTTTTTCTATTTTGGTTATATACAATTGAGCTTTTTCAAAAACTGCAGCTGTTATTTGTTTAGCAATGTTTTGGGGATCATTTTTATCACCATTTGGAACTATATTTTCATGGTAATGCACTCCTTTTTTTGGTTTGAATTCCAGCTTTGTTCTTGGTAATCGATTTGCTTCTTGAACTTTTTTTATCACTTGGCTCCCATGACCTGCTGCAAAGTCTAACAATGATTTCTGTACTTCATTATATATATATAAATCGGGTTTAGGCTTAACACGTGGACATTTTGTTAATAAGTTTTGCCATATCTCATTAAACTTGTCTTCAAGATATTTTTCAGTTTGTTTTTGATCCTTTAAAATCATGTGGACTTGATCTGCAGATAGCATTCCACTTTGCAATATACAATTTAAACTGTGTTCAGTATACTCTTTTCCATTAATTCTGTGGGATTCTATTTTTGCTACGTCTTCTGTAGAAATAATTCCTTTTTTAATATAGCGACCCATCTTTTTTTTACAAAACAAATCCATACTTTGTAACTTTTCTAACTGTTCCAACTAACTTCTCTTTTATTTATGCTTTCTTGTAACATTAGTTGTTGTTCTTTCATAACATCAATGTAATGTTGTACATTACTTTTCATGTATTTAACAGTTTCTTTTCTGGCCCTTTCAATTTCTTTACTTACTTTTTTTCTTTGTAGAATGTTATTACACTGTTCCTCTGCATTTCGCTGTACATCGTTTGCAACTGATTGCAATTTATATTCATATCTTTTCTTCCATTGTAATAAAATCTCCTTTTGTGGTCCTTGAAAATGATTGTCCATTGCTAATTTCAGGGGCTCAAGAGTACCTGTTACAAAGATAGTAAGTTCCTTTATTTTTTGTTGCACTTTGGTTTCTACTGAATCTGGTGGTTCTGTATTGATTTCATTTTCAGCTTGTAGTTCCCATTCTAGCATTGTAGATCGAAATTTTACATCCCATAAACTGAATTGTGTTTCTAATGAATTGTAAGCAACTATTTCAAGAGTATTCTTGAAACTGAACACAAAATTTTCTTTCAACAGTGAATTCCATACATCAGAAATCTTAGTTTGAAATGATGTAAAATCTATATATGGGAGGTCCATGAGATTGCTTCCATTAGATTTTCTTTCACAAAATAATTCATATTTTAATTTTTGGGCAACATGGCTATATCCAGGATTAATTTGTCCCATAGGAGGGTCTCCCTTCCATAAACCAGGAAAATAATGAACATCAGTTTGATCATCAAATTTTATCACTTGTTTAAATTCTTTGTACAAATCTTCACAGTGTTCTTCCTTAGCTGCATTAACAGTAAAGATGTTAAGCTTTTTAGCAAACAGTGCTCTTTCAACTTGAGTCTGTATATTACTAGAAGCATTTTGATAAACAAATTGACAGCTTGGATGATACTTAACCATATCCATGCGTAGAAATGCATGTACAGAGGTTTGTAGAATGTTATCAATATCTCCAGGAACTTCTCCTTTAACATTAATTAATGTCATATTGGCTAGGCCAATGACAAATGTAGCTAATTCATTATCTTGCTTTTGCGCTTTTAAAGGATCTACAGACAAAGCTCGCAATCCCTCAGTGTCAACCACCAAGATGTAATCACATTTATTCTGAGCCTTTAAATCTTCATTTAATTTCAACAGCTGCACGAAAGCTCCTCGTGTGCATCTTCCTGAAGTTACTTTAAATTGAAGTCCAAAGGTAGTGTTAAGCATAGTAGATTTACCAGAACTCTGAATTCCTAGAACTGATAAAACAAAAACATTTGGATTTCCCAGAATTTTCCCGGTTTCTGTTAATACAGCAGTAACCCATTTTAGTGGTACATGGGATGCTCTTCCATCCATGATTTCTAAAGGATATCCATTTATAAATAGTTCAGCAGCTATTTTTGGAAGGAAGGAAATATAATTATTCATACTTTCTTGTGTTTGTTCAGCAGCTTCATATAATTGACCCAATTCTCGAAAAAAATCTTCTAAGCACAATGAAGAATCAAGTATTTGCTCCTGGAGTATGACCAAATTAAATTTTAAGGATTCGATTTCTTGAATATTTATTGTTGGTTCATTGACTTCATGCTTGGACAATTCCAGTTGAATTTCTCGGTACTTTTGCTGATATTCTGATACTAACTTTCTGGAAAGTGTATCTAAGTTAAGTCTTAAATTCTTCAAAAAATAGTGTATCAAATTAGAATCAGATGACTTGCCAAGTTCTTTAAGCGAGATAATAAATTTCTCCATTACTGGGGCTAGTTGCTCTACATGTTGCAATTGCTGTTTTCGTAATATAAGCTTTTTCTTCTTTATCTTCTCTGTGTAATTTTCAATAGTTTCATTATACCCTATTGACTTTTGTCTGTACAATTCTTTGTCTTCAAGAGCCCAAGCCATCCACATATTCTTCCCTTGTAGTGGAAACATGCTTTCTTTACAGTCCTTACTAAGAGATTCAGATTTTATTAATGACATAACCTTCTCTGTATGCTTAATTCCCTCCTTCTGAACAATGCTGTGTTCATCAACTTTGAATACTTCAGGTGGAGATTGACAGGCTTTTGTCAAGCTATAAATTATATTTTTTTGTTTTAGTTGATGTCTTATACGCTTCCGAATCATACCTTTGACCTCTGCATCTGTCTTACGTGGTAGATTAACCCAAAATGCTTTAGGAAATCTTTGTCGTAATTCTGTGTGATTTTGTGTTACACCATTAAGAAAGATTAAACTTCCATGACAAGACTCTACTTTCTTCAATTGTGACAAAAAAAGCTCATTAAAATTCATATTGATTTCGTGAAGCATAATTACTACAATAAAAGATATACGACATAGAAAGTCTATCTGGTCATAATGGTTTCTGGCATCTCCATGTAAGTTTAGAAAAGCAAGAGTGTCAGTAAATATATCACTTTCTGTACAATATTTTGGAATATACCAGCACATGTCCACTAAACCATCCACCAGAACTGATTTGTACTGTCCTCCAGAGCAGTGCCGATGAAAAAAACGATCGAGGCCATCATCACTGATTATAAGATTCATTAGCCGAGATTTAGAATATCCCTGTTTCTCTGGTTCTCCACATCGAATAATGGAAATAAATGGCATAGGGTGATCAACCATGCAAACACTATTTTTTAAATGTGGGTGGTCAGAAAGACACAAATCTTTAATAATTGTACGCAGTGCCCAAAGTGGAATTACAAGTTCCTTTCTAAAAGGATCCGGTAAAATAAATGGCACAGCAATTTGACATTTTTCTAACCTTGCAATTAAATCCTGCCTCAAAAAGTCATCAGCACAAATTAGAACTGCTAATAAACAATCAAGAGGATTTATTACATCAGAAGCAGCATCATTTAAATCTTCACAATTATCATCTTCATATTCTGCATCGCCATAGTCTTCATTACAATCATTGAAACAGGAAGAACTTGTTAATGCTGTCAAAAAGTCTGCTCTACAACTAGAATCATATGATAACAATCTATGTAAAACCATAAATGGCAATTGTGACAAATTATCAATTAAAGATATTTTGAAGTATGGCTTTAACAGTGTTGACCTAATGCGCAAAGCATCCTGAAATTGTAATCGTTTCGATGAAAATTTTTCTAGTCCAAGCTTGACCATTACTGCATGCCCATTGGCATAGTCTGGATGTTTTGTTGATATACAAGGAATTTCTTGTATAGCAGTTGAGCTTACTGATAATTTAGGTTTGCTGATTAGGTTTCTGTGAAGTTTTTGTTTAAAATCGAATAGATTATTAGTCTGTAAATACTCTTTCAAAGCAAGTGAAACTGTGTTATCTAATAGCTGACAACTCTCTATTGTTTGGGACACCTTTTTTGTGTAATACATTTGTACTGGAAGTTCCTTTTCATGAATGCTATCTAATAGCAATAAAACTATGTATGATTGCAGACATACTGGCCATTCATGATAGCTTTTATACTGATTCACTTCTTCTGACAATTTATTGTATAATAATTGCAAATTTTTGAAATTTAATGGCTGAAAAAGTATATTTTCAGGTTCTCCTTGTTTTAAAAATGGAATTATTAAAACAAATACAAAAGATTTATCATATGCTTGCTCACATTTTGAAAAGAAACCATCAATAGCTTTTTTCATTTCAGTTCCAAGAAACTCATTTTGAGAGTCAGGGTCTTCATGACTTGTCTCATTAGTGTACTGTTTGACAAAGCTTATCAATGTTGCAATATCTGTAATGTCTTCCACCTTTATATACTTTTCTTTTTCAACAATATCATATAATAAATGATGCAAATTCTTTAAAGCTAAAAATTTGTTCTCATCTATTTGACTCATTTCATATTCTGTTAAAATTTCTTTCATAATAGGTAACACATTTTTTTTGTTATTGGATACCAATGTAGTAAAAGTTGACAATAGCATATTTTGAAAAGCAGAATGTAAAAGATATTCAGTCATCCATACATCAGGTGAAAGCTCTATTTTCTTCCTTAAAATATCTTTTAACCTAGCCTCAAGCTGTTCCAATGAAGTATCATGTTCCTTAATCCAATTATCAAACTTTGTTGTATCATGAAAGTTTTGGTCAGTTTCAATAGTAGACTCAATAGTATTTGAATTTGAATCAATTCTAAATTTAAAAAAAATTAATTATTTATCTAGCTCACCAAATATGATATTCTATTACAAACTGTAGATAATATTTAAGAAGATAACTTGCAAGTGATCAGTATTGCTTACATTGAGCTTATGTTCTATTGCCATGCTTAATTTGTAGTTAAATATTTTATTATTCTACAGTGCAAATTATGATGGTCAAAACAAATAATAAGTCTTTTTCTGATGCTCTAACTACCACTTAAGCAATATGATAGCAATATTTGATATACAAAAGAAATAAATATTGCGAAGATAATTGATGTTATTGCTGGTTGTATTTAAGAAAAATCTTGAAGCATGCAGTTTAAACTCATTAAAAAATTATAGTTGATAATCATAATAAAATATCAGTTAAACAATACAAAAATTAGGTTCAAAATTAGCACGTGACAAGCAAGTGGATATTCATATAATGGCATTTTTATTTTTTTTAAACATTTTATGCACTTAGCCTTTTATGCTCATTGCTATGGTTGCAGCCTTTGAGCTAAACTTTCTACGGATTGACAGACATAGATATGACTATCACTCACAAGCCCACTTAGGGGTTTTAGTTAAACAATTGCACACTTTAGCCCTGCTTGCATGGAAGCATAAAACTTTTTTTACATTGATTTAGTAATTGTTCGCTTTTCAGATATATGGTCTTCAAGTATGTCTTTGAGACTGGGTGAAATGGAATATTAAATCTATTTTTATTTTGGTTACAAATGAGCTTTGGGACAGAAAAGGGTATAGTTGTCTTCAACGTTGATTGAGAATAGCTATAAAGTTGTCTTATTTTGAGCACCATCCATCATGGTAGGAGTCAGTGTCAAAATTCTTTGAAGGAGACATACAGCTTTTATTGAATCTATTAGCAGAGTCACCCTGGATATCCCCAGTCACGTTAGCTGAAGAAAGAAAGAGAAAGAGGATTGCAATGCTTAAATAGCTGCAATGATTGTTCCAAGGTTCCTTTGCCACAGAATGTTTCACAATCCACTGCCTGATTACAACTACCATCTTAGCATGAATGGTTAAAAGGGCTACTGCAGTGATTAAGATCATGCCAGACTTTCTGGATATCATTCAAGACAAGCTCAAAAAGGAATTACTAAAAGATATCATTCATTATTATGATACCAAGAGTTTAAATTAACCTTTAGCAGACTATAGTCATGAATTCATGACAGGCATAACTTAACGTGCTAATGAAATGAGAATCCATAGTGCCACTTACATATTTGTTAGCTCTCTATGGCATTATTAAGCAGTTCAAGTGCAGCTGATTGAGTGCCACGCCTTTTTTCATTAATCCTGATGTATTCATTGGTATTGTGAATCGCTACATTTTCTTTGCAGTGGCCGTTGGAGAAAACAGTAAATGCTTGGCATAAGATCGTTTCAGAAGTAAACGTTTAGTAATTAACCCTCAGTGCGCATGCACGAGAGGGTTATAGTAGTTGTCCTGTCTGTTTGACTGTTTGTCTGTTTGTCTGTCTGTCTGTCATGCTCTGATTTTGGAGATTACTGGCATTAACCATTGATTTAGGTATGAACTTACTCAGAACGAAGATTTAGGACTATTCATTGTGCTACTTTTTTTTAATTTCGGGCTAATTGTTGAGAAAACGTGAAGCATTTAGCTCCGCGTAGGTACTAGCTTTTGTGTCACAACATAATCATATGAACAAATAATTTCTTGCAGCCCACGGTGTAGTTCGCTTTATGCTCAGGAAAGAACGGAGTTAAAAGTCGTGTTGAAAATATGTACCGGTGAGTGTTTCTGGCCTGTTTAGCTTCTTCTCTTATGAATACAGGTTTCCATGTACCATTTTCATTGCTCAAGCTATTGATGCCTGATTAAAATACCTAATAGATTGTTTGTTCTTTTCGTCTGAGATTATATTATAGCTAGAGTGTTTAGTAGCACTGAGGGTTTGCACCTTTACCTAAACGTGAAGCATTTAGCTCTGCGTAGGTACCAGCTTTTGATAATCATTATGAACAAATAATTTCTTGCAGCCCACGGTGTAGTTCGCTTTATGCTTAGGAAAGTTAACGGAATTAAAGGTTGTGTTGAAAATATGTACCGGTGAGTGTTTCTGGCCTGTTTAGCTTCTTCTCTTATGAATACAGGTTTCCATGTACCATTTTCATTGTTCAAGCTATTGATGCCTGATTAAAATACCTAATAGATTGTTTGTTCTTTTTGTCTGAGATTATATTATAGCTAGAGTGTTTAGTAGCACTGAGGGTTTGCACCTTTGGTGCTTCATTGTTTTAGAAACTGCCATGGATAAAGTATCTATTGATCATTTTGGACAAGCTGCACCGTGGAGGCTTCTGAACATGGTATGCCCTCTTCTTTAGTAGTTAGCAGATGAAGTGAACTAAATTCATTTATCTATTCTCTGTTAGCTATTGGTTCTTTTTCAAGTATGGCAAAGGTTGCACAAAAAATGTGGTAAACTAATTGTATAGAAAAATAATAACACTTCATAAATGTTTTAAAAAAATTAGGGTTGCTCTAAGGTATGAAAACAAGTAATTTTATAGCCAAAATTTACTTCAAAAGATGAGCATTACAAAACTTGCCCAAATTGAGAATGGTGACTCTACACCCCTACATCACTGCCTTACATAAACAAATTAAAATTTAAATAAATTTAAAAAAACAACAACTATAAACGCGAAAAAAAAAAAGGATTTCTCGATAAAGTTAGGGATCAAGAAAGACAAAAGTCAAATTAAGTCTTTGACAACTTTCAGAACTTTTAAAGTTGACAAATGGCAAGTTCTGCATTTTGATGTATCAACTTGCCATATCTGATACTAGACTGTCTGTGGCTAATTCTGAGTCCAGTATACCTACTGTATTCTCATATAATTGGCGAGCGAGCGTAGCGAGCGAGACACTTACAGGGTTAACACAATCGAAAATCGGGGATGTTTATTTATTTATTTGTATATATGTATGGACGTATGTATGTCATTTTGTACTTTGACCCTCGCGTTTTTGTGTTAGTTCGGTTGTCGACCCCGTCCCAAATTGCACTAAACAGAGTCCTCTGGTGATCGATCAGTACCCGTATCACCCTAGAAATTGAATTGTTTACCGTTTTGAATTCTTTTGCGGGTGCAGTTACAACTTGAAAACTTAAGGGACTTCCATTTCTATTCGAGTTAGTGGCGGTGGTAAGTCAATGCGCTCTTTGTCATGGTTATAAGCCATGCGCAACAGTATTTACTTGAAAATACATTGTCCACTAGACTACTGCGAAGGTAAGTCTGTGTAGGTGCATGTCCAGTTGTGACAAAGCATTGTGTGTTACAACCACTACTTAGCTAAAGAATATCACAAAGAAAACCTTTAAATAACGTGTATTGTTCTGTTGTTGTTGTTGTTTTTTCCTTCAATTCAAGCAGTTGCAGAGAGTTGTTACTATGGCACTGAAATCCCTTTACCCTGTATGCTAAATTTAAAAACTGGACCTTATTTTCAGTAGCTTCAGTGTTAGAAGTCAATAAAAATAGTATAGTCTTTAGGCTCGCTCGCCATTTGTGCTCAAGCACACCACTAGTTATTCACAACTGCTTTGTCTTCTAAATCTGTAGTCAAAACACCCAGATTCCTTCACAGAGTAACTCATTCTTTGTTGTTGAATGGCTTCAGTAGGCATAAATACCTTCTGCACCTTCTTGTTTATTATATTCACCATCTAAAATGCCGAGGTTGCTGTTAATACAGGTCTACTACCTCTACAATTGACTACCCGCTCACCATTTTAGAAGTTAGCTAAACTAGGGCTTTGAAAGCTGGCCCAATGTTTGTGCTGTAGCCTTAGAAATACCACTGCAAGGAATTTGAAAATCAATTACTAACTATACAGCTAATTTCTTGAGGTTATAGCGTTCGAGTGAGGTATCGCAGATGAGAATAAACAACTGATTTTTCCCGAGGTGTTACTTCAAACCGCTGTATGGCAGTTACGGCAGTGAAGGGGTTAATAATTAAGTTACAACTACAGTAGATTCTATTCTTACATTCAAAATTATAATTAAGAATAATAATTTTCACAAAAAACCCCTAGATATATGAAGTACAGGAGGTAAAAGGAGAAATTTTTTAAGTACTATGTGGGATTAATTTTAACAAACATGGATCAGAGTATAATTTAAAGGAATAGTTAGCATTATTAAAACTTGAAATTTTATTATGATGGCTCAACCCTGCTACAATTTTATCTATTGATAAACATAAATACTGATGTTCGGGACCCAACACAGATCCTGAACAAGAATCTCAAGTCTGAGGCCCGGCCCGCCCGAGAACTGAATTTATCTGCAAACTGAACTGTGAACTGTCTCTATTATATCTCATTTGTTTATCTGTTGTACCTGCTACTTGTCACTTATTTCTAACGTTTCCTGTTTACCTGTATCTGTCTCTCTCTCAGCTGTTAAGTTCTAATGCATCGACCCTTTACCATAATCTCCTCTTACGCAGACGTAATGAGATTCATGGTAATTGCGGCAACCACTGCTCACTCAATCGTGTCGTGTGCTTATATGCTCGTGTGTTTCTGTGTCTTAGCTGATGCTCATAAAGCTCTCTATTATATCCAACTTAAACAACAACCTAAACATTGGTTCTTCGAGCCCAGCGACTCCATCTCTGCTGAGCTGTCTCACCTGAAGTTGCCGCACCACTATCTGCCTGGGAGACGCCATCTTCAGCTAGTCTGCGCCGGAAGTTGTTCTATTTCCGCCGCCCATCTGCCACTCCTCCAATCTGCTCTGCGCCGAAGTTCTTAACCCTCGCCGCATCTCTCTTGATTCTGGAGGCGAAACTCTGTCCAATTGTCTTCTCGACTTCACACCTTTTGAACTTAGTCTATTTTCACTCTCTTCTACCGCACCGCGAATTCTCACCTGTGCCGAAGCTGTTTACAACTCAAAAATCTGGTAAACAACCCGTACTTGTTCTAATTATTCTGTTCTATTCCCTTTAGCAATGTCTATACTACCACCTGCATCTGAAGAAGTCCGTACTACTGTCCATGACTTGGAAGTGAAGCGCGGTAGCCGTCGAGGTATCGCCACCAAGCTCCACAACCGCATCAAAAAAGTGATCGCGGTAGGACCTGACCGCATCAAGGCCTCAACCCTGGAGGACTTGTTTGCTCAACTGACCGTCGCCATCGACAATCACACTGCCTTCCAAGCTCAGTTAGAGGAATTCTACGAGACCTTCTCAGATATGAGGAACCCTGCCAAAGAACTCGAAGACACTGAACTGCTAGACACTCATGTTGAGTGGAAATCTGACATCTCCAATGTGCTCAAAGCTCTGCCGCTGCGGAGACAGGCTGCCTCCCTGCTGGCGGACATTGAAGCTGCCTTAGCTGACCCTATGCCAGACTCGCCTTTCTTCCGGAACTCTGTGGATAAACTGCACTCGAGGCGTGTTTCTGTCATTGACCTGCAACTGAATTCTACCAGGCTCTCCCAGACCTGGAAGAAGTCTGCACAGACATCATCACCAAGATGAATGCTCTCTTCACTCTGACTGCTGCTGCCTGCAAGGATACCGCAGCCGCTGCTCCACCTGTTGCTCCATCTGCCCCCTCACCTGCTTCAGACAAGAACACTCTCACTGTCGACCAGCCAAACTATGACGGTGACCCCTTCAAATGGGCTAACTTCCAGACTATGTTCAGGAGAACCATTGAGAAGAGGGCCAAAGGACACTCTGCCTTGGAGGTAAAGGGTCTCCTCATCAAATCCATAAAGCATCTCGATGGTCTGAAGGTGCTTCACAACCTGCCGTCCGATGACCTCTCTCTAGATGAAATGCTGGCAAGACTTGAAGCCATCTTTGGTGCACCTGACATTCTGGCACCACTCATTATATCTAAGATCAACTCTGTCTCATCCTGTACTCTCTCTCTATCTAATATGGACAATATGTATGACCATTTTGTACTTCCCTACAATAAGTTTTGTTCTCTTGTAGGGGATTCCCTGAGCTCCTACCTGGCACTGACTGCTGCTAACTTCATGAGTCAGGAGTGCAAGCGCGAATGGATTCGCCATAGACCTCCAGACACCCCGCCAGACATGGAGAACCTGACCAGATTCATCGAGTACCAGAAGAAAGAACTGAGAGGAAGTGGCAGCCAGCCTATACTGGCTCCTTCCTCGTCCTATCTGCCTCTCACCTCTGCTGGACCGACGACTCCACGACTCGATCGATCTCGGCCCTTACCTGCCAAGCCTCCCCCCCGGAGAGCCTCACTGCACTGCCCTGTGTGCGGAGAGTCTCATTCTCTCACCAGGTGCCAGTCGTTCGCAGCTTATGACCTTGACAAAAGAAACAAGGTCGTCCGGGAAAAGAAACTTTGCTTGAACTGTTTTGGGGACGGCCATGGCTGTAAGTCGTGCCCGAGCAAGTTTTCGTGCCGAACCTGCAATGGACGTCACCACACCCTGCTCCATCGGGATAGGGACAACCAAGCTCCTGCTCCTACCGCCTTGGCTATGACCAGCAAAGCCGACTCCAGATCCAGAGGAGTCGCATCACTCTATTCCTCCTTGGTGATGCTCTACCACGACGGAAAATCTGTACTGGCCAGAGCTCTGCTTGATGCTGGAGCATCTCTGCCCATAATATCTGAACACCTGGCTTCCCTCCTTGGGATTGCCACACACCCATGACCCCATCCCAGTCACTGGGATAGCTGGCACTACTAGGTGCAAATTTATTGTTACATCTGATGTGTGTTCTGTTGATTCCAGATTCAAGCTGCAAGACGTGACCTTCACCGTCATCCCCTCTCTGGAACCCATCAGCACACCTAACAATGTCTCAGAAATCCTGAAGAAACCTGAACTCCGCCACTACTCCCTTGCTGACTCTGATCTGGGCGGGAGAGTAGACCTGGTACTGGGAGTGACCCAAACCTCTGCACTCACGACCGGCTGCCCTTTCCAAGTAGGAGATCTGCAGGCTCTGCCCACCCAACTGGGGTTGTGCCTTTCCTGTCCTCTCGACTCCTCCTCAAGACCAGTTGTCAGCACTGTGACCTCCTCCACATCTCTCGAAGCTGACCTCTCCAGACTCTGGGAACTCGACAGAGTCCCAGAGGCCTCAACTCTGACTGCCGACGAACAATCTGCTCTCGATCAGTTTGATGCTACCTGCCTGCGCAAGGAGGGAAGATATGCTGTTTCCCTCCCCAGAACATCTGCTCCTCCCACTCTGGGCGACAGCCGCAAGCAGGCTGTCTCCAGGCTGTTCTCAAACGAGAAATCCCTCCAGCTGAAAGGAAAACTCGACGCCTTCCAGGACGTGATCTCGGAGTACTTCACCATGGATCACGCCGAGGAAGTACCACCTGCTGATCTGCTGTCGCCTGCCTATTACCTGCCAGTCCATGCCGTGCTCAAAGAAAGCTCCACCTCCACAAAGGTCCGAGCCGTATTTGATGCCTCGGCGAGGACTTCCACTGGATCATCACTCAATGATCAACTGCTGCCGGGTCCTAACCTGTACCCACCCCTCACCAACGTCCTGGTCCGGTTTCGATGCCACAACGTTGCAATCTCCGCGGACATCTCTAAGATGTTCCGCGAGATCCTCCTCAACCCTGAAGAGAGAGACTGGCATCGATTCATGTACCGAGCTGCTGACAACCACATCCGAGAAGCACGGATGAAGAGACTCACCTTTGGGGTGAAGTCCTCTCCGTTTCTTGCGACGCAAGTCCTTCGTCGTCACGCCTCTTCACATCTCACCTCTCATCCTGATGCTGCCAAGATCGTCTTGAATGACTTCTATGTCGACGACGTGTTGACTGGTGCCCCCTCTACTGACCAAGCCTTCAACGTTTTCAAGAATCTGCGTTCCCTCCTCTCCGATGCTGGTATGGACCTCCGGAAGTGGAGGACAAACGACCCTCCCCTCAAGAATCTGATACCTGCTCATCTGTTAGAATCTGACACCTGCTCCATCTCACCTGCCTCATCTGCTCCAAAGGCCCTGGGCGTCCACAGCACAATCTGGCTGTCAGTCCAGGCATAGGAGGCATCAGTTGGCAGGTTGAGCAGATGAAGGGTGTGGCGCATCATCTTTGCCAGAAGGAGAGCACCAGACAGTTCGGCCTTCGGAATTGTGATGGGCTTGGTTGGGAGAACTCTGGCCTTGGCTATGACCAGAGAAGTGTGTTCTGGTTGCCCAAATCTCCGTCTGCTTTGAACCGATTTGTGGCCAATCGTGTGGCCTCGATCCAGGAACTGTTGCCTCCCACTCACTGGCGTCATGTGCCATCAGCCGAGAATCCTGCGGACCTGGCCAGCCGTGGTGTCCGAGCTGAGGAACTCATTGCCTCACAACTCTGGTGGCATGGACCCAGTTGGCTAACTCCACCCCCTCAATTCTGGCCTCCTCCATTTCGTACTCAACCTACCATCCCTGTCTATACTGTTTCTGTGAAACCCAGTTCTTCCCTATCCCCCACTCTCCAAGCTTTCATTTGTTACTTATCATCTGTTCGTTCCTCTTTTTTCTCCCTTGTTCGTGTGATGTGTTATGTCCATAGGTTCCTTCATAACTGCCGAGCTGCCTCCAAAGACTGTATCATGGGCCCCCTCACACTCAAGGAGATTGAACGTTCCAAATTCTGTCTCTACCGCCTCTCCCAACTGCAAGCCTTCCCGGAAGCCTTCCGAGCTGCTAAAGATCTCTCACCTCTACCTCGAGGACACCCCCTCCACCACTTCCGTGTGAAACTGGCGGAAGATGGTCATCTGATAGCTCTGAGTCGGGTCCGCAATCCTGACTCCCCCAACCTGCCTGCTGAACTTGTTGTTCTTTCCTCGAAATCTACCCTCACCAAACTGCTGCTCCTCACCCTGCACCGCGCCTATGGCCACCCCGGTACTTCGACTCTGTCCACCATCATCTCCACTTCCTTTGTGGTGATTGGCCTGCGCAACTACCTCAAAAAACTGTCTCGCTCCTGCGTCACCTGCCAAAAGGTTCTCGCCAAACCTCTCACTCATCTCATGGGACTTCTACCTGCTGTCCGAACCACCCCAGCTCCGCCCTTCCATAACACTGGTGTGGACTTTGCTGGGCCCCTCACCCTGCGTGTTGGCTACACCAGGAAACCTGTGCACGTCAAGTGCTATGTTGCTGTATTTGTGTGCATGTGCACAAAAGCCGTCCATCTGGACCTATGCCACCAACTCACTTCCGAAGACTTCATGGCTACCCTTCGTCGTTTCGTCGCGAGGCGTGGCTGCCCTGCCCACCTGTTCTCTGACAACGGGACCAACTTCATTGGGGCCCGGGAAGAGATCCGTGCCATTCAGAAGATGGCAGAATCTGAGAAATTCCGAGGCAGCCTCATCTCCTTCGCAGCCAACAACAACATGCAATGGCACCACATTCCGCCAAGAGCCCCCCACTTCGGCGGATTGTGGGAAGCTGCAGTCAAGGCCATGAAGATCGCCCTCCGGAAGATAGCTGCTCCTCATCCTATGACCTGGCCCGAACTCTACACTCTGCTCACTGAAGTAGAGTGTGTCCTCAACTCCAGACCTATCGCACCTCTCAGAGCTGATGACCTGCAAGAATCTAACACCCTCACTCCTGGTCACTTCCTTATTGGGAGACCACTCAAGGCTCTTCCCAGTAGACGCCCATCCTCCGGAAAACTCTCACTCCTAAAGAGGTGGAATCTGGTGGAACGTCTACAAGCTGACATCTGGCGATACTGGTCTTCTGCCTACCTGTCCAGCTGCACCCAACGTGCTAAGTGGCTCAAGCCAGGCTACACTCTCAAGGTTGGAGACGTAGTCCTGGTCAAGGACGAGACCCTCAAGTCTCGGGCCTGGCCCCTGGCTGTTGTCGAGGAACTCCACTGTGGCACAGATGGTGTCACTAGAGCTGTCACCCTTCGTTGCAAGGGCAAGCAATACCAGAGATCTGCAAACCGACTCGTACCACTGGTGACTGACTCCGACGAGGATCATCACGAACAAACTTCATCACCTGCTCCCCCCGGAGTATGTTCGGGACCCAACACAGATCCTGAACAAGAATCTCAAGTCTGAGGCCCGGCCCGCCCGAGAACTGAATTTATCTGCAAACTGAACTGTGAACTGTCTCTATTATATCTCATTTGTTTATCTGTTGTACCTGCTACTTGTCACTTATTTCTAATGTTTCCTGTTTACCTGTATCTGTCTCTCTCTCAGCTGTTAAGTTCTAATGCATCGACCCTTTACCATAATCTCCTCTTACGCAGACGTAATGAGATTCATGGTAATTGCGGCAACCACTTCTCACTCAATCGTGTCGTGTGCTTATATGCTCGTGTGTTTCTGTGTCTTAGCTGATGCTCATAAAGCTCTCTATTATATCCAACTTAAACAACAACCTAAACAACTGAATTTGTATAAGTTATTATAAAATGGAATACTTGTATATTAAATTTGAACCCTAGTATATAGTATCGGAAATTATGATGCTAGCAGTTAGTACTATGTTTCTGCTTGATGTTCAGTTTCTGTGCCCCATTGAGATAAATTAATATCTACTCCAGATTATAAAAAGGTCTGGCGAAATATATCGTATGTATTACCCATGACTGTATTATCTTACCGAGAAATGTTGGATGATGCAGAAACTTCCAATTTCTGTAAGTATAAATGTACATATGAAAACTAATAAACATATAACTAACATTTGCTACCTTGGCATCTCTAGCAGATTTTTCATGTTTTGATTTTTTGGACCAAAGAACAGAACTGCGAGGAAAACACATAATAATGTGTATATATAAATAATGTGTAATATATTATATCAACAAAACGTCCAATTCATTTTGGTCTAAACGTTTATTCTATGAAATAACTTAATCTGTCTTTTTCTTTATTTTTTTTACAATTTTAAGATATTGCTTAACACTAGACTAACTTGTAGTAAACAACTCTGAATTATTACACTACTATACTTTCTAGTAATACATTTGACAGTAACAAGGGTGTCAGATCAGTCTATATTCATGAATAATTCGTAAACTAAACTGAGTTCATAAAAGGGAATTCTTTCCAGTAGTTACAATCGTGTTAGATTGCTAGTGAAATTAAGAAACAAGTGAATTTAACCAGAAGGATAATGGTATCTTGGTGAAGTTATCTAAATAGCTATAAAATTGGTAATCACAATGATTAATCTGGTAAAATGCTTTGGACTGGGAAAGACAAAGGTAGGAGAAAGGAAGCCTTTAAAATCTAGCTAATATGTAAAAGTTTGGATTAATTGAGCACAGCAATGCCAGATACTATCATGGGTGTACAAATTTGTGTCAGTTGTTTGTATATACATAGGATTAGTATATCAGTAGCACAGGTGATAAAGCAGTGACGTACTTATAACCACATTAGCTGCTTCAGTGGTGTATAACATGCTGCTCAAAAGTATGGGAAAGGAAAAAAATTAGCTAAATATTATGACTACTCACACTACAACACCTAATTTACATCCCAAGGGTCTCTTTCACTATTGTTGCTTATCCATACATACGTGTTAGAACATATAGAATGTATTCCAAGATCTTCACATTCTGTGTCCAGTGTCTTAACAACACTGTGAATATGAGTCTCATAAGATGCTGGATACAATAATGTCAACTGCAGATTTTCATCTTCTGCAGATAATGATAATATTTCCATTATATCTACTCCCAATAGCTTTGCAATAGAACCACAAAATTTGTAAAAAGGTGTTATTTTTTTCGAACTTTTACTGGTTTTAATCATTAATTTGTTAGCTTGGAAAATTACTGGTAACTTTTGCGAAATTTCATCTAGTAAAGAAACTCCCAATTTTTCCTCATACTTTTCCACTAGCTTTATTCCGTCATCACAACCAAATCTTAGAGCCAAACTTGCAGTTACAGCAAAATTCCACCACCTTGGATATGCTGAATACTTCTCCATAAATGATGCTATGTCAGTGGGATTGTGTATGTCGAGAAAATGTAGTAATTCATCTTTTTCCTTTTCAAGAATACTGATATACAAAATAATAATATCCAGTGACACATTGCTTCTCTGCAATAATTGTTGAAGTTCAACCATAAACTCAGAGTAACTTTTTTTCACTGTCTGGTCATCTTGTGCAATAATACTTTCAAATAAAATGCTGCTTGGTGCTTTATCAATGGCTAAAATACAAATATGCCATTATACTATTACTTACAACTCAATAGTTCATCAACATACATATAATTTTTCTATACTCATCATCATAATAATAATATGAACTAAAACTACAATAGATAACTCGTTTTATTGGCCTATCTTGTTGGAATGTGAAAGTGATGGGAACAATTAGAAAGTAGCACTTTATTATTTACAGTTGATTACATAATTACAACCTTTTCAGAAAGATTGAGGAAGATTCAGAGATTTTTTTTAACGGGAGAAAGCACTAGACCTACTAAGTAGAAGTCACATAGACGTAATACAATCTCGGTAACTAGACCTTTTACCACCAGCTATGCATGGAAAGAAAGGGTCTTGAATATACATACCACCTTTAGCTTAGTAATTTTAGCTCCACCTGGACATTGGTGGAGTAAATCACCCTTTTCAGTATTTTCATATGTACATAATCATTCTTTTCTTGTTATGGGCGGAGCTTAGTCATTACATAGATAGTTGAAGCTACAAGTAGTGGCCCTCAATCATGACTGCAAATGGTAGATAGTTGAAGCTGGAAAGTGGTGGCAGTCAAGAATCTGTTAAAGAGAGTGTAAGACAGTCTCAGTAAATAGTGATGGTAAAACTGAGGATCCAACATCATCAAGTGGCATATTATTCCATTCTCCAGCAAAGTACGACTGTGAGGGGAGAGGATTAAAAATCGGGAGAATAACTGGGAGCACAAACTGGTAGAAAACCGTGAATTGCTGGGAAAACCAGGAACATTTCTGTTTAGCCAGGATGGTACATACAATGTAAAAAAAACAACTTACACTCCTAGCTTATATAATTGCTGGTCCAGCATTATTTCTATGTACTAATCATACTACTGTAATAAAATATGTTTAAATGAAAAGCCACAGCTTAGCTGATCAATAAAAAAATATTTCCATTTAATACAGGATATAGCTACCCAGCACTGTCATATATATAATAATAATGCTTATGTGTAAGTAATGACAACGACGACGACCGACGGTGTGTGTATTCATGAATAATTCATGAGCTTTGTACCGTTCAGTAAAGCAGCGTCACTTTATGGTAGGTAAAGTGTCGTCACATTCAGTAGAACATGCTGGTTATTTCTAAAAAGCGGGTGGAAGGCGGCGTAGGTTTAAAAAAGGAAGGCAAAGCAAAAAGTATGGAAGAGAAGGTAAAAGGCGATTAAGAAGAGCTGAAGATAGGAGAGGTTAGTCTGGCATAGCCAGACCTTTTACCTAACCACTATCCGGAGAAAGGATCTGGGGACGATCATGCACCTTGGCCGTTCTAGAGGAATTTGGTAGTGGTTGTCTAATTACTGTTACGGCGCCCACGATTTGCTGGATGAGCTGACCCAAGTACAACCACAGAGTATTTTGCGCAAGCGCAGCAATCACCAACACTTTGATAGTTCAGGAACGCGGGTTCCGTTAGGTATACTTGTGGTAAGATACCCACTCATTTCACCGAGGGCTCCTTAGGAGATGACAAAAAATGTTAACTAACCACATCCCAACATCTTGGCCGTAGAATAGCCAAGGTGCATGATTGTCCTCAGCCTTTCTCCGTGTAGCAGTTAGGTAAAGGGTCTGGCTGTGCCAGACTAAGGAGAGGTGGGGTAGAAGAAAAGCTCAGATAGTTCAGAAAAAAGAGAGTAGGAGAGGGAAACTTATGTAACCTTAACCAATGGTAGAGAATGGTAACTGAGCAAGGTAACTTGAGCTACTGCATTCTTACTTTGCAATATGTCAAGCGCCACTATGGGGCATGGTACTTGCTAGTATGTAATATTATACCACCAAGAGAGAAAATGCCCCAGAGAAATTCTTTACAAATATTTCAGAACTATAAAAAGCTCCATTTGACTTCTAACAAGGTACCTAAGAAGAGCTTCATCTTTCCAAATTCGGTCAAAGTATCCGACTTTCCACAGCTGCCACTAATGAAATTGAATTGAAATAATATACGTTATTAAGCACATTTGTACATTTTGACAAAATCACTGAACTAGGGCTATTGAAGATGGTACGACCTCCCCACTAGACTGACACTTTTCAGTTGTTTACATGATGCATGGTCATATTCACAAAAATGCTACACCGCCAATAATCACCTTATTCTCTTTAGCTATATGTCAAAGAAAGAATCCATGTGTTTCATGTCCTTGATACAATACTTATTGAATATCTTTTTTCCATGCCCTTCAATAGCAGAAAGTGTAATTGGTGAAGGCATGGCAACCTCAGAAAGAGCTTGTCAGAACATCCAGATTTTGTAAGAGCCTTTAGTGGAGTATTAGCCTTGTCAAGTTATATATCCTCATCTTCTGGAAGCAGAGTATAGTACCATACATAATTCACAACGTTATAGTAGTTGTAATAAAATGTACTGACCTCAACAATCATCTGCACAGTAAACAATGCTGCATTTCCAAATTGAAGTGCTAGCATCATTGTCCAATCTCATTACTGTAATAGTAATATTTATTTAACCATTTAAGAAATAAGATTGGAGTTCACTCTTGTTTCTGAGTTTCCATGAATTTCTCCTTTGGGACGAAGATAGTAAAAAGGATGGACAGTGAGCAGGGTTTCGTACAGGATTTTTTTCTGGGGGTGGGTGGGTGGGGAAGAGTTTAGGAAGGAGGGGGGCACACATAGCAAAATATTTGTTTGACCTCACCCACTTTTGCTGAACCACACCCATTTGATTAAAAAATCGTCTCGGGTCTAGAATTAGTGACATCGATCTTGGAAGACTAATGCGTATTGCAGTTGAAGGATCTCAATTAACCGATTACACGCGAATAAAATTTTTAATTGCGCCTTACATAATGCGGTCACGGGTGCACGCGAGACACAGAGGATTGATTGCTTGGTGGGAGGGTGACACTAAGCGAGAGAAAGAAGACGAACGTTTGAAGATTGCCTTGGGGACAGTATTATCGAACGATAGAGTACGCTCTAGGCTATTGGGAAAGCATAAATTCGACGCTAAGGAGCTGTTCCCGACTGAAAAATAACAAAGTACTTGCACCGTTTGGCAAAAACTTTTATGGCATCACACTGAGGCTCTTAGTAAGCACACTAGTTAGGTTGGAAGCATGGTTTCATGGCTGAAGCAGTTTGCTACTCGATCATAGAGGTAAGAGAAAGTGTTTTTGCACACATCGGTTTTACATTCAGGAAGAATTTGTTGATATTTATTTAGGGTGCGGTTTATTTTGAACTGAGCAATCTGTTATAAAATTTTTGAACAGAGAAGCTTTTTATGGCTTTTGTGTATGAAAACAGGTACATCACAAAAATGATAGAATATTTGAGTGTATTCAGTTTGGTACTTCAAGGTGTCTTTACTTTTGATGTGCTGGTAGGCTGCATCGTTGACAGAATAGTTGGTGATCTTACTATCAAGTGCAACTGGTCATAGCATAATAGAAGTATATGTCAGAGGGCTCCCTGCAGTCTCACCTGTTATATAACAATATTTATTATTACTTTTTGCTATAAAGAATGTGGTTAAAATTCCTGTAGAAATCGCTACCTTTCAGAATCATCAATTCCGTTCTCTCGTCAGAGTCCTTGACCATCTAGTAACTACTGCAGTCACTACACCCATCAGTACTGAAGTCATTCTTGCTGTCATCAAACTCCTCGTCACTACCACCAGAGTTACTGCCATCCTGGTCACTGCCATCCTTGTCACTTCCCTGCTGTGCCAGGTCAAGAATATTGTCTTCATCACTAGGATGACTTATAAATCTCTCTAGGATCACTTGGCTAGTGTTCCACTAGCCAAGATAGCTTTCTACTTGTCTTATCATGAGCAATTATAGCTAAAGTAATATTGGTTTCTAAAATATTATTCTGTGTACCTTTATTATATTATGAAATATATTTTCAATTTATACTTTATCAGAAAGAAGTCTTATTGTTGTGACAAAATGTACTCAACATTTTCTTATGGCAGTCTATGATAAGCCGAAAATATACTTACAACAATATAGAATCGTCTGCAATTGTGATTGGTTCCTTGACTCCACAAGGCTGTAGGGCGAAATGGACGCGAAGACGCATTTTTGACGCATTTTCGCGTCCTCCGCGGTTATAGATTTTTCTCAATTGACGCGTATTTGCGTCTTCCGCGATTAATTGGTTAACTGAAGTAAACTTTCACCTAATATTAGATATATACAAACAACAAAATCACAGAATACCATTATAAATCATAACCACAGAATACCATTAACACAGAATATTACATTAAGAATATTACAATTAATATTACATTATTATTACATTTAAAAAAAAAAAATTATTAATTTATATTTCATGAAATTCTGCAGGGGATGGAAGCTCAAGCTGGGGAAGGGGGGGATCCCAGGGCATCCCTACCTCTGTATGAAACCCTGGTGAGTAGCATCCATCAAGTACTTTCTATTGCAAGGTCTTACTTTTCTGCAAGTCAAGTAGATTTGTAGATCTATTTGACCTGCAGCAAAGTAAGACCTTGCAGGAGGTTACTAATAGTTACTTGAGCTATGGGCAATACCTTGGTTAGCACTCTCACAGGATCAATGTAGAGTTTGACAACCAGAAAACTTCACCAAAAGATTATGATCACCTTCAATGTACCAAAAGCACATGATGTGATATATTACTTAGACCAGATACGATACAATATACCCCAACTTCAGCTGCTTTGTCAGCATTGGCTGCATCATCAGTAGTGCTCACAGATCCTGTTGAGAAGGACACAACTCCTGAACATAAATAACTCCTTGTTTTGTCCATGTGGTCAAATAATTTTCCTAAATGTGACAGTACTTCGGAAAAGGGACCAATTGTGTTAAAAATTGAAAAATGAGTGATTTATACCATTGTGTAGAGCACTCCTATGGAGTATTTTGATACCAGAATTATAGGCAGGTGCGCGGGTTCACTAAATATACCACTGCAATCTAACCAACTTGAGCACAGTTAATTTGAGAATACTGCAATTAAAACTTCTTAATCAATTTCTGGCAGAGTTAACGTTGAATTCCGTAATCTAACAGGAAGCCCGTGTTACGGATTATGTAAGATGATTACTTATGCTAGGAAAATAGAGATGCTCAGCTCAACAGCAGTAAGTTATAGTTGGGGCAACTTACTTCATTGATGGGGCAGGCCTTACTCAGTTCAAACCCTATGCATGTTGCGTAAGGGTACCAAACTGGAATGGCTTTAAGTAGCACTAGATGCATTTTGACATAGTTTAGTGGGCCGATTTTGTGCTATTTTCCTATTTCCAACAGTTTGATAGTTATTGTACGTCATGGTAACTATAATACAGTCACTCTGGCTTACTGTATTTGATTTAGAAATTCAGTGAAGTAATCAATTAGCTTGGTTTGTTAGTTCACTGGCTAGCTAAGTTTAGGATCATATTTGTCTTAAGTGAGTAAAGCCAGCTTGTTGCCTGTTTCGGAACAAATGAACAATGAATTATAATAGGAATCTCTTTAAATCAATGAACCAAAATGATGAACTTTCAAAATGTGTTGCCTTCTCTTGTTGCAGTGTGACAGAAGTCCTCATCATCACTGTTATCTGTGTCTAGTCAGAGACCTGCTGATTCTTCCAGTGTCTTCACAATAATAGTCCCGGGAGAGCCTCCTGGACCGCAGACCTCATAAATAGCCACATTAACTTATATAGCTTGATTATTCATGTTATTTATTGCTGTAATCAAAACTTATAAGAATTTACCCGCGATTTTCCAATGTCTGAGGTAATTTGTTGCTAGGCAACAAATTGAACTCGCCCACCTTTTTCAATTACTTGCGGGATAGATTTCTGTGCACGCATGAAAGGTCAAAAAAAAGAAGAGTAAAAGGTGGCTGTGTGCACTTGGACCTTTAACAAATGGACAATTTCTGTGACATGTGAGTTGTACTTGGGAGGTGTGAAGGTGTAGTCATAATTTAATTAGTGACTCCCTCCAGAATGGCTGCCACTAATTAAATTATGACTACACCTTCACACCTCCCAAGTACAACTCACAGGTCACAGAAATTGTCCAACACCAACTAACATTCCCAGGGGCTGTGCCCCACCACACAATGATCTCATGTTCTGTATCATCTGTTTATACAAAGTTCCTTGTTCAGTCACCCTCATTCAGTTCAGTAACCACTAGAAGGCTCCACAAGCCGAAATATTATGGTTTCATTCTACTGAAATAAATTCTCTGAAACTTGCTACACCTGGCTAGCTATCAGGGTAGCTAGTTCTATTAAATAGTCTAGCTGCCTGTAATATCGCCATTTTTTTTCTCGCTATAATAATTGTATTGGGCGCGCAAATAAAAAAATTCGCGGGTATCGCCGATTATATTGACCAAAGTTTCTTGTAAGACATATTTTTGTAAAGGAATGTATATCTGGATGGCACCCCTTCTAATATTGCTGTACATACCTTCAACAAACACTGTGCTAAGTTTCATGCTTTGGTCCACTCTGTCATAATATTGCATCAAGAGTACAATTTCTCACTGGACTACTACAGAGGTGCACTTGAAAGACTCGTCCAGGACAACCCCTCCTACAAAGGAAGTGGAAGACTAACTCTGAAGATGCGGAAGAGGCTAGTGTCATCAGCTAGAGCTGCGATCAGGATGAGAAGCCAAGAAAGTGAAGTAAAGACGGCATTGGCTGCACAAGCATGATCTGCAGAATGGACCACGACATTGTTTTGGTATGCACCAACACTGCAGTACCGATTTCTGCGAGGCTGCGCGGGGGAAAACAGCAACAGTCTGTGCCATCATCTTCATCCTCCTCAATGAATACACCAGAGATCAGGGATGAAGCTGATCCTGATAATGAAGATTTAGAGATTGGCATCATAGGTAAACGCAATAGAAAACAAAAGACTAAATAGTAAAACTTTATTTAGGTTTTGTCACTGATCAGGAACAGTTGTGGGCTGAGAAACTTGCAGATGATCCTAGAACAGAAGATGTACAATGGGGTGGACTTACACCAACCAATATCGATCCTCGACTCTACCATGACATTCAGGTACAACCGAGCAGATTGATAGGAAAGGCAGAGCAACTTATCGGGAATGTCACAACATATCTAGCTGAATCCTGGATGCACATCAGAACAAAGTTTGACGGGGGGAAAGTTATTAACAGGTGTCAGAGTGGAGCATGGGAACATTGATGCATGGGAGCTGGATTACGCCAGAACATGGGTAGGGAATGGAGTCTTCATGCATGGAAAGATTGACTAAATCTTCCCCAAACCAAGTTTTTATCAATACAGCAGAGCGTTCAGCTAAAATCTCAGCAAAAGATCAGAAAAGAAAGGCTACAGAAGCAGTAAAGGAGCAACGACGAAAAAGTAAGTATGCCAACAAATGTAACACACCTGCAGCTCACAGTGCTTATAGTAGACATGACAGAGGTATTCTACCTGACCAAGTTACAAGAAAGGAGAAAACGGCTGACAGCTTCTGTGGGGAATTGCAAAAATGGAGGAAAAAACTAAAAAAAGCAAGAAAGTACAAGCACTACTATATAGTACGTTTAAAGGAAACCAGGCGACTTGCTATGACACATTAATGGAAGCAGTATCTATCCACCAATATGTGTCACACCACCAGAAGCAAGATCCAATTTTTGAGTTGACAAGTATGGGCTGTTCATTACCGAAACCAATAAATTGGCTAGCTGCCTCTCCAGATGGTATTGTCCATGACTCAGTACAAATTAAAAATCCATTTTATTTAGATAAAGCTTTTTGCTTGGAAGTGGACAGAGTAACAAAAGAAAGAAGACTGAAATGAAGACATAACTACTATTTTTAAGTGCAGTGCCAGTTATACTGTACTGACAACAATTGGTGTGACTTTGTTATATGCATGAGAAAGGATATACATATTGAACGCATATATAGAGATCAGAAGTGGTGGGGAACCCAACTTGCAAATTGAGGAAGTTTTAATTTGATGCAATACTCCCAGAACTGGCATGCCCCAGATTCAGGTATGGAGGCATCCGAGAGCCACATAATTCACAACATGCAACTCACAATTCATTATTTATCACTTTAAGTCACAAATTATTTAATCACTTATATCATCAATCTTGCTATTATTCTGCATTCAAATACATCTTGCAATTATGGAAACTGTTGTTATCGTTGTTGTTTTTCACATCAACAAACATCATAATTATGAAGAAACAATTTCCTACTGGCAATCTATTAAGTAACCTAATACAAGCTGTGAATCCCAAGCCACTTAAACCTGACACCACAAAACCCAAGTGTTAACTTATTAATGATATTCATGGCAGCAATTTGGATGCATTGGTGTATAAAAGGGCGTAGTCAGGGGACATATTTCGCGATAATTGGAAAATGGCGGCAGACAGTTTTTGTCACCAACTTCCCGAGACCATTTTAGTAGCTTTAAAGAAAACAACAACAACAACAACAACAACAAATAGCAGGCTAAAGGGAAGACGTTTATACAATAATTTTACAAACGGCGTAAAAAACGTAGTTTTATCCATAGAGGCAACATGAATTGGAATTTGGTGAAAGTCCTTTGTAAGGTCAAGCTTTGAAAAATACTTAGCATGACCTAATTTAGAGATAACCTCTTCAATAGTAGGCATATAAAAGGGATCACTCTTAGTCACACTGTTTAAGCACCTGTAGTCGACAACAATGTGTATTCCTAAGTGTGGTGACTGGAGTGAGTGGAGTAGTCCGGTTAAGAAGACAACCCAGCCTGAAGTCACCAGTATTGTCTGCCTAGCAGAGATGATAAAGTCTAAGCCGCCAGGCGAGGTTCGCTGCCACCAGAATCGAATCTCCTTCCCCAGCAAGGATTAGATTGCTTCAGCTAACTAGGGTGTAGAAACTTCTAGTTGTTGTTCTGATCACAGTTTTAAGTGTAATTTCGAAATGAAGATAATAAACTTAATTAAGGTGAATCATAATTAAACTAATTGGAACATGAATACAAGTAATGAATGTTAATTAAAGATTGAAAGAGTGAAAAGGTGAAAAATGATTTTTACAAGTTGGGAAATGTCAAGTTAATTACATTAACCTGAAAAGGTGAAAATGGTTTGTACAAGTAAGAACAGTAGAGGAACATAAACTAACACATAGTTATACACAAAGAGAATCACCACAACTGTTTTCCATTGACACAGCCAAATTCAACTGCAAAAGATATACAGCATGCTATCAGAGTTCTGCAAGATACTATCCTGAGGGTTCATCTTCAATCAAGAAATACTTTGGTATGCACACAGGGCATTGATAGATGGACTTGAGTATTATTACTCGCAAAAATGATTACATATTATAGCTGTTTTTTTAGTTAGGGCACTCAGTTGTTAATGTGGTGTGGATTAGAGAGGATAGTGAGCTATAATGGAGGGTTCTCTTTGCGCGGCTACTTTTTTGAATTTGAATAGAAGACGACAAAATATAATGGCGAGAAGTCTGGTTTGAAGTTTGAGGAACTTTGTGGGTGATTATGATTGCATTAACCTATATTTTTAGAGACAAGGAATTTGTAACTACAGTTTTGTGAGACAAAATTGATCATACCCTAACAAAAATGTTGTATGCATGCTGCACACATTCGTGCTGCCTTACTGCACTCATCATGTACATATGCAGCACATGTGCTGCAGGCGTAATGCTGCTATCAAGCATGTATGCTGCATACAGAAAAATTGAAACAGCGCCTCACATGTGCATATGAGGGATGCATGTGTGCACAAGAAAGCATGCCACATGTGTGCATTCTCTTGTATGCTATACATGCGCAGTGGCATGTATGCCACTCATGAGTTGTGCACCCTTCTACTTGCATGCTGCATGCCTATGGCGCGTTTCAATTTTTGTGTATGTGGCACACAAGTACGTTTTTGTGTGCTACTCATATGCAGCTACATGCATGCCACTCATGAGTTGTGCACCCTTCTACTTGCATGCTGCATGCCTATGGCGCGTTTCAATTTTTGTGTATGTGGCACACAAGTACGTTTTTGTGTGCTACTCATATGCAGCTACATGCATGCCACTCATGAGTTGTGCACCCTTCTACTTGCATGCTGCATGCCTGTGGCGCGTTTCAATTTTTGTGTATGTGGCACACAAGCACTATGGTATATTTCTGCATGTCTGCCTGGTAGATGTGGTACATGTGCTGCATGTCTGCCTGGTAGATGTGTTACATGTGCTGCATGTCTGCCTGGTAGATGTGGTACATGTGCTGCATCTCTTCCTGGTAGATGTCTGGTAGGGGTGGTACATGTGCTGCATGTCTGCCTGGTAGATGTTGGTACTCTGCCGTCGCTGTAGAGCTGGAATGAGTCAGGAAGTGGGAGCGCACACACTTAACCCTTTCGTTCCCAATCCCGCTTAAAAGCGGGTGAAGACCGGTTGACTTCTCCGAATTTTAAAAAATAGTTACTTTATAGCTAGAACCTTCAGATTGCATACACAAGTGCCCAATGCATTGGAGAAGCATGTAAAATAGCTTTCAGCCAGGGCTGCTTCGACAGTACCTCACAGCAGTTGCGTTTATTTCTTCCTCGGCAAAAAAAAAAAACATCGGTTCTCCGTCGAATTTTAAAAAAAGTTACCTTCTTCACAGCAACTTCATTTATGGATCCAGTCATCTCCAGAGCTTTGTAGAAGCAGCGAAAAATTGCTTGAGCCCAGTAGCCTTCCATAACACATTGAAACAACCGCTTCTTTGCCGACCAAGACTTTGCGGTTTGACTTACTGTCTTCTTTTTTTTTATAAAATCGCCAGTTCAACTGGGGGCCTCCCCATTACGTACAGTCTTAGGTAATGCTTATTACATCATAGGAAAAAAGTGAGCGTGTCGTGTGATCCAGGTAACTATGCAAAAAAAATTTTTTTTCAAAGTCAATTTGGAAAAATGGCGTCTACCAGTTACAGTGCTGTGGAAGTTTTAGACTTGCTTGATACTGACTCTAGCGACTCAGGATCAAGCGGAGAAGAGGGAGACGACATCTAGGGCTATAGGAGGCCCTGTATCAGGGTTGGGGACCAGACCCCGTCAACTCTGACACTGACAATGGAAGTCAAGAAGATGATCGATGTAAGCTTGTCTTTCTCTTGTCTTTCTCTTGAAAACTAGCTAGCTTCTGTTGTGGAAAGGACTTATTTATAGCTATATTGAGATAGAGAAAGCTGTTTAGCTATAATATATATATATTTCATTGAGTTTTGAGATTTGAAAGTGGGTTGTGGTTTGTTGATCAATTTCAAATTTTCAAAAAAAATTTAATTTTTTTTGCCAGAATGTACTACTAGGACCAGATGTGTATGCAGTCACCGACCGATTGTGAAGAGGGATTGTGAAGAGGACTCAGATGAGGCAACAGGAGCAGAGTCTTCCAGTGATGAAGGAGAAGATGACGGACCTGGCGAAGTACACTCGGAGCCCCACCCCCCCACCCTCCCAAACAAAAATCCTGTATGAAACCCCATACAATACATCATAAAGTTGCAATTATATAGGATCATGAACAATTTGTTGTTTGTATTACAAATATCTTTGTTGTTTGTGTTTTTGTGTATATGAAATTGTTTTGTAGTGGAGCTCGACGTCCGATGGCATATGTTCCTATTGGACACTCATAGATGTCTCCTACATGATCACAATCACTACCAAACACAACAAACAACATATTTTATTGTTGAACTAATAAAATATTGGTATAAAGTACATCAAACAATATTATTTCTATTTTTTTTTTTTTATTATGGATGAGAAAAGTGGAATTTTTTTGGGAATTTTTTTTTTTTTTTTTAAGTAATAGTAGGGGGCCTAAATATTATTCAATTTTCTCAATCAAAAAATGAGGGGAATCCCAAACTCTTGGTCTATTTAGTGATATATGGTTGCTATGGGGTTTTCCCAGCCAGCATCGAGTTAAAAAAATAAAACGGTAATGCACTATTCCGCGGTAGAAGATTAGATTTTTCCGCGCGCGTCCAAACAATTTGGGAACGAAAGGGTTAAGCGAATACTATTGCCTTTATGAAAAGTTATAAGTAAGAAATCAAGTACAGTACTTATGTATGACGCACGATGATACATGCATTGGGTTTGAGCGGGTATGAATAACATTAATGTAAATGAGATTTGGTAAGGGTCGATAACATATGGTATCGTGGGTAAATTAACATGCACATGGCACAACAGCAACATGCACATAAGTGTTTGACATGCATGTGGCATAGTAGCAATATGCACATGTGTATTTGACATGCATGTGGCATAGTAGCAATATGCACATGTGTATTTGACATGCATGTAGCATAGTAGCAATATGCACATGTGTATTTGACATGCACGTGGTATAGTAGCAACATGCACATGTGTATTTGACATGCATGTGGCATAGTAGCACATGCACATGCGTACTTGACATGCATGTGGCATAGTAGCGACATGAACATGTGTATTTGACATGCATGTGACATAGTAGCAACATGCACATGTGTACTTGACATGCATGTGGCAGAGTAGCAACATGCACACATCTACTTGACATTCATGTGGCATAGTAGTGACATGCACATGTGTGTTTGACATGCATGTGGCATAGTAGCAACATGCACATGTGCACCTAACATGCATGTGGCACATAAAACTGCACACATGCAAGGCAAATATATGTGACACATGTGTAAACTACATGTGTGCATGCTACTCTCCTTGTGCATACGTGCAGGGCACATGCTGCAGTCAAGTGCATTTTGCTTACATTTTACGCACAAGTGCAATATGCACATGTGTTGCAATGAATGCGTTATAAATGTGGCATACATGCAGCACATATCTATTTTTGTAAGGGTATCATAGTGTTTCAAAAAGTTTACTCTTTAAGCTGGAAGCACTGTTAATTGGAAAAACTTTTAGTTAAAAAACCATAGCTATAGCAAACTAAGTTAAAATTCTAGTAAAAAATGTAACTAACTATAACTGAATTGAATAGTAGCTATGGTAAAATTATTATAACTAAAACTAAACTCCTTTACTAAAACAACACAATTAAATTTCATGACAGCATGGCAAAAAATAGTATGGACAATTATCAAACCAGTTTTCACAGGTTTCTCAACAGCTGGTCCCAAAAGGTCTCTTGGAAGCAAATGTTATGTCTGGTGTGGTTTGCTGGGAAAATTAGTCAATGTGTCACTAGTAGAAGTCGTACTAACTGCAAACAGATACTTACACAGAAGGCATGCAAACCACGTCTACCGAGTGTGCAGAAAGTTAGTTGGGCCAAAACGGCCATGGGAGTGGCCTGCGAAATCAGGACAGTTGGGACCTACGGTACCAGGTTCAGTATTTGTGTCTCCAAATTTTCACAGATGACACACTTCATCAGATGTTCAGAAATACTGTCTATCTTCACAACATCTTTTTATTTAGAATGGTGATAGCGCTCACTTCAGCTTGCACAGACCACAATACATTCATTGCATGACACAAACAATCACTTTTCTTAATTTGGTTTCCCTTTTCGTGAAGTTCGGTTGCAGAATGTGGGTGTGGCCTCAGTTTTTAACCACAGAATGAGTGTGATGCAAAGCAAGTGCTTGTAGAAAAGGCATACATTTTCCATACACTGCATGAATTGTTTATACTTACCACACTGAATATTACACCTCATTGTTGACCACAGTGCCAGACGTTTTTACCTAATCATTTCATTGGGTGTAGGGTCATGTGTCCTATTAATATGCTGAGTTGTTTCATTCTTTTATACTTCAGGGTTGAAATGGTAGAAAAGACCCATCAATAGGTAAACACCCAATTAAAGTAGCAAGTATATATAGCAATGAGGCATATATTTGCAGCTATCTGACTGTTCTAAATAACCTTTCAAGTTAAGACTACCAGACTACAAAGTTTAAAGATTCACTTTCAGTAACATTGCAACTACATAATAGTTTACACATGTATGTATGTATTTCGTCCACACTAGTTATCTTCACAATGTTATTTAGGTACATGACTCACGAAATAACTCATGTTATTTCACCGTGAGTTACCAGTCCTAGTACAAACTACAGCAGTGAAGATATCTAGCATAGTAGAATAAACTACTAATTTCACTCTCAGGCAAAATATTTCACCATATCACACTCTGACTCATGTAATGAAGCACCAGGAGGTGCGAACCCTCAGCGTATGTCCACCAGATAACCTCAATCAATTAAAACCCCTCTCCGTTGCAGAGATCAGAAGTAGAAGCGAACTTGTTAAAAATCATTTCAAACCTTTAGCATTTACACACAGACAGTTGCTACTTACAACGATACAAAGAAAGAAGCAAACAACAGAGCGAAGGGAACACCTCTAGGTTAAAACAGATCAGCTCCGCGGTATATAACTCGACTCTAGCCTCCTTACAGGCGTGAAGCGCGACAATTGCAACAGAGCAGTACAAGCCGGCGCAGGCCACTCTCTAACTGCAATTTTCAGCTCATGTGATTATAATGTGCGGTAAAGGGGAGTTACCGGCAATAGCATAACGATCGTACGTACGGCTAAAATTGACTAGCTTTTTCTTGAAAACTAAGTCGAAACAAAAAATTCTAGCACATTATTAAAGGAACTTACTTCGCAAATTTCTTTATCTCTACATCGTTTCAGAACCCGGAAGGCCGTCGTCTTCGAGATTTGTTGTTGAATGACACACACAGTGACACACAGACAAAGTGACTACTGTACCCTCTCGGGCATGCATGCTGAGGGTTAATAAGTACTATATATATTGTGAGTGTGTCTGGTAAAAGGGACCTTGTGGCATAAACCCAAAATATAGAGTTTTTAACGGTATTAGTTGCTACAGTCCCCCTCCATTTAGTGCTAAAATACTGGAGGGTAAAACATTCGATGTGCAGAGAAACTGGCAGTTGAACTTGGCAGTATGTATTCAGTAAAGCAATTGATAATCAGAAATCGAGAAAACATAAATTGAATTGCCACTTCTGGAATAATTGACTTTTCAGTATACTTAACATTGAACTCCACATATGCAATTAATCTTGCAGCGGCTTTTAGCAGCGACTTACGAAGATTTGCGTAGAGTTCATTTTAGCTTTTGTAGCATCTCACAGCAAGTCTTGTCGGAATTCTTGGCTACTCTACAGGATGTAGTGGTAAATTTTCAGCCAGAGGTAAGATGTAGAGTGCATGCAGTAGTCTCAAGGCTATGTCGGGTTGTTGTTTTTTGCTGCTACTTTAAACCCCGCCCTTTCCCTGTCTATTGCATTACGAGAACGAGAGAGAATAATAAGTAACTTGTCTTTTCATGACACGCTTGGGGTCTTCTAAGTTGCTTTGACATTTGAAAGTTGGCACAGACGTAGCTATAAGAGTAAGTGTCACTAACACTAATTCTGCCAAAAACAAAAATTGGAGAAACAAAGCAGACTTCTGGTGCCTATATATAAATTTCAAATTGTGCGCCGTAAGGTCCCTTTTCTGAGACCCACTCACATATATATATTATATGAGCTCAGATTTAGCTGTGATGCATTCTCTCCTTATCTAATTATCTCTGCCTGGAACAAATAGTAGTTGCTTCCTTTCCTCACTGGTAGGAATAAATAGCAGCACACTACTGATAGCCTCAACTACAGCTACAGTCACTAGAACATGCACCCAGTTCACGCAAAGATTAGCGACAGGATGACAACAAAATCGGCATTCTACTATTACATAAAGGGTGTGCTAGTGCATACTGAGAATAAAATTGCTTTTTATAGTATTTATGTTCAACAGTAACACACTAAACAATAATAATAATAATAATAATAATAATAATAGGAAATTTTTCTCTTTTTAACAGCCAATATTTTTAATTATAACTTAACCTGACGTTTCGACTTCTTGCCAAAGTTCTCTTCAGGGGTCAAAGAAGTCGAAACGTCGGGTTAAGTTATAATTAAAAATATTGGCTGTTAAAAAGTGAAAAAATTCCTATTATAATAATAATAATGTTTTAGGACTTACTTGTTCGTGGTTTGACAGAAACACCATATTTTGATTGCAAAATATCAGCTAATTCATTGTAGTTTATACAGCGGAGAGATAAAACTAGAGAAGAAGCCAATTGAATTGATGACAGACCTTTACTCTTTCGATGCCAGAAATTTAACAGATCTGTTTTACAATTACCAATGTTGCCTGCATGTTCAGCTGCAATTCTCTTCATTTCAGAGTAAGGAATCTTGAGAAAAATACCAAAAGTGAACAAATTGTCTGTTAGTTTTTTCAGATCTATAACAAACTTCACCATCGATTTGTCTGCACAAAAATTCAATATAGCAAGGCATGTAATAAAGTACCAAAAAGAAAATCAGCTAAATACCTTCTTCAGCCATCAGCCATGACTAGAGAAAGCTCTTAGCCTTGACCAGAAATCCTAACGGGCTGTATCCCTTGCTTCTCCTTTTTTCACATCCGAGCCACATCCGAGCCGAAAATAGGCACCTACAGAGTGTTTACTGCCGCTTTTTATTGGCCCGCCACGCCGCTGAATCAGGAAATAAATATGACCACGCAATCGGATCTAAGCCCTCGTGAGTAATATTGCACTGTTACTACTCACCACGAAGTTCACGCGCGAAAAATTGCGCCTGTGTGCATACTAACTTATGCAAATTAGGAGTGCAGTAGCTGTATTACATAACAGGCGTTTTTATCCCTGAGTGGATTATGGTTAGCTACTATAGGTGAGCACTCTTTCCAACTGTTCAGCGACCCAGTGTTCACTTTTTGTAGAGTGGGGGATGGATACTACAGGACAAGACTTAATGGGGAAAAAAGATACAATAGATGCAACAGGTGAATCCCTTAGCTGTTAGGTCCTGCTTACGGTTTTCCCATTGGTAATGAAGGTATTTACCAAATCTGCTTAGCTCATGATTTATTCATGAATAAGATAATGAATGAACGATGGCCAACCACAGTGGCATCTATAATTCTCTACAGGGACAGAGATACGAGGTTGGGGGAAGGGGAGGGGGGGCAACCACTGGGGAGGGGGGAATGGGGAGGGCAGTTCCACGTCATCTTGCTTTTTTTGGACCCCACTTCTTTTTGTATGGTGGCCACGAATTGTATTGAACCTCTTCATTCATAGTTTTAAATTTTTTTGGCTATTGCCGTACCATATAGTTTTTAGTTCAATAAAAAAAAAAGGCCTATGTCAGAATGTCAAATAACATCATTAAATGAATTGGTTAGTAACTTAATTTGTGAGCCAGTCCAAGAAAAGGAGGATCTAGGTTATTATCAAGCAGGTCAGCATACAACAGTGGCAAGAACATAGTGAGGGAGGGTGGGAGGGTTCTTTAAATAACAGCGCCACACCCCAACCTGGCTTGTGGCCTTGACCCCTCCCTTTTAATAACTCTCTCAGCCTCAGCTCTCGAACACAAAGTAGTTAAATCCTAACACACATACATCACACTCACACACACACACATCTAGTAAGACTACTTGCCCCCTAGCACTGAGAAGTATATGAGTAGTGGAATAGGATAATTATGGGGATTTTATCATGTTACTGTTGGAAGCAAATGGTTGTTTACTAGAATACCATGCTTATAGTTAAATAGTTGGAGCATCTGTTATTTAATGTGATTAGCTATGTGCAGACAAAGCTAAGAGATATCAAAACTTTTATATTCCCTTTGGGCTTTTCTAGCCTCCTTCCCCTCACTGGTCATGCATTAACAAAATTATTGCCACAACTAGCTGGTTATGTGCACCAGGCAGAGCCAGGTTGCACATGTATGGAATGCCATTTGTTTCAAAATCACCCAATGTGATGTGCGCGGGCTAAAATGGTTTTGTGCGGGCTAACATTGGTTTTTGTGCGCGCTAAAATTACCTTCACTT
>WLWD01002636.1_pt1 | contig 85507 bp, 72 predicted proteins | sample 6712731 | NCBI WGS metagenome assembly WLWD01 (sample SAMN12718690, study PRJNA576275) | sponge metagenome | isolation source: marine sponge | host: Mycale hentscheli | place: New Zealand: South Island, Marlborough, Capsize Point | collected 2014-11-01
CTCCCTCAATACTTCCTATCTCCTTCAATACTTCCTATCTCCCTCAATACTTCCTATTTCCCTCAATACTTCTTATCCAATACTTCCAATCTCCCTCTACTGAATGCCTCCCTAATTACCGACACCCTTTACCCAAATAATCACACTTTGATCCATTCGGCAGGTAAAGGGTCATATGATAGTAGTAATCAGCCACAAAATATGAATGTCAATGGCAATGTTAAGAGATTGCTTGCTTGATTATTACTGCTGTTTTGTTGTTGTTGTTTTTTTTGTTTTTTTCTAATCTGGTGATATTCTGAGCATCTACTTCTGCAGACTTGGTAAGACTCCTGGAATGAACTTCATTAGAATTAGCCAACTGCTGCTAAGTATCCATGTGTAACCCATGATTACTGTGTGTGCAGTTCATCAGCTTAAAGTGAAGAGAAAGAACTCTATTGAATCTACACGTGGTGCGCTGTCTAGTGGACTATCTACTTGGTAAAGGGTCTGCCTTCTGACTAGGAAAACTGGAACTGTCTATGATCTTTATATGTCATTCATTTGGTCACAGGTTTTTTTCAAAATTTCATTGACTCTGGGCAATTATTTAACCACACCCACATAATTATTAAGCCACACCCATATATTGCTAAGTCCCATTACTAATGTTCTAACCTATAAAAGAACATTTTAGAAGACGCTGAAGCTCCTGGCAGATACCTATTACACTCAGGACGTGAGTATCTGGAGGAGTGCTGAGCTTGCACAATTTAATGGAGGCCTCTATCCTCCTGTCCAGCCCTTCAAACGCTTCGGGAAGAGCCAGCCCGGGCAGTACAGGGTCAGCTAATAATATATATTATTAAAAGTGCATACGAACGTTGTAGGAATAGAAAACTTACCACCACGAAGCTTCAGAGTGTGTGCATTTTCACCCGCCATTTTGACTCTCAGGACAGTCGTATCTAGCTGAGTCAGCACTTTTACGCGATAAGCCCCGCCCACATCTAGCTTTAAGGTCGTCAAAGTATGACCGTCGTCCTGTCTCACGGTTTATTAACCAACTTCCTCACGTTTAAATTCAAAAACACCTGATAGGGAAAACCACAATAATTCATTAAATAAAAGAATAAAGCAGATGTGTGACATGAATTTGATAAAGTTTGACAATGATTGTTCTTCATCTACAAGCACAGGATGTAGCTTCAATGTCAGGCAAGACTACTGTGGAAAAAAAGCCTCCAGCAATTATGTTAATACTTCTACTTCTGTAAGAGTTTGGGACACAGCATGGACTTCCTGCTGCAGTGGGATTTTTGGTCACTGAACGTAATAGATCCAGAAATTCTGCATGTAAACCTGACTGTCCAGTCAGTGGACATAGCCCAGAACAATAATTGAATTCAATTTTTTTCGGAGCAATAACCCAAGTCATGTTTAAGTCTCGTTCAAAGTCCACCGTGAATTTCTTCAAGCAACAGCCATCTTTTTTGGCATCACAAAATTGGAGGCCATTATCATTGGTATTCTGCCGTCTGGCTCTATGAACTGAATGTTTATGTCTGTCCTTCACAGTTGTAATTGATAAAAATGACTTTTCAACTTGAAATTGAAAATTTGGAACATAAAGTAGAGCATCTTGTGGACATCTGAATGAAACCTCCAGTTCTATCTCTCTAGCGTATGCTGAAGAATTCCACGAAATTTCTTGCCATCTCTTTACAGCTTTGGTTACATTAAATACTGCTCGCCCTACAATGCTATTTATGTTTAAAAATTCAGTGGTGACATATTCCACGTGTCCATATCTTAAACCTTTGCTTGGAGGAACTATTAAGCTCACATCGACTCTGTCCACCTGTGGTCTTGGTCTTGTGTGGTTCAATAAATGTAACAGGAGCTTCCTCAGCTGAAGTTCAGCATGAACAAGGACATCACCAGACTTGATAACAGGATTAAACTTGAGCTTGTACGAGGTCACAAAATTCACAGAAGTATCAACTGTAAATAAATAATATAATACAATAAAATGAGCCAATCTTTCCAAGTAAAACAATGTTTGTTATGGTTGCACACAGCTAGCTAGACTATACTACCACTTACTGCTGCAACTAGCTCCTTGAGCCATTTTTTTCCCAGTGTGCACCATTTCACTGCTCTGAGCAAGAGGAAATCTTGTTACATCTCTGTCCAGGAAATCGGTGAGTGCACAGGGACTGCTCCTGGGCTTCAAATTCTGGACTAAATCCGCAGCTACGACGTTGTCCACGAAGTTTTCTGGCACATAGGAAAGATTAGTGGGGTTCCCAGGGTCTTCTGACAATCCTAGCTTAGCCAAGAAGCGATTTTTGGCCTCCACTAATAGGCTGTCTGTCGCTTTCATCACGCATACTTCACCGTCTACTATACGGGGAACAACAACTAGAAGGCTTAGGGCAGTTACGATTGAAGCACGCATGATCGACGAGATGGTCTTAGCTGTAGTCAAGATTCTGACGATTTCTCTTTGAACCCACACTACTTCATCGAAGACTATTTATATTGTTATTTTCATGATAACAAAAATTGAATATCTTTTGTGTGGTTTTTTCGAATTAACAATTCGTGGTAACAAGTATGTAATTGAATGACAACTTAGACAACAAAGTCTGGTGTTTAATAGATTGAATAAAAGGTTTAGCCACAATAATACATTAAAATATAAATGTATTTTGCCCTCCAGATATACCACCCCCCTCCACACTCTGTGGCTAAAAAAAAATATATATATATATATTTATATATATAATATATATAATAGAGAGAGAGAGAGCCAAGGATGTGGAGGAACAAAAGTGGCATTATGTCTGGACATATTTGGTCTCAGTCTGATTATTGCAATACCTTAGGGAACTTTTAAACACAACTACATTGTCAGTTATAACTCCGAAAAGTTGGAAGGAAAAAAAGCAAAATATTGCTTCCTAAATTTGCCTGTTTCAGGAATTGACACCACATCTCACTCAATCACTCATACCACACTTCTTCTTCAATATCTCTCATGTTTATTATTATTATTATTGTTGTTGTTGTTGTTATTATTGTTACTACCATTATTATTATTGTTGTTGCTATTATTATTATTATTGTTATTATTGTTATTATTATTGTTGTTGTTGTTACCATTATTATTATTGTTATTATTATTGCTGTTATTTATTATTATTTTACTGATATTATTATTATTAATATCATTATTATTATTATTATTATTATTATTATTATTAGGGAGTTTCCCCTTGACATTTCACATAATTAATATTTTTATTCTTATATTCACGTTTTATCATACATGACGAAATGACGTTTTCGATAGTCATACCACTGTATTCATCAGGTTACAAAAAATTAGTGAGATTAATGAAAAGTGCAGATACGGAAAAAACACTGATATTTAATAAAAGATAAAATGTTGATATAAAGGAACAAAAATATTTATTATTTTATTATTATCACTATCACCATTATTACTGTTGTTGTTATTGTTATTCGATTGTTACAATTACTATTTACTGCCTCCATTGTCGTCAGTATTTCTGATTGACACAATACATACCAATGTATCAAACAAATTAGCTATCATAGCATTTATAAAATATTTTTTCTTCATTGCAACTGTTATAATTTCAATAAAAGTTTAGTGACTTTCTTTTGTTCCAAGTGCTGATGTGCTAGATGCCAGTGATTTGATGAAATGAAAACAAAAATAAAATAAATTACACATAAACACACACACAAAATGACAGCTATCTGCATATGCATGAAGTGACAATCATGTTTGGTATGTCCTCTACTACAACTCTGTTATTTAGTACCATTATAACTAGGAGTGGCTTCATGGTGTGAGGAACACAGCAAGGTTCTGCTGCAGCACCAGGATTGTTGCGCCGAACATCCTGTAAATGTTTAGTGGCCAGATTAGCGGAGGACCATAGTGAATTGGAACAGCTTCCATTGCAGTAATTGGGCTGGAAAGTGATTGGGAGGATAACATGGTTTAATCCAAGGTCTTTCTTTATATTAATAGTTAAATTTCTGATGCAGCAGTTGGACTCGGTTGGGTTTTTAAAACAGTATTCAGTGCTAACTGCTCCAGAGACAGCTTGCCTCTTCTTCCTGCGTCTCAGCGAATGTTTCAAGATTGGAGCTGACTTCTCTTCTCTATGCAATGTTTCTACAACTAGTTGTGGTCTCTGAGGCCTTCCTTCTGACTTCCCATACGTAGGGACATCAAATGCTATAGCTGGTGGAAGTTTGGATCTCGTGTCTAATCTCCAAGGAGTATCCACCAGCACTGAGAGTTGTAGAGTCTGAGGAGTTGTAGAATCATTTCTCCACTTTTTAACTCCATCTGTGATATCAAATGAGACATATTCATCATCTTCAGACTGGAGTATTTTTGCAGCCAGCAAGGTGTCCAATTTCTGAGCGTTATTTTTGTCCACTTGGAATATTTTAACACTCTCTGTTGGATTAGTGCCTCTGCTTGAAGTGTGCAATTTCTTCTTGTACAACCGTAAAACAACAGACCACAGACGACTTGAAGTAGCCAATTTTAAATTTTCAAATGTCAAATTGTACATGACGGGAGGAGGAGCAAGCCCTTCTTTACCTCCACCCTCTTTACTGCTATCCTTTTTGTCATCTACAAAAAAAAAGTGTCATAGTAATGAAACCAGCTTCCACGAAATTTAAGATGGTTAGCTATTGCTGATATTAATAAAAGTTATTATTTAACTTACATTTATTGACTTCAGAAGAAGAAGCATACTGCACAGGAGTGAAAAGGTTGACTGTTCTGGCATACTGTGTAGTTTTTTTGTCAGAGCAATCTGCAGGTTCTTTGCTTCTGAGTTCCTGAGTCTGGAGCCTTGCTTGGTAACTAGCTAGCACTTCTGGCGGGATCTCGTCGTTAAGAGGTCCTGAAGAAGGAATTTCAGTCAAGTTCAGTTTGGCCATCATGTATTTTTTAATGGAGCTCATTCTATCAGGTTGAGTTGAGCTTGGTCTTCTCGAATCTGTGGAATTATTGCTGCAGTTTGCTGGGTGACTTGTAGGGTTTGCAGGCTCGTCGCTGCTGCTGCTGCTGGTATGCACGCCTCCAGCATTTCTGGTGGTTTCAACGCTCTCCACGCTGTTGGTAATTGTCGAGTCACCGCTGTTCGCCGGTATAGGGGCTGGAATGTTGATGGCAACTGGAGCTGCAAGTTCAGCGAGCCCACAGCAGACCACGAATACGATCAGTAATTTACTACTTCTCTGCATCTTTACGCTCTACTAACTTCGACTTCAAGTTGTAATACTGCTCTGTAATTTTTTCTTCCTTTTATTTTCTAGGTCACTTACGATGAAAAGGTAATAATTTGTTAATTGCCTCTTCAAATCTCATTAGGATGCTGTTTTGAGGTCATGCAATGAACACACCCTAAGGGCACATCTCTTTTTATAGCTAGTCCAACTCTCAAGCCCATGGAGAAGACTGTGGAGTGTTTTTGCAACACACAAACAAACACAGGCCAAGGTAAACAGGATATACAATTAGCTAACACCACATTGGGCTGACATGCCCCAGACTAAATATCAAATTTAAGGCCAGTTAGTGTAAATATTGATGTTACTAAAAATAATGCATTCAAGGAGGAAAACTGTGTCAAAATTGTAGCCTTAAAAATTGGATATAATTGAGTTAAAAAGAATCACTGGTGACAATTAAATATACTGACAATAAAATTAGGAGTTGCTCTACATGCAAAATAAATTAAGAGAAATGCAGGGAGTTAAGAAGTTTGATCTGGTGATGCAAAATAATTAGACCACAGCGACTCATTAAAGTCCTCCAGCCAACTAGACCTCTTGTCAGTTTTGTGTTGGTCCACGTCTCCACCTCCATCCTCACTACACAGGCAAGTGGTATCTTCTACTAACTCATCCTTGTCCTTCCCACTGGCACCTGTGCTACCAGCAGCACCTGTTTCATTCCCCACACTACTTCTATCACGGACACTAGAGGTGGTATCTGGAACTTGAAAATGGAAAGAGAGAGGTCTAAACGCTTGGGCAGAAGATGGAGGGCTCCTGAAAGCTGATTTCAGGTTTTCTGCGGAACCCATGGAAGAAACGTACTCCATTTCATTGGACTTGCTGCGCAGGTGAAGTGTTCCCTCCAACTCTGGTCTTGACGGAGTACTCACGGTGTTCTCGTTAAAGTGAAAATTCTTCTGCTTGCTTTTTGTAAGTTTAGGCTTCACCACATCCTTTTCCTTCGTCTTATGTGCAGCCTTTACAGAAGGAAGTTGTGCTGAATCTACTGGCATCTCTTCAGCAACAGGCTGCTCTGTAAGTTCACCACAAACTTCTCTGCGAGACTCTGACAAGGAAGATGAAATGGGTTGAAAGGAGTTGGTAAGAGTGTGAGTAGAAGCACTGGCAGATAGAGCTGTCCTGGAGCGAGAAGAGACACTGCCATTCACACCTCCTCCATTGCTGGGTGGCAACACAGGAGTAGCAAGAGGAGAGGCTGGGATGCTGGACCGACCTCCTTGCTGCTTCAAGCCTGGGTATAGGATGCTCATCAGAGATGGCGACGGAGAAGGAGCTCTGGAAGAGATGGCACTTGACGTCAGTGAGGCACTAGTGCCCACGTCACAATGCTTGAGGAGCTCCAGCAACTCTGCCTTTGAAGGACCACCCTCTGGAGGTTCAACTATCACAGACAAATAAAACAATCAAACTTATGCACACACACACACAACACACACACAATCAACTCTCTGCACACAACACACACAATCAACTCTCTGCACACAACACACACAATTAACTCTCTGCACACACACAATCAACTCTCTGCACACACACACACACACAATCAACTCTCTGCACACAACACACACAATCAACTCTCTGCACACACACACAATCAACTCTCTGCACACACACACACAATCAACTCTCTGCACACACACACACACAATCAACTCTCTGCACACACACACACACACACAAGTCAACATGTATGCACAATAGCAGCCCTAACTGTTCTATTTTTCAGTTCTGAGTCTTATTGAACAATAGAAGCCAATGGACCAAGTCTTGTGTTAAATATTTGCAAAGGAAATACAAACATATTTATACTTGTTGCTACTTTTATTAAGACATGTATACACTCAGAACTGAAAAAATGAAAATGGATGTCACACCTCACAAAATAAATAAACAAAAAGCAACAAATATATAAACAATGTTCAATATACTTCTAGATTCACACCTTCCAGAATTCAATGCTAAAATAAAATAAACTTGTTTTTTTTTGCCACACACACACATATATATATATATATAATATTGAGCAATAATAAATCCAGGGCAAAGTTGAAGAGCCCATGAGAACATACCCGTGGACTTGTGAGCAAGTTCCAGAGCAGTGGTGAGATCCCACACCTACAGCCAACAGAAGCAATAGGAGTGAATGGCTACCAAGAAGACCCACACCATGAGGGCCAGCCACCCTGTGGGGCTGGAACATCCAACAGCCATTCCACTGTACTGCACTGCAATCAGGCAGGCAGGCAGGCACACCATCTGTGCCCTGTGGAGTGTAGCACAGCCATTGTGGTGTGTGTTTGTGTTTATATGTGCCACACCTTGGTATGATGCAGTTAATAAGCCACATGGTAAAGCCAACAGATAAACAAACTAGTCTAATGATTATATTGAATTCCACCCAGACTAGTGAGTGGGCGGATGACAGGCACGCTTTGTTTGGTGGATAGAGTTTCACATTAGACAGTAGAGAGAAAATAATAATTTATAACAATAATCATAATAAAAAATAATAATGAAAAATAACCAATAAGACGCTATGTGTGACTTCCTACGAGAGAATTATCGTCCACTTGAAATATTTCACCTGGTTGAAAATTGCACAACTAGTTGTGATGTTTGTGATACAGAAATGAAATTATGGTGGCGTAAAAAAATGAGTCTCCGTGGGACCAACCGGGAAAAGTTAGCACTAGGTGTGTGAAGAGTGCGAGATGATACAATTAACAAATGCAAGTATTGTTTCACAGTGATAAACAAGTTGTCTGTAAACAACTCCCAACCAAATGACAATACATCACAATGCAGTCATTGATGGTTCTTAGTCTAGTACAGGGAGAAGCAAACACTGGACTGTACTAGTGTGTTATTGTAGATAGAGTAGATGAACGTCATGCTCACACACCCACTCATATTTACACAAGACCTGGTACTTTGGATTTTAGTATACTCTGCAAGCAAAATTACCCCAGTCTATCTAAATAGTACTACAATACAATAAACAAGAAATAATACAAATGGATATTAAATTTTCTTTGGCTAGGTGAAATCCATTACCTAATTATTTCTTTCTATCTCTGAATAAATTATACTCCCAATCCAGACCTCTTGGTTACATTAAGGGTGCAGTACCACTTGAAACCGCAGCGCTAAACCTCAGATGGAGGAGTTATGCTATGTATTTATTTCTCGTTGTCTGTTCAATGTACGCTTACTTTGTTGTTGCAGTTGAAACAGACACCAACAGACAGCTCTTATAAACAAAGTTTCAAGACAAAAGACCGACCATGGAGAAACAACGGTACAAACCTTACGGCTATTCAGCGAAATTCAGGGGTGACAGTTGCAGTTACGAAGTCGATTTTTTTTCCCCAGCGTAAGCCTAGGGGCTTCCCCACAACGTTACAACGCCGTATTTTTTATATTAGTATTTGTTTTCCATTTTTAAAAATATTTTTATATTATTATTTTTTGTATCCTATTTAAAAGAAAAAACTTGTTGTAATGTTTTTTTTTAAATGTGGTGTGTACCCCGTGTACAAAATATGAGTTCATTCTGGCCATCCAGTACTTCTGAATTTCGATTTTTTGGTACGAAGCTAACTATTGATTTGTATTCATTCAATTCTTCAACTCCGCCCCCCAACTCTGAGCGCGCAATTTATTGTGGGCATAATTCCGGGTGGTGGCGGCTCTAATTAGAACTGGTAAGCAAACACAGAAGAGTTACTGTGCAAGTGAGCCCCGTGGGGAAGAGTACAAGACTTCTGGAATGTACTGGAGGGTCCTAGACGATGAAGAAGCGGCGGCGTATTAATGGCGCCCATGGAGTCACTCGTTTAGAATAGATATATCACGGCTCGCAGCTGCGACTTGAAGGAAGAATCTGCTTTGGTGTCTTTGGAGAGCTTGACAGAAGGTTGGTGTAGCGGGTAGAAGTTAGAAGCAGTTTCAGTGTGTTAACTTCAACTTCTCAGGAGTTTTTAGTGCTATTTTTTTCTATCCCTGTTACTGTAGTGACGGATGAATAATATATGATATTTGCACACCATTAAAAGAAAATGTGAATTATTACTTTTATTGACTAATATTATTTTCTTTCTACAATAATATATATTTACCAATTAGGCTATTTATTATCAATTATTATTTTATTGATTTATTTAAAATAAGACCTGAATCAAATTTAGATCATAGTACTTTGTCTAATCTACCTCAACAGGAGAGAAAGGTGCTGGCATGCTCTTCATAGATATAGATGAGCTCCCATTATGAGAAGGCACAACTCCTTGGTTCTAGGGTACAACTGGCAGGTTCACAACAAAAGTGCAGAGCAGAAGACATGGCTTCCTTGTTCTCCAGAAGAGAGAATAGTAGACCTTCGGCTCTCCTAAGAAGTCATGCCTCCTGAAGGGAAGAATACTATATCCTGGTTATTTAGAAGAGAGGACATGGCTCTCCAGTGGAGAGGTCAATGAGAAGTCACAGCTCCTTGGATCTCCTTGATAGTATTGCATACTTCAGAACCTTTGATTTTGTTCATTTCATATTGTATTTGATTATGGCCCTGCTACTATGGAGTTATGATTTTATAATATTGTTTAGTAATATTTTTTTAGAAAGTGAACAAATATTAATTATCTACACTGCTGCTTCTGCCCTACAGTACTGGTAGTCCTTTGAGGTGAAAGCTCTTTGTGGTAAATTGTCTGCTACAGTTAATTGGTACGTGTTCAAAACAATAGTCTTTCGTGGAGAGTAAATTGGATCCAGTTAGGGCGGGTTTTGTGGTATTCTACTGAATTACTCCGTGGTACTGCACCCTTAATGATGCAAGTAATACAGCATGTGGTTGCATGGGATGCCTGGTCCCTCCCCATCCTCCCATATCAAGTGCCCCTCTTAGTCCAGACCAAATGAAAATTCGCACCCCATGGTTACATTACTTAAAATAAATGGTTATACGTCAGGCAGCTTAGAGAGCTGGGACCCACCCCCATCACTAGCAATGCAATCCTCTCAGTCTGAAGATCCCATAATGTAGCAACTAGTGTCACTAATGTCCAGCTATGTCTGTGGGATTCCCTGGGTCTCCACTCACATTTATTAATCCTTTTGACGCTGTAACCATTATGCGGGAGAAAAAAGATCTGCGCTCTCTGAATTAAAAAAAAAAAAATCTATTTTAGATTATTACATTATTTTTTTAACACGTAAAGTAGGCGTTGTACTTCTTCGGGCAGGTTACGTATTTTTAAAAAAATTGTCTGAGATTGAGATTTTTTTTTGACCAAGAATTTCCAGGGCGCCAAGCACCCAAATTTTTTTGTTGCCCACGGACTTCAAACACTCAGAATAGAAAGTATGAAGCCTATAGAGAGTCCCACAGCATTTTTAGAAGAATATGGATAAAGTTTTTCCTACCGGACATCGAGAGCAGTCAGAGTTTCCTCGAAACCTGCTGTAAGATGGATGATTCCGGTTCATTTTCAGGCTTCTAGAAGCCTATTTGCTTGTTAAAGCCTATAGCTACCTACTTTATATGCCTGGCTGTTTGTTTATGGTTTTTTGCGGTTGCTTTGTGGTAGATATTCAAAAATCAAATTCGAATTCTAAAAGACGCTTGAAGTGTTGAAGAAAGTTGGTGTTGAAAGGGTTAATGCATTATAGTTGTATACGCCCACAGGAGCTGAGAGCATGCATTGTCAGCAGATGAAATGAGAGAGAAGGAAGAAAGGGGAGGGATGAGAGCGTGCTAGTCGTGTGACTACAACACACCATAAGGCTTCCTGAATCACTTCACGTGACCACACCCCTTAGTTTGCCTGACCACACCCCTCCGCTTGCCCTACTACAGTTAGCTTACCTGTACAGTTCCGTTGACATGACCAGTGAAGATGAATCGCCTCGAGCGTAAACCAGTGCGATTGATGGCTTCACACTCATGCACGTAATATGCACTAATGTTTGCACCGTCCACTGACTCAATCTTGCAAACCCTAAACACACACCACAATTACATTGGTAAGCCATACAGCCAGATCTGATCTGATATACACTGCATCAGTCCTGGATGAAATGTTGGCAACTTGTGCCAGTGGATGTGCTCACAATGGGAGCCCCACAAGAGAGCAGGTCTGATGTTGGAAACACTAACACATTGCCAGCAATAAGTGAACAGGAAGCAGAGGCCAATGGAATACAGTGTATGGGACAGAGGCCATTGTCTGTGAGGAAGACTGCTAGGGATGTGAGGAAGACTGCCAGGGATGTGCAGGCTCAGTAATTAGTTCTTAATAATAATCAACTCTGCAAGAATCAGAATAGCTTTTGTGTTCCATTAAATAGTGTACATGCACTTGGCAAAGAATGAATGCCACAAGCCACCTACTTAATCATGGCCAAATGAAGAGACAACACCCACAGTAGATGCTTCTGGTCCTCCTAATTCTTCTGTTTCTAGATTACCACTTCACCACTAAATTCCAAAAGAAACCTTTCCCACCAAATTTTATTTCAAGGCTGACCCACCCACTATTAAAAGTCAGCCAAAATTGGATAAAACACCTTTCTATGGGAGCATTGGTCTAGACAAGAGAAACGCAAGGATTCTGACAGATATTTGAAGTGGCCTGCCATTACATAATACATCAAGTCCACACAGCCTACCACTGAGAGCTACTAAACAACAGCTTTGAATGAAACACCTAGTTTTATTGCATCACTAATAACACTAGTAATTTGTTAATAATACACTGACATGCTACTTGTAATGTAAGACTATACACTGTACTACCTGGACACTGGCATGCCAGCACTGGGCCGTGACTACACGACATGCTACATGTAGATGCATGTACGTAAATGTAGGAGGAGCCACATGTTAAAAACATTGAATTCTGACTCTAAATTTGCAGCTAGTGGACACCTCACTTGAATAGTGGAGAGTATGACTATGAAAGTGTAATAATAATAATATAATAATACATAATAATAATTGATATTTTTGTTCACTTATATCAATGTTTAGCTATAACTATACATACAATAACTTACAATGGTTTGACAGTCATACAGCTGTCTCCATCAGGTTACGAAAATTAGTGAAATTTAACTGAAAAATGCATTATTTATTCCGTATCTGCACTTTTCATTTAAATTTCACTAATTGTTGTAACCTGATGAAGACAGTGGTATGACTGTTGAAATGTCTCACACTATTGATATGTGCAATTACAGCTTAACGTTGATATCAGAGAACAAAACTTTTATCCTGTGAAATGTCAAGGGAGAACTCCCTAAAACAAAAACAACAACAATAATAATAAAACTACAACAATAACTTCTGGAGCAATCTATTTCTAATTATTAGTCATTTGAAAAGTCTACGCTCCATCCAAGTTGAGTTGGTGTGGTAAAATCTGTTTATAATGTTCAAATGAAAGCAGTTGCACTTTAGGGGATTGTAAAAATTCTCACCTGTGGCTGCCAGAAGTTGTAAATTCCTGGATTTTATGTCATCCTAGTGTCATAATTTTATATACTTCCCATGTGGTGGGTGCGTGGCCAAAGAGGGCGTTACAGAATTACTGCTGAGCACTTTTGAATTCATAAAAAAATAAAAAATATTACAGTAATGTGCTTCTACATCCTGGAAGATTAGTGTGGCAATTGCAGCGATCATCCAATTAGAGCTTTCAACCACCTACTGGTGGCTAGCATGAATGATGAACAACGGGCAGTGGACAACATTCATTAAATAAAGCCGAGGGGGGGGGGGGGATTAAACTTTACTCAGACGGAAAATTGATGTCACAGACACATAAATAAATATTTATTGTTCTTCAACCCAAGGAGGAGGAGGAGGGGCAATCTGCCCAGTCAATCTTACAGATTTTCAGGTAATGCTTAGTTTCTATCAACAGTCCTGCGCTGGTGTCAGAGTAGCGGAATCAACTATAGACTCTAATAACTGCTCTAATATTGGAGTACTTGTGGTATCTCTAAAACTGGTTCCTGCCCTTCACTAGAGCTGTGACTTAGCTATGGATCTTACAGTAGTGACTGCAGAGCCACATGATCAGGTTTGAGGTGTCCCATGTTTTCCTGGGACTGTTCTCTAAGTCTACAAACTGAAGTTCTGTCATCTGTTGCCTCCATCACTTTGTTCTTTGAAGCTGAAAAGTTGCCATGTGACACTTATATCACCAGAAGCTTAGTGATGAAGCTGTCCATGTGACATTTATATCACCAGCAGCTTAGTGATGAAGCTGTCCATGTGACATTTATACCACCAGCAGCTTAGTGATGAAGCTGTCCATGTGATATTTATACCACCAGCAGTTTAGTGATGAAACTGTCCATGCGACATTTATATCACCAGCAGCTTAGTGATGAAGTTGTCCATGTGATATTTATACCACCAGCAGCTTAGTGATGAAGCTGTCCATGTGATATTTATACCACCAGCAGCTTAGTGATGAAGCTGTCCATGTGATAAATCCCTTACAGTTATATCCATAACTTCTTCTAATATTGGTTTTAATGTGGACAGGTATTGATTAGTGCAAATGTTAGAGCCAGTAGTCGAATATTAATTACACACAAGTCATTGTGGCTAGAACTAATTTTCACCAGTTCACACTCTAATTATCAAGAGGGTCCGACTCCCAGGATAAGATAAGATCTGTCACACTCCTGGCAAACTGCACCTCAATCGTGCTTTGAATATTGGTACACTGTTGAAAGGTAATGATAATTGTTGGAGTAGTTGTGAACACAAGTTGGAATGCACTCAGTGGAAACAGGTAATCCACAAATACATGACTCCAGTAGTTCTGGTGAGCAAAGACATTGCCTCCGATGAGTGAAAAAGGGCCACATATTGAATACACAGAAGTATAGTTAACAGAGATCAGCCCAGCCCTAAGGTGTTGGTATAGTTAACAGAGATCAGCCCAGCCCTAAGGTGTTGGTATAGTTAACAGAGATCAGCCCAGCCCTAAGGTGTTGGTATAGTTAACAGAGATCAGCCCAGCCCTAAGGTGTTGGTATAGTTAACAGAGATCAGCCCAGCCCTAAGGTGTTGGTATAGTTAACAGAGATCAGCCCAGCCCTAAGGTGTTGGTATAGTTAACAGAGATCAGCCCAGCCCTAAGGTGTTGGTGGTTGAACATGTAAGCTAGAGCTCTTGCTATTACAGGTTAACTGAACACAAACAAAAACAGATATAAAAGCATTAAAAAAAGAATGGGCACATCATCAGTGCAAACATTTAGTACAGTGCCCCCCCCCCCCCCCCCCCCCCCCCCCCTTTCCCCCATCCCAAGATCTAGTCTGAATCACTTGAACTTATCTAATTCCTGAAAATATAACTTGTTAGGCACCAAAAGGCAACATTAAGTGCTGCTGAAATGGATTGGATAGTCAAGCTGGAACACTTTCCAGAGATTGTGGCATAAGTGTGCTCTAGGTATGGTGACTCGATGGATATATGGGGGACATGCGCCAGCAATAATAGGCTTGATTTGAGGACTGAGTGAGAATGGATGTCTTCTCACAGTCATTATCCCAGACTATAGAGCAAGGCACGCAGGTGCCACTGGCATGCAATGCATACAGGAAGTCTTTGATGAAGTCGCTGTAATACAGTTAGAAGAAATGAATCACCAGTGCTAAGTGCAGACTGAGAAGAGAAATGATTGAGTTAGCGATATAATTATGCAGGCCGCTCTGAGACATCTGACTAATCTGTTCGACTCCAACAGGCGTAGCTGCGAGCGCTATGTTTAGTCTCATACTAATTCTCTGCTCATTTCGGCAAGCCACAAGAACATGCAGACCAAGGCTAGCATGACATCATGGGAACTCACATTGATTGCACTTTCACTGCACACTATTTTCACAAAAAAAAACAATCACTACAAGACTCAATTTCAATTCTTAAAGTGTGATAGCCACAACTAAGTGGGCGTGAACCACTTGATGACCATTTGTTGTGAAAGTGCTTAGTACAGTGGTCTATTTCCAACCACTCTGGATGTAGAGTCACACCGTTCATTAATCTGTCACCTAATAAAAGAACGTAGTAGATCCATCACCTTGTCAGAAATAAAGAACACTAACACAATGAAATGAAGATACAGAATTATTCGAAACATTAACGAGTTTAGCAATAAAAAGAATTTGATTGTTTATTCCATTGTGTATACACACAAACATTCGCACACAACCACCCATGTGATCTCACTGGTTAACTCTGCTAAAGGAATGAAGTCTTACACTCAATTTCATTAAGTTCCACCAAACAGCAAGTCAGATTGTTGCATGGAGCATCACTATGACAACCTATGACAAATAAACTAACTAAACAGTAAGTCAGATTGCTGGAAGGAGCATCACTACAACTACATGGTCACCCCAGATGAACTGTTAATTTAAATCAGCCAATCACATCACCAGAATAGCAAATATTTATTCCTACAACTGACAACCTTCCAAATAACTTTTATACTCCACTGTTGCATTATATTATGTCACATGTTTCAAACCAGACAACTAACGATAGAAGGTCACATTATTGTATCTAGGAAACCAGGACTGGATGACTCTGAGGCTCTGAAAAAAGGTAAAGTTTAGCTATTAAGTAGCAACTCAACTCTTACAAAGGTTAAAAGGACTTGTGAGCAATTAAACAGCCGGTGAGTGAACATTTAGTTATTACTACCACATGTAAATGCAACCTCTCAAGGAAGCCACCCACGTGATGGGAGAGACAATTAATTGAGAAGTAATTCCTACATTTGCCAACAACCACTTGAATCTTAGCATTTTAGTGAGCTAGGGGTTGAGATTGTGGCCCAGATAATGTGCCGTGGGAAACCAGCTTGAAGAGTGTGTTGAGTAAGTACATATAACAGATTACTGAAGAGACTGCTTAGTTGGTAGATTACTGAAGAGTCTGCTAGGGTAACACACAGATTACTGAAGAACCTGCTAGGGTAACACACAGATTACTGAAGAGCCTGCTAGGGTAACACACAGATTACTGAAGAGCCTGCTAGGGTACCACACAGATTACTGAAGAGCCTGCTAGGGTAACACACAGATTACTGAAGAGCCTGCTAGGGTAACACACAGATTACTGAAGAGCCTGCTAGGGTAACACACAGATTACTGAAGAGGGTACCACACAGATTACTGAAGAGCCTGCTAGGGTAACACACAGATTACTGAAGAGCCTGCTAGGGTAACACACAGATTACTGAAGAGGGTAACACACAGATTACTGAAGAGGGTACCACACAGATTACTGAAGAGCCTGCTAGGGTAACACACGGATTACTGAAGAGCCTGCTAGGGTACCACACAGATTACTGAAGAGCCTGCTAGGGTAACACACAGATTACTGAAGAGCCTGCTAGGGTAACACACAGATTACTGAAGAGGGTACCACACAGATTACTGAAGAGCCTGCTAGGGTAACACACAGATTACTGAAGAGCCTGCTAGGGTAACACACAGATTACTGAAGAGGGTAACACACAGATTACTGAAGAGCCTGCTTGGTTAAAATGCAGCTGACTATGCAAATTAACACTATCTATTAACCCAAGTGAGTGTTAGTAGCATTTTGCATGTGATCAGTAGTTCCTGCCCAAGCTGAACTTCAAGACAATTGAAAATTGTGCTGTAACTTTACTTTCGATTGAAACTACAAATTGAATGAAAATACAATTTCAAGACAAACCGTACAATAATGTAATATGAATGAACTGGCAACAATGGATAATGGTCACCAAGCCTTCACTCTGATGAACCAGTGAATTTTTAATCAAGTTTTTTTTTAAAGTGGAGGCGTTTGCAAGCTACACACTAGCACCTGGTGGACTAGCTAAGCAACATCTTGGCTGATCACTGCAGAGCTGTGTTGGCTGATCACTGCAGAGCTGTGTTGGCTGATCACTACAGATCAGTGTACAATCCTGTAGCGGGACAGTGGCTGAGTGACAAATCTGGGACTGTTCCAAAGCATTGGGACAGTTGGCAAGTATGCTATGCTTTAAATTGCCAGCTGAACTGAAGTTGTTGGTGAGCAGTCAACAGTGTGCACTAAGTCTGCACCAAACACAGTCCATTTGAAAAATCATAATTAAATTTGCACAATTATTACTACCCATGGTGAATAGCGTACTTGTTTGAATTCAAACCCCAGACTGAACTCCTCTCATAGCACTAGCCATTGTCCTATCACACACCCAGCTCAGCTCAATCCATGCCATGCCATGGTTGTAACATTTATTGAGAGGCTAGACTACTCTTCTGAACTGAACATAGTCCCTTGCCCAGGTTATACACAGAGTAACAACATTTCTTACTTGGGTTCTATAGAGAGTCCCTTACTCAGGTTCTAAGATTCTACAGAGTCCCTTACTCAGGCTCTAAGATTCTACAGAGTCCCTTAGTCAGGTTCTAACCCAGAGTCCCATACTAAGGTTCTATTGAGAGTCCCTTACTCAGGTTCTAACCCAGAGTCCCTTGCTCAGGTTCTAGGATTCTACAGAGTCCCTTACTCAGGTTCTAACCCAGAGTCCCATACTAAGGTTCTATCGAGAGTCCCTTACTCAGGTTCTAACACAGAGTCCCTTGCTCAGGTTCTAACCCAGAGTCCCTTACTCAGGTTCTAACCCAGAGTTCCTTGCTTAGGTTCTAGGATTCTACAGAGTCCCTTGCTCAGGTTCTAACCCAGAGTCCCTTGCTCAGGTTCTAACCCAGAGTCCCTTACTCAGGTTCTATCGAGAGTCCCTTACTCAGGTTCTATCGAGAGTCCCTTACTCAGGTTCTAACACAGAGTCCCTTACTCAGGTTCTAACCCAGAGTCCCTTGCTTAGGTTCTAGGATTCTACAGAGTCCCTTGCTCAGGTTCTAACCCAGAGTCCCTTGCTCAGGTTCTAACCCAGAGTCCCTTGCTCAGGTTCTAACCCAGAGTCCCTTGCTCAGGTTCTAACCCAGAGTCCCTTGCTCAGGTTCTAACCCAGAGTCCCTTACTCAGGTTCTATCGAGAGTCCCTTACTCAGGTTCTAACACAGAGTCCCTTACTCAGGTTCTAACCCAGAGTCCCTTGCTCAGGTTCTAACCCAGAGTCCCATACTCAGGTTCTAACCCAGAGTCCCTTACTCAGGTTCTAACCCAGAGTCCCATACTCAGGTTCTAACCCAGAGTCCCTTGCTCAGGTTCTAACCCAGAGTCCCATACTCAGGTTCTAGCGAGTGTCCCTTACTCAGGTTCTAACCCAGAGTCCCTTACTCAGGTTCTAACCCAGAGTCCCATACTAAGGTTCTAGCGAGAGTCCCTTACTCAGGTTCTAACCCAGAGTCCCTTACTCAGGTTCTAACCCAGAGTCCCATACTAAGGTTCTAGCGAGAGTCCCTTACTCAGGTTCTAACCCAGAGTCCCATACTAAGGTTCTAGCGAGAGTCCCTTACTCAGGTTCTAACCCAGAGTCCCTTACTCAGGTTCTAACCCAGAGTCCCATACTAAGGTTCTAGCGAGAGTCCCTTACTCAGGTTCTAACCCAGAGTCCCTTACTCTGGTAGTCTTCATTAGTATAAGTTGCATAAACACATTCCTCCTGCACATGGCACCTAGCAGCCCCAACAACCGCAACATGGGATGGGAGGGGCTGCCTCAGACATCAACAAACACCTGTTGACAGCATGGGATGGGAGGGGCTGCCTCAGACTATCGCCTACCACCAAACTCCAGATTGGCTTACACTGCACAGACTAACAACCCTAAAGAGGAAGAACATTGTTTTAACTATCCCATTTACAATGGTTGCCACTCCCAGTAAAGGTGTCAGTCTTCTAAAGCAGCATTTGCATGGGAGCCAGGGGTGATTGAGTGTCCAATATCCATACAATCTACTATGCACTTGATTGGTTGGTTGTCCACAGCTTCCTCTGTTCCTTTCATCCTCCACCAGCCACCTGTGTTGACAGTCTGTGAGATAAAGCCAGTTCACACTCACACTGGAATGTTGCAGTATCCCAGAGCTCTAATGACTCTCTTTCCAATCAATAGATTCAGATTGCATTAGAGGGAATTGGTTTAGTAAGCAGACCACATGCCCTAGGGGTGTAGCCAGATGAAGCCAGCACTTTAACTTCCTCATTAACATGACAGTTCCACAGCCAAATGTTTAATGAGTATGCCAGCAATCACTGAATATCTGCCCAGTCCATGCTCATGGCTTATATACAAACCCTTTAAATCTTATATAGTTTCACATATATGTTGTAGGATATTATCACCATGACAGCACACTTCACACCTTACATTACTAGTTAATTTTTGTTGCAAAGGAGTAGCAGGAAGAGAAAAGACTAATTTAGTGAAGCCTCAAACTCTGAACCTTGTTGGCAAGCCGTGGGTTGTTGCAGTTTAGAAAGCCACTAAATGTCTCAGATTAGTTCCCAGAAAACCTTAGTTCCTGCACATAACTTTTCTCCATCACTTTGAAAACAGAAACTTCATCTCGATGGGTCTCAGTCGGGTCAGGAGCTGCCATGAGGTCACGTGCCAAGTCTACAAGTCCACGATGGACTGCAAACTGACCTGTCATTTCTTACACTATTTTTGACAGTGCTAACAGACACTGAGTGAGAACAACTAGTACCCATCAGTGTTGTGCAGGGCAACTCAGGGACAAGTGGCTAATTAACCATTCCCTATAATAAAACTAGAATATCACACTGTCCTCACCAAACACAAGGTAAAGTGCCCACTCCTGACTGCTAGAAGACATGCACTTGCACTAAAATATTCACACATCAGGAAGAACTAAATTTAAATATTAACGTCATTCCTTTGCAGGTACTATGTGCGAAAAAAACCAGCATTGTATACCTACCACAGAGTTTGAATGCAAGCCAGGCATGGGACACACCCACTAGCTCTGAATGCAAGCCAGGCATGGGACACACCCACTAGCTCTGAATGCAAGCCAGGCATGGGACACACCCACTAGCTCTGAATGCAAGCCAGGCATGGGACACACCCACTAGCTCTGAATGCAAGTCAGGCATGGGACACACCCACTAGCTCTGAATGCAAGTCAGCATGGGACACACCCACTAGCTCTGAATGCAAGTCAGGCGTGGGACACACCCACTAGCTGTGAAGCCACATGGAGTGAACCTGTCGGATGAACTCCTTCACCTGGGCCCTTACTCAGCACCAATAGACACAATTATCATTCTTCTCTGTGACCCCCTGCACCGACTCCTCCTAGGGAAGTGTTGAGCTCAGCATGTCTGCAACTATTACTATTACTACTGCTCCTCCACTATAAAAACAATCAAACTACCTCACTCATGCTAGACTGCAGTGCAGTTGTTAAATCTAACTGATCAGTCAAATAGAACTTGAAAAAATAAAGTCATTACTAATGTTGCTCTCTGACTAGACCCTGACCCAAGACAAGAGTGAGTTACTCTATGAACTACAGCACTGGCATTCAGCCTGCCATGAAGATCTTGTGACCATTATTAGAGGAAGGGAAGCACTAGTACTAGAAGCAGTAACAGCCAACTCTACATCTACCTCTGGAAGGGAACACTACAATGACTGAACTATGGGGTGGTCACAAGAAGTGCATTAGAAGAACCAACCAAACTGACAGAAGTCTTGGACTGTAACTGAAGCCATTCACTTTAGAGTTGAAGGCAAGCAGTCATCCACACAGGAACTAGGATCTTTGACGACCCATGAATTATGCAATCTCTTCCTTAACCAAAAGTTGAAAAGTACAAAGGGAAGGTTAGACGAGAATCTCAACACACTAGAGCAGGAGGTAAAGCTAATTGTGATTGTATATATTTAAACCATAGTTGCTGCTGCAACAACCATGGAGTCAGTGATAATTCAGACAATTCACCATGGTAACTATGATATAATATAGTTAAACCATACAATACAGCATAGTGGTGAGTTATTGTAGAATGATTTATTTTGCAATGACATGGACACACCCACCATGCAGACATGGACACACCCACCATGCAGACTTGCACACACCCACCATGCAGACTTGCACACACCCACCATGCAGACATGGACACACCCACCATGCAGACTTGCACACACCCACCATGCAGACATAGACACACCCACCATGCAGACTTGCACACACCCACCATGCAGACTTGCACACACCATGCAGACTTACACACACCCACCATGCAGACATGGACACACCCATGGGCACACCCACCATGCAGACTTACACACACACCATGCAGCCATGGGCACACCCACCATGCAGACATGGACACACCCACCTGCCTCTCACATGTAGCTAGCGTTAGATCCTATACTAGATTATAAGAAGAACACAACCTATGACTGCATCAAGAAAGACCACAAGGTGTGATCGCTGGAAAGGGAGAAGCTGACGTGGCTTTGTGGAGAATGTCCCTGAAGGCATACCAGCAAGAGTGCCTCTGGTCCATGGCAGAACATCTGGTCACCAATTCAATTAGGCAGCCAGCACTGGGAACTGGCGCTGTATCGGAAGAAACGGCTCAGAGGCTATGACCACTCCGTCACCACCGCATTAACCCCACCCTCCTTGTGGCCATTGGGTGGCGCACGGATTCACTTAAAAAGTATAGAAAAACAACAACCAAGAATAATTGACACCCACAACATCTAAATTGTATTATGAACACATAGAACAAATGAGCTTAGTGGAAAATAAAACTATCAGTGAGTGAGTCAGGCTGGGTGTCACCAACCACTCAAGTATCCTGAACTCTAGGCTTGGTGGACCCATTAATTTGGGTAAATAGATACAGAAGCCCCAGAGAGAGTCACCGCTGGTAATGACAGCCCAGGGTTGCAATAGCCCCAGGCAGTGGAAGTGTTCCATAAACAGAGCTAGGTGAGCCACTTCTGTGTATATCTGTAGTCATGGATACTGACCACTGAGTGTACACACTCCAGCTGGGCAGGGCAAAGGTTTAGCACATATCACACACCCTCCCTCACCACAAGAATTCCACCCAACCTCCCCGCTAGAGGAGAGAGAGAGAGAATAATACTGATGGACCAACTGTGCTGACTAGTGATGTCATTGTTTGGTTTACTGGCTACATTAATCTGGACTAGCACAATAACAAACACATAATAATCTCAAGTTGAAAATGGTTAACTACACCTTCAAGCCCCATAATCTATTATAGCAGATAACTTGATTAAGACAAAGAGACAGCTTTAGAAAGTGTGGATCAGTCCCAGGAGTGTATTAAGGCTGATTCTAAATGTTCATGACCATAAAGAAGCCCTAAAACTCCTGAAGAACCCCAGAGATGTAAGCAGACCAGTGTTAGATGCCCTAGCTAGAGAAGTTAAAATTTATATTCATAAATAGAACAATACTATTATTAATAATAAATTGTTCTCTTATATCAACGTACATAATAATAGTAACGAGGTTTCGACAGTCCTACTGCTGACCTCATCAGGTTACAAAAATTAGTGAATTTGAATGAAAAAATGCAGATACGGATAAATCACCGCTAGTTATGGGGTGAAGTTCGTGAAAGTTGCCAGGTGAAAATTGATATAATATGTGTACGAAAGCTTTCTGATGTTCAAATCATTAAACAAAAAAAATTAAGTAATTAATCATAAGCTGAAAAATTTAAGCACTTTGTTATTCAACAACACTGACTTCTTTTGCAAATTATTTCATTTTTTAACTAATGCTGAGGGTTTGCACTTTCAGTACTCAGTTTGTTTCTGTCTTAACTGATTCCACTGCCCAGTGGGTACCACATCAGCACAAACACAGCCTTGAATAGACCGCACGTGGCTTGCAAATAAAAGGAAAGACAGCGTTAGACTGGTGACATCTCGACAATCAAGTTTCTTCAATCTGTTCCTTGTGTCACCTTCAAACAAGAACCCAACACACCTTTGGATTAGTTGTATCGTAATTCTATTGCAAAACCAAAACTTATTCATACCATCTTTGACCACTTGACAAATTACATTTACTGGGTTTAGGTGGATTATAGCAGAATTGCCTCTGTCCATCGGTCCAGGAGAGCTACTTGTATTATCTAAGTCAGAATGGACTAAGTTATAAGACTCGTGTACACCAATCAATCTAGATCAAGTAAGTGATATGAAGCATCATAGAATGCATTGGGCACAGGATAGGGTTCAGCATTGGAAGAATTCTAGAATGAAACCTGAACAGCTTCAGAAGCCATTCAATAGCAAGTCTGCTGGTCTTAATGTACAAGGACAGAAACAATACATTTTCTAGATATGCTATTCGCAGTACGTCTCTCCAATAACTCCTGTAGAAGACCTAGACTTCAGGAAATGCTGGAATGTTGTGCCAGTGGTGATGTCATCTAATTACAAACAATTTTCCCCATTAAAAGTACTAGCAGATGAGATAGCCCAAACATTATAGAACTTGCTAGGTGTCCACAAGGGAAACCCCCAAACACTTATTGCCCATGAGGGGAATCCCCAAACACACCACCAGGTCGAGGCAATATGGTAAACTCTAATAGACAGAAAAGTTTGTGAAATTGTTTACTATTGACTACACCCTTAACAGTACCCTGCTTTGAGCCACTTGCTACTACATATATCTATCTGTCTATCTACCTACCTACTTACCTACCTAGCTAGCTATCTAATCTGTCTGTCTGTCTGTCTGTCTGTCTGTCTGTCTGTCTGTCTGTCTGTCTGTCTGTCTGTCTGTCTGTCTGTCTGTCTGTCTGTCTATCTATCTATCTATCTATCTATCTATCTATCTATCTATCTATCTATCTATCTGCTGAAACAAGTTGGACTACACACTATAAAGTATATTGAATAGGATAGTTGGACTAGCTATGGTCTTTGCTCATCGAAAAAATAGACTACTACTTTCAGTATACTCTCCCCGCCCCCTATATCCCTATGAGTAAAGTATAAACGAGAGGTGCATGTGAAATATAAATAGCCACCTCTTCTATATCCCCACCAAGCAACTTTACAATGCGCACTGTGTTGTAATGGGGATTGTATCACGTCAGTCAGTTGCCTGCAGAAGTCACAACACACACAAAGGTAATGTCTTTGTTTTAAATTGCACAATACTTAATTAAATCTAACACATCAGATCACCGGTAGAAACTATATATTAGGGCAACGTAGCCTACTGGTTACTCCATGCTGAACTGGCACTAAAGGCTCAAGTAGTACAGTGCACTGTTGCTAGACATCACAGCCAAGATTCGGGAAATATTTCTAGTTTTACTTATTTCAGACAGAATAAATAGTTGTGGGACTTCCATGCCTCCAAGAACCACTCCCTAAATGGTAAAATGTTTCCCCAAAGGAACGCCCAGCAACCTGTCTTGCACATGTCCTAGCTTCACCACAAACACAGTCTGAGTGAGCTTCTCCTTGTATGCCTATATAATTGGATTTCATTGGTGGCGTGACATTGTCACTGCAGAAATCCTCCACGTTTCCTTAAGTTTGAACCTCGGGTCTGCACCACATTAAAAGACACTCTGAATTCCTAACTTCTTTTAGAAGGCTTAATTGATTTATAGTCAAAACCACTATTTGATATCATTAATAATAATAATAATAATAATAATAATAATAATAATAATAATATAATAATAATAATAATAAATAATAATAATAATTACAACTGCACTAAATAATGGACCAATTCAGTGTGGCTGGCTACCTTATGGTCTAAACCGGAAGAAACCAAAATAAAATTATAGCTTAAAGTGAGGAGAAAAACATGCATTAGGAGCTGAAGTGGATGGGAACAACCCATCTACATAACAGCCTTTGTGGCCCATCCCATAAACTACAGAAACACACACTTCCTGCTGCCTTTGCAGAACACAGAGAGGGACTCCTAGAACTAAACCATCTATCTAAATCCTTCTAAATATCACTCCCTCAAGTATTACTTGCTTCAATATAACTATTTTTCTACGAAACTAAGAGACAGCCAACCCCCAAACACCCACTCACACGCCCACTCACCTACTACCTGTAGACGATGACCTCACAAATATGATGTCAGTGTCTGGAATTATCCTTTGAACAAACACTTGCTCCTCATCACGCTCACCAAATGGACCTGCAAACAAACACACACACACACACAGAGTAGTCTTTCCCGTTATACTACACCTCAGTCCTTCGTATATACTAATCAATAAATAGTTTTAATTATACAAGCACTTACACGCTTGCTGCACTGCAAGATAGTTGAAGTTTTCACAATCTACTTGTATTCTCAGTGACCATTCACAAGCAAAAGTAAATTTCTCAAAAAAAAAAAAAATAATAATAATAATAATAAAATAAATAAATCAAGGGCCTTTGTGGCATGAGTGTGTGCATGGAGCACTCCAACAAAGCAGCTCATGATCCAGTTGGTTCAATAACTAGCAGTGTGCTCTAGCACAAATGGCGATAGTCTAGCTACATTATAAAGTAGTAGTAGTAAAGAATTGAATGTCATCAACATTTTACAAAAGAAGCATTCCATTTTAATGAATAGAGTTTACTATCTACAAGTGAACAGTAGATGTAGGATACTTGCAAGCTATGGTGTACTCAAGTGAACAGTAGATGTGTAGGATACTTGCAAGCTATGGTGCACTCAAGTGAACAGTAGATGTAGGATACTTGCAAGCTATGGTGCACTCAAGTGAACAGTAGATGTAGGATACTTGCAAGCTATGGTGTACTCAAGTGAACAGTAGATATAGGATACTTGCAAGCTATGGTGTACTCAAGTGAACAGTAGATGTAGGATACTTGCAAGCTATGGTGCACTCAAGTGAACAGTAGATGTAGGATACTTGCAAGCTATGGTGCACTCAAGTGAACAGTAAATATAGGATACTTGCAAGCTATGGTGCACTCAAGTGAACAGTAGATGTAGGATACTTGCAAGCTATGGTGCACTCAAGTGAACAGTAGATGTAGGATACTTGCAAGCTATGGTGCACTCAAGTGAACAGTAGATGTAGGATACTTGCAAGCTATGGTGTACTTAAGTGAACAGTAGATGTAGGATACTTGCAAGCTATGGTGCACTCAAGTGAACAGTAGATGTAGGATACTTGCAAGCTATGGTGCACTCAAATGCTTCATGGGAAATAAACCATAGTTGCTGTGGTAACAGCCATGGATTAAAATGTTATTCCCGTGAAATAAATATGGTGGAACTAGGTGACATATCATGGTTCTTTTCAGCTAAAGGAAAATTTTTTTTTTACGAACGAAGTTGTTTGCAAACAGTGAGCTACTCCACTCCTGCATTTAAAGAAGACTGACATGGAGAACTATTTATAGAAGTATAAAGTCTTGTCTTGTGATCTTCACTAGATATCATCTCTCTCTCTCTTCCCACGTTTTCTGTTTGAAGGATGCAGAAAGAGAATGAAATGCATTTACCTTGTTGTCAGTGTTTGGAATGACCCTCGCTGCATTAACTGGACATATTTTTCTCCTCAAAACAACAAATATCCTTTCTTGTTTATTTGGTCTTTTACACTGTTCGAAATGGTAACAATGATAATAAACTAATGAAACCATGGCAACCCTTGGAATTATCGCTACAAAACCACCCTCAGGACTGGGACAGTATTCAGTGACAATTTCTCAAAGCCATGGTTAACTTTCAGCTATCTATATACTCACAATTGGCTTAAGTGTGTACACTACTAGTAGTATCTTGCTTTGCTGCACTCACTCACTCGCCATTTATAATGAAACTAACAAAAACTTCACCTTTAACCCCAAGCTGCTAACCACATCTCATGCAGTCCCCATTCTACCACAGGTACCTATGTGGCCCTAGGAACAGACACTGGAGTATATATGGACATGTACTCAAACATAAAACACTTACTAAATCCCACATGTTTGCTTCTCATCCAATAAGCAGAGGCTATACAAAAACAACTTGTACCGTATACAGACAGAGTTGGTAAACTTGTGCGTGTGCATGAAAGCCAGGGGGAAGAGTCGAATGGAAGCTGATTAGAATAGCAGCAGCAGCAGAAACTCTCCCAGCTGATCATAGGCCTCTTATGGAGTGCCACTCCAAACAAGTTTCCAATTGGAGAGGCTGGATGACCTGCTGCACGAGTGGGCTTTCATTAGACATGTGTGTTGTCCATTCATGATGAGCCTTATCAAACAAACCCAACCTTCACTTCACACCCTCCCACCAAACACATGACTTCAGGAAAACGTTTGGACAATATTGACATGCAAAGCAATAAACTAAAAGGAGTGAATGAAAACTGAGTGGGCGTATCAACAACATCTTGGTGGAACTTGCAAGAGTACAATAGACCTCATAGCCTCTACTGGGATGGCCATGACATAAGGACTTTTTTCAATGAGTTCATTTATAAACAGCTTATCTGAAGGGACTGAGACAGCCAAACCTATAACTACCAAGTGGTGTGCTTCTGCACAAATGAAGAGGAAGATATCACAGCTATATTTTAATATTACATTCTCAATTTTTTTTTTTACTTTGCATTACACTAAAGACAAAGTACATTTGCCATTTAAAGGTACCACAATAGCTTTCCCCAGACTCTTGTAGTCCTCTATGCTTTGCTAAGTGATAGAAGTTCCCACACAAGCAGTCACTTAATAGCAGCTGCATTAATCAGTAGATACCCCGCCCACTACGCACAGCAGAATGGGAGTGCTCTACTTAATGTATGCAAGTAGAGGATTATGGGTTTAAAAGGCGCTGTATGTACTACATAAAAAAGATTAAAATTTTTTTTTTGCAAAATTCTCGATTGCATTACCCCTGATAATGTCTTAATCGCAATAAATAAATAAATTTTAAAAAATTAAAATTAAAAACTAAATAAATAGAAATACAGCCGCTTGATCAAACCTGGCAAAGGAATGGATACTTCATAATTATTAACATGAGTAAAGTGGCTCTTTCTTGTGAATCTCTACAACACAAACAGGAAACTGGTAATATAGGAAGCTAAAGGTTCTATGGTAACTGTTTCAAGTCGTTGCTGATAGGATATATTGGCGTGTCAATCAGTTACATCAGAGGAAGAAGACCACCAGATGTTCACACCCTGTCCGTGAGATGGATGGAGGACCAGGGATTACATCATCAGATAAACACCACAGGTGAAGAACGCCTAGTGATGTGTGTGTGTGTGTGCTCACTGCAAGCCATCACCACATTCAAGCAAGAGTAAATCAAATATGAAACAGACATTGGCAGTTCATTAACATCTCTGTTCCTATGACATCAGTAATACCGCAAGGGGTTCATAAGTCTACGTAGATTAAACCAGAAACAATAGACCACAAAACCTATAGCTTCCTAAATTAAAAACCTGAGACTAAGAAAACTTGTCCTAGTAGTTTCTGCTGTGCACATCTTCAATAAAGGGGTGTAAACGGATACATGAAATTTAGCAGGTAGTGATTACAGGTATGTCAGAGTCTCTGAGCTGGTCCAGTCCATGAATGAGTAGTTATAGAACCCATGAATGAGTAGTTAGCAGATGTATAGAACTCTTGAATGAGTAGTTAGCAGATGTATAGAACTCTTGAATGAGTAGTTAGCAGATGTATAGAACTCATGAATGAGTAGTTAGCAGATGTATAGAACTCTTGAATGAGTAGTTAGCAGATGTATAGAACTCATGAATGAGTAGTTAGCAGATGTATAGAACCCATGAATGAGTAGTTAGCAGATGTATAGAACTCATGAATGAGTAGTTAGCAGATGTATTGAATGAGTAGTTAGCAGATGTATAGAACTCTTGAATGAGTAGTTAGCAGATGTATAGAACTCTTGAATGAGTAGTTAGCAGATGTATAGAACTCGTGAATGAGTAGTTAGCAGATGTATAGAACCCATGAATGAGTAGTTAGCAGATGTATAGAACTCTTGAATGAGTAGTTAGCAGATGTATAGAACTCTTGAATGAGTAGTTAGCAGATGTATAGAACTCATGAATGAGTAGTTAGCAGATGTATAGAACTCATGAATGAGTAGTTAGCAGATGTATAGAACTCTTGAATGAGTAGTTAGCAGATGTATAGAACTCTTGAATGAGTAGTTAGCAGATGTATAGAACTCATGAATGAGTAGTTAGCAGATGTATGAACTCATGACGGAGTAGTAGCAGATGTATAGAATCATGAATGAGTAGTTAGCAGATGTATAGAACTCATGAAGGAGTAGTTAGCAGTGTAAGAAACTCTGAATGAGTAGTTAGCAGATGTATAGAATCATGACATGAGTAGTTACAGATGTATAGAATCTTGACCATGCCCGTAGTAGGCAGATGCACACTAGAACTATTGATAGTAGTTAGCAGCACTGCATCAGAACACATGAATGATAGTAGCAGATGTATAGAACTCATGAATGAGTAGTAGCAGATGTGTATGAATGAGTAGTTAGCAGATGTATAGAACTCTTGAATGAGTAGTTAGCAGATGTATAGAACTCTTGAATGAGTAGTTAGCAGATGTATAGAACTCATGAATGAGTAGTTAGCAGATGTATAGAACTCATGAATGAGTAGTTAGCAGATGTATAGAACTCATGAATGAGTAGTTAGCAGATGTATAGAACTCTTGAATGAGTAGTTAGCAGATGTATAGAACTCATGAATGAGTAGTTAGCAGATGTATAGAACCCATGAATGAGTAGTTAGCAGATGTATAGAACTCATGAATGAGTAGTTAGCAGATGTATAGAACTCTTGAATGAGTAGTTAGCAGATGTATAGAACCCATGAATGAGTAGTTAGCAGATGTATAGAACTCATGAATGAGTAGTTAGCAGATGTATAGAACTCTTGAATGAGTAGTTAGCAGATGTATAGAACCCATGAATGAGTAGTTAGCAGATGTATAGAACTCATGAATGAGTAGTTAGCAGATGTATAGAACTCAGAATGCGTAGTAGCAGATGTAAGAACTCTGAATGAGTAGTAGCGAGTATAGAACTCATGAATGAGTAGTTGCAGATGTATAGAACTCTGAGAGTAGTTAGCAGATGTATAGAACTGAATGGTAGTTAGCAGATGTATAGAACTCTGAATGAGTAGTAGCAGATGTATAGAACTCATGAATGAGAGTTAGAGATGTATAGAACTCATGAATGAGTAGTTAGCAGATGTATAGAACTCATGAATGAGTAGTTAGCAGATGTATAGAACTCTTGAATGAGTAGTTAGCAGATGTATAGAACCCATGAATGAGTAGTTAGCAGATGTATAGAACTCATGAATGAGTAGTTAGCAGATGTATAGAACTCATGAATGAGTAGTTAGCAGATGTATAGAACTCTTGAATGAGTAGTTAGCAGATGTATAGAACTCATGAATGAGTAGTTAGCAGATGTATAGAACTCATGAATGAGTAGTTAGCAGATGTATAGAACTCATGAATGAGTAGTTAGCAGATGTATAGAACTCATGAATGAGTAGTTAGCAGATGTATAGAACTCATGAATGAGTAGTTAGCAGATGTATAGAACTCTTGAATGAGTAGTTAGCAGATGTATAGAACTCATGAATGAGTAGTTAGCAGATGTATAGAACCCATGAATGAGTAGTTAGCAGATGTATAGAACCCATGAATGAGTAGTTAGCAGATGTATAGAACTCATGAATGAGTAGTTAGCAGATGTATAGAACTCTTGAATGAGTAGTTAGCAGATGTATAGAACTCATGAATGAGTAGTTAGCAGAAGTATAGAACTCATGAATGAGTAGTTAGCAGATGTATAGAACTCTTGAATGAGTAGTTAGCAGATGTATAGAACCCATACATGTAGCATCGGTTAATACATACAGTAGGTGGTGCAAAAAAAACAACAACCCCCCCCCCTTCACCGAATTCCGTTCCATAGAAAGTTGAAGCCATCCAATTGTAAGTTCGGCCACCGCACGGTATCAATGTTTCCTAGATGTTAGGACTCCCACAGGCTTAGGTTTTCTTTAATCTCGGAGCTCCAACTGTAGCCAGCAGAAGGCCTATGAGTGCGGACCTGGTTAAAGTGGTGTTCCCATCGGAACTTCACTAGGCTAGCTTCACTGAAGAAATATAGAATATTTGTTTGAATGAGTTATATTGCACTATCCCCGTAGCATTTAATGGAGATACAAGGCTTAAGCTTGCTGATACAGCTATGGAAGAGTTTCTAGCTAGAAAATAGAAGTACATGACAAAAAAAAGCTTATCCATTTATTTTACGTTTTAGTAAACGGTGTTGGCTGTTTAGTCAAAAGGAATGCAACAGAAGCATCAAGGTGTGAACCCTCAGCGTTGCTACCAAAGAAGAATTTATTTGGTGTAGTCAACATGTCGATATGTAGCTCATGCAATGAAACGGTAGATGTAAATGTTGTGATTATAAGAACACATACAAGAGACACTCACCTGCTAGGTAGTTTGGACGCAAAACTCCAGCAAGGCTATGAAACAAAACTACTGTGGGACACAAGAAATTATTTGCTCATGTGAGTATGGCGTGACAATAGAGGGTGGGATGTTACCAACAATCACTTACGATCATACGAGCAAAAAATAACTCGTTTTTTTCTGAAAAAACAACAACAAACAAACAAACAAAAACAAAAAACAAAAAAAAAAAACAAAAAAAAAAAATGCTGGCACATTCAAGGAATTTAAATTGTCCAGTGTAACATTTTGATGCTTTTTCAAAATCTTTGGAGGCCGCCATCTTCGAGATCCGCTTTGTTGTGTGACAGAATGACTGACAAACTGAGTATCGTAACCCTCTCACGCATGCGCGCTGAGGGTTAATAACTACAGTAACCCTCTCACGCATGCACGCTGAGGGCTAATAACTACAGTAACCCTCTCACGCATGCATGCTGAGGGCTAATAACTACAGTAACCCTCTCACGCATGCGCGCTGAGGGTTAATAACTACAGTAAAAAACAAACAAAAACAACTACTGTTTTACAGCCACACTATGATACAGAATCAGGAACTTTCTTGCCACCTACTGTATAAAGAATTCATGGCAACAGTGAATTCAGTAGCATTTGTGATGAGCCAGCACAAAGATAAGAAAGAGAGAGAGAGAGAGGGGGGGTGGTAAATTTATCTGGAGATCTAAACAACCAGGTGAGGCTAATTCTAAACAAAGGCTTTCCAATTCAATTCTAATCACAGTATATTATTAGGGGGGCAGTCTCTTGACAGTTTCAAACTAGCCACACTACCACTTCCACAAACAGAAATTGATAGCATTAGGTGAGCAGTTCAAGCCACGCCAGTGCTGGGACAAGCATGGAATACCTGCAGCTCATAGGTCATACTTCCTGCTGTGGTTAGAACTAGAGTACATAATTCTCACCCAACACAGAGCATCACCACTGATAGAGACACAGACACTCACAAGTCTTCCTCCCATTCCCAACTTACACACTTATATCTTTATAGCAATGAGAGGACACATGGTAACTGTACCCACTGCTAGTACACTTATAACACTCTACAATATGACCAGTCATATAATGCTATGTATGCACAGACTACACCCTGCCCTGATCATCCCAGCAGCCCCACCCACCTATTGCATGCACCATAGATACCTACCTATTGAATTGACAGGGTAATACAGTGAGTGAGCTCCTTCCAGGGACAGCAGTTTAAATGATGCTATGGGGGTGGAGCCTGGTTGGGTCGATATACGGCCTCTAAATCTCGTCACAGTCCAAGTCCGAACATGATTTTCAGCACACACTGCAGAAAAAGACAAAAAAATCAATCAACTGATCCATTGATAGACACACCCACCCCTGACCAAGCTGGTAGACATAGCAAAAAGGAATAAGTAGATCTACCCTCTACTTTACCTAGAAAATGAGTTAATTTTTACTACTTCCTACACAATCACTGTAAGGTGTGAACTAGCTGGTAGAACACTGTGAGGTGTATTAGCTGGTAGAACACTGTGAGGTGTATTAGCTGGTAGAACACTGTGAGGTGTATTAGCTGGTAGAACACTGTGAGGTGGACTAGCTGGTAGAACACTGTGAGGTGTATTAGCTGGTAGAACACTGTGAGGTGGACTAGCTGGTAGAACACTGTGAGGTGTATTAGCTGGTAGAACACTGTGAGGTGGACTAGCTGGTAGAACACTGTGAGGTGTATTAGCTGGTAGAACACTGTGAGGTGTATTAGCTGGTAGAACACTGTGAGGTGTATTAGCTGGTAGAACACTGTGAGGTGTATTAGCTGGTAGAACACTGTGAGGTGTATTAGCTGGTAAACACTGTGAGGGTGTATTAGCTGGTAGAAACAACTGGGTGATGTGTTATTAGCTGGTAGAAACACTGTGAGGTGGTCTTAGCTTGGTAGAACACTGTGAGGTGACTAGCTGGTAGAACACGCTGGTGTAGTGTGGAATTAGCTGCTAAGAACACTGTGAGGTGACTAGCTGTTAGAAACTGTGTAGGTTTATTAGCTGGTAAAACACGGTGAGGTGTATTAGCTGTAGGCTTGAGGTGTATTAGCTGTATAAAAAACCTGTGAGGGGACTAGCTGGTAGAACACTGTGAGGTGGACTAGCTGGTAGAACACTGTGAGGTGGACTAGCTGGTAGAACACTGTGAGGTGGACTAGCTGGTAGAACACTGTGAGGTGAACTAGCTGGTAGAACACTGTGAGGTGGACTAGCTGGTAGAACACTGTGAGGTGGACTAGCTGGTAGAACACTGTGAGGTGTATTAGCTGGTAGAACACTGTGAGGTGTATTAGCTGGTAGAACACTGTGAGGTGGACTAGCTGGTAGAACACTGTGAGGTGTATTAGCTGGTAGAACACTGTGAGGTGGACTAGCTGGTAGAACACTGTGAGGTGTATTAGCTGGTAGAACACTGTGAGGTGGACTAGCTGGTAGAACACTGTGAGGTGTATTAGCTGGTAGAACACTGTGAGGTGTATTAGCTGGTAGAACACTGTGAGGTGTATTAGCTGGTAGAACACTGTGAGGTGGACTAGCTGGTAGAACACTGTGAGGTGGACTAGCTGGTAGAACACTGTGAGGTGGACTAGCTGGTAGAACACTGTGAGGTGGACTAGCTGGTAGAACACTGTGAGGTGGCTGGTAGAACACTGTGAGGTGGACTAGCTGGTAGAACACTGTGAGGTGTATTAGCTGGTAGAACACTGTGAGGTGTATTAGCTGGTAGAACACTGTGAGGTGTATTAGCTGGTAGAACACTGTGAGGTGGACTAGCTGGTAGAACACTGTGAGGTGGACTAGCTGGTAGAACACTGTGAGGTGTATTAGCTGGTAGAACACTGTGAGGTGTATTAGCTGGTAGAACACTGTGAGGTGGACTAGCTGGTAGAACACTGAATATGGGTACTTGTACATAATTAACAACTACACCCGCTAGGCTAGATAATCCAGTCCAGATTAATAATTATGTACACCATCAATTCTCTGTATTCTGCAACAGTTAGAAGTCCTCACAAAATGATGGAGCAGAAAATATTAGAATTCACTAAAGCAATGACACTAATCCCCCATCTTTTCCACATATATCACACACCCACATTCCATAGCATGATTACTATCCAGTAAGTCCTGAGTTCTACTCAGGTCTTAATTGAGGTCAAGAGTTTGTCCAGCCACAAGAAATGGTGACAGCTGACCTTGGTGATGCCACCAGTATGTATTCCTCCATTCCTACTCCTCAAGAGCCCACTGATGTGGCCAGTCAGGGGACACACCAACATTCACTCTCTAAATAACATTTATTTCTACCAGCATGTGGGGGTGGAAGTTGTTTCCGCACTCTCTACCACTTCCTGTGCAGTATATATATATGACAGCCTGGACAGCAAAAGAGATAATGTTTACTCTGAACCCCATTCATTCATTCATCCATTCCCAGTGGATGTTGAGAGGAAACTTCCCGAGATTTAACGCCATGGAACATGTGACTGAGTCACACTGCCCTTCACTTCAGCCCTCCTCCCTCCCTTACCAGCCGACTAAGAATACAACTTCATGATAGTAATAGTAGTAGTAGTAGTAACAGTTCAGTGTACAATATAGCTGCAGTATTGATTAATGTAAACTGTGATACAATGTGAGTATTTGATGGCAGGGGCTTTAGCAATCTCTACAGACCTAGTGCATCAGACCGAGCCACGCTTCACTGCTAAGTTACTGTACACACACTCCATGTCTATGTGGTCTACATTGGCTTCAAATTCATATCCCAGCTTCAATGCCGACCCAACCTGCAGAAGTGACACCAATCTAATGTGAACCCTCAGCATTACCACAGAGCAGCTAGCTAGTTATTACAAATTCAAAGAATAATTTATTGGGTCTAATACGAACACGTCAATATGTAGCTCACGCAAGTCGATACGTAGCTCCCGCAGTGAACGGTAGACATAAATACTGTCTTCATAAGAAAAGCTAAACATGCAAGAGACACTCACCTGCCAGGCAATTTCAATCAAACTGTGGGTAACTCATATTCCAGCACTCTGATAGACCACCGTACGTATAAAGCAACTACTGCGGACTGCAAGACTCACATGAGTACGGCATAACAATAGAGGACTTAAATTGTCCAGTGCATTTGATGGTCTCAATCATTAGGAGGTGACTGACTTCAAGATCTGCTTTTTGTTGTGTGACAGAATAACTGACAGACAAACTGAGTACTGTAACCCTCTCACGCATGCACGCTGAGGGCTATTGACTACAAGAAGTCTACTTCTTTAGAACCCTTCTAGCTATGAATCACATGTACACAACATCAGACATGTGAATCGCATGTACGCAACATCAGACATGTGAATCGCATGTACGCAACATCAGACATGTGAATCGCATGTACGCAACATCAGACATGTGAATCACATGTACACAACATCAGACATGTGAATCACATGTACACAACATCAGACATGTGAATCACATGTACACAACATCAGACATGTGAATCACACGTACACAACATCAGACATGTGAAGATACACAGAGTCATCCATTCCATTACAGAATCAAGACCAATAAAACATGCAATGTGGTTTCTCTATGACACACATGTTGCTGACACGCCCAACAGGAAGATCACACACACATACTTACCAATGGCACCAAATAAAACTCATTTATTAAGACAACAGTGCTAATTAAGCTCCACATGCAGTTCTGATTGGCTTTATAGTAGAGCGCCACAAAGGGATTTCATTAGCATACATTCACAGGTACTTGACCCCAGCGTCTGGCATACCCACAACACGTACTCAACTCATTGGAATAATTAGCAGAAGGGATTTCCTGGAGGGACAGAGAGGACAGACTGCCCTTCCCTTTCACCCACTCACATGCCAGCATTTTCGGCACCTCTTGGAATAACCTCATGGAATCACCTCATGGAATCACCCTAGTCTAGTAGGTAAGTCTTTGCTTGTTCTTTTATGTTGCCGCTTTGTGTGCTTGTCAGCCTGTCTGGAGGGAGGGAGGGAGGGAGGGGCTCACATGGCACCCACTATTGCATTAACTCTAGCTAAAGTCCCTCAATTGTTTATTATTATTACTATTATTACTATTAAAAGCAGTATATATTTCATTAGTTGCCTACTGGTGTACACGGAGCTACTAGAGCTTGAGGAGTTCTTGTGCCAGTGTGGTGGGTGGGTGAGTGGGTCCACACACAGTTCAGACAATCAGTTCTATAGCTGAACAGCTAGTATGTTCTGTCGATCCTACTCTATTAGCAACTGTATATATACTTGTATCTATTATATAGACTAGCTTGAAGAGGGCTTGAACATTTCCCAGGCACCCTACAAGCTGAATGACTGAATCATAATGAAACCCATACAATACTGTGTGCACATAGTTACATACACCTTGCTGCTGAACATCTCACCAACTCTATCACATGATTTTTTTCCACATCAGATATAGCATCAGAATGTCTAGCTGACCACTGCTATAGTGACAGAGATTGATCAGGGTCTACATCATCACCTCAACATCCATTCAAATTTCACTCTAGCGGAACTGAGTGAGACCTGAGGAGGTGCAGTAACCAGCAAAACACCACAAATGAAGTGACTCTGTACATTCAGAATTCATGAAGTTCTCATTCAGCATTGGATTAGTCTGAGAGTTAGGAACTGATGGCCAGCTCTAAACATCGAGTGATTCTAGATACCAGAGATACCGCTACCAACCTCACTCCTCTCTGCTGATGGCTGTACAACAGTATGCTAGACCACCTCTCTCTCTCTCTCTTTCTCTCTAGCACAGGACTGACCGGATGGAACCTTGTCTAATAGAGATCTCTAATAATGGACCATTTCACCTGCTCCAAGCCAGGCGTCACAGAATGGCACCTGAGCTAGTTACAATGAGACATAAGTCAGTAGCGCGTGCCACACCAGAAGAAGAATACCCCATGGATCAGTTTCGAGTCCTCCCCATAAAACTAAGTAATGCCATTACTGAGGACTCACAGCCGCTAGACTGGATCCCATTCCTGTTGTCTGCTCCACTACACTGAAAACCTCAAATGTCAACTTAAGGGAGTACAGATTCAATAAAATTCCCACATAAGGCCACTATTGTTGAGTTGGGGACCTACGTATGTGTGTGTGTGCAGGATAATGGACTAATCACATCTGTGAACCACACTGCCCCAGGATAAATAGCCTCCCTTTTTGTCCAACCCAAAATAAGGTAAACCACCACACTTCCAAAAGTTTGTTAACTCCCCCCCCCCCCCCCCCCAACCTGTAAATAGGATAACCTACCCCATCCAAAAATTGGATAAATTACTCCTGAAAATTGTAATCTATTTAATTCGCAATAAATTATCCCCATAATTTCTGTTCCATTAGGTGGCATCTATCACGAGTTAATACAGTCAGTCTAACATGCACGGCACAGTGCCCCTCCCCCTAACCTGCTGCCACACCTTCCTCAGAGTTAATACAGTCAGTCTAACATGCACGGCACAGTGCCCCTCCCCCTAACTTGCTGCCACTCCTCCCTCAGCACCACTCCATCAGATGTCAAACATATGCTTACCTGATATGAGGTGCTTCTCTCCCAAGACGACCCTCATGATGGGGGATGTGTGCACAGTGTAGCTCTGGAAGATCTGTGGTGCCTGACCTATGTTCTCCGGGTGTCTCACCACCACTCTCACAGTGCCTGCCTTAGTGCCATATGCAACCTCCATCCAATTCTGCTCAGAACCTGGGACTGTAAGGAATAGTAATAGTGGGCATGTGAACAATATTTATTGGGACAAAAAGTTTATGTATTTTAAAAAAATTGTAAGAATGATGGGAAAAACAAAACAAACAACAAAAAACAAACAACAACAAAAAACAAACAAACAAAAAGACTAACCATTAAACTGTAATGTCTCGTTTTGAAGTCATTATTCTACACTTGGTAAAGGGTTTTCATTTCCCGAACCCATGAAAGTAGTACAGGGTGAATCAGTAGAGATGAACTTGACAGTTAAACAGCTAGTCTGACGTAGATTGGTAAAGGGTTATTGGCTCAGTGGTGTAGAACATTTCAGACTGTAAGGAGTTTTGGAATTGTACTTCACATGTGATTCTGTAGTCATTTATGACTAGTTGAACTGGCACAACTCCATACAGTTTATTATGTAGCATAACAGTTGTGAGAAGTTGTGTAACTTTTAACTGTCAGACTAGCTGTCTAACTGTCATACTAGCTGTCTAACTGTCAGACTAGCTGTCTCATTGTCAGACTAGCTGTCTAACTGTCAGACTAGCTGTCTGACTGTCAGACTAGCTGTCTGACTGTCAGACTAGCTGTCTGACTAACTGTCAGACTAGCTGTCTAACTGTCAGACTAGCTGTCTAACTAACTGTCAGACTAGCTGTCTAACTGTCAGACTAGCTGTCTGACTAACTGTCAGACTAGCTGTCTAACTAACTGTCAGACTAGCTGTCTAACTGTCAGACTAGCTGTCTGACTAACTGTCAGACTAGCTGTCTAACTAACTGTCATACTAGCTGTCTGACTGTCAGACTAGCTGTTTAACTGTCAGACTAGCTGTCTGACTGTCAGACTAGCTGTCTAACTGTCAGACTAGCTGTCTAACTGTCAGACTAGCTGTCTAACTGTCAGACTAGCTGTCTAACTGTCAGACTAGCTGTCTGACTGTCAGACTAGCTGTTTAACTGTCAGACTAGCTGTTTAACTGTCAGACTAGCTGTCTGACTGTCAGACTAGCTGTCTGACTGTCAGACTAGCTGTTTAACTGTCAGACTAGCTGTTTAACTGTCAGACTAGCTGTCTAACTGTCAGACTAGCTGTCTGACTGTCAGACTAGCTGTCTGACTGTCAGACTAGCTGTCTAACTAACTGTCAGACTAGCTGTCTAACTGTCAGACTAGCTGTCTAACTAACTGTCAGACTAGCTGTCTGACTGTCAGACTAGCTGTCTAACTGTCAGACTAGCTGTCTAACTAACTGTCAGACTAGCTGTCTAACTGTCAGACTAGCTGTCTAACTGTCAGACTAGCTGTCTAACTGTCAGACTAGCTGTCTAACTGTCAGACTAGCTGTCTAACTGTCAGACTAGCTGTCTAACTGTCAGACTAGCTGTCTGACTGTCAGACTAGCTGTCTGACTGTCAGACTAGCTGTCTAACTGTCAGACTAGCTGTCTAACTGTCAGACTAGCTGTCTAACTGTCAGACTAGCTGTCTGACTGTCAGACTAGCTGTCTGACTGTCAGACTAGCTGTCTGACTGTCAGACTAGCTGTCTAACTGTCAGACTAGCTGTCTAACTGTCAGACTAGCTGTCTAACTGTCAGACTAGCTGTCTAACTGTCAGACTAGCTGTCTAACTGTCAGACTAGCTGTCTAACTGTCAGACTAGCTGTCTAACTGTCAGACTAGCTGTCTAACTGTCAGACTCTATGAGGAGTCAAGAACAAGCGTAAGTATTTCCATGAGTTGAAGGCAAGTGAAAATAACCACATGAGTGAAATTTCACCCCCATAATAATGTATGTCGCGGCCGTGTAATAAATTGTTTACTGTACATCGAATATTTTCCAAAATAGTCAAACAGTTGTATTTCAAGGCTTTGTTGTTCAGAGGTAACTCTGAACATAATTCTGTTCCTCAAGTACTTACAGCTGATGGGCGTGTAGTAGACACTTAGAGCAGTGATGGGTTCCTTCAAAGGATCCTCAAACAGCTGAGTGACCAGCAGATCATTATCCTTCATGCGCACAGGGAACTTCTCCATATCTACACACACACACACACACACAAGTAAATAACTTGTATGTGTTCTTTAACATACATAATTTGTCACTGGTTGTAATTTACATTTTTAAAAGATATATTATGATATTTTTAAATTCCAATTAAAGATTGGCCTGCACTTGTAAAGCATTAACACAACACATCACATCAGTACTCCTTGCCACTACCAACACACTTCTAATTCTGCCCACTCTATCTCAACACCAAGTAAGTCATAGTTTTCAGGAAGTTATTATCAGTGGAGTTCCTCCAATCTCCAGCTACAGGAGTCTCACTCAACCATAAGATGACTCTTGTTCCCTTCTCAAAGGAGGGGAGTTGAGTCCAGTGGAGAAATTATTGCATTTTTATAAACTCCATAAATGTTTATAAAAATAAAACGACAACAAAAACAAAACAAAAAACAAAACAAAAATACATGTAGAAAGATGCCTCAAGGTATGCATAGCTAATACAAAAACATTTTAATTCAATCCTTCATATCTGAAAGTAATGAAAAAGGATTGCTATCCTCCAGCGGTGAAGTTGCAGCAGTAGCAGGTGCCGGGCCCACTTCAGGTTTCTTCTTCTCTTTAGAAGTGACTATTGCAAACATTGCCATCTTCATTTTGTCTCTGGCGAATTGACAATCCAGAAATTTTGAGGATGCATAAAAGAGAGCTTTGTTACCAGAATAAAGCATTCCTGGGTTTGTGGGCTGGAACGGAGAGTGCAGCATGTAGTTCAGAGCCAGGACATCACTGTACACACTCTGCCATTCACAGAATGCATGCACATCTTCCAGCTTAAAGTTACGCCCCTTTCCTTGTAAGGAGCTAGAGTCCATAAAGCAGGATAGCAGAGCTTTCACTAACCTGGTGTCAACAACCGCTGAAGATTTATACCAATAAAAAGTTGTGGCTACTGGCAACTTCAATTCCGGAGGTAAATGCAGTAATTGTAACCAAACATCAGTAGACATTTTCTTGCACTTCAACATAGTCAGAAGCATTCCTTCCCGTACATCACGTGACAGATGCACAGCCTCAGCGAGAGCTACAAAAGGAATGAGACACTTTGCTCTTACAGAGGTTTTTATCAAGTCTGATGAGTTTTTCCCCCGAGTAATTTCCTGCACGTGTTTGCAGCCCAACAAGCCATACTGATACTTCCGGATATACTGACTGCAACTCCAAACACTGTCTTGGCATATCTGCTCCAAGGCAGAACTTGTTAAGTTAACAACAGTATGGCTGTCTTCAACGTCTTCTGCTGTTGATGTGATACGGAGAAGACTGAAGTAAGCATCTAGACTAGTCTCACCAATACCAACACTGACATTAACAGGAAAACTGGTATTATCAACAGCATCGTGAAGAATGTCTTCAGGTGATTTTACTTCACAGTACTGCTTCTTGACGGCTTCATAATTACAATGAAGGTGTTCGTGGCAGGACAGATACTCCTCACAGGATTTGTACTTCTTTAATTCAGCGATAGTTTGAGCAATATCCCCGTGGTGCTCTCTCTCACCGGAAATAAAATCATTGCCATGCACTGCAGGAATCAGGAGTCGCATCACGGGGTCACTGAGGTGGAATTGAGTACGGAAATCTTCCATGTGATACAGTGAGCAGGTTGAACGATGAAATTTAGAATATGGGATACAACCATTCCTTAGTTCATACATGAAGAAATCAGAATCTGAAGACAGTACTGGGCAGTTTGGGGTAGCATTGGAAATGGCAGCCACTAGTAAATCCCCCTCTCCAGCAGACACATGCAACTCAATGTCCAGCTCTTGGATGACAATCAAGAAAGTAGGCAGCACAAGAGTTGGAATAACCTTTACTCTACCTGCTGGCTTACTGCCCTCCTGGACAACTTCTAAATTGGAATAGAATTGTTTTCTCCGTTCACATAATACCGGAATTTTATTAGATTCTCTCAAACCATCCAAGACTACGATAGGCGTGACTTTCTGATCGATAAAATCTCTAAAGAATGATCGAACTAGTTCAGAAAACTCCTGATACTCTCCACCTCTCTCACACTCCTTCACTTTCTTTTCATAGAGAGTGAAGCAAATGTTGTTCCCATCTATAACCACAGCTTCAAATCCCTTCAACAAAACACTCTGAAATCCAAAATTAGCCTCAAGAAACGGAGTGAGACCCTTTACTCCCATGCCTGGAGGGAGTTAGATGACTCTCCAGTAGACCAACAACAAGTGAGTTTAGAAAGGTACAATACATCCGGTCAAGTCTATATAAATTCACCTCACATGACAACTCTCTAAAAACACTCACAAGAACAACAAGTCAATGTGACATAGTACACACACACACACACACACACATCATGAGCAGTTCTTGTCTGGTCTAACCAGAGATGTCTACCCTGTCCCTATTCTGATCCAGCCAGAGTTCTCTGGATTAGGTTTTGAAATGTTCCCCTAGGAAACCCTAGACTATTCCACAGACCCATCACAAGAAAATGCCTAGAACTACTACCCTTTGATCTCAATTGCTATTTACACCTAACAATAAATCCCCTTAATTTGCCCATAGTATTAATTAATCAATTTAACAACATTAACGTTTGGTACTGCAGCAAGGTGAAGGAGGAGCCTCAGTCTAAGCCAGCCACTCCCCTTTTGCTAGTCGCTCACTACACTGAAACACTCTCTACAGCTGACATGTCTCCCTCTACAGCTGACATGTCTCCCTCTACAGCTGACATGTCTCCTCTACAGCTGACATGTCTCCCTCTACAGCTGACATGTCTCCCTCTACAGCTGACATGTCTCCCTCTACAGCTGACATGTCTCCCTCTACAGCTGACATGTCTCCCTCCACAGCTGACATGTCTCCCTCTACAGCTGACATGTCTCCCTCTACAGCTGACATGTCTCCCTCTACAGCTGACATGTCTCCCTCTACAGCTGACATGTCTCCCTCTACAGCTGACATGTCTCCCTTTACAGCTGACATGTCTCCCTCTACAGCTGACATGTCTCCCTCTACAGCTAACATGTCTCGTTGACTTACCTATGTAATAGATGGAACCATTGGTACATCCAAGCAGAAGAAAGAATCCAGCCGTGGCATAACTGCAGATAGGCTCCACCCCCTGGTGCTGCCAGTGCTTCTGCACACTCTGCCAAACAACTACCTTGCCCGTGTTGCTAATGGCAACAAGTTGCTTGCCAATGAAGAATAACCCATCAACTTGCAGCTTCATATCAAAAGATGCTAAAAAACAAAAAATCAAAAACAAAAACAACAAAAACAACAACAAAAAAAAAAACACACCATTATCACATTTATCAGGAACATCATATCACAATCTACAGTTCATACAGCCAATAGTAACATGCTCGATTGCCACATAGATGGTAAAGGGTCTCACATGCTACTCACCCACTTGGTAAGGAGTCTAATATGGTTAAACCTTACGTATAGATATGGTCACAAGGTAGAGGGTACAAGAACTACCATATATCTAGGTATTACACCTTACCATATATCATATATCTAGGTACTACACCTTACCATATACTTCAGTTGTAGTTGAGGAACACATCCACACTTTTATCTCAAAACCTAAAACAACCAAAGAATAAAACAAACAAACTTCACCACCATGCCTGGTAAACACCACACCCTCTAATAAACTACACCACCACGCCTGGTAAACACCACACCCTCTAATAAACTACACCACCATGCCTGGTAAACACCACACCCTCTAATAAACTTCACCACCACGCCTGGTAAACACCACACCCTCTAATAAACTTCACCACCATGCCTGGTAAACACCACACCCTCTAATAAACTCGACACAATGAGCTGACACCGACCAAGCAAGCAATCCATTGAGTGTATTCAGGTGAAAGGACAAGGTTACAAATTAAAAGTTTATAGACCATCCTTCTAGAGTTGGGTACAAAATCATTACGTATATACAAACTCTTCTGCTATTTCCTCAGAAGCTAATAACTGAAGTTGCTACATGAAAGACAACATGCTCTACTATAGCTTGTACAGGTTGGAACTTGGCACTTCACACAATGGGGAAAAGATCGGTCCCAACAAAATGAAATGAGGCACACTGCATTACAATTAAATATTCTTCGATGAAAGGAAAACCAACTAACCCTTACTACTAATACACCACCATATTCTATGACTCTGTAGCCCTAACTGAATCTTGGCATATAGCCACACCCCTACATCTCTAGCATATAGCCACACCCCTACATCTCTAGCATATAGCCACACCCCCACATCTCACCAATGACAGCAGCCAGAAGAGCACTCCTACCAATGCAGCGAGTGTTCAAACAAACTCTCTGTGGATGTCGCTCCAATGTGGGCGTGGTGAACATGATCTCCCATCCTCTGGACTCACGTACACTGGCAAGTTTACAATAACATCCAATGAATTATCATCGTTCATCACAAAGGTACGTGAAAGGGATGTTAGTATGGATATATATATAAACTGTATAGAGAATGGGTTCCAGTCCTGGTTTAGTAGGTACATCTGTACCACTACCCTCAATCACTCACAGATTCAGAGAACCTATCAAGTCTCAATCTCTGTAAGTACACTAGCAACCCAACCTCTCACACAGCACTTACCCCAGCACACAAATAGCAACCCAACCTCTCACACACACACTGCACTTACCCCAGCACACAACTAGCAACCCTCACACACACAGCACTTACCCCAGCACACAACTAGCAACCCTCACACACACAGCACTTACCCCAGCACACAACTAGCAACCCAACCTCTCACACACACACTGCACTTACCCCAGCACACAACTAGCAACCCAACCTCTCACACACACACTGCACTTACCCCAGCACACAACTAGCAACCCTCACACACACACAGCACTTACCCCAGCACACAACTAGCAACCCAACCTCTCACACACACTGCACTTACCCCAGCACACTACTAGCAACCCTCATACACACACAGCACTTACCCCAGCACACAACTAGCAACCCAACCTCTCACACACACAGCACTTACCCCAGCACACAACTAGCAACCCTCACACACACACACAGCACTTACCCCAGCACACAAATACAGTGATTGTAGGCTACAGCTATGCAGTTCCCATGACCAGTGATTTGCAGGACTTGTCGAGAATAATCTACACAATAACAACACATTCTAAAACCTCCAATTTATATCCAAGTTTGTTGGTTCAGACTGAAAGTGGTAAAGTACAATCAGGAGACTGAACTAGGGATAAACATAGCACGCCAAACTTGGTAAGGTATCACCAGTGGAGGAGAAAACTTAAGCCCGAGTCATGTACTGGCTGCATATCCGTCAATGTTGCAGTATTATAGTAATTATTGGTAGTAACTTAAATCAACTCAAACCAACAAATTAAGAAAGTCAAAGTCATTAGCGAAAGTATAACTTCCAGTGTTGCTTGGTACCAGACATTAATACTTTTACATATTCAAACTAAATAATTTTTTATATTACCTGAAGATTAGTTAGTTTAAACTACTTCATATTATAAAATAATTAGCTGTACTATCAACGGGCGTTCACTAACTTGTGTGGCTTCTCACCCACACACACACACATACTCACACACTGACCATTCTTCATCAGACTAGCCGAGTGCAGAGAGTAGAGGTGTGGCATCCCAGTGTCCTGTGCCAAACCACTCCCTCCTCCATTGCTGGTATTCATCGACTCAAACACATCAGGTTGGATCTGACAGTAGAAGAGTAAAGAACCACAACTGCTTCTATCCAGTTCATCACATACAGCCAGTCGCTTCACTGGACACACCCACACAGTCACACCCACACAGTCACACAAATAAACATGTGAGCAGTTACCACAACCAATACAATAACATAATGAGTACACAAAGTAACAAATGTAATCATGTTTGAAACAGGACGGTACAAACTTGTATCTACTAGCCCCCACTTAGACTGGATAACGTTTGTTCCCGTTTACTTTATAACTAACTAAAATTTATCACATCAAGTAGTAGTGATTAGGATATAATCCACAAGAATGGTATCTATATAACAATACCCGTGACCAACGACGACCGACGTCAGCATTCATGAATAATTCATGAGCTAATGAGCTAGAACGCGCAGACACACAAAACTCGTGAACTCTCGCTAAATTACCGGGTAAAGCTAGAGCGCAACGCAGAACTGGTTAGCAACCAAACCCAGCACAAAATAAATGGACAGTAGGAGGGAGTGGCAGAAAAACAGGAGCGTGGTTTTTGTGAACTAACGCTGAATTACCGAGTAAACCAAGAATGCAGTTATAAAGAAATGAAGGGGTTGGCTACACTAAACTACCGGTAGCGAATTCGTTTGCTACCTAACCTGGTACAACAATAAGTGGAAGAAGACGAGAGTGGCAGACAAACCGGAGAGTGGGTAAAGTGTCGTCATGATTGGTCGCACGTGATTGCTATAATTACAACAAAAAGCGGGTGGAACAGACTAGTATAGGCGGCGAAAGCTTCAAAAAGGAATGTTAAAACATGAAAGAGAAGGCAAAAGCGGTTAATCGGTGGAATCAACGAGGAAAGGCGTGTGGTAAAAAGGAGAAACTACGAAAGAGAAGGCAAAAAGGGAACAATTAATATTGTACTAAAAAGCGGGTGGAATCGAATCGTCGAGTAATGGTGGCGTAAGTTTCAAAAAGAAAGGTAAAAGTAGAAAAACAGAAATTAAAAGTTTCACTTAGCCTAAGTCCACAATCATGATAGAAGGACAGAAAGATTCACAAGCAGGAGAGGTAGATAAAGGAGGAGAAAGGACTCCTTGATTCAAGAAGGAAGAGCTGGAAAAAAGAAAGGTGGGGGATACAAAAACGAGATAGTTCAGGAATAAATAGAGCAGGAGAGTGAAACTGATACCAACTGTAGCCATGAATAAAAGTAACTTATGCTACTGCATTCTTACTGTGCAATATGTCAAGCGCTACCGTGTGGCGTTGCTAGTTATGAACATGATAAGCTAATTCAAGTATTTGGCCAGAATCACCAACATGTTCACTTAGCCAGGATTCAGAAGAGCAAGAGCTGACAACGTGACCTGAAGTATTAAAAAGATATTTAGACACACAGCCTGTAGCAGGTGCAGGGGCATCGATGGATAACTTCACCAGCATGGAGTGTGACTTCTTATGCTCCTCCTACAGTGGATCTATCTTAACAATGTTCACAGTTAATCTCAAAGCCCATGTCATATGGAGTCATTTTTCATGGCATTTGTAATTGGTACATTTAGATCATGTCCAGCAAATTTTGGAAATTAGGCAACTCTACCAAAACAAAACAAAAACAAGCGGTGTCAGCAGTTAACTGATTCTGCAGCGTACACAATAGCAAAGGACTCGTTACCAGATAGAACAGTTGAAAAACCAGGACTTAATGACTTCCATATGACAAACATCATTCCGCCACTCACTTTCAAAACACACAGTATTGAGTGTGTGATATGTAGAGCTGTGCTAATTTAGTACTCTCACTGCCAAAAATTACTAATTATTGGGAAATTGTGCCACTCCCCTTAAGTAATCCACCACACCAATGCCACTGCAAACACAGTTGCTATATACTTGCTGGTTGATGCGTTACTCCCATGGATATTTTTTTTATTAATAGAATCAGTGATGTCATACATTAAAATTTCCATATAATTATAACAGATTAACTCTTAGCATCAATGAGCCTGCAGGAACTAATCATTACAATACACTATTCTTTATTCTTTTGCACGGTCTAAAATTACAATGGCCTTAAACTAGTCGCATGTGCAAACAGGAGCCACTTACAGAATTTACAACAGGAGTACTTCACATGATACACTAATATTCTTATAACTCACCAAGAGGAACAAGACCAAAGAACTCTGCTTCTTGTCGTAGAATTTTAAGGTCAATATTCCTAAAAAAAAATTTCACATCGCGACAATTTACTAATATAACGTTAATATTGCAAGGCTTTAGAATACCTCAAATCAACAGTGCGAGTTCGCATAAAATTGAGGATAGGACCAAATGATTCTGGGTCACGGTCAATAAATATCTATAAACATATTCATTATTCATTGGAAGAATAGAAACTCCAGAGTGTATCTCTTACTGCTCCTGTTTCATCCTTTAGAGATGGGATTCTTCCACTCATCAGACTGCTGAAGAAGGAGTCTGGTATCCATGTTAATGTCTGTTTTGATGTTGAGAATCTAGTAGGGCAAAGCCATAGTAAGAGTGGTTAGTGCGCATTAAATAGAATGTAAACAAAGCTCGACTACCTTTTGCCTCCAACGTTCAGCACCACTATCTGTCTCAGTTGGTCTTCAGGTTTAGCTGCGACTGAAGAGTTCATTCTCTCAGTCAGTTAAATTAGTTCCAGCCATGGCCTTAAGTACCCTAAAATTCGCCGCCTCACAGCAGAGTAGTAGCCGCTAACATGCATCTATTTTTAGAACAAGTCACGTGGTATCTAAAAATAGAACATTCTGCTTCATGCACCCTTTCATATTTTTTTTTGTAAAAATATGATAATAAAGGTTGAAATGTTTTCACTTAAACAATTATAACATAATTATGATTAATAGTTGACAATTTATTGTTAAGAATGGTTCGTGGTCATCTTAGTCCACTTCTTCCATTCTAGAGGCATCGTCATCATCACCTTCCAATGGTGGCATTTCTTCTGTTGCAGTCTCTGCATTAACAAAATAAAATCCAAGCATTATACCTTATCTTACCACTATGTGCACGATCAGCCTTACCTTCACCAGGAGTCTCCACATCCTCATCAATGCCCAGACCCAGCTTGATCATACGATGGATGCGGTTTGCATGATTCTGTGGGTCATCCAGAGAGAACCCAGAGGCCATGAGAGAAGTCTCGTAAAGAAGCATCACAAGGTCTTTGATCGACTTGTCTCCCTTGTCCTTCTCAATCTTCACTCTGAGAGTGTCAACAATGGGATGTTCCGGGTTCATTTCCAAGTTCTTCTTGGCAGCCATGTAGCCCATGGTGCTAGTGTCTCGCAGAGCTTGTGCCTTCATGATTCTCTCCATGTTGGCTGTCCAGCCATACTGGCTAGTCACAATGCAGCAGGGTGAAGTCACAAGACGATTGGAAACAACCACCTTCTCAACTTTCTTCTCCAGGAACTCCTTCACCACCTTGCACAGTGGCTCAAACTTGGACTTGAGCTCCTCAAATTTCTTTTTCTGATCCTCATCTTCGGGGAACTCGAGACCTTCCTTGCAGACACTGACCAGATTCTTGCCATCGTACTCCTTGAGTTGCTGCACACAGTACTCGTCAATAGGCTCTACCATGTAGATCACCTCAAAACCACGCTTCTTCACTTCTTCTACAAAGGCAGAATTCTTGACTTGGTCCAAATTTTCTCCAGTGATGTAGTAGATATCTTTTTGGTTTTCCTGTAAATCAACAAAGGTATGAATTAATAGTGAATATCTAGCACATAGGTCAACTCACTTTCATCCTGCCCACATATTCCTTGAAGGAAGTGAATTCATCACCAGATGTTGACGTATGATAGCGCAGCAGATCTGCAATCTTCTTCCTGTTCTGACTGTCTTCATGAATTCCAAGCTTGATGTTCTTGGAGAACTGTTCATAAAATTTCTTGTAATTCTCCACATCCTCTGAAAGACCCTGGAACAGCTCAAGACATTTCTTCACAAGATTCTTCCTGATCACCTTCAATATCTTGCTCTGCTGAAGCATTTCTCGAGAAATGTTTAGAGGAAGATCTTCAGAGTCGACCACACCCTTAACAAAATTAAGATACTCTGGGATTAGCTCTTCGCAATTCTCCATGATAAATACTCGTCGTACGTAAAGCTTGATGTTGTTCTTCTGCTTCCTGTTCTCAAACAGATCAAAGGGAGCTCTCTTGGGGACAAATAGCAGAGCCCGGAATTCCAGTTGACCCTCCACCGAGAAGTGCTTGACTGCCAAATGATCTTCCCAGTCATTTGTGAGGGACTTGTAGAACTCTCCATACTCTTCCTGGCTGATATCGTCAGGATTCCTGGTCCAGATCGGCTTGGTCTTGTTCAGTTCCTCAGTATCTGTGTACTTCTCCTTAATCTTCTTGGTCTTCTTCTTGCTTTTCTCCTCTTTGTCTTCTTCCTTGTCATCGTCTTCATCCACATCCTCTATCTTGGGCTTGTCATCCTTGTCTTCCCCTTCTGCTTCTTCTCCATCCTTTTCCTCCTTCTTTTCTTCTTCTTCCTCATCCTCTGCCTCGTCATCGGTGATGTCCTTCTCACGTTCCTTGGTCATGACGAGAGAAATAGGATAGCCGATGAACTGGGAGTGCTTCTTGACTACATCCTTGATCCTCTTCTCCTCCAGGTATTCAGCCTGGTCTTCCTTCATGTGCAGAACAATCTTGGTCCCACGCCCAATGGACTCTCCAGTGGTGTCCAAGCGAACAGTGAAGGAGCCTCCTGCAGAAGACTCCCACAGATACTGTTCATCGTCGTTGTGCTATGTACAAATGGTAAATGCTTGTCAATCTGAGCACACCACTACAGGAATGATCAGTGTTGTTGTCTTTACCTTAGTGACCACTTGCACTCTCTCTGCTACCAAATAGGTGGAGTAAAACCCCACTCCAAATTGACCAATCATAGAGATGTCTGCTCCAGCCTACACAGATAGGAACATATGCTTTCAATTAACACATGGCTTCACCTTTATCAATACCCAAATGCCCACTAATACCACAAGTTTAAAATTCCCTCACTAGTGCTTATCACCCAATCTGAAGTCTTATCAATCTTTAGAACACTCCAAGAACTACTTATCACCTATCGCTTCCTATATTCCTTTTTTACCAGAGGGAGAAAATGGGGTGGTAGGGAATTTGTATTGTACCAGAAACATTACTCTTCACTACCAGTTTCTGCTTGCATTTTCTGGAATAACTTGTAACCTTGGTCACCTGTCACAAACCTGCAGAGCTTCCATGAAGTGTTTTGTCCCAGAGCGTGCAATGGTTCCCAAGTTGTTGACGAGGTCTGCCTTGGTCATTCCAATGCCAGTATCCATGATAGTGAGTGTGTTGTCATCTTTGTTGGGGATGACAGTCACATTCAACTCTTTATGAGACTCCAACACACTTGGGTCAGTCAGACTCTGGTAGCGGATCTTGTCCAGTGCCTAAGAAGCAAATATACGCAAGTTGAATTACTTGCTAAAAACATTAACTATTGCTTACATCTGAACTGTTGGATATCACTTCTCTAAGAAAAATTTCTTTGTTGGAGTAAAAGGTATTGATGATGAGGCTCATCAGCTGAGCTATTTCAGCTTGAAAGGCAAAGGTTTCCACTTCTTCCCCCTCCATTTCAATGTCTTGCTGTGTATCTGCCATGTTTTCTGCAACACATTGAACAAAAGTTTCATGAAAAACTGACAGAAGCTGTTCCTAGACCCGCTTACCTTCGGTTTTGTTAATCTGAGAGGTTCCCACTCAACACACCAATAGCTCACGCGGTCACTGAACCAAAAACGAGCAGTTACGCTTTTATATGCACCACCTGCACGCTTCGAGAAAAGAACTTTCTAGAATATTCTAACACGTGGCGAAGCTCCTCAATAATTTGTAGCCCGCGCGCCCTCATATCGGAACATTGTAAGTAATGTAGCAGCAGCAGCCTGGGGTGTGTCCATGATTATGGGTGTGACCATAAGGGGCGGGGCAAAGAGGAGGGGCTTTTAATAGTCATTGTTGCTTCCTGCTGAGTAAGATGGCTACAAGGTCTTCTGGGTCTGTGAACTCAGTGCCAGAGACAAAGACTAATTTTTCTACCCAAGAAGGATTTTACCGAAGAGTGAAAGCCTCGGAATATTCCAGGCCCACTAGACAGGCCTTGTATGGCAAGGAACTTGGTTCTGTTCAAGTGTCATTGGTGACTTGTAGGGGCAATGATGGAGTGCAGGAATGGATTGTTTTTAACTCTAGCAAGGAGCTTTACTTCTATTCCTTTGAAGGTGTTGGCAAGGTAATTCTAATAAGAACTGGACTAGTTAGAAATGATCACAATGTAGAGTAAATGTCAGCTTAAGTTGGTGAGTGTGTGTGTGTGTTAGATTCCAGATTTGAAGCATCCTTATGACAAGAGGACATATAAGGCTCCAACCATACCAGTTTGCCATGACTTCAATGCTATGACAAGAAGCACAGAGCACTTGGACTTGATTGTGGGATTCTCCACTGGTCCATTGCAGTACCTCCACCCGCTGGAGAGACAGGCAGTCTGTGCATTCAATGAAGATGTAAGTGGTGGACTTTGTCTCATGGCTATAATATTCCAGTCTGGTTAGCAAACCTGCTATGTGTGTGTAAGGATGTCGTTATATTCAATAAATATTTCATATGAATAGTGTATAAATGGTGAAAGTATGCATATAGGTGATAGTTGGGTTTTCACAAAAAATGTGCAATAAATACATTGCTTTCGTATTAGAAGTGTAATTGTGACCGTCTACAGGAAAACCGGGCACAACGCGGCACCCTTCAAAAAAAATTTTTTTGCACTTACAGAGTTGTCGGCGTCCAGATGAGCTCTCCAAGTTTTATCGTCGTAGCTTAAGTCGTTCCCACTATAATAGACCTAACCGTTCCCTTCCGTCGGCTTGAAACAATACATTTTTAAGAAATCGATCGATCTTTTCTCGATATTTACGCACGCCGCGTTGTGCCCGGTTTTCCTGTAGACGGTCACAATTAATGAGCTGTCTGTTACCAAAGTATATATGGCGGGCATTAATTTGATATGGTAGTCTATTGTATGCGGTTGCTTTGGTAACCACTATACAGATGTGGATTCACTTTTCTGGTCATAGAAGATACTGGTATTCCTTGAATAAGATTCTTGGTACCTGGTGGCAATTGTGGCTGTAAGTAGCTAGCTGTCAGTGAGACTTATTTTGTCTTCCAGAAACAGAGGATGTATGGAGTGTACACACGCCTGACCACACTTAGTATTCATGGGCTTTCTCTGTTTCTATCACACACAAACACACACCCATACAAACACATATACACACATCTCATTGAATCCTTTCCCTTTTCTTTTTCCCTGCATTGACCTAACAATGGCCCCAGAAAATAATTATAACAGTGGCTAAAGAATCTTTACAAAACTGTAGTTTTCTTTGTCACACTTTGTGGAGTGATGCATGTACTTCCTGACAATATTGGACAGCATACACAAATTAAACTACACAAGATGTACCTTTCCTCCTCAAACCAATGATCCTATAGGGATCTAAACTCTCAGTAAGTTGTATCAGAAGTAGTGTAACCAGCTGCAGATTGGAATGCTGGTTCTCAATATTGGAAAAGTGTAAAGGAGATACTTAATATACTTGTTGAAGATGTTTTAGACAAACAGATTCTTGAAAAACTGTAGTATATACATACACAATCCTAGCTCATTCAAATAGTATTTTGTATATAAGAGCATCATTGCTAGGCATTGGGTCAGTTACTAGGCATTGGGTCAGTTGCTAGGCATTGGGTCAGTTGCTAGGCATTGGGTCAGTTGCTAGGCATATGGGTTCATGTTGCTACACACACATGGGGTCAGTTGCTAGGCATTGGGTCAGTTGCTAGGCATATGGGTTCAAGTTGCTACACACACATGGGGTCAGTTGCTAGGCATATGGGTTCAAGTTGCTACACACACATGGGGTCAGTTGCTAGAGATTGAATCGGCCAGTTAGATATGACATGTGTACAACACAGAATTTGTTTAACTTTCACAACTCAACATGTGTAGCAGGAACACTACATTATTGGACAAACTTCCCCATCTAGCTGAAGGTTGAGGGGCTGAACTTTTTTTAGTGGCTGTGGGAGGTAAAATTTATGGTGGAATGTAATGAAATTTACAATTTTAGTCAGTCAGTCAGTTAGTCAGTGGTGCACTGCTGATAGTCAGTCAGTCAGTGAGTCAGTGATGCACTGCTGATAGTCAGTCAGTCAGTCAGTGGTGCACTGCTGATAGTCAGTCAGTCAGTCAGTGGTGCACTGCTGATAGTCAGTCAGTCAGTCAGTGGTGCACTGCTGATAGTCAGTCAGTCAGTCAGTGGTGCACTGCTGATAGTCAGTCAGTCAGTGGTGCACTGCTGATAGTCAGTCAGTGTGTCACCTTCTATATTTACATTCATTGGTCATTTCCTTTTTTCTCATCTCTCAGTTAATATTTGCTAACAGTGTCAATTCCAGTAGGTGTAATGACCTGAAGTCGCCCACCACTATCAACACACCCATTGTTCAACACCTCTGTGTGTGTGTGTGTGTGTGTGTGTGTGTGTGTGTGTGTGTGTGTGTGTGTGTGTGTGTGTGTGTGACTATGTAGGGATCCATCAACAATACCCGGGTGACTGCTGTCAGATGGGTGCCTGGGTCAGAGCACCAGTTCGTGTCTTCCCACCGCAGTGGGCACCTTTATGTGTGGTCTACAGATGTAGGTGCTGGGGTCAAAATTCATGTGCCACAGAGCTTGGTCCTGCACAAGGAGCCTCAGGACGCCACTATCTATGCCATCAGACAGAAACAGAAGAGCTCTCTGCTGTACTCTTGGAAGATAGGCCATGGCTCCATCAATGCCTTTGTATTCTCCCCAGACTCGATCCACATCGCCATCGTGAGTCAGGATGGGTTTCTGAGAGTGTACAACTTTAAAGAGCACACGTTGTACGGTCGAATGAGGAGTTACTTCGGAGGTCTCCTGTGTGTGTGTTGGAGTCCTGATGGCAAGTACGTAGTGACGGGAGGTGAGGATGATCTGGTGACCGTGTGGTCCTTCGAACACAAGAGAGTGGTAGCTAGAGGCCAGGGACACAAGTCCTACGTCACTACAGTGGCCTTTGACCCCTATATGACGATTCTCCCCAGTGGCTATAACTCTCCCACCAATCACAGAGAAGACATGGGTTCTCCTGTGCCAGTTATGACTACCCAAACTAAGGGAGAATGTTCTTCAACTGCTGAGAAGGTTTCTACCAGTGAGGATGTGAAGGCTACTGGTGATGACACAATGGCCCCTGGTACCTCCACACCTTTGCTGGCCAGACATGGAGTTGAAGCAGCCCCGCCCCATTACACTGCGTATCGTTTGGGTTCTATCGGTCAGGACACGCAACTCTGTCTGTGGGACCTGTCCGGAGACACTCTGAACAGACGGCGACTGTATCGTGGGAGGTCGAGAAATACCAGACAATACAGTAGCAGGCCCGTGTCAACAGCTGACCTTGCTTTAGACCCAACAACCATGGCAATGGAAGATACCGCCTCGTCAGACAAGAGAAACCGCGATGTCCAAGAAAAGGAAAACTCAAGACCTTTGAGTAGAGCAGACAAATCAGAAGAGGCGGAAGGACAACAAGTAGATGCTTTAAAGTCAGCAGGGGGTGGTGAAAGTAAAAATGGTCAGAATGATGAGGTAAAAGTCCAGGATAGCTTGAGACCCAACCATTTGGGTCCTAAAGAGCGAAGCCCAACTGTATCAGTGTCTTCTACATCCTCCAACACCAGCAAGAAGGGGAAGAGGAAAAGGAAAGAGAAGACTGAGAAAGGAGAGAAGGAGAAAGAAAGGAATAAGTCAGGGAGATCCACGAGGAAGACTCTGAAAGAACCCGTGAAGAAAGTTGTTGGCAAGTTAATGAACACGTTCACAACATCCAATCAGAGTGGAGGTCACGGCAGGGGTCAGATGGGTAACTTTGAGACTTGCTATAGTGATGACATTGCTCCCAAGATGACAGAGGTCAATCACATGGAGCCTCTTGTGGCAGAGAAGATCAGCCAAGAGAGGCTGACATCGCTGCTCTTCAAGGAGGACTGTTTCCTTACTGCTTGTCAGGAAGGGTTTGTTCAGACTTGGGCTAGACCAGGTGTCTGTATCCAGGATATTCAGGTGAAGGAGCCTGAGGAAGAACCCTCTTGGAAGAGTGGGCATGAAGTAGATGAAGTGAATCAGCATAGACCCATGTATTCAAATGCAGCTTCTAATAGTGGAGTGAGTACATATATACATACATACACACATACTTACATTATGTATACAAATACTCTATCTGCTGACTTTCTTGTGTTTGTAGATTAACAGTCCCAAGCCAAGTTCTGCTGCAGAGCACGAATCTCTGAAAACGACCACTATGTAGCATCAAGGCATCAATTAGTCTGTGTGAAATTTTCCCTTCCTGTATTGCATTTAATTTGAAAATATTTTGATGTGATTTCAATATTGCATATTTTTTATTACAAATATTGGAATTTGTTTGGTAAGAGGTCGTCTTATAGGGGTGTGGACTCTCATCACCGTTCACGCGTAGGTGGGTCTGACTAAAATACGGACCGGACTGGACTAAATTCGCGAAAATCTCGCGCACAGCGAGCGCGCATGCCTGGACTTTTTGTAAACTAGTCTCTCCACGTCCAACTTATTGATAATGCCTGTATTTTATTTGGTGGCAATGAGTGGAAGAGAAATATCTGTTACTTGGCAAAAAAAATAGCTCAGACAGCACTAATAAATTTGTTGTCAGTGATGCTTCCATAACTACACTTTAATAAGCTTTGGTGAAATTATATAACCGTATTTAAAATAGTTGACAGTACACAACCTCAACAGGATTATCTTAAAGAACTAATCAACATAGCATTGTTGTATGCATTGTAATAGTATTCCACTACTTTATTACAATCATTCTTGTTGCCATTGCCATAATCATAACAATGACAACACAACAATTACACTATTAGTAATAAACTTTGATTACTACTATAATATTGTTATTGTTATTGTGGTTATTATTATTATTATTGTTATTATTATTATTATCATTATTATTATCTTCATTGCTATCTCTGTTATTGTTATTATTATTATAACTATTATTATCATTATTATTAATTCCAGCTAATTAAAAATATGCATCCCTCCTTTATTTTGAAGCGTAGACACATGAATGAATGAATTCTAGCTAATTAAAGAGTACGCAACAGTTTTCCCTCCTTAATTTGAAGCATATACATATTATGTGTTAGTGAATTCTAGCTAATTAAACAGTTTTCTTCCTTTATTTTGAAGCGTAGACACATGTGTTAGTGAATTCTAGCTAATTAAACAGTTTTCCTCCTTTATTTTGAAGCGTAGACACATGTGTTAGTGAATTCTAGCTAATTAAAGAGTATGCAACAGTTTTTCCTCCTTTATTTTGAACTATGTCTTAGTAAAATTTTAGCTAAAGAAAGGGTTTTCCATGCTGTATTTGGAAACAAGTCCTAGATATTATGTATGAAAGGTCATAAGCCGGGTACTGATTTCACAATGAGGTGGTGGCCAGTTTTGGTCAATTTCCTAGAAAAGAACAAATTACAGCAACTTAGTACACAAACAAACTGGAAACAGGCTAAGAATAAGTCATGAGGACCTTAACATAAGAAAAAAGAAGAGTACTGTTGGCCATTGACACAGCTAAATTTAACTACACAGGATTTACAGTATACTGTCAAGTACTGCTAGATACTATCCTGAGGGATCACCTTCAATCAAGAAGTAATTTGGTATACACACGCACAGCATTGATAGGAGCTAGAGTTTATTACTCTGCTATATCAAAAGCAAAAATTATTATATAACACCTGTTTGTGTGTTGACACTCATATTAAACATAATTGATGAATAGTGAGCTATTCTGGAAGGCTTTTCTTTGTGCGACTACTCTTAAGTTTGAATGGAGAAAGAGCTTGGTCAAAGGGCACACCGGGGATTCACCTTTTATACCCAGAATGTTGTAAACAAGGCCATAAGAGAACAACATTGAATTATGACTTCGAACTCCACGTTTAAGCCAGAATTCATCACATTGAACTACTAAAATTATGTAGAGGGATACTTGAAGTGGATTTCTTTAATGTGAATGTAGAGGCCTGCATGCCCCACATTATATATGGTAAATACATTATTAGAAGTTTTCTCTCCCCCCTCCCCCTTTCCCCTCCCCTCATCCCCTCCCAAGACGTAAATTTTAAGGAAGACAAATTGCTAAGAACGGTGCCATTGTGAAGCAACTGCTCAGTTTTGAGTCATATGATTTTGGGCCACTTCTGATGCGATCCACCATCACAAATTATACGAGGGGAAACTGTCGTACACTCTTTAATTGATAAGGAGTCACTTCGGATGCATCCACCATCACAAATTATACAAGGGGAAACTGTCGTACACTCTTTAATTGATAAGGAGTCACTTCGGATGTATCCACCATCACAAATTATATGAGGGGAAACTGTCGTACACGCTTTAATTGATAAGGAGTCACTTCAGATGCATGTACTGTCCCATAATATACGAGGGGAAACTGCCGTATACTATTTAATTAGCTAGAAAATTCATTAACATATATATGTTACAGACCAATTACAAACTTGGACTGTTTTAAAATGGTCACAGGCCAGACCGTTTTACAATGGGCCAAACCATTTCCAAACCTCAGACTGTTTTAAAACAGGCCAAACCATTTTAAAAAACGGGCCAGACCACTGGCCAAACTATTTTAGAACAGGCTGGTCAAACTATTCGAACCAATTCGAAGGGTGTCAAACCCTTTTTAAAAGAATCAGATCATTAAAACGAGTCAGATAGTAAACCTGGCAAAAAACAAAAACAAAAACAAACTGCTAAATGTAAATAGGGCAGTTGCCAAAGCAGACCCAAGACACAGAACTCTTGTGTGTTCATAAATTTTTTTTTTTCTGAATAGAACTATTTTAAAAAAATTGAAATAAAACAGATAGTCTTTTAAAAAGTTTGTTAATCTAAACTTCACTAATCCAAGCAATTTGGGCATGCCAATCCTATTAAAAACACTTGATCGTTTGTGCGTGCATCTGTCAAATGTAACTGAAAAGACCTCGCAATACACTTCTTTTAAATGAAAATTAAAAAAAGCTCTCACACTCACAAATAACTAGTGTAGGAATACAGAGTAGTCATACCATTATAATTATAGGAAGAGCTACAGTTTATCAATCTATTAACGAAAGCTGAGTAAGGTGGGTCGCAGTCATCTAGGGTGAAAACCTATAAGATAGGCAAGGTCATTCAGTAGACATGGCTATGTTCTCATGGTCAGATAAAAAAGGGAAAAAAGACAGTTAAGTACACAAATTACAATGTGAGAAATGCATAAATATGTAATGAGTTTTTTCAAACTAAACATTTCACAAATTTGAACTCCCTCTTGGTCCCACTAAAGTATTCACCCACACAAGATACAAAGATCAACAAACAACAAGTTAGATGTTAATGAATTATGTTGCTCAGAGTAATCTCTTTTTCCAGCTAGCTCTGTGCACAACAGATTCATTACAGAAAGGTCACAAAAAATAAGGGAAAATATATACTACGTCTATGGAATTTTGAAAGGAGAGTTTATTTCTCTTTACCAACAATGGAGTGATATGATCTAAATCAGGCTATTATGCCTGTGGTAGAAATTGTTTGCTGCCACCTGAGTTGTCACTTGAGTCCTAGTACGTGGAGGTTGTCGTGGTTGAGGGCCCACCTGTAACCGACGTAGCTAGTCACCCAAGTTTTCTGGTTAAACAGTTTAGCTTGTGAGTTGTAACCAAAAAGACAGACTGCCCAGAAAGAGCAGAACAGCCACATATATACAGAACTGTTCTGGACTAAAGGAATGTAAAATATAGTGTAAATAGATGACTGAGACATATTTGAGAACTGCAGGTGAACATGGGATAGTGACCAAACAGATAACGAACATGGATATATCCTAAACAAACTGTCTGAAGTTCTAGTGAGTGGATTCCACTATTGCTGGGAATCCACCACAACGCCCATAACCACATTCTTTTATTAACAAATTCAAACTATATTATAAATTACACAGGACACATTAAATTAAAGGAAATATATATTTTCTCTTTTTACTCTATGTGTCATATTAGTATAATCATCTGAAGTCCTGCTTTTCCGGCTCACTTCCATCAGAAAAACAACAACAAAAAAACTAAGAACAGAAACCTGCCTTGGTGTCTATGTCCTTGGGCTATAAAATAGTTATAAACCAATAAGAATTGGTTTGTACTGCAATTCACAAACCCTCGCAACTTGGGCTTCACCCTCGTGTCTTGGGATTTGTAATCACATACAAACTCAATATTGGTTATAACTATTACACATAGTACTGGTAGCACAGTAGATCACGTTGAACCACTGTATCTGTTAAGACATGAGTCAGTTAAAACAGTATGAGTGTGTCTAATTTTTTTGACAGTCATTTAAAACTTCACAAAAAAAATTAGAAACTGCAATGTATTTTCTGTAATTTTTTTAAATGTAAAGTAAATGTGTTTGTGTTGTGTAGCTTGATAAGGATTGTACAATAAACTTGACCATAAATTAGTCATACCCCCCATAATAGCGTAGTATAGTCTTAGTGTTTGCTGTTAGCTCTTGCAACATTTCATACTGCTATAATTATGATGCAGCAAGATGTAAGGACGCAAATGCATGTAAATTAAAGCTCCATGTACTTGCATTGTGCACTTATTTCAGTTCAAATTCTAGGAACAGTGACATTATTTCTCAAAGGTGAAAAGGCAACACATTTGTCAGAGTGATTTAACGTCTGATCTCAATACTCTGGCTCTGGTGTGACGCTGCCTGACATGGCTACCACCATAACTATCTCCACGAATGTCACGTCACTGTCAGCTTTGTCTGAATCCACATCATGTAGTTGAACTTTGACACAAAGGACTGCATTCGTGGCTTCTCTGGTGGACTTTTCTCGATGCAGCATCGTGTGGTGTTTATTGTGGCATGTTCGGCAGGTGTACTTGGAGGGACAGTGAGTGTAGCCATGTCCTTCTCCTAGACAGTTAGTACACAATCGCTTCTCCCAAACAAACTTGTTTCTTTTGTCTACGTCATAGTGGGCGAAGGGTTGACACCGAACTAAGTTGTGCTTGTCTGTGCACAGAGGGCACTTGATAACTGGTGGCAATTTATTCGGCTTGCTCTTGGCTGAGCTGTTGGCTGGTGATGTGGAAGTTAACGAGACCCAACTATGAAGCCAAACTCAACAGGCCACTTCACAACGACAGAGTGGGTGGAGCTTTCAGGTTCCAGAGGCGTCTGGTGCCATTTGTTTGACAAGTTTTCTGATGTATTCCTCGGCATCTTCTACTTCTTCAGGGGTCAACTGTGGTCAAACTCTCTGTGGTGATATAATAACACAATGTAAACAGCAAGATTGCTGGAGGGTACGCTTACTGTCTACTATATCCTACTATATTCGGCAAGAAGTCGAAATATCGGGTTAAGTTTTAATTAACAATATTATTGGTTGTAAGAACGAGAAAATTTGCTATTATTATAATTATTTCAGCCGAGAATGACTGAATCATTAACATAGTAATTATGCCACATCCTCATTCTGTTATGCCTTGCAGATAAATCATCTAAGGTACTTGGAAATGATTTGTATTAGAGGGTATGGAGCTATGCTACAACTGTATAGGCTAAAATACAAATAGAACAAAAACAAAAATAAAATAAAAACAGTCAACAGCGTAGACTAATATGTTATTATTTTGATCACTGCAAAAGATAATTGGTGAGTGAACTACTATAAGGGATGTTTATGTCAATTATTTCAGCTTTTTATTCGGCTGTAAACTATAATCACTTAAATGACAACATCTGGTACAATAAGCAAATGATGGGTAATGACAGGATTAACACAATAATGAAGAGGATGGCTGCAACTGCAGGATTGTCTGGGAAGAAAACAAACCATTCAGCCAGAAAAACGATGCGACTTGTCTCACAAAACATGATATACCAGAAACTCAAATTATTCAATTAACTGGACATAAAAATCTGCCAAGTCTCAACAATTATAAAAAGGCCTCACAAGAACAACAAAGGGGCCGGAGTACATTGTCAGGCTGGTTAGGGTATGGCCTGACCACTTTTGGGGGATGACATTACATATTCATGGAGAAAAAAAACCAGACTTTGGAGTCATGTTTATAAACACTTTCATTGCAAACAATGATCACATAAGAAAGATTATGTGTTATATTGTTACTTGCAGTGTAATTCTTTGTCATTTGATTAAAACACATGTCCAGTTAAAAGTGGCACATTTCATTACATATCTCTGTGTACTGGCCACACCCATGACCACACCTTTTCTTGGCCTGACCACTAAAATGGATCTCTCTCCAGCTCTGTATGTCTTGAGCTCATACAGGTAGCCTGAGCCTTCAATTTCTAGTATTTCATCAAGTGGTACTGCAAATCAAGACTTGACGACTCAGTCCCTGCTTGCTGGACCAACACTCACTGGTTGTACAATCAATATTGGCTTCCCTACAGCAACACAGATACCAAGTTTCACAATGTCCACAGCATCTAAAGACACGCAATAATGATAGTGATAATTCACTAATAGATAAAAGAATAACACATATAGATATGTCGAAATGATGTATTTTTATTTACCATGAAAATTTTATTATGAAAACAGAAAATTTGGAATTAACCCCAAGGGGATGCAATAACACTTTTATAATGCCAAAGGGGATGTAATGGTAAAATATTGGGGTAGTTTGATTTGTATTAATCTCTATGGGAGTACCTGAATTCAGTACATGATAATAATAATTATTGTCACTATAATTGTGGGGCTGCCCACAAGAGAATGAAGAATAAAGAGATAGTACCATATCACACATTGCATAATCACACCTGTAACTTACCTAACTGCTCTAGAACATTCCTAGCTAGTGTGCTCTCACCTAATGAGCACAGTCAGTGCCGCGTTTCTTTTTCTTTTATAATATTTAACTATCCCACCATATCTCCAATAAGTCTTTGGTTGTAGTTACCTTCACACATCTCATGTGTGCTATTAAGTAATTGTTCCTTTATATACATCTGAGCATTGGAGGAGTATTTGATTTAGTTACTGCTGAGGGTGCAGTATCAGCTATAATATAGATCGACTCTGGTGATGCATTTCTGAGGGCAGTCCGAGTAGCTATAAAGCCTACATCCTCAAACTCAAAGGTGCCCTACAATTTTATTATTATTATCATTGTTGTTATCATTTTTATAGTTAATTAAATAAATAAATAATAACATCAGTAACAACAACAATAATAATAATATATTATTTTTAATTTGTTGTTATTGCTAATAATATTATTATGGCAATGGTAACAACAAGAACAATTATAATTATATTATGATAATATGCAAAACAACAATGGAATGCTAGTAAATAATGGCAATATTTACAAAAATGTTATGTTGATGCTGACAACATTAAATGAATGCTGTTTGGTAAGTAATAAATCTTTCTCTTCATTGCTGACTTGGCACACGTAATTCTCAGCGGGTAGTTGAAACGACCCTTTGCCTTCCCATTCTATGTGGGCGTGGGGGGAAGGAAAGGAGCGCCACATCGGATTGGTACTCTTTGTTTACTTGTGCTAATTCGACTGATGTTAAAAACAGACGTCTTCTAGGAGCACAGGAATCGAATTAGTCACTAATATATGGAAAGAAATGGTTTTAAATGCATCCCAAAAAGAAGGAAGAGGGGTGAATCTGGTCACCATTGACAGCAGGAAAGAAGCATATGTTTGCAAGAAGTGTTTTTATGCCTATACAACTTTTGCAAAGAAAAAAGAGGTAAGTGTAGCATATGCACAGTATAGACATGTATAAGTCGAAGAATATTGATATTTGTAGCTAATCAATCTGTGATGGAAGACTCATGATATTAAATAAATAACATATGTAATGTAGGTGCTAGAATATGGCAAAAAGTTCCTTGGTCTGGGCTTATTTTACCTGGAATTTTCTGATGCTATAAAAGAGGGTGATGGAGAAAGGATTCTTAGATGCTGGCAATATCTGCTTCCTATTTTTTAAAGTTCAGGAAGAAAGAATTATAGCTTACACATGCTGTGCCAGTTCGAATTTGAACTACCACCTAGACAAGCTCAAGAGCTCATCTGGAACAGATGTGTTAATACACACAATGCCCCTGGAAGAAACATTCCATGTGACCTGCACCAAGAACATCTGAACAGAATTGTGAAGGATGGTATTAGAAGACTGGGCATGAATAAAACGGACAACATGATTCTCAAACTTGGCAAATGATTTCACCCCTGCTTGACAATTTTGATGAATGCAATAATGTCAAGAAACCATCCGGTCTACACAATGCACCAGGCTTTTCAGAAGACCTGAACAAAATTTTGAACAATTGAAAAAGTACACTATCTTCTCTTATCAGAAAGGCAGATCACATCAAACTTTTCCCAATCCATGTGACACTCTCCATTCATGTGATAAAAATGCAGTTATTGACTGGATAATTAAACATATAATATGAAAACTTATATACACTATACTTTGATCATTATTTTATTGTATTATGGAGTACAAACTATGCTGAGTATGACATTGGGTGCATTTGCAAATTTGCTGACACAGATCACAACATAAACATAGAGGTCCCTGGTATGTTTGACTATAGTTGTCATAATGTGAAAGTAATAAATCTCTCCTGCACACTGTTTGGTTGATGATTGCATAATCTTTTACTGTTTTATTACTACTAGTTTTTTTGGTTATCAAGGTAGCAAGTGCAGGAAAGCTATCTCGACCAGCTCGCCCTGTCTCCTGGTCATAGGGTTCGATGTCACTGGGAAAACCAAAGCTATTATAACATGACGTACATCAAGACAGTCTATACCCAATCCAAAAGCTGTCATGGCTATCACAACTCATAGAGGAGAATCTATTACAAAATGTTGCCCAATCTTCTCCTTTATTTCAGGATCTGTACAGCTCATATACATGTCCACAAGCCTAAATACTGGAATATCAGGCAATGTGGTTCCTGCTGTATTCTTTTGTAGATATGTCTTAAAAAAAGTAATAAACATTTGAACAGTCTGCACCTGCAGTAAATTAATGTGCGAGGATATGATGCTTGTTTTTGAAGTAATTTTGTCGCTAATGGTTCAAAGATCTTTTCAATCCCATCAGATCCGACAACAACATACCGGTACATGATATTACATTTGCAAGGAGATATGGCCACTACAACTTCATTCCTTAATCCCATTAATATTGAGGCATCTTTCTTGTAGCTGTAGCTGTAAGTGCCATGATGTGTGCATGTTCAGGGATTAAGCTACGAATTTCTTCTATTCGCAACAAAATGCTTCGAAAAGTTTCTCCCCTACATAAAAAGAATATTTGTGAAACCAACACAACAACAGTATATACCATACCACTTGCCATTACACAACTGTATGAGCTTCATCAACTATAAAATATTGTAGCCTGCTAGAAAATACATCACCAGCCAACACAACTCTCAATCTTTTACTTAACAGAAGAGTTTCTGGAGTGAAATAAACAAGTTGATAGTCTCCATTGGATATTCCTTCATTCACAATTTCATCATTTTCAAGAACACAGCATGCTTCAAAACCTTTTTTTGTTAGTGCTGATACCTGTTTCAGAGACAAAAGTAGTTCACCCATTGTATAATGGGGTAGTATCTTAGTTTTTCTTCTGTTCAGGGTTGTAAAGCCTGAATATGCCGCTACTTAGAAACTATGCTAAACAGTCGTTACGCCACCCACCAGAAAACGCCGGTTTTTATTGCACCGCGTACTAGGATTACGTCATCTGGTAAGCTGACCCGGGAATAAAGAGAATTGTAAGCCGATTTTCAAGGCTAATATTTTGTGAAAATATTCCTAGTAAGCCCTCAACTAAGCATTATTTTAAAGAATAACTCTTACATATTAATATCCACCTTTTGCTACTTAAGTATCCATTATCTACTGCTATTTAGATGGCTCTTTCTGAACCTCGTTTCGATCAGTAAATGTGAATAGCCTCAACTAGTCACTATTAAACAGCGTTCCTGACCTCTCTTTTGCTCTCATAATTTAAGTGCTTGTCTATTTAAGGTAGAACTATCATATCTGAGAATTTAAAGCATGTTCTTAGAATGTAAGGTTATTTTGTAGAGGTGTAAATATAGACTATAATGAGACAGCTTCATAAAGATATTAAATGAACACATGTCTAATATAAAGAAGTTATGGTCATACTAAAAATGTTATAAGGTTATCATAACATGACTATATTAAATAACAGTTCTTTGACATTAAATAAAAATGTAACTGAAGGATTAATTCTGTTGAGTAAGTGATGTGACCCTGAAATAATAACTAAAAAAAAAAGACAAAAACAAATAACATCACAAAAGTAAGAAAGAAAAATGGGAGAAAATTATGGTGTTTAGTCATCATCACTACTGGTTTCATCTTCACCATCGGTGATGCTATCGAAAAAATTGACACTTGCCACATCTTCAACACTGTCACAGTCGCTTTCACCTTCACTGCTGTCATCATCTGCTTGATCCTCAATTTGATCAACTCCAAATATGTCTTCCATCAGAAGGTCAATTTCTTCATCTAAGGTAGTGTATCTACACAATAAATAGATTTTATATGTGTGTTCCACTGATTTATTTGTTCACCATTGAAACTTAATTTTATTTTAATATAGATTAGTTTTAATATGATTGTATAAAATAATTTTATAGTAAAATAATTATATTGTATACACACATCAAAAAATTACCTTTCAATTCTGACCAGTTCATCTTCTTCTTGGTGTACAATATCTTGTGTGTTTTGGCAATTGGTACAGCGACATCCAGCACCACAAAGTCTGGAACTTTTTTTACAGCCACATCTTCCAGTTCTACATCCTGACTTGCAACCACATCCATTCATGAGTAGTTTCACATTTTGCCTCACTGATTGGATGTTTTCCGCTGTATCCCAAAGTATTTCAATGCTCTGATGTCCTACAATCCAACCATTGCCATTCAGGGAAGCAAGCATCATTTCGTTGCATTCTGCCTGCTGCCACATATGAAGTACCCAACAACTCCTTAGCCAGTGGTAATGAAGAGCATCAAAAGATGGTATACTCTCATTTTCTGTGGATATTCTATCCCAAATGGTCTGGCGTATCAAATCAAGCCACTTCTTGTGTCTCTCTTCTATAGCAGTTGAAGGTTCAATTGAATTCATGAGAGAAGATGGAGTTTCCCCCAAGAAAGCATTTGCATGCTTTTTGAAGTAAGCACAACCAACTAGTCTAATGAACGGAAATTGGCTTGCTTTGGCTTGTTCTAACAAGTTTGTATGTGAAATGACTTCCACAAATGGTCCAGAAAGATCAGCTGCAATGAATTTTGCATATTGAAAGAATACTTTGTAGAAAAACGCCTTGCCTATCCCAGAAAAAAAGGATATATAATCGCAACCAGTGCAAACAAACAGTGTCTGAAGAACTCTTGGAATGTGGGAATCATGAATGTGAACTAAATCTGGATCTCGTTTCAGCAGGTCAATCAGGATATTTAGATTAATTAACTTTAGATCCTTATCACTGGGTTTACTGAGTTGAATGATAACAGAATCCCCTGCTGAAACCAAAGGAAGACCGATATGATAAACATCAGTATCTGGAGACAAAATAAACTTTCTTCTACCTGCCGAATGTTTCATATGTAGCCATTTACCAACTTGCTACCATTTACCCACTTGATAATCCTTACCTTTTCTAATGAATATTCAATGAAGAAATTATGCCATGAAATTAGATGCAACAAGAATGAAAGTCAGTATTCAACAATTTTAATCCTTGATTTCAATAATGCATATATTTTTAACGAGATTTATTGGTCAGGAACGCTAGTTAATAGCAATGTGTGGGATGACTCTCTGGAAGCCATTTCGAAATGCTCATAAAGAAGCCAGCACAAAGGGCGTCTAGGGACTCCTTGGGTATTCTATGAACAGGCAAGCACTAGTTTAATCTTTATTCTTCAATTGTACGTCTTTTGGACGGCAAAAGCCAGGTAGTTTCAACATTTTGAGGCTCAATAAGTAGCCATTATTTATTCCAATTTAGCGCCTTTTGCGCGGGCTCTCGGTAGACTACTTCCGGTTTGCAAATAAATTTGTACGGGTGGCGTAACGACTGTAAATAGATTAGTTCGAAATTGATATACGAATTATTCAACATTTATCATTTATTCAACATTTATCATTAAGTAGGAAGAAGTACGTGGAGCAGTATGAGAGATGAGTAGATATACAATAACTAACTGAAGAATAATACTGTGGATACAGAATATATGCAAGGGCCACTAATGAATGGCCTTACAACAAGTGTGTTGACATAGGAGTCATAATGTTACAGGTGTGTGTGTGTTTGTGTGGGGAAATGTTATATGAACTAAGTAATTAGGTAGGGTGGTGTTGCTTGAAATGTTATGAAAGAGATGGTGGGTAGAGTATACAGGTGATAAATGGTTAGCTAATTGGTGAATAGGTCTGGGGGAGCCCAAACACCCATGATCTTTTATTAGTGCTCTGAGTGGAGAAACTACTAATACTATGATTGGAGCTTTACTTGGGTAGCTACATCTTTTTGTGAAGAAGTGGCAAACACTGATAGCAGCATGCACTCTTTCTATATCCAGTAGGAAGATTCACAAAAACATCTCTATTCAAAATAGCTTCTACAATTTGATGTTGCTCAGGCTTAGCTGAAGGCCATCCCATCTCCTGAAACACTTCAGTGATTTTAGTCTTGATCATTGCCTTACAATTCGCCGGAATAGATTTGCTTGCGTTGCGTGCTGACGCACGTTCCCTTTAAACTTACACGCATTAGTACAGTCTCAAAGGAATGCCACTAATTACCGATACTGCAATCTGATTGGGCGCCACTATAGTAATTTATCCAGTACCAATCCGATGTGTGGAGCTCTCAAGATCACCAGACCCTTTCCTTCCCCCCCCACGCCCACATATAATGGGAAGGTAAAGGGTCGGCAACGCCAGACTTTATAGTGCAAATGACCAAAATCCAATGACAACGGTTGACAACGGTTGACAACGTCTGAAGCGGGTGTCCAAGAAAGCGAGCGTATCGTAGCAAAATGTCTGACAAATGTGCTGGCTGTACAAGCAAGTACAAGTATTTTGAGAAGCCTAGTGTGTGTCCACAATGTCATAAGAGCTTCTGCCAATCGTGCTTGCCCTACAGTGGAGCCAAGGTCAAGAAAGGGCAGCCTCAACTGGCGCTGGATTGCTGCATATATTGTTCACGGCAGAAATCTGCGAATGAGGCTGAAGAAAAGGAAATTTTGAGTAACTTTCAAGAGCGCTTTTATAAGCGCACGCACATAGAGCCCCCCATTCAGAGTTCACTAAGACTGGACAAAGTGATGGGGTACGGTGGTGGGAGTGCCAGTCCTAGAGGCGAGCCTAGAGCGGTACAACTTAGTGAAGAAGACCGGAAATTAGAAGAACGGTTAAGGAAGCTGAAGGAGTCTCACACACCTACTGGTCCATCATACACAGAGGATGAACTGAAGGACCGGTTGGGTAACCTGCGTGGTGAGAGCAGCTGTAGTGGTAGTGATGGCAAAAGTGGGACCAGTAGCTCAACTTTGGTGGGCAGTAAAGGTGGCAGTGTCACCACTGAGGAAACGGAACGCCTGATACAGAAGTCTGAAGAAGAAGTAAGACTAGACTCGAGACTTGAAGAAGACAACAGCGCTACAGATGACAATCTTAGGCAAAGGCAAGACAAGTTGAAAGGAGTCTCTACAGCACAAAAGTCTTCAGGCAAATTGTCTTTGCATATTGATGTGGACGACTTGTTATCAGGCATGGATGATGACTCCTTATCCTGCGATGATACGCCTGAGAAGTTACTGAAAGATTTACTCTCCTATCAGGCCAGGCAGAGCGAGAAAGTAGGAGGTGAACTTGCTTCTGTGGACATCCAGTCACTGCTGGACAAAGCTCAGGAGTTGGCCAGACAAGAGAGGCAGAAGAATTGTTCTTCAGTAGAAGCAGGTGAAGAAACGATTATTACTTATCCCCAGTTCCCTGAGGATATAAGTAGCGTGTGTGTCTCAGACAATCGTGAGCAACAGGTGGATCAGGTGATGCAAGAAGGGAAGGCTGAGAATTGGAGTGAACAAGACGAAGAGAGAAGACTGAACCAGTTTATTGAGCAATCATCAGACCATCTGGCCAAGATTAGGAAAACTAGTGAGAACCCCTTACCAGATGATGAAGTAGTGAAGAGCAAGCCCCCACGTTCCACAACTGACTCGAAGCTTGATTTCACTTGGGGCCATTTTGGAGCCGAATCTTCTCCCAGAGCATCATCTAGCCATCATTCTGGCAGTGGCAATGAGAGGTTCAAGGATGAAGTTCAAGATTTGATAGCCCAAGTGCTAGATGAAGCAGAGCTGGACAGCCGGTTGGAAGCAAGTAGTCTGGATTATCAGCCCAGGGACTCTGGTGTGGGTGAAGTGAGTGCCTCTACAAGTGGTAAGGGGGGAGGGGCATCTGCTGGTGCAGTTGGGTATACCCATCCTTATGAAGACCTGCCGTGGTGTTGCATCTGCAACAACGATGCTAGCATGCGGTGTCTGGACTGTGACAGTGACTTGTACTGCCAGAGATGCTTCACTGAAGGCCACCAACAATTTGGACTGTTTGATCATCGATACGAACTATTCGAAAATCACAAGTAAAATAACAAACAACACTCTGTGTATCTTGTCCGTTTACCTTCTTTTATTTCATCAAAAATCTATTATATTGTAATTGAACATTATCAGTCAGTTCTTGAATAAAAATCAATTTCTAATGTACATAAAAACAACCTAGACACAATAATGAGAGCTAGTGGAGTTAGGCTAGACCTAATTGTCAGTTCTTGAGTGAGTCTCGTGTTCAAGATGAGGTCTTGCCTTCAGCTGGAACTGGACACGCCTCTGCACCCCAGATCTCATCGGCATACTGTTTGATTGTCCTGTCACTGGAGAACTTGCCCACATTAGCTATGTTATGGACAACCATGCGTAACCACTTCTTACGGTCTGCATACACAGCAGACACTTTATCCTGGCAGTCCACATACGACTGATACTCGGCCAGTAAACAATACCTATAGGGACCAGGAGAGAAGATACGCAACAGGATGACAAGAAATAACAATGTGGGGCTAGAGGCTGGAGCTAAGAGCAAGTGTGGGTGGGGCTAGGAGCTGGGTGTGCCAGCTCAGCAGACATAATATCCCTTACCGATCATAGTTGAGGAGCTGGTATGTGAGGTCATGGAAGAGGTCTGGTACATCGGGAGAGAAGTGGCCATCATGAATCTGATCAATTGCTTTCTTCAGCTCCGGATTAGACTCGTAGAACTTCTTAGGCTCATACCTAACAACATAGAGAGACAATATCTAATTAAAGCCTCCATTATCGACACATGAGCCACTCAGGGGGAGCAAAATACACCACAATGATATCCCTTACCCATCTCTCTTTAACTTAGTCACTTCATCGACAGTCATTCCAAAGATGAAGATGTTGTCTGGTCCCATCTCTTCCCTCATCTCTACATTGGCTCCATCCAGTGTGCCAATGGTAAGAGCTCCGTTGGCCTGGCAACAGTAAATATCATTACACCGTAACCTAGCACATGACAGTCCAACCTCACCATGAACTTCATGTTCCCCGTGCCTGAGGCTTCAGTCCCTGCCGTGGAGATCTGCTCTGACAGGTCAGTTGCTGGAATGACTGCACAACAACACAACTTAAATTAACACTACTTGACCACACCCACACAGCAAGGAACTTGCTTCAGTACTTCCTTGAAGGAAGTACTGAAGCACTCACTTCCATTGCAATCAACCATTACCTTTTTCTGCAAGGGATACTCGATAATTCTCCAAGAACACAATCTTGAGTTTGTCTCCAATTACAGGATCATTGTTCACAACTAAAAACAACGCAAAGCAGTATCTGTGTAACCCAATGCAATGCCACCCTTTACCCACCCGCAGCAATGGACGTGATGAGCTTGATGATCTTCTTGGCTGTGTGGTACCCAGGTGCCGCTTTCCCTCCCACTATCACAGTCCTGGCAACCACTGCTCCTGATGGATTGGCCTTGATTCCTACAAACACACAATCACTTTCACCATCACAAGTTGCTTGGTAAATGGTACTGCCACGCCTACTTATTTTAGCTTGTAGATTTACAGCTATTGGTGAACATGAGCCACACCCACCTTTAACATGTGCTCCACCCTTGCATGCCATGCCTGGACTGACATTATTTGCCACGGCCACTTATCATTGTTAGCCACGCCCACTTATCACTGCTTGTCACACCCATTTATCATTGCATACCACACCCACTCATGATTGCTTGCCACACCCACTTACTATTGTACATGGTGATCATATGCAAGGCGTTCATGAGTTGCCTCTTGTATTCATGGATTCTCTTCACATGAACATCAAACATGGAGTCCGGGTTCACCTGCACATCGTGGGTGTCCTTCAGGTACTCTGCAAACTTCTTCTTGTTCTCCTGTCACACAAAATAGCTCAAAGTTCCATACATGTCCTGAACTGTGACCTCTAAACTCTGACCTGCTTGACTCTGATGAGTTCCTTCAGGAAACTGTCATCAGTACTGAACTGAGCCAGTTCACGAAGTTTGAACAGATCCACGACCCACTCCTCACCTATTTTCTATGGCAACACAAACACTACAATTAGACAAACACGTACACACACATAGTCATCAGACTCACCTCGCTGATGGCGTCAGAGAGGGAGGGGTTACACTGGCGCAACCATCTCCGTGGAGTAATTCCATTAGTCTTGTTCTGAAACTTCTCAGGGGAATACTCGTAAAATGCTTTAAAACTAACAAACACACAAACCAACAATGCAATACATTCTGTGATTTACATCCCTCCCACCAAGCCACACCCACTCCCATCTGAAGCCACACCCACTCCCATCTGAAGCCACACCTATTCCCATCTGAAGCCATACCCATTCCTATTTGAAGCTATACCCCTTCCTGGCTGAAGCCACACCCACTGCTATCCAAAGCCACATCCAATCCTATCGTAAACCACATTCATTCGTATCTGAAGCCACACCCACAAGGTTTGCTCACAGAGTTTTAGTGAGTAGGTCCGAGTGGATGGCGGCTACTCCATTGACTGCATGAGAGCCCACAATGGCGAGGTTGGCCATATTCACACGTTTCTCAGGCTCCTCCTCTACGATAGACAGCACACGCATGCGATCCACATCACCTGGATACCGCTCCACCACCGCCTACACACACACAGTTGTGAATATGAGTTCTATATCATTCAGATAATAGCGCACCCTCAATTATCCTGCCCACCCCCACTATCCCGCCCACTCCTTGTCATCCTCATCCTCACCGATCCTTACTGTCTCCCTTACCTTCAAATGCCTGGCATTGATCTCGTAGATAATTTGGAGATGTCGCGGCAGAACACGTTCAAGCATGCTCACAGGCCATCGCTCCAGGGCCTCAGGAAGGAGAGTGTGATTAGTGTAGGCAAAGGTGTTAGTGCACACCTCCCATGCCTCGTCCCAGCTTAGATTCTCATCATCCAACAGAATACGCATCAACTCTGGAATGGACAGAGCCGGGTGGGTGTCGTTCAGCTGAATGGCAGCCTGCACACACACACATACACAGAGGAACTAAACTTCAAGCAAAAGTTCGAGTATTTCCACGAAATTGATACAAATATGGCAAATATCTCCACGATGGTCATAAACCAATAGCCTATGGCAAATATCTCCACGATGGTCATAAACCAATAGCCTATGGCAAATATCTCCACGATGGTCATAAACTAATAGCCTAAAAAATTTCTGCACACACAAACTTGAGAAATTGTTGTAATAAAACTTGACTATCTTCACACATTTTCTACCAGAAAAGACAAACCAGTCAAGAAATGTTCACACACACACAAACACACAACCTTATTGGGGAACTCCTTGAATCCTTCTCTCTGAGCACCTCCCATCCGAGACTTGTAGACCTTGTATCTCCTCACTATGTCCTGCAGTGTAGCTGAACAGAGAAAGTACTCCTGCTTCAGCCGCAACTCTTTACCCTCAAACATCTAAAACAACAAAGAAACAACTATCATAATGAATACAACAACACAAATACACACACGTAACTCGACAACAACTTTAGCTTGAGGCTGCTGAGAAAGAGAGGGAGCAAGTGAACTCTCACAACACAACAACTTAGACAAATTAGTTTCATCAAAAGACAACATTTCATATCCATAGCTAGTGTATGTACCTCTCACAGTTTATTCAGGGCCCTCTTGTATCTACACACATCTACCAGCACAGCCTGCTTCAGATACCCTCCATAGCTATCTGAAGCCAGCCCGGTTATCTGAAGCCGGCCCGGTTATCTGAAGATAGCCTAGCTATAACATTGTCAGAATGAATTGACTTAGTGGCAAACATGATATCGTATATTAACAACGACATTTATGGTTTGAGTTGCTATGGTCGCTTGGTAACATTGGTGGGTGTGGTCTAGGATATCTGCAGAGGGTGTGGTTTACTTACATTGTCATTGGGGTAAAGGACACGAGTGATATTCTCTGCAAGATTCCGATCCAATACTGCTTTAATATAGTCTCCATGGTTGACTGCAAACACACACACACACACAAATAAACAAATACTATTGCTACAGTCAACTTGGTTACAAAGTCAGTTGCCTATTTAAAAATAGCTGCATATGTTATTTCACTGGTTTTCCTTTTGTCCTATTTAAACACGAGTGCCCAGGTTGTTGAATTGTGTGTGTTGGGGTTACCACAACTTCAGAGTTCAGGGCAGATCCTGAGCTGGCTAAAGTTGGTAAAGCGGTAAATAATTTATTTCACAGAATGAAATCAATAACTATAAAAATGATCAAACGACATATAAAGTAGATAAGATAAGAGGACAAGCACCAATGGAATAAAACCAGTGGGTAAACAACTTGTAAATACACAATATGCAATCTACACACATCCACACATACGTACATGAACATACACACGCACACACATACTCACAGTAGGACAAGTCGAAGCTATTGGGTGACTTGGCCGACCAGAGGCGTAGAGTGTTGACGGTGTCGTTCTTGTAGCCGGGGATTGGATAGTCGTAAGCCATCGCCATGACAATCTGCGTGTCCTTCCAGCCGTCTATCTCAACACGACCAAAGAACTTAATGGGGATGGTGTATTCTGGGCGTGGCAACTCCCAGCAGTTCCCAAACCGCAACCAATCATCTGGAATCTCCATCTAAAACACACACACACTTCACCTTGTATGCCAGAGAGACCACTGCCACGCCCCTCACCTGCCAGCCTTCCTTGATGGTTTGTGTGAATATGCCATACTCATAACGGAGACCGTACCCATAGGCTGGAAGAGATAGCGTTGCCATGGAATCCAGGAAACAAGCAGCCAGACGACCCAGTCCTCCGTTACCTAGACCTGCATCAACCTCCTGCTCTTGCATCTCTTCCAGATTCAGTCCAAGCTAATAGCACACACACACACACACACACACACACACACAATGTGCAGATGACTCTAACACCCTCAATGTCAGTGTCATAGATTGTTTAGTTTGCCATAAGATGGTGAAAAGTTACATATTATTCCACGGGCTAGAGTGTATTCTTCAAGACTAGCATTACTTTATCATGCAGCTGTAGAAACCACACACACACACACACACACACACACACACACACACACACACACACACCCCTAATTACTCTAGGTGGTAAGTGCTCAGACAGTGTCCACTCAATTCCATTCCAAGTATTCAGGGCTGCCTATTAACTCATTAACAGGAACCTGGTCCTCCTCAGGATGGGAGGTATGTGTGTGTAGCCTACATGAAGTACAGCCAGTGAGTGAGTGAGTGTTGCTCCAATAGGAAAGGTTTCTCTGGAGCCCTTACACTGTCACACAGACAAGGAAGTTCTCTGAAGACAGGACTGGCCCTCTCCCTCTCTCTTATTCATTCACTGGCCCTTATTCCATACACCAGGCAGGTGGAGAAACTCCATCAAGCAGTTCCTATGTCACTAGTGAGAGAGAAGGCTACTCGTGTTTCTAGCCATAGCCTACAGGCATCATGCCTATACAGAGCCTACAGGCATCATGCCTATACAGAGCCTACAGGCATCATGCCTATACAGAGCCTACAGGCATCATGCCTATACAGAGCCTACAGGCATCATGCCTATACAGAGCCTACAGGCATCATGCCTATACAGAGCCTACAGGCATCATGCCTATACAGAGCCTACAGGCATCATGCCTATACAGAGCCTACAGGGACGTACATGTCAAACTTGTCTCACACAAACAATACCACACCCACTTCTCCTGTCCACTCAACAACAAAACATAGTGTATTCTTTATAAGTCTCTTCTTGTTCCAACAAAGACTATCTACTGGTTATGGAACTAAGTAGGTAAAGGGTTTCCAACAAGATGTATACAGCTTATCATTGAACAAGTTTAACACATCCGTCCCAAGCTGCAAGCATGCTCCAAGCACAGTTCAAACATGTGCTTATCCTGATGACCCTTGCACCTGAAGTTCAAGCCATGACCAGGGTAAGTATATTCATGAGGTACCCACAGGACTTTATGATTTTACTATAGGTCAGATATATTCATGTAGTACAAGGCATCATCTGGTGAGTGACATCACAAATGTGTGAATTTCATGAAAGTCAACAAGTTTAGTTTGGCTAACGTAACCAAGGATAACAACTATTCCTACTAAACCATTATTAATACAACAACAAATACAATAATAAAATATTTTTAAAATGTTCCTTTAAATTTGATTGTTGTACATTTACTGTATAGATTACACGATACTTGCTTTAAATCACAATGTGTAGCAACACATTGCCTAGTCTGACTACAGGGTAGCAAGAACACTACTGGACAGGAAACGACCCTTTACCCACAGAAGTAAACACTGTCAACTTGGTAGACTGTACCACACACCAGCCTGCACTGGTCTGCTACACTGTACCACACACCAGCCTGCACTGGTCTGCTACACTGTGCCACACACCAGCCTGCACTGGTCTGCTACACCGTACCACACACCAGCCTGCACTGGTCTGCTACACTGTGCCACACACCAGCCTGCACTGGTCTGCTACACTGTACCACACACCAGCCTGCACTGGTCTGCTACACTGTGCCACACACCAGCCTGCACTGGTCTGCTACACTGTGCCACACACCAGCCTGCACTGGTCTGCTACACTGTGCCACACACCAGCCTGCACTGGTCTGCTACACTGTGCCACACACCAGCCTGCACTGGTCTGCTACACTGTGCCACACACCAGCCTGCACTGGTCTGCTACACTGTGTCACACACCAGCCTGCACTGGTCTGCTACACTGTGCCACACACCAGCCTGCACTGGTCTGCTACACTGTGCCACACACCAGCCTGCACTGGTCTGCTACACTGTGCCACACACCAGCCTGCACTGGTCTGCTACACTGTGCCACACACCAGCCTGCACTGGTCTGCTACACTTTGCCACACACCAGCCTGCACTGGTCTGCTACACTGTGCCACACACCAGCCTGCACTGGTCTGCTACACTGTACCACACACCAGCCTGCACTGGTCTGCTACACTATGTCACTAGCTGCAGCTATCTAGACTATACCAACTGCCGACCTAGGTCAGTGCAGCCCTAGCAATGTCCCACAGAGATCCCTCAACAAGTACCTCATATAGAGCTTCTTCCACAGAACTCTCGATGCCCAGGTTCACCATGGCGTTGGTGAGAGACCTGCCCATGTAGAACTCCATGGACAAGTAGTAGCATCGCTATAACAACACAACAAATAATAACGAGTACTTCCCACGTCACAGAAGGCATTACTTTAGGGTCCACATCGTAGTACTGCTGTTGAGTCCTGATCCATTTGAACACCATGTGGTCCCTCACGGTGTGCGCCACTGACTTGTAAAAGTCCTTCTTGGTGGCTACATGGCGGTCCTTGACCAGGGTATTGTGGAGATGGCGGTTGAACGACCCCTTCACGGTGGCTACGTCTTCCAACAGGGGGATGTTCCGCATGGAAATCTGCTTCTTGCGGTAGCTAGTGCTACCCAGAGGGACTGATCTGGCAGGTACTCCAGGCTTGGGCTTGGACGACATTCTCCCTCAAAGCGCCAGCTAAACAAGGGATATACAACCAGCTCCTAGTCGCAGGGCCACAATATATAACCGCCAACTTTACCCCTTAATTCCTTCCATGAATATTTTAGCGACAGCTGTGCTGCTCATATCAGTGGGCGTGGTCAAATAGTAGGTACAAAGTGCAATCTCACTGGCGCTTTATTTGAAACCTGCAACCAAAAGGAAGTAATACTAATAGAAGTAGTAAAGTGCTTGCGTGCGAGATGAGTTCTAAAGGCGGCAGCCAGCAGCAGCAGCAGCAGCACCAAAGCTCAAGGATACCCACTAGAACAGCTTCAGCTGATCTGAAAATGAAGGGAAACTTAGAAGAAAAGAAAAATGCCCGGACCAGTGGTAGGATTTTATCGAAGACTGTAGGGCCCAAAGAATTAAAGGAAAATGTTCTACCACTTGCGACTATCAAAAAGCATCAGGAGCCAAGACCTGTTAAAAAGCCAACTAAAAGGTAACAAACCTTTTAATTTGTCGACTGATACAAGCACTGGATGTGCCTGGAGAGTAGTGTATGGACTAGACTCAATATGGTGGATACGGGAACATGGACTTGTGGGAGTGGTATTAGCAGGAACATGGACTTGTGGGAGTGGCATTAACAGGAACATGGACTTGTGGGAGTGGCATTAACAGGAACATGGACTTGTGGGAGTGGCATTAGTAGGAACATGGACTGATGGGAGTGGCATTAGCAGGAACATGGACTTGTGGGAGTGGCATTAACAGGAACATGGACTTGTGGGAGTGGCATTAGTAGGAACATGGACTGATGGGAGTGGCAACTTGTGGGAGTGGCATTAGCAGGAACATGGACTTGTGGGAACATGGACTTGTGGGAGTGGCATTAGTAGGAACATGGACTTGTGGGAGTGGCATTAGCAGGAACATGGACTTGTGGGAGTGGCATTAACAGGAGCATGGACTTGTGGGAGTGGCATTAGCAGGAACATGGACTTGTGGGAGTGGCATGTATTGAGAAGGGATTATCTGTATTGTGGGTGTGGCAGTTATACAGAACTAGCTCGGCAGAACAAGGAGCTGTTGTCGGAGGTACAAGGTCTTCATGTGGGGGCAGAATTGAAGGAGACTGAGCACATGGATACAGTGAACCGACTGGCACAAGAGATGCAACAACTGAAGGTAGCGTGTATGCCAACAGTGAAGCTAGCTGACTTCAATAAAGATCAACAGTGACTGACTGTGTTTACTAGGCAACAGGATTATTATATTACACACATTAATATAATACAGTGTGTCAGGTCTCCTGTTGGTTTAACCACCCTGTTCCTTTTTTTATTGTGTTGTTGCTTGAACCTCTAACTGGCGTATGCTGTAGTCCTTTAAGACTGTACTCACTATTTTAATTTCCCTCTCATTTTTACTTCCGATTATAAATGAATAATGGACCTGTTAATTTAGCGTATTCACTCGTTGACAGAATGGTCATAAACTTGCTCAGTTCAATTAGGTAAAGTACACTACATTAATGTCCCCATACCAGTATGAAGTTCTCTTATCCACTGAAGGAAAGTTGACTTGTTGTTCTGTTTGGATATGTTTGTATTCTCTACATCTAGTCAACGACTTCTAGTTGGCGAGCGAGAGAAACAAAGTGAGACGCTATCGGGTAACACAAATGAAAATCAGGATATTTGTAAATGTAAATTTCTTTAGCTACCTTGTTGTGTTTGTAAAGAATTGCTCGCTCGCCATTAGTGCTGAAGCATATCACTAGTTTATATCTAGGCTAGTATGTGTGATACATCGTCACATTTCTATGTCTCACTGACTCTGCCAGAGATTGCGGCTCATATGTTGTATTGATGTGTGGTAGGATGTCCAGGGCACACTGCGGGAGGAGATAGCTGGATACAGAAGTGCGTGAGTTGACACATCTCCTCCAGCATCTGTAATAATTGAATTCTCCTCACCCTGGTTGTTCAGATGCCCTGGAGGCGAGGTGTGAAGAATTGGCAGTCCTCAAACTCAATGTTGAAGAGTTAAAGTTTGAGAAGTTAGTTCTTCAGAATGGGGGGGAGAGTGAGAGAGAATGGGGGAGAGAGTGGGTTATAGTTGAATTAACGGCTCGCTCTGTTGGCAAGTCCCGTAAAAGCAAGGGGTCAGATTCAGGATATCCTACAGTTTGAAGGCGTGGCCCAGTATGTTGTGTGTGTCTGTCAGTAGAGAGGTGACCTGTGTGTGAATGAGTGATGATGAAGTTGTGAAGAACTTGAGTGGCTCTCGAGAATGCAAGCAATAGCTAATGGAATTACATGGTTTATTATTCTTGTTTAGTGAACGGATCACTTTTATTTTGGAAGGAGCCAGGATCGACAGTGAGTCATGTGACACGTGTGTGTGCATGTAATTGATAGTGAGTCATGTGACATGTGTGTGCATGTAATTGATAGTGAGTCATGTGACATGTGTGTGCATGTAATTGATAGCGAGTCATGTGACATGTGTGTGCATGTAATTGATAGTGAGTCATGTGATATGTGTGTGCATGTAATTGATAGTGAGTCATGTGACATGTGTGTGCATGTAATTGATAGTTAGTCATGTGACATGTGTGTGCATGTAATTGATAGTGAGTCATGTGACGTGCGTGCATGTAGTTGATAGTGAGTCATGCGACATGTGTTTACATGTAATTGTTAATGAGTCATGTGACGTGTGTGTGCATGTAATTGATAGTGAGTCATGTGACATGTGTGTGCATGTAATTGATAGTGAGTCATGTGACATGTGTGTGCATGTAATTGATAGTGAGTCATGTGACATGTGTGTGCATGTAATTGATAGTGAGTCATGTGACATGTGTGTGCATGTAATTGATAGTGAGTCATGTGACATGTGTGTGCATGTAATTGATAGTCATGTGACATGTGTTTACATGTAATTGATAGTGAGTCATGTGACGTGTGTGCATGTTGATAGTGAGTCATGCGACATGTGTGTGCATGTAATTGTTAATGAGTCATGTGACATGTGTGTGTGCATGTAATTGTTAGTGAGTCATGTGACATGTGTGTATGTATTGGTGTATTTATGTAGAGGTGTCAGGAGCCAGTGTGTCTCTCAGTTCTCAGCTAGCCAGTCAACGCCAGCATCTGGATGTGAGTAGTGCATCCTCCAATAGTATTGTAACATTCAATATTTAATACAAACAAAGCATTTGGACTCCATTCACTGACCAGTAGGTGACTTACGGTACTTAAAACTCCACTAACTGGTGGGTGTGAACTCTACCGACTGGTGGGTGTGAACTCTACCGACTGGTGGGTGTGAACTCTACCGACTGGTGGGTGTGAACTCTACCGACTGGTGGGTGTGAACTCTACCGACTGGTGGGTGTGAACTGGACCGACTGATGGGTGTGAACTGGACCGACTGGTGGGTGTGAACTGGACCGACTGGTGGGTGTGAACTCTACCGACTGGTGGGTGTGAACTCTACCGACTGGTGGGTGTGAACTCTACTGTCTGGTGGGTGTGAACTCCACTAACTGGTGGGTGAACTCGACTGACTGGTGGGTGTGAACTCTACTGTCTGGTGGGTGTGAACTCTACTGACTGGTGGGTGTGAACTCGACTGACTGGTGGGTGTGAACTGGACTGACTGGTGGGTGTGAATTCGACTGACTGGTGGGTGTGAACTGGACTGACTGGTGGGTGTGAACTCTACCGACTGGTGGGTGTGAACTCGACTGACTGGTGGGTGTGAACTGACTGGTGGGTGTGAACTGGACTGACTGGTGGGTGTGAACTGGACTGACTGGTGGGTGTGAACTGGACTGACTGGTGGGTGAACTCGACTGACTGGTGGGTGTGAACTCTACCGTCTGGTGGGTGTGAACTCGACTGACTGGTGGGTGTGAACTCGACTGGTGGGTGTGAACTGGACTGACTGGTGGGTGTGAACTGGACTGACTGGTGGGTGTGAACTGGACCGACTGGTGGGTGTGAACTCGACCGACTGGTGGGTGTGAACTCGACTGACTGGTGGGTGTGAACTGACTGGTGGGTGTGAACTGACTGGTGGGTGTGAACTGACTGGTGGGTGTGAACTGGACTGGCTGGTGGGTGTGAACTGGACTGACTGGTGGGTGTGAACTGGACTGACTGGTGGGTGTGAATTCGACTGACTGGTGGGTGTGAACTGGACTGACTGGTGGGTGTGAACTGGACTGACTGGTGGGTGTGAACTGGACTGACTGGTGGGTGTGAACTGGACTGACTGGTAGGTGTGAACTGGACTGACTGGTGGGTGAACTCTACTGACTGGTGGGTGTGAACTGGACTGACTGGTGGGTGTTGTTCTGTGCCTTATAGACTGCTGAACTGCGACTGTATTACAGTATGTGGGTGTGCTCTTGTTTTTCCCAGATGGAATTTGAAGGTCACAACAAAGAACTGGACTCATTTATGTCAGATCTAGAGTCCACCATAGCCACGTTGAAGGTGAGAGAGAATGTGTGTGTTCTTGTCTACTGCATCATATGTGTGTGTGTGTGTGTTAGAAGTCTTGCCTGAATCCAGACTACAAAGAGAATTACTGACCTCTAGTCCTCCATCAGGGACAGTGTGGACAGGACCATTCTAGTATTGGTAGTAGACACCGGCATCCCATAAATCATCATCTCTTCTGCCTCCACTTCTTTTAGTTACATTCAATCATATATAAATCAAATATAATATAAATAGTAATAGTCTTAAGAATGGGTGGCTAATTGTGCATGTGCGTGTCAAGGTGTCCACCGGCTGTCCATTGCTCCTGGCCAATCAGAAATATATCCTTGAGCAAGGTCAGTCTGTAGCATGAGACAGTGGGGACACTTGAATGGCAATGGAACATAAGCTAGTGACACCTTACCAGATTTTTCATATGACTTTGTGACAGTTCAAAATCAAAGACGTCTTTATTTTCATCCAGTCTTTCTTTTTTGGATGTCTTGGGAACACAAATAAACCTTCTCTGCAAACTCCACTTTATCATCACCTGTGCTGCTGATTTACCATAGCTATGCACACACACACACACACACATACAGAGTTATCTACATTCACAGAGAAGATTGCCTTGATGTTACATTACCTATCAGCGATGGAGTTCAATGTTTTGTCCTTCAATTTCTCTGCTTTGGCTAGAGGAGAATACGCCATTACAGCAATGCCTTGGTCCTGACAGTAGCTCACACATTCATCCCACGCCAAGAAGGGGTGGATCTCTACTTGATTAACTGCACACACACACCAGTCACTCGAGTCAGGTCTGCCACACCCACATACCTACAGGCTGTTCACCAGGTGCCATGGACTGGAGCTTTACCAAGTGGTGCTTGTTGAAGTTAGCCACACCCACTGATCTATATATCACCAGTAAGTCTGTTTCCTCCATATCACCAGTAAGTAAGTCTGTCCCTCCATATCACCAGTAAGTCTGTTTCCTCCATATCACCAGTAAGTCTGTCCCTCCATATCACCAGTAAGTCTGTTCCTCCATATCACCAGTAAGTCTGTTTCCTCCATATCACCAGTAAGTCTGTTCCTCCATATCACCAGTAAGTAAGTCTGTTCCTCCATATCACCAGTAAGTCTGTTTCCTCCATATCACCAGTAAGTCTGTTCCTCCATATCACCAGTAAGTAAGTCTGTTTCCTCCATATCACCAGTAAGTCTGTTCCTCCATATCACCAGTAAGTAAGTCTGTTTCCTCCATATCACCAGTAAGTCTGTTCCTCCATATCACCAGTAAGTAAGTCTGTTCCTCCATATCACCAGTAAGTCTGTCCCTCCATTAGGCATAGATAAATATTGCTTTTTTTTCTGCCTAAAATTCTTTCTCCAATGCTCCCAAACTTGCCCTATAATTCTTTCAAAATGTGCCTATATTTCTCATTTATTGCTTGGCCAAAATTCATGTGATACATTGTGAATTACAAAAAAGAAAGTTTTTAGCGACTGTTATATTGTAGCATAACTGAAGCTGAAACATAGTCTTCCAGTGCTCTTTCCGGAGCACTGGAAGACTGATCCAGCTGCTGCTTGTATAATTACATCATGCATTAATAGATTTTCACACATTCCACATTAAGTAATCTGCTAATTCTAAAAAAAAGTTGCCTATATTTCTAGCATATTTCTCATTGCTTCAATGTGCCTATATTTCCCAAAAAAATTCCAGCAATATTTATCTATGCCTACCCTCCATATCACCAGTAAGTCTGTTCCTCCATATCACCAGTAAGTCTGTCCCTCCATATCACCAGTAAGTCTGTTCCTCCATATCACCAGTAAGTCTGTTTCCTCCATATCACCAGTAAGTCTGTTCCTCCATATCACCAGTAAGTAAGTCTGTT
>WLWD01000513.1_pt1 | contig 85485 bp, 59 predicted proteins | sample 6712731 | NCBI WGS metagenome assembly WLWD01 (sample SAMN12718690, study PRJNA576275) | sponge metagenome | isolation source: marine sponge | host: Mycale hentscheli | place: New Zealand: South Island, Marlborough, Capsize Point | collected 2014-11-01
GTCATGAACATCGAAACAAGTCAAGCCAGTTAGGCAGGCTCCTTACTCTGTACCGTTAGGTATCAGAGACGAGGTCAGGAATGAGTTGAGTGGATTGGAGAAATGTGGTGTTATTGAGAGGTGTGAGAGCCAGTGGGCGTCACCGTTAGTGCCAGTCAGGAAGCAAGGGGGAGGAGTTCGTTTATGTGTTGATTATAGGAAGTTGAATGAGATTACAGTGAAGGAACCTTATTATATACCTGGGTTTGAGGAAATGGTTGAGGAAAGGGTCGTGTGTATCCAAGGTTGATTTATCGAAAGGTTTTCACCAGGTGGAGGTATTGGAGGAGGATCGTGATAAAACTTGTTTTGTTTGCCCTTTCGGGAAGTACAGGTTTCGGAGAATGCCATTTGGGTTGACCAATGCTCCGTCGGTTTTTCAAAGATTAATGGATTTGGTGTTGGTAGATTGTGTAGACTTCGCAAGAGGGTATATTGATGACATCTTGGTGGTGTCTGGCTGTTGGAGTGAGCATTTGGTACATTTAGGAAGGTTGTTTGAGGAGCTGAAAGAGGCGGGCCTGACATGCAAAATAAGTAAATGTTGTTTTGGTAAGGTGAGGTTGGAGTTTTTGGGCCATGTTGTCGGAGTGGAGTAATCAATGTGCTGAAAATGAGGGTGAGGGCTATCAGGGAGCATCCCCTTCCAAAAACTAGGAAGCAGTTGAGGGCATTCCTAGGTCTGGTGGGCTACTATTGTCGTTTCATCAGGAACTACCATAGCTGGTCCTCTTCTCTTACGCCCTCTACGTCAAGGAATGCGGCTGGGACAGTGGAGTGGTCTAGCCAGATGATGGAGGCGTTTCATGGATTGTGTAAGTCATTGTGTCATAGTGTGTGTTTAGTTGTTCCGTGTGTGTCAGATGTGTTTGTCTTAGAATGTGATGCCAGTGTGTCTGGAGTGGGTGCAGTTTTGTCAGTGGTCAGGGGAGAGGAGCATCTGCCGGTTGTGTTCTTCTCCAAGCAACTAAAGGGAGCCCAACAGATATATAGTGCTCAGGAGCTGGAGGGGCTTGCCCTATTCGAAGCTGTTAGACATTTTGCCTTCTATTTGTACGGGAAGGAGTTCACTGTGGTGACGGACCACCGTTCCTTGGTGACGTTGATGACGACTAGGCAACTGAACCGTCGTCTGTATAATTGGGCGTTGAAGCTAACCGAATTCAAGTTCAAGGTGGTGTATCGTAGTGGTCGTGAGAATGGTGTGGCAGATTGCCTGAGTCGCTGTCACACAAGAGAGATTGAAGATGGTGCTGTTGGAAACCATCAGCAGAAGGAGGAGGGAGGAGATGTGGGCACACCCACATGAAGAAGGAAGAATAAGGAACATTTTGTGTGTGTGTGTGTTATAATGTAATCATGTAGGTGCATTGTACTGTTGTAGTGTGGTTTGTAGTTCACGTGCTAATGAGCGTTGTTTGTGTGTGTGTATGGCATGAGCTGTGTGGCAGAGCAGGAACTTTGCAGCCTTTCATGTGACTTGTAGGTGTGGTTTTTTGTGTTGTATATATAGTTGAGTTTTGTGCCATGTGCTTCAGTCTTGGTTCATGTCACTCAATCTGTTGTGTGTGCAATTAAAGTAATTTAATCTACCTTAAGACCTAGCCTGAGGATTGGTCAGTGGTTCGCTGTGGGTAGCTAGAGAGGACCTTGATTCTGGTGGCAGCAACTATTTTGCTGTCATCAGGTACGAGCAAGCCAAGCAGAGTGACAACTCTCCTGAGCAAGCCCACAAGTCTCAATTGAGGTTTTGGTAAATAAATATATATATATAACATATATATAATATATTATTACATGAGTCAGAGTGTGATATGGCAGAATATTTCATGAGCAGGCTAATTTTATTTCATGAGCCAGAGGGAAGTGAAAATAAAGCCTGAGAGTGTCTAAAAACATAAACATTGTTTGGGTTCACCAAACAAACGCATTGATTGTTATGCTATACAACTTATCATTACTTATTCATTACCATAACAAACATTAATTTCTAATACATGCACACTAGTGTGCGTTTTTTAGAATTCTTTCCATTCTGTCACATGTATGTATAGTTTTGAATAGTTGCTTTTGAAATTGAATCTATGTGAATCTGCTTGGCTAGCTGACTAGGCTATCTAATCTGTGTGTGTACTGAGTGTCCCTCCTGCTCTTTTACTTGCACGGCAGTTGAGAGACCTGCATACTTTCAATAACTGTGCATAGTCTTATGTACAGCCCTGCTATCAGGGTGGTCCTTCACAATTGAAATAAACCAAACCTGTTTGTGGATTTACAACCCACAAACATTGGTCCTTCGAGCCGGATTAGGTAACTGGAAGGTGAGAAGTGAATCAGTGTTTAAGTTTGAATTATCGAAGGCGAAAGAAGAAACAAACTTCCTCAAGAAGGAGAGCTCCTTTCGTGAGGGATCTCTGTCAATCCAAAACTCTCTAACTCTTGGACAACAAACAAAGGAAGTAAAGAAGACAAGATGGCGGAAATTGCAAAGCTCAAGAATAAAAGGTCAATCTGCCGGACGAAAACAACAAAGGCAATAAAGAATGCCTTAAAGTTCTGTAGTGACAACTTGGCAGCAATCAAGCCACGTGAACTTGGGGCTAAGATTGAAGTGGTCAAAGCTGACATGGAAGCACATCAGCTAGCCCACCAAGCTCTGATCGATCAAATGAGAACGGAAAGGAAATCAGAAGATGAGATCCATGGAGAAGAAGACGGACAAGAAGCAGTGGAAGCAACCTACGATGGAGAGCTGGAAAAGCTGGAGGAAGGTCTAGTGCTTAGCAACCTCTATCTGGCAGACCTTGACGTGCAAAGGGATGCTGCATCATGGCTAAGAGAGAGTGCCATTGAGTCTCCAACCTTTGTTACTGATGGCAATAGGCTGAAACAAGAGCTCAGAACACTGGTCAAAGATCTCTCCCCATATGCAGCCCACCCATACATTGGAGGGCAGCTGAAGAAAGCACAGACAATGTTGGAGCAGCTGAGTGTGAAGTTGTTTGCTACACCAGCACCATCCAAGGAAGCAGCACCAGTACCAAAGCCAACAGCACCTAGGTCTATGCCTCCACCTTACCAAATCAAGCCGCCTACCTTCAACGGAAATCCGAAGGAATTTCACCATTTCTGTGAGCGCTTTGAGGCGATTATGGAGCTCCACAAGGACTTCTACCCTGAAGCTGACAAGATCAGCATTCTAGCGGATGCGATGGAAGATGCGGAGTCGAAGAAACTGGTTCTTAATGCCTGTTGTGGAGGCTATGATGAAGCTCTTGAGCAACTGAAGCTCACATATGGGAGGAAGACCATTATCTATCCTTACCTGGTAGAAGAACTGGTAAAAAAGGAGAGATATGACTGCTCCAGGGAATCTATGAGGATGATACTGGACAGGGCAAAACGTGTGCTGACAGACATGGACAAGATGGGAGGTAGAAACATTGATCTTCTTGCAGTAGCTCTGGTAGTGAAGGATTTCGACACTGAACTGCAAACAGAGTGGTCCAAACATCTAGGATCAGAAGACGAGCTTCCTTCTCTCAAGAAACTGGTTGACTTCGTCACTCCTTTGGCTCACAACTTGCCAAGGAAAACAAGAAGTACTGGCAATTACAAGTCATACCAGAAGTTCAGCACCGTACCAACTCCACAAGCAGCTGCCTTACAACCAGCTGCCCAAGGAGCAAAGAAACAACCTGACTCTCCCAAGAAGGAAGAGAAACTCATCAAGAAGATGTGCGTAGTCTGCAAGGAGACAGTACATCCTCTCCACCGGTGTAAGAAGTTCAAGGAAAGCACCACTGCGCAAAAGTGGAGTGTTGTTAGTAAATATAAGATGTGCAGCAACTGCCTCCACCCTTCCCATCAAGTCGCTGATTGCACCTCAAGATACTTGTGTAGAGTCTGTGGAGAGAAACACAACATCCTACTTCACAAGGATGAAGACAAGAAGCCCTCAGCAACAGATTTGGTTTCAGCAGGCAAATCAGATACCAGCAACAAGCCTCCAGAAGAAAAGGCAGCTGAGCCAACTTTGGGATGTGGCTTCATTCACACTGCCTTAGTGACAGTTCGTCACCAGGGTAGGAAGCTAACAGCAAGGGCAGCAATGGACAGCTGTGCTACCCATTCCATCATGTCAGAAAAGGTGACGAGCTTCCTACAGCCTCAAAGACAGCCCATTGACTTGATAATGAGAGGTACAGTGTCTGAGAGCAAACTCAAACATTGGACCACTGTGACTCTTTCTACCGTTCAACCTTCAGAAGTGGACATTCCAATAGGTGTGGCAATTGCACCTACTCTACCTGCTGCTTCTCCTCCAGAGAATCCAGGACAAGTTGCCAAACATGAACTACTCGAAGGACTTCCATTAGCAGATCCTGAGTTTGGTGGGCAAATCGATCTCATCATCGGGACGAACGACCTGCCTCTGGTGTGGGTGGATGGTGACAAAAGGTTCTCTGCCGAAGCAAGGATGACAGCGGTGAATACTATCTTTGGCTGGACTGTGTCAGGACCATCAAAACAGCAAAGTGGTGAAGTCACAACAATGAAAGTCGAGATCAGTGAAGACATCAAGCTTTTCAATGCAATGTACGAGCTAGAGCAGGTGCCAACAGCATCATCAATGACGGATGAAGAGAAGTCAGCAGTCGCACAATTTGAAGACACAATCAGACAGGAGTCAGATGGTAGGTACTCATGTCAATTGCCTAAAGTTTCTGATCCTCCCCAGTTAGGTTCCTCTGAGAAGATGGCCAAGTCAAGGTTTCTTTCCAATGAGAGGAGAATGCTGAGAATGGGACAGCTGGAGTCTTTCAATGCTGAGATGGCAGGTTATCTGGAGATGGGTCATGCTGAGGTGGTTTCTGACAATAAAGAGAAGAATGCCAAATACTACCTTCCAGTCAAAGGAGTGGTAAAAACTAGTTCTACCTCTACTAAAGTAAGGCCGGTATTTGATGCCTCGGCCAAAAGTAGCAATGGCAAGGCACTCAATGACATATACTTGGTTGGTCCTAATCTATACCCTCTTATTTTGGATATTCTGTTGAAATTTAGAGTTAAACCTGTAGCAATAGCGGCTGATATATCCAAGATGTATAGGGAGGTGTGGCTCCAAGATGAGGACAAAGACTACCACAGGCTGTTCATTAGAGCCAAAAATGGTGAACTTCTTCAGGCTAGGATGAAGAGGTTGACATTTGGGGTGAGACCATCTCCATTTGTGGCTACCAGCGTCATACGACACCATGCCAAACTGAATGCAACACAGTATCCTGAAGCAAGTGAAGCTATTCTGGCAAACTTCTATGTGGATGACTACCTGGCCAGTGTGGACACAGTAGAAGAAGCAGACAAACTCAGGGAATCCTTGTGTCAGCTGCTCAACCTGTGTGGAATGACGCTCAGAAAATGGAGAGCCTCTTCTGATAATGTCCTGGAAAAGATTCCACCAGATCTGCTGGAAAAAGAAGACAGAAAAGAGCTGATGAAAAGTGATGCCCTGAAAACCCTTGGTGTGCACTGGGACACCAAGATGGACTCATTCTTTGTAGCCACTCCCTCACTGAATGAAGGTGTAGTAACTAAAAGGGGTGTGGCCAGGGGTGTAGCCAAGGTGTATGATGTGCTGGGTCTGGTTTCACCATTTGTAATTCTGGGAAAGTTGCTCCTTCAAGAGCTATGGTTGAGAAATGTTTCATGGGACAATGACATTCCCTTAGACTTAGCTCAAGCGTGGCATGATTGGGTCAAACAATTAATCACTATTAAGGAACATTCCATTGATAGGTACATTGGCCTGAATACCAAACCTGTAAAGGAGGTTTCCCTGCATGGCTTTGCTGACAGCAGCACTAAGGCTTACGGGGCAGCAATTTACATAAGGGTTGTACATGAAGATAAAACTGTAGCCACCTCACTGCTATGCTCAAAAGCGAGAGTGTCCCCTCTAAAAACAAGGTCACTTCCAGAGATGGAACTGGTTGCAGCAAAAATGGCAGCTGATTTACTTGCTCATGTTGCCATGGTACTTAAAATTCCATTAAAAGATGTGAATGCATGGACTGATTCTATGATAGTCTTGAGTTGGTTGGAAAAGCCTTTGTTCAAGCTTAAAGTTTTTGTCTCAAATAGGGTAGCTCAAATAAGAGAAAAGCTACCTGAGGTGCAGTGGAGACATGTTAATTCAAGTGACAATCCGGCTGATTTGCCCAGCAGAGGAGTATCTGCTAACTCTCTTGTCGAGTCCCATATCTGGTGGCATGGCCCTAAGTGGTTGAGTAGTGGAGCGTGGCCTAAACAACCTGGTAACATTGATCATGATTCTGACTCGGTTTTACGAGGCATGAAAGCTACAGTCATGGTAGCCATAGCAACAAGTCCATTTGACATGGATTGGGAGGTGTGGCACAAATTTTCTAGCTACATCAAGTTGTGCAGAGTTATTGCATGGGCATTAAGATTTGGTAGATGTTGCAGGAAGAAAAATGTATTGCCACCCCAATTAGTGCTCACTGCTGATGACATTAAAGCAGCCGAAGCGGCACTTATTACTGTGCAGCAGCAGGTCAGCTTTCCTGAAGTGTTCCAGGCATTAGAAAACAACAAGTTACTACCCAAAGGTCATTCCCTTGGTGGCCTAGTGGTTAGTCTAAAGCCTACCAACGCTAAGTTAAAAGTTGACTCACACTCAAGTAACACCCTAGTTGCGAAGGGAAGAGTAAATGAAAGAGAGCTGATTCCCCTTTCTGGTAAAAACAAGTTAACCAGACTCATGTTGCTAACGCAACACAAGCTGCACTCACATGCTGGGGTGTCAGCATTAATCAGCATTATCGGTTACAAGTTCTATATTGTGGGTATTAAGAAACAACTGAAGCTGATTAGCAGGCAGTGTGCTAGCTGTCTGAGAACTAATGCTGTTCCATTACAACAGCAGTTGGGCTACTTACCGGCAGCAAGAACAGTGCTAGCTCCACCCTTTCAAACCTGTGGCATTGACTTTGCAGGCCCTATCACTCTTAGGGAGGGAGCAGTGAGAAAGCCTGTCCTGATCAAGAGTTATCTTTGTCTTTTTGTTTGCATGAGCACCCGGGCAATTCACATTGAGGTCTGTAAAAATCTCTCAACAGAAGACTTCATAGCTGCCCTTAGGAGATTTGCTAACAAAAGAGGGATGCCAGCATCAATCTACAGTGACAATGGCAGCAACTTTATCGGGGCAAAGGCTGAACTAGACAAGATACAATCTATGCTGAATAAGTCACAGCACAAGTTATCCTTGGTATCATCTGAAACTGGGCTGAAATGGCACTTCAGTCCTCCCAGAGCTCCACACTTTGGCGGGCTTTGGGAGGCTGGGGTAAAAAGCATGAAGAGGCAGATAAAGAAGATTGTGCAACCACACCCACTAAGACTAGATGAAATCCTGAATGTGGTTAGTGAAGTCGAAGCAATATTGAATTCTAGGCCCTTGGCACCATTGGACTCAGTTGAAGTAGAAGAAGGGTTAGTCCTCACACCTGGGCACTTCCTGGTGTTCAGGCCACTCAAAGCTCCACCCACTCCAGTAGCTTCAACAGCAAAATTAGCATATCTCAGAAGATGGCAGTTGACACAAAGGCTAGTGCAGGAGTTGGAAACCGCATGGAAAGGCAACTACCTACAATCCCTTCAAGCAAGGAGCAAATGGACTCGGAAAAGAAACAATGTGAAAGTAAATGATATCGTGTTTATCAAAGATATCACTTTGTCTAATGGAGCAAGATGGCCCCTTGGAAGAATAACTAAAGTCTATCCTGGTCGAGATGGGTTAGTGAGAACTGTTGACCTACTTTACAAACGAAAGAGCTATAAAAGAGCGATTCACCTACTCATCCCACTTCATTTGGATGAAGAACAAGCAAAGAATGAAGAGGAAAAGTCAAGTGAGAATAATTAACACTTTCATTTACAAACAATATTGACATAGTTGCCCCTGGCGGCCCCAGTATGTTTGGGTTCACCAAACAAACGCATTGATTGTTATGCTATACAACTTATCATTACTTATTCATTACCATAACAAACATTAATTTCTAATACATGCACACTAGTGTGCGTTTTTTAGAATTCTTTCCATTCTGTCACATGTATGTATAGTTTTGAATAGTTGCTTTTGAAATTGAATCTATGTGAATCTGCTTGGCTAGCTGACTAGGCTATCTAATCTGTGTGTGTACTGAGTGTCCCTCCTGCTCTTTTACTTGCACGGCAGTTGAGAGACCTGCATACTTTCAATAACTGTGCATAGTCTTATGTACAGCCCTGCTATCAGGGTGGTCCTTCACAATTGAAATAAACCAAACCTGTTTGTGGATTTACAACCCATAAACAAACATTAGCGCTGGAGCAAGAAGTTTAGGAGAAAAGACTTTAAAATAATGCCAGCAAAATTAAAGACAAAGAACTACGAAGACAAAAAGTGAACAGATGTTCACAGTTAAATCTTACAAATTTAGCGGAGTTTGTTTTCTATTCCATTAGTGGCAGTGGTAAGTTACCTTGGTTAATGTGCTTTTTGTCCTAGCAATACACCTTGAAAATCCATTTTCCAATAGTCAAGTCACTTAAGAGAATACAATACGATGCTTTTGCTCTGATATAATAGAACATTTTCAATGGAGAGTACTTTGGAAAGGCGGCACGATAAGCAGAATCCTTTGGTTTAGTGACCCTTGCCCATTATTGATTGCTTTACCCCTAGAAAATCGATTGCCCAATAGTCAAATCACGGAGAGAATACTTTGCAAATTTTGTGCTGGTATTTCCAGTGATCAAGTGTATGTATGTGTGAACAAGAGTCGAGTGTTGCTAAAGAGTAGCACAATAAATTAAACAAAAACATTCAACTAACAAAGAAATATAATAACCGCTAGCATTCAAATTTGAATTTCAGTCAGACCAGCTTACTCACCATTTGTGCTGTAGCACATCACTAGTACTGTGCCTGTGCTGTTCAATTGAAACAAGGGGAAAGTGAAATAGCATGTAACTAAGCGAAATAGCACGTAACTGAGTGAAATAGCACGGAAACTCAACGAAATACCACTGTAACCAAGTGAAATAATGCAGGTGAGTGTGCTTGGTGAGGCTCTAGCCTTGGAAACGCAACGTACACTTCGAGTAGTTTTTAGTTGGAGACTAGGTCATTCTTTAGTGCAGTTTTACTCATACTAGATGGAAATTTTTTAACTGATTAGGGGGAGTCATAGGTTGAAAACAAAGTTCCAGAAGAAGCTAATCCTGAAATACAGAGATAGAAAGTGAACGATACAGTGTAGCTACAGTGCAAAAATATCTATTAGCGAGAGTGATCACATGGGTAACCTTGTTATTAAGGGATCAGTAGCATTCGTAAATGAAATGAAGCACCAAAGGTGAGAACCCTCAGCGCTACTATACACTAGCTAGCTATTATTATAATCTGAAACCAAAAGAATATTTTATTGGCTATTCTAATCTGGTATCATGGATCAATATAGCTGGAGCAATGAAAATGGTACATGTAAATGATGTCTCAGTAAGAGAAGCTAAACAGGCCAATAACACTAACTGGTATATATGGGTATATATATATATACATTTCAAGAGCCAGAGGTGAGTGAAAATAGAGGCTGGGAGTGAAATATAGCCATATCACTCTGACAGAGTGTAATAAGTGGTTTATTCCACACTAGATATCTTCACTGCTGTAGTTAGTAGTTAGTATAAGAGGTAAAGTTTATTGTAGGAGCCCCCCCCCCCCCCCCCCCCCCCCCCCCCCCCCCCCCCCAGCTGCTCTACTTGGGTTGAGTAGCTACACAGGAGAGGTAGGTAGCTGTAAAAACCAAGAAAATTGACAAGTTTGGCTGGTTGCTATAACTACAAGGGTAATGAGCTTGCAATACAGCTGAAGGGAAAATTTCTCCCTAGAAAAATGTCCATCACACTTTCTCAAGATGTTTCAGTTTTATCAAACTGTATAAAAATTTATCATAAAATTACATTCTAATATACCTGCCTTTGAATCACTTTTGTTTTATACCATTCCCTAATTATATATAGTCATCCTTGCTGTAATTCATCAGTTCATCATCCAATAGAAGGCTACCCAAGCTGAGAATTTACGGAATAAACCTTGAATCTCTGATTAAGTATCTACATCTGGTTAGCTACTGCATGTAGCCAGTCTAACTGACTGCTACAACTATCTTAAAACCTTCAGTGGTTGAACCATCACCAACAAACAGTCCACTGTCTAATGAGAGTCTAGATTATTCTTTAGTTCAAGAAAGCTAAATAATTAGTAATCATATTTCGTCTGTTACATATTTCCGTTGTCCATTGAATTTCAGTAATTTTATAATTTTGACACTATTATATTTTGCTACAAGTCGGATCTTATTATTACATAACCTTCCATTTAAAATTTTAAAATGATTAGGTGGGCATGTCACTGCTTAAAAATGGAACCCTCCTTTTGAAGTCTCTACATCGGCCACTGATATTAGTACATTAGAGATTTAATATTGTACCTAGGATATCATTGCTAAGATATTTCCCCATCATGATAACATCTTGAACGCTGCATTTTAAATACTCCAATGCCTGCGTATAGTTCAGGACAGCCATATTTTTATACATATGGTGGAGTTAACTCAGAACAACAAGAACTTGAAGCACATCCTTTCACAGTTGTGGACAAATATTCAACATACAATAAACAATTTATTAAGGGCTAACAAATGTTGATAATTAAGTACAAGAGTGCTCTTACCTTTGTTGCATTGTTTAATATCTAGGTACTGTTTACTTAGAGGAGTAACATGTTTAAAACTTATAATCAAAACAAGCAATAACAAAAATGACCAATTAGTATTCTAAACTAATAACAACTGTAGAGAAATGGAATGATATATCTCAATTCTCATGCAAACAGAATGTCAGAGTATTTGTTGGCAAAATTAATTTCATTGACTCTTTACTATCATGTGAAGTTCAATCAAACAGCTAACTAAATGACAATAATGTGCAATAATGGTTAAACTGAAACCAGGAACATTGTATTTAGTTGAATCTATTGTATTCTACAGCTTCATCTCCTCTTGTAGGTATATAATAATCTCCAATATGAAATTAATTTGTTACACGAACATATGAATATTTCAGTGGTTCTACATGGATATATAAAATTATGTTGTGACTTAATTATGTTGAAATACGAACCTGAAAAACATATAATATAATATAACATTGTAAACATTTTATGTATAATACACATAATATGCTGAGTAATCTAAAATATAAATATGTGATGAAGATACTGCGTATATATCAGTTAAAGTGCCACACTTAAATGGGTAGTGTTTTATTGTGAATGCAAATATTGTACACTTGAAATATATATTTAGTATATATTTATATAATTTGTTGTTGCTAGAATAATATCCATGTCTATTATCTTTATCACTAGCATTTATAGCAATTAAACAATACAGTCAAGTGATTATGATTGCCTGGTCAGGAAAATCAGAAAGCAGCCGAACAGCTAACGTATAATTATTTTTGCCTCAAGATATTTGCTTTTGCATCTACCCTCTAACACAAACAATTAATTTTTTGTTTATTTCCCTAGGCTTCTTCCCTCATTTGTACTATTTATGCTGATGATGAATTGCATAGGTGTTGAAACATCTGTATTATTTCATTCATTGATAAAGATAAAAATATTTATGGCTATTTTAATATACTATACTATTAATATGAAAGCTTATAATATAGATTAATAGATATTAGCAAATGCATAATGCCATTATGATTCTTACCCAATAGTGAATAGAGCTACTTTGAAGATAAATTCATCTTTGATGTATACAGAAATAGAATGTCCCAATACATGATTTGATCCTTTGAGGGGGGACATCAAATCTTTATCTATGAATAAAATTCCAGAGGATGCAATGTGAACACAAATAATATAAAGTAATACATACTTCATCAATTTATGCTTTTAATTTCAAGGAAAGATCAAAATACAATTAGTGCGCAACTAATAATAACAAGGAAATAATAATAATGGTAATAATGATTATGACTATGATAATAATTTGATTTGATGGTAAAGATAAAATAATATAACAGCACAATAATAACAATTAAAATAATAATAACAACTATAACAACAACAACAATAATAATAACACCTTATGCTACTCTATTCCTAATTTGCAAAAGTTAGCACTTCAAGTGCCACTGTGTGGCGAGGTGTTGTCTGTCAGTAACAATGATGAGGACAACAGTGAAGGTATGTATTCATTAATTCCTTAGCTTAGCAGGGTTGGTAAGTGATGACGAGTATTGTAATTCATTATCTGCGCCGTGTTCATATAGCATTATCAGTAACGATGACAACAACAAAGGTGTGCTTGAAGCGGACTGATGTGTCTAACCCAAATGGTGGAGGATTATACTGAAGGATAAAATATCTCATTCTACTGCATTCATAATTCGCAGAAGTGAATTTTTGCATATTAAAAACAAGGAGAGCAAAGGGTGAGGGTGTATTCATGGATGAACAAAAGTAAGTGAGACAAAAGCTCACTGATGTAACTCAACCAAGTGGTAGAGGATAATTGCAATGCATAATAATATCTTATGCTACTGCAGTCTTATTTTGCAAAAGTTTGTACATTGAAGTGCCACTGTGTGGTGGGGTACTTGCTAGTATACTTTATTATTATTATTATTATTATTATTATTATTATTATTATTAATATTATTAATATTATTATTATTATTATTAAGTTATAGTTAAAGCATGAGCGCTTAGTTTCTAGTCGATTTATTGCACGACAGCCCGAGGGCCGTAGGCCCGAGGACTGAGTGCGATAAATGTACTAGGCACTAAGCGCTCATGCTTTAACTATTTTAAATACCGGGCAAGTGTTATTGCACACTTGCCAAGTTATTACACCTGACAACAATATAGCAACGGTATTTAATTATTATTATTATTATTATTATTATTATTATTAATTATTGTTTGGTACACACCCAGTTAATTAGCTAGTGAACTCAATTAACTTCATACCAGCCACTTTTAATTTGCTTATAGCAGACACTAAGTAGCTTGGTTGATATAATGATGAAAATCCACAGTAAAACACTTCAAATTCATAGACTCCTTCATCTTCCTTGCTGATGTTGTCTATGTTAATCATGCTAACTGATTTATTTGAAACCAGACCCGATTTATTCATTTCAATGAAATTATGGTACCAAGCTGAATCCAGAATGCAAGAATCTTCATAATTATAGGTAATGGAAGTCTTTTCGCCTTTTCTTTTGTGTTGGAATATGGGATATATACGGTCATCATCTATAAGCAAATAAGACACCATATTATGCTTATGATTACTACTTATTATTAGATTCATTATAATTATATTGCTCATTATTATATGCAATTCTATGAGTACAATGTGTTAATGCATAATATTGTATTAGACATATAAGGCCATTTTTATGCATCCTAAATATGGAAATTTTAGTGAGATTTAGGAAATTTTTGCACTTTCACTTTGATGTAGTCATCCCATGAAATTTGAAAATGGTACAAAAATTTAAGGTATTTCAATTTGTTAAGTTATTGTTAAGAAATTGTTATATCAGTGGCTACTGCAATTTTCTCTGTAAGTCCTTGCATCTTGTACGCATATAAACGCCCATGAATACCAAAGGTCCATAAGAACAGAGATAAATAGCAATAACAAAGATTATAAGCATGAGAGCTAATCACACTGAAGGGAGTTGTGAGAGCCTAATTTGTAGAGGTTTAGAGTTGGGGAATAACCAACTTGACTTGATTAAGTACGAATAATTCACCTTTTAAAATAAAGTATGAAAATAATAAAAATGAATGAGAGATGCATGTACGAATAATTCACCTTTTTAAATAAAGTATGAAAATAATAAAAATGAATGAGAGATGCATGTATTGCAGTATGTTAAACATTTCCTTACCATTACGATAAATTACACTGCACATGGAGTGTGTAACAGAAAATGCTGACAAATTTTTATCTTTTATGCAACAATATTTTCCAAAGTGGTGATTTTGTACTTTTATTTTCAATTTTCGGTTATTTGTAAGGGGATGAATAAATTTTGAGTTATATCCGTTGTAGTACCACCTAACACGTCTCTCAAAACCACATGTTATGGAAACTGTTTCTCCAACCTTTGTTCGAAACTTTGTGGATGCATTATTTGAGGCAGCTAACACAATAATTAGGAAAAGTGAATGATATTACAGTTTCATTGATATTATGTGCTTGAAGGGGATGAGGGGAGGGGGCAGGGGGGGGGGGGGGGGGGGGGGGGGGGGGGGGTTAAGCTAGAAAAAGGGTTTTTACCAACCTGGCAAATAGAATAATTTTGGAATTTTGGTTTTAAATTGTTGATTTTTTATATGCAGCTGCAATTTCTGTGTTAAAAAGAAAATGATTATCTTGTAAGTCAATACTACAAGTAAAAATGATGTTGTGTTTCTCCATCATCAAAACCATATCTGCTTTCTTTAAAACAGTAGCTAATCACTTTTTTGTGATGTTCAAATATAATTTGAAAACTAGCTGTTTAGAAACCTTCATTATTTAATAAACCAATAAGATACTTGCACAAATATGATTTTTATTAATTGTGTATGTGGACAGGTATCACAATTAAGACTCCCCATTGCCTAGTACTTGTCTACATCCATGAATGCCAGTATTTAAAAATATATTTTAAGAAGTATTAATGACACCTAAACACAAATGTGTATGCATATTATAGAAGTTATGTTATAGTGTGTGTATAATTCCTAAATAGAATGAACATTTGTATAAGATCAAAGGGGTCTAAGGAAATGCAAGTAAAATGAAAATTTTCAATTGTCACTGGGGAGTAGAACCCAGGACCTCTTGCTTTAGCCTCCAGTGCCTAGTCACTGAGATATGACAAACCACAACTTCAAGACTTCCACTTTTTATCTTAAGATTGCTCAACTGAGTATAGCTGTTTGCTACAGTGTCATACTCTACAAATCACACCGCCATAAGAACACCTTTTTGGTGAAGTGGGGAAACACTTCTGCCTTAAAAGAAAGGAGTTATAATTCATGGATAACAGAGGCTTTATCATCATCCTATTACCAAGTTCTAACCCTTCATAAGACATAGAATAAACCTATCTCAGTAAATGGTAAAGCAAAGGTATGACATGAAAAAATCTCGGGTGTTGCTGGGGAATCAAAACTAGGACCCCTGCTTTTGTCATCATAACTCTAGTCACTGCTCTAGTCACTGAGCTTACGACAACCAACAACTTCCAAGACTTCAGCATATTGCATTAATTATATTAGCTACTGTAGCCTCATAGGTTCCTTCTAGTTTTTATGAAGGGTCAGAACTTGATAATTCCTAGATACAATGCAAATATTGCGAAAACTATAAAAATAATGATTTCTTATATTTAACTGTCATTTATGGCTAAAATGTACATCAACCATTACCCACCTGCTATAACAAGATGTAGTTCATATGTGGAGTTTTGATTCCGACATTCATACTTGCCGGTGTCTAAAAATAAAATATTACGTAAGATAATCCTGAATTGATCGTAGAGAATGTGTGATGGAAGAGGATTCTCATTTTTCAACCATATTTCAGCTGAAGAAGGACACTTTATGCCAATAGTGCTATGTATGTATGCCAGTCCTGATAGTGGAAAAGCCTGCGCATCTAAAAGAATACAGTTTTATCCTTACTATTATGGAGATAGTAAATTTTGTTAATTTGCACATAAGAGACTTAAAGTAGTGTGGGATGGAGAATCTATAGAGCCCCTCAAATTTTTATAACTATAATTAATGACACATTAATCCTATACTAAACAAAATCTCAACATAGGACCACAGCTTCCAAAAGAACCTCAGCCATCTATCATGCACAATGATGGTAGAGTATAATTAAACTGCAGTGAGAATTAGAGTTCCGTGTGGTGTCCTGCAGTCAAAAAAATGTGTTCACCAAGTAAGCTAACAGTTATCATGTCACTGTGATTATAAGTTCTGCAAAATAAGTTTCAGCATTATATGATTATTCAATTGAATTGAATGTATGGTTTTAGTATAAAAATTCTATGTACATATACAATGTCATCTTATTGAGACATCGTGGAACCAAAGAAGGTGCTATCCCTTACTAAGTCTATTACTAGGTAATTACATGCACATGTATGATAAATTTATGCCCTGAAAGGGTCCATTTACCACCATGACAAAATTGTAAACTGTGCTGATAATTTGAGTTGACAAAGATCTGACAGGAATGTAAAAGGCTAATATATTATATGAACTATATTATCACCAGTTGTGTTCCAGATAATTTGTTCACATTATTTTATGCTAATGGTTACTGTTGGACTAGTTTTTTTGTTTTTTTTATTCTGTTTTTCATTCTCTAGGTAATAGTATTAGGAAATTTCTTGGATTGTGACCGGGCCACTAACTGATGCTGAGGGAAGGCAATCTTACTGGCAGCTCAATGTAAAGTGACAGGCATAAGAAATGGAATACTTGTACACTTAAATAGAACACTAGAGGAAAATAAAGGGGGAGTGGTTTTATTGTTTCGCTAACTAGCCAATTTTTGTGCATCTGGTGTGATTAAGTGAGCAGAGGCAAGCCCAATAAAGTGAGACAAGGCCAGCCTGGCTTTGAGTAATTGGGGTTAAGGTAGTGAGCTGACAGTTACCACTGTCTGTCATTGTACTGTTAAAACGAGAAAATTTGCTATTATTATAATTATTTCAGCTGAGAATGACTGAATCATTATACTAGCTACATAACAAAATGGAAAGTTTAAGTAATGTCCTCTGACAGGCATATCTACAGCTACTATTAAATGTCTCTACTAGCAAAGAGAGCTAGGAGCTGTCAAGCTTCAGCCCACATTTGCCCCACTAGATTAAGACATTACAAATGTACTGACTATTAGTGTCCAGTTAATGGGCATCCACATAAGAAATAGAACCACAAAATTAACGGCTACAAAAATACACAATGAAAACAAAAGTAAAACGAACTCTTAATAAAATTAACATCAATTTATACACTTAATAAGTAATAGTTAGAGCATAAGCGCTTGGGTACTGGTGCATTTAGTGCACTGAAGCCCAAGGGCCTTAGGCCAGAGGGCTTTGTGCACTAAATCCACCAGTACCTAAGCGCATGCTCTAACTATTTTAGATCCCGTTTACCCAGAGGCCTGCCCAGTTTCCACTAGCAACTTTGTTTATCAGCATTTTCGGTGTCAAGCGAATTCTTCCGTGTTTCCGGCCCAAAATTAAAATTCAATTAAAATTCAATTGAAGCGCCAGAAAGTTTACTTTAGCAAGTTTACTTTAGCATTGTAGCTGCCAGCTGTTATCTCCAGATCTAACTTTACCTGGGCTGCTCTGCAGTAAGCAGTAAAGCAGCTAGCTATGGTAACTTCCTGTGGTACCAGAGCCCAGGAGAGTTATATGATAGGGCTGGTCCCTTATAGGTGGATATGAGAGAGTAGTAGACCCTCCCATATCCGGCCTCACATAACCTGCTCCCTGCTTTATCCGGCCTATTCTATTAAACTAAAACTCAAAAATAGCAATACCCCAAACGTTGTTAGTATGCACAGTTCATATACCTAAAGGCAAAAAATAGTGCACACTTACCAAGTTAGTACACCTAGTAACAATATAGCAACCGGGTTCTAAATACGATTAGTGCACACTTTTCATACTTTCTACAATACAATAATTGTCTACTTGAATGATGAAGTGGTAATAAAGAAATAATACACATATTATAATGTATGTAATTTAAATCAAACAGAATGTAAAAAACTTACAGAACTCATGTGCAAAATCGGAGGGGAGATAGTTATACTGTTCATTATTCAAATTTTGTGCTAAAAATGCATTGTAAGGTGGATATACTGTAGTCCAGCTTTTATCTACAACAAAATATCATTTATGATCAAACATAAGTAATTTGAGCTCACATTAAAGCTGTGAAATTTTGCGATAGCTAGCTTAGACTGTTAAATTGGACCCAAATTACCTGCAACTCTTAATCTTCCTACTGCTGACACCATGAGTCTCAACTGATTCATTGATGTTATCCCACGGTATGTTACTACCAGCTCATATTGACCACCACTGTCCTTTGTAGCAATACTAATAGTAATATTGCGCTCCCTCTTATGTTTGTATTGAAATGAAATACTTTCAACGAGTTTGTTATTAAGATATACTTTCTCCTTTATCACATATGCTGATTTGTACTTATACCTCATCACAGCCGGGTCACCTTCCCTTACAATTTGGTGACGAGGATATAAATTGTCGTTATCTGTAATATGAGCAAAATAATTCTTAACCTAGAAAAGAATTCTTAACCTAGAAAATATTAGTTTTGCTGATGAAATCACTGAAAAGAACCAATTTAAACACAATTTTTAAAGAAAAGAGAAATATGCATACATAGTGTAATAAGCAATATACTGACAACTCATCAAAAAAGTATCGAAGTAATTTTGTGCTGAAAAAAGCTATGGCAGGGAATTTATCTATTGTAGTTTATGCAACTGATGAAGTAACTGGTAATCTTGATGTCATACAATGGATTATATGTGATTTTTTCAAGAGCTAAACTGAGTAGTATTTGCACATTATTATTATTATTAATTTGTCTAGTATAATCCACATTGACTTCTTCGCTATACGAGATATTTTTGATAATTATTATACTGAATATCAAAATAGAATTTATGATGCCTGCCATGTTTTGTCTTGAGTGAATGAAAATGTGTTACTTTTGACATAATGAAATGGATCAATTAATGTGGTCTGGGAAAAGTAATTTCTGAATTTTTCAGTCTTATAGAAGATTGATATTGGGGGTTGTTGCTTTTACTACAATACACTATAAAACATGTTTTGATCTTGTAGCTAGCTCTTATCATTATTGCTATTATGTTCACTAAGTATACAATATATCAAAAACCATTATTTCTAACTGTTGGTCAAATATAATAGCTGTTTATTTATGCATACATGCAGTTAGAATTCAAGAAACACAATGTATAATAATTGTTTTTATTCCAAACCAGTATCACTTTACCTACCATCTAAAACTAATTCAGCACATGCTATAAACGTGTCACTCTTTGGTGAATCACTTCCTGAGCAGCAATAAGTTCCGTAAGTGTGTTCATATGTTCTATTGATGATAAGTTTAGAATTCCATTCAGTATTATTTACATATATTGCTTTAAACAGAATGGGATTTTGTCCAAAGAAATACCATTTAACGTTACTGGTCATGTCACATAGAAATTTTACTGTCTTTCCTAATAGTACTTTCTGATATTTAGGTATAATTTTCTGGTTATTTTTAACTGCATAATATATATAATGTATATAGCTATAAGTATATAATAAATGGCAGATATTTCACGAGCAGGCTAATTTATTTTTACGAGCAAGAGGCAAGTGAAAATAACCCTCTAAACAAAAAAAAGACAGAAAAAAAAAAGTGTCAATGTCAGGCCTGAACCTGTGACCACAGAGTCGGAGTAATGCACGCTTACCTTTCGACACCAACTTTCTTCAACACATCAGGCATCTTTTAGAATTGAAATAACCAGGAGTAGCTTCTAAAATAATCAGCTGGGGGTGTGTGGAGCCCCTAGAGAGTTTTTATGGCCAACTTTACACCAAGAGTTACAAACCCTCATACAAACTACTCCAGTGAAGTTAACTAGCATAGAAGCACTTATTACACTGGGCTGAGTGATATGGCAAGATATTTCACTCTCAGGCAACTTGGTTGGATAGGTTTCAACAGCACTAGAGCAGGGTAGCTGTAAAAAAACCCAGAAAACTGGTAAGCTAGGCCAGTAGATATAACTACTAGTCTAGCAGAGGGTAATGAGCTTACACATTACAGCGTGAGATAACACCATGTGATAGTGTAAGTTATCTCATGGACTATGTACCTAATATATGCAATTTGTTATTATTCTCTATATAATAATAGCAACTGTTATTTTGTAAAATAATTTAAAGGATTGTTCCACTGTTTTGTTGGTATGGGAACACATTGACACAGTGTTTGCCAGCTATATTTATGAAAGTACAAGGTCCATTAAATTTTTCGAAAATGACAGAATCTAATAAAGTCATGCACTTTCAAATTAATGGTGTTCATAGAAGTGGCTGTTGATGATTGATCATTACTCAGTAACCCCCCACAGATACTATTGCTGATACAATTTGAAATTAAGGTAGATAAAGAAAAAAAGTCAATGTCAGTCCAAAGATATTCATTGCAGTTTCATAATACAAATAATACAATAGCTATGGGTGTGAGACTGTAACTACATTGAGCTAGACAGTAAATAGTAATATTGACATAATCAAATCACGAGTTAGCCAAGGCATCAGTATCAGATGACTCTAATGAAAGTCACACTTAGGCCCTGCCAGATAATGCTAGCATTTTTTCTGGAATAATAGATATGTAATAACATAGTGGAATAATTCTAGAATAATAAGGGAATTTAGGAGAATAATAAAGAGAAAATGAGAATATTCATTCCATTAATCCTTGACTATACAAGAAAATCAATAGTGCTTTTCCCCCCTCTTTTTCATTTACAACAAAGGACATAGACATGTGTACAAATGTGGTTATGAGGTAGATTTTAATTATTTGATTAAAGTAGCTAGGTTAGTATTGGCCACTCTATTATTGTATTTCCAAAATGAAAAAAAGGAAGTTTGAAATACTGGGAGAGCTGTCAGTCAGGCTCAGAGTCAGCAAGTCATATTAAGAATTATGCTAAATGAATTATCTTCTTGAGCAACTCAACAATCATACTGCATTAGAATTGACAAAAAAAAAGTATATTATTACCAGTCGACCTACGAATGTGAAGGGAAGAGGAGGCACATCCACTGCTGAGCATATTAAAATTCTCTAATACCGGGTAATCCACATTTCCCCCAAATGTTTGGTAAATTTCTCACAATTTAACTTTTTTTCAGCTGCAGCAGAGCATTTTTTCCATTCATTGAACATTTATAATATGGGATGTTCAAGGCTTTTACTGAAAGAGTAACTAGCTATATACAATCCTTCATATTGAGTAATTCAATATGAGACTGATAGTTTTACTCATTCATTTCATAACGTACCAACTCTATACAGCTAGCCATACTGTAATCATCACTATTTCACTTATTTCTAATTAGAATAAGAAGAGAATAATACGAACATTTCTAGAATAATATAATAACTCAATTTTTTTAGAATAAAAAAAGAATATTTCTAAAAACTCGAGCGTAATCTGGCAGGCCACACTCCTTTTTAGCTCTTCAAGTGTCAGTTTATTATAGCCAGAAGCCAATGAGTAACAGCATGGATGAATTATGAAATTATATTGGCCACTAGCTATTAGTTTCCATTGTGATGTAGAGTGTTGTTTCAATGATTATGCATCTAATCTCAATTTTCTTCATAATAATTGTGGTAAAGAATGTGTCCTCTGTAATCAAGTTGTTGTTTTTTTATAGGCTGTTTATGCCCCTCAGACAAAAGTTACCTTGTTTTGGGATATTATAATGTTAACAGAGAATAACTTGTAGTATCAGATATATCATTATCTCAATTAGTGTAAACCTGCTTGAAGTCAAATCTAATAGTGTGATAGTAACATACAATGTATAGTTACTAACATAGCACTCACATCCTACAGTGAGGAAGATAATATGCTCTCTGATAACTTTGTTTAGGAATGATTCTTTATGGCATACATATTTTCCTGAACTTGAAACTTGAGCAAAATTGATTTTAATCCTGGTTTTTACATGACCTTCATATAATGCATTTACAAAATGTCCATTAATTGACCATGAGTCAGCACTGAATGGGCAGTTAATTTGTATGGTTGAATTGACATACCCAATAATCGACACTATTGTCTGTACAGGATAATTTTCTACTGTAAGGATAATCAATGGCTAGTTTACTTTCAGTCAATTAAAACAAGAGTTATATAAAACAAGGGGCGAAATTAAAATACAATGTTGTCATTTTAAAAATTTGGTTAGGTTACTTTACATCTAATTAGTGTGAGAAAAGAAAGAAATATTTGTTATTCTAATACTGCTATTATAATTGTCATAAAAATTCATTTAGAATGTATTTTCACTATAATTTTTTCTTCCCATGCTATAGCACAAAAATAGCTTATAACATGTATGCATTAGGGATATTTTATCTCTTACATAGTAGCTATGTATAGCTTACAGTGAATAAAAAAGTAAGCTGATTGTTATCACTGACTGTCATTTTTTAAACGTATTATCATACTCTATCTATATAGCTACATGAAAGAAATGTATGTGTTAACACTCTATTCCATACAAATGGTTAGACAGTGTTACAGGATACAGATTACGTAACAGCCCATCATGTAATTAATACTACAACTGGCTGTTCTGATGTGTTACCAAAGAACAGTTACACAACAGGGCATGTTCACTAATGTGATTGGAAATTGTTGTTATTCAGTCCAGTTGTGTCATTAGACAGTATCTATACCATCTCAGTTTTGTCCAGTTACACAATTGGCATATCCAGTTATGGAAAGTGGATGGTTGTCCATTTATAAGATTGGTCTATGTGTAAGTAGTAAACTATTATCTCTTTGTTCATCTTTTTTTCTTTTGTTTTTCGGGTATGTTTAGTGACTCATAATAGTACACAAACTGTGCTATAAACAAATCTTTATTCTTTCTATGTTGGTTGTAATGTGCAATAGCTTGATTTAAAATATCCATGATTTTTAGCGTTTGCAGTTTGTGGTTTGTTAACTTCTTTCTGTTATTTAAAAAAAAATTCACTCTCATTTATTGCACTGTCATCTTCATCAAGTTCATTTGCTTTTTTTTTCTTTCGTTGTCTGCTTTTATTTTCAACTATATTTGACCTCTGTTCTTCTACTGTACTTTTCTTTATTAATTTTTTGCCTCTGTTCACTAGCTTCCACTCATCACCTTAATCATCTATTTTATGCTTCTCTTGGTAAGATTCAAACTGCCCCTCCTCATTAACCACACCTTTTCTCCAAAAAAATTTCCACATCTATTCAATTTTTTGTTACTTTCAAAGTTAGAATATAAATTGTTTTATAAATGATATAAGACATTAAGTTATAAGTGTGTGTGTGTGTGTGTGTGTGTGTGTGTTGCACTAAAATGTACAGAAATGTTTTGCTTATTCCCAACTAATAGCAGTAAAATAGCTTATAACATGTATTTATCCTCTATTAGTGCTCATTCCACCTGTAGCAACGTAAGCATATGGTACACAGAAAAAAAAAGGAAAAAAAAGACATAGCAAAAACAGTCAATTTGCGATTACGCGCCTCGGTTTAGGTGGCGGGGCACCCTTAAGAGTAGGACAGAGACCAGTGAAGAAGATGTGAAGAGAGTCAGAGTGAATTTGATGACAGGGCAGAATAGTTTAACATGAGGGAGAACTGGTTTGGTAAAGATAAGTAACTCTAAAAACAGAAGGAGCATTACGAATTATTATAACTAGCTCTGTATACTTAAAATTTGTACATGAAACAATGTACTAATTTATACCTAGAAAAGCTTTATCCGACGAAGCCACTGCTTTGAATAATATTCCTATGTATTTCAGCATTATAATGAAATAATACATTGGAAGACTTTACGTAATGATTACTAGACCGTTAACTCATTTACTTTATACGCCACTGAAAAATTATGTAATTATTACGAGCCTTAAAATTACCATTAAAATAAATGCGTTGCTCCGGCCGTTGGTGCGCCTATGCTTAGAATTAGATCCCGCTAGTTAATATGCGTTCCAGTTTTTGACACAATAAATTCAGATTTTCTTTTATACTAGTGACGTGCTTCAACACAAATGGCAGCGATCTGGTATGACTAAATGCTAGCCGCTTATAATATTCTGTTAGTTAAATGTTTTTGTTTAATTTGTTTGTGGCAGTCTTTAGCAACACACAATAATTTTACACAGCGCTTACCCACTTGTTGACCGGATATGACAGAATAAGATTTAGTTTGCATATAGCCTTGGTGACTCCACCGTCGTACAATTGATTTTCAAGGAGCGAATAAGCAATCAATAATTTCATCAGCTTCTGTTCAGGTTTGTTTCTTACAGCTTCTTCGTAACATGTCTTTAATGTCTATAACATCTTTGTTGATGTCCAAACATCAATCAATTTTCTACATTTCTATCTTGTCTGAATTAATGTTTTAGTGTTGTAGATAGTAGCTATGAGTTCTAAAGATTTCCCTTCTATTGTATAAGGTCATTTTATAAAATTATTCTTCAAAAGTATATTTCCAGTGCTTCGAATGCCCTGTACTGCTTTTTTTATTTTTTACTATTGTAAGGGACCCTAATTTAGCTAAGAACATTCATTAGCTACCAACAATGAACCTGCAAGTTAGGTCTGTAAAGGCCAGTGAAAAAATACACTGTATCTTATATTTTTTTGTAGCTTGCACTTTATTGCTATGACCATTACCACCTCTTAATTATAGCTTATTCAAAATCATATGATGCCTCAATAATAAAGATTTTGAGATGTGAGAAATTATTAAAATTTAATCAATACATACACAACAAAGTGATTTAGTCAATTTAGTTGCATTCTTCTTGACTTTGCTCTTCCATTTCTTTAGTTTAGATTGAAGTTTTGACCACCTTTTATTCTGAAAAACAAAAACAAAAAAATGTACACAGAAGATTAACTTGTAGCATTACATTTGCTTAATTTAATTACACTAATAATAACTCCATATTATTATGGGAGTATAAAAATACAACATCAAATTTTTTACTTTCCCCATAAAAATCAGAATCGTATTTGTTCATCAAGTTAAGCCTAAAATGTAAAGGAAAAAAAAGCTCAGGAACCCAGCTCAAGCTATTTTGCTTTGTGGGACTGTAGGCAGTTGCAGGCTCAGAGGTAGACCTATAAAGTATCACACAATTCATCTTTATAGCTACTCTTGCATTGGAACACGGAAGGTTGAATATTATAATGAAAGAATAGGTGGCAAAGTAGGAAAGTCTGCAGGAGCAGATGTGACTTTTACATGGAATTATGAATGATAAATCAGGTAAATGCAAGTAGCTAGTAGAGGGTGCATTTACATTGAACTTTCTACAGTATGCATGCCAGTAACTGTTTTATCTACTAGCAATCTACTATATTTTCCTCACAATTACCCTATTACTATTTACATTTCCAGCCTCATCACACTCCCATACAACCCCAGAATAGTAATAGCTAATTGTACACAAGTTTTATCATCCCTTACCTTGCCAACTTTTACAATTTTCTCACTAATTTCATCTTCTCTGTTACTGATAACTTCTTCACTAAAGTTCACAACATTAACGTCCTCACGTACTTCTTCACGTATCTCAGAAATTCCTGTATTATTTTCTCTACCTTCACTTGCCAACTTCACGCCTTCACATGACTACAGATGTAATGTTTTCTGTCTTCATTATCTTTATGTTTGTCTCATTTTATCTCACTTTCTTCTTCCCTCATTTGCTCTACCTCCTCCAAACCTCCTACATGCACCTTTTCAATAATTATTGATGTTTTGAATTTATCTTCTGAACTATTAATAGTATCAAAGCCGTGTAAGTCTATTATTTCACCATTAGCAGCATCCAATAATTGTGTCTCACCTTTCATCTGATGCTTGATTTATTGTAATAACATATCCTTCTGTCTTGTTATTAGTTTTTGTGACACTATCATCACTTTCATCAGTGTCAACATCACTATGTATTACAACATCGGTATCAGAACTTTCCACAGTTTCTTGTGCTGATAGTTCAGAGCTGGTTTCACCAGCATCTCCATATGGAGACGAAAAGTCGTAATGTAATATGGTTGATCATTATCTGACTGATTGTCATTAATTTCACCACTTATAGATATATTCTTTGTTTGTTGATCTGAATCTGTCTCATGGTGTATTCTTTCTAACTTTTCCAAACCTCCTGCACCATCCATTTTGATGGTTTCTGTTGCAAAATCCTCTTCTGAACCAAGAACAGTATCAATATTTCCTACATGTAACCCAGCAGCATCCAATATTTTGAGTTCCATCTGGTGTTTCTCCTGGCACTTCATTAACTTTGATTTCAATCTCCGCTCATCTCCTTCATTACTAACTTTTGTAAAAATATCTCCATTGCTTCCAGAAATATCAGAATCAGCAGTTTTCACAATTTCATCTGATGGTGATTCAAGATTGAATGAAGTAGTATCAGGTACAGCATCTCGTGGAGGAATCAATTTGATCTCGACGTAAGGTGAGAAGGTCACAGTGCGAGAAGGTTTGCCAGTGTCTGACAGTGACAGAAAGAGTACAGAGTGGGGAATTTGGGGTGGCTTTTTTAATAATTATGGTCCTCACTAACAGCCTTGAAATGGAGTGTGTTCTCGGAATCAGCTACTGCTAGAATCACTAAATGGTCAATATTGAACCATTGGTCACTAACTGGGCAATCTTCATCACTTCCACTGCTAGATGTAGTCTCTGCTTGTTGATCCAACTTTGACTTACGATGTTTTTGACATTCTGCATAAATTAGTCTCAAAATTTTAGCTACAACATCATCTCTTAAAATTACTTGTAGTATTAATGTCTCCATTTTGAAACTCAGCTTCACCCAGTCTTGGCTGAGCTAATGCTTGATTGGATTGGTTGGCTGTGTTGGGGCTTACCCTGTAGCTCCACCTATATTGTTCACTCCTAACATTTGTGATACTGTCACATCAGCATTTTTCTCAGTTTCTTCTGGTGATTGGTCAAGACCTGTTGAGCTTGAATCAGATACAGTATCTTGACGAGACATCAATTGAATCTTGAGGAAAGGTGAAAAAGTGATATTTCGAGAAGGTGCACAGTGAGTTCTCAGAAATAGTAGTATTGCTAGTATCATCTATTGAAGATGAAAATTCAAATTTTTGATCTTTTGCAGTCATCTGTTTCACTGCTTAAAATAGTCTTTGCTTGTTGATCAACCAGATCAGTCTCGTAATCTCTCTCTCTCCATCTCTTTTGCCTCATCTAGTACTGCACTTTCTGTTGCAATATAACATTCTGAATCACTAATTGCCTGAATACCTTCAACTTCATCCAACACTTGTGTTTCAGTATTTCTTCCACTTTCTGCTTTCCTACTATGCCCTGGATCTCCTTCACTACTATTTCCAACTTTCTCCATGTTTGTTTCAAATATATTTACAGCTTGTTCTCCGCTGTGCGTCTTAAAGTCCATAACTTCGCTGATATCCACAACTTTAACACCGTCCACGTTTACCTTGATGTCCGAATCAGTAACCTTGGCCTCATTATCTGTGCTAATCTTATCTTCAGTTTTGGTGCTGTTGTAGACAACTTCGGCTTCTTTATCTGCTGCAATTTCTTTCCTGCATTCTTCTGTTGCTACTTGTTTCTCTTCACAATCTTTCAAGAGGTTCACTCCATCTTGTAGCTGTTCCTCCTCGTCTTTGACAATTGTCAATTCGCTAACGTCCATAGCTTCATCAATCTCAACGTCTTCAGCTACACTTACCTCTTGAACTTCACTAACGGCCTCAATGTCAGACGCGGTAACGGTTTCTCTTAATTTCTCGTGAACAAATTTGACCTTTACGTTACTTGTCGTTGTAACTTTTACTCCTTCAGCCTCACTAATATCGAATGCTTTAGTTTTGGTTTCTTCTCCGATTTCTGCCATCCTAACAATCTCTAAATAAGTAGTAACTTAGCTTATCCTTCCGTCTTTTAAAATTCGCTAACCGAATATTATAGCGGTAGCTAAATCGGTACGGAATTTATTTGATTACAACTACTAGTGGTGTGCTTGAGCACAAATGGCGAGCGAGCCTAAAGACTATACTATTTTTATTAACACTGAAGCTACTGAAAATAAGGTCCAGTTTTTTAATTTAGCATACAGGGTAAAGGGGATTTCAGTACCATAGTAACAACTCTCTGCAACTGCTTGAATTGAAGGAAAAAACAACAACAACAAAACAATACACGTTATTTAAAAGTTTTCTTTGTGATATTCTTTAGCTAAGTAGTGGTTGTAACACACAATGCTTTGACACAGCTGGACATGCACCTACACAGACTTACCTTCGCAGTAGTCTAGTGGACAATGTATTTTCAGGTAAATACTGTGCCACGGCTTATAGCCATGACAAAGAGCGCATTGACTTACCACCGCCACTAACTCGAATAGAAATGGAAGTCCCTTAAGTTGTCAAGTTTTAACTGCACTGGCAAAAGAATTCAAAACGGTAAACAATTCAATTTCTAGGGTGATACGGGTACTGATCGATAAACCAGAGGATTCTGTTTAGTGTAGTTTGGGACGGGGTCGACAACCGAACTAACACAAAAACGCGAGGGTCAAAGTACAAAAATGCCTTACGTACGTCCATACATATATACAAATAAAAAAATAAACTGACATCCCCGATTTTCGATTGTGTTACCCCTGTAAGTGTCTCGCTCGCTACGCTCGCTCGCCAATTAACGCCTTGTACGGCTATTGTACGACTATTTTAACCCGGAACTGTTCGGTGAGGGACCGTAATCTAACAAATAATACGACCAGCAATGAACCTGCAAGTTACGAAAACTCCAGATTCGGTAACGAAGGCGAATTCGGTAACAGTCGTAGCGTCGTTAAAGGCTACCGGCGGCGTAGCTCCTGAATTGTAGCGTGCTCCTGAATTGTAGCGTGCTCCTGAATTGTAGCGTGCTCCTGAATTGTAGCGTGCTCATGAATTGTAGCGTACTCTGAATTGTTAGCGTGCTCCAAAAACAAAATCACGCAACAACAACTGCGTACACGAGCTGCAAAATTCCCGATTTCTCGGTCTGAAGGGGGACTTAGTGTGGAGGGGTGTGGGGGGGAAGGGTTGAATGGAGCATTTATTTCATTGGTAGTGGCAGTAAGAATCTTGTCTGAAAAAACTCCCCAGTGCACCAAAGGCTTTAGATGCGTTGGAAAGTCTCTTATCGATCTCTGTATTTATCCTTCCACTCTCACAGATGATGGAACCAAAGGTACTGAAAGTCTTCCACATTCTTAATAGTGCCACCCTCCATTTCAATACCTTGTTTATCCGCTTCTGAGACGTTGGAACCTGCTGTCATATACTTAGTCTCACTGTGAGACCCAAATCCCTTGCCGTAGATTGGTAAGTTTTGGAAGTTTCCTCTGCAGCACTGCATGTTGTCGGGACCACGGCAACATCATGGCAAACTGGCACTCTCTGTAGCATGCATGGTTAGCTTTACTAGTGTTTCTGCTTTGCAGTTTGTAATCTAGCTTGTAAAACAAGCAAGTCCCTATTCCTCCGTCAATAGCTTTCACCTTCTCTAACCATAGCTTTGCCACCACACACATGCATACAAATTGAACAATGATGGGGCCATAGTGGATCCTTGTCTCAGTCCATTTCTCACTTGAATTTCATCCAGCATCTCATCATAAATCCTGACTTTGGCCTTCATCCCTTCATGAAATTGACTTGATTATTTGTATACGCTGCTCAGACACACCCAACTTAGTCATCCAGAGGGCCTCTCGAAGCACAGAGTCAGGCCTTGTTCATGCAAACACCACAAACTGTTTATCCTTATGTTCCACTGCCTTCTCCACTAACTGCCTCACCACAAAGTTCATATCAGTGCATCCTTGTCCTTTGCGGAACCCACACTGTGAGTCAGGTAGCTCTCTATCTGCAAGGCCTTGAAGTCTTCCCTGGCAACTACCTTGCCTACCACATCTAGAAGAGCTATGCCACGCCAGTTCCCAGGTGGTCATCCCAAGTTTCATCACAGGGTCACTCAGTTCTACCGCATGAAATTGGCTCTGAACATTAAGGACTTTGTTGAAGTGTCTCCGCCATCTTCCCTTCTGTTCCGCCACTGTAATGCAAGGATTGCCCTCTTCATCCTCCATGTATACAACCCTGGCAGCTCTTCTGCCCATCCATCCACGCTGCAAATCCCTAATACACTTCCAGACTTCCTTCCCACCAAATCGTGTGCACTCTGCGTCCTTAGCCTTCCTCACAAACCATCTGTTCTTGGCCTTCCTTATTGCACTTCTTGCTTTACCTCTGGCTATCCTGAACTGTATCAAGTCTTGCCTTTGCTGGATAGCCACCTGGTATAGGCTTCGTTCTGAGTCTGAATGAAAGGCAAGATGGTGTCTTCAGACTCAAGGAACCCATCAGGGTGTTTGCTTGATTTTCTACCTAATAGCACTTCCGTACGTACTGTCTACCAAGGCTGTTCTCATCACTTTCCACTTCTCTTTGACTCCTCCTTTCAGAAGTGAGCTGCCATTAATTTTTGTTACAAGATGAATAAGTTAAGTCTATAAGTATATATATATATATATATATATTTTCCAACCTAGATACCATCACAATGATATCTTTTAGGTACATGATATCTTTAGATATGTGACCCTTGAAATAACTCATGATAATATAATATTTCAAGAGGGAGGAGGGGGGGGGGAGCTTATTACCTTTATAGTTATATATAGCAACTCCCCAAACTTGTCACTTTTCCTGGTATTTACAGCTAGGAGGTAGCTACCTTCCTGTTGTTTAGGTACTTAGAGCAGCTGCTAGAATATCAGGTGGGGGATGTGGGTAGCCCCCTACAACCAACTTTACCTGTGAGTTACCAGTCCTCTAGTACTAACTACAGCAGTGAGATGTCTAGTGTGGAATAAACCACTTATATTCTGAAAGTGATAGGGCTAGATATTTCACTATCAGCTTTATTTTCACTGCCTCTGGCTCATGAGAATAAATTAGCCTGCACATGAAATATTTTGCCATATCACACTCTGACTCATGTAATAAGTAATATATGTGTGTGAAATAGTTATACAGTCAACCTCTTCAAGAAAAATGGACAACCACGATACAGTGGACAAACACAAAACTATGAATAGATTTCCTATTGAAAATTGTATATTAGGAGATTCTGATTGAGATGTGAACCTTCCGGAGTTCTGGACAACAGACAGAACAGAATTCCCACTATTGCTACACCATACAAAAAGTGCTTCACTTAATGGACATTCATTGACACATATCAAAATTTACTACAGTTCAGACAATTTTAATGAATCAACAAGCTCTACCTGGGGTCCACAGAGGCGGTAGATGAAGTGTATTTTTCTAACCGGCAGCCCAGTCACTCGTAGCCAGACTTTTACCAATCGCTAAAGCGGGAAAGGAGTGGGTAGCTATACCTAGGATAAGTTGTGCTTGCACAACGTACTCAGTGTGCATAATTATAAGTGTGATATTTTTAGCGACCCCTTGCTCTAACTTCCCGAATGAAATTCAGTTATCCGCGTACTTTTAACCTCTGTCAAATAGCTCCATAAATGACTGAGATAGGGAATCCAGCATTTTTAATCAACAGAAGAAGATGATAACGATGGTGACAACCCATTTTTGTTTTCTACTTCACCAAAGTTGAAGAACCTTCAAAGAAGCAAATGGAAAATGTAAGCTCATATTTGGAGCATCATGACCACATAAAAGAAGCCAGAGAGTAAGGACCAACTATAAACAGTATTGTGAACTTACATGTTAAAACAGACTAATTGATGTTGTTTTTGTTTAAAAAAAAAGCCAGTATACTATGTTCTATTATTTTATTTATTTATTTTTCACTCAATTCATATAATCTAATACACTTTGTACAATCAAATATTAGATAAACAGTCAAAAAATGATGGTTTCCAAGAAGGACAGCTTCGCAACAATGGACAAAACTGGTGTTCCCATTTTGTCCTTTATTCGGAAGTTCGACTGTAAACCAATTTTGAGGTTTGTATGCGATTTGCAAATCCCGAGACACGAGGGCAAAGCTTGATGAGTGGTGTGGGTTTGTGAATCGCTTAAACGATATTTTTTTTGGTTTATAACTATTTTATAGCCTGCTGTTGATAACAAATATAGCTCTATTTATAGCTCTCACTCGTCATTTTCCCATTACATACTTTAAATGGTTGCTACGAATTATATCAACTTTTTCCCTGTACATTTTCGTACAGGAATACCGGGGACTATGTATCAGATTCACTCAGGTAACAACGAGCTATGAATTATACATTATATATATAATGCATTCCATACATCTCCCACAGGGTAAATCAGATGTCCCTATAGCCAAAAAAAAATTCCCAAAGACATCAATTTAATGTTCATATGACAAAAAGCACAGATTCATGCACATATCAGCTGTTCTATCAGAACCTGCCAAAATTAGTATAGCTATGATTGGGTACTTCTTTTATAGACAAGATTCTCATTCTATCCATTTGTAACGGCTTACAACTCCCCAGTAGCTAGTCCCTAGCCAACTAACCAGAAACCACCGTTAACTTGACAAAGGAGGTCAAAGGTCCCTCCCTCTCTCAATAAACACATGCGCATTACAAAAATTAAACGATACATAAATCAATTGAGTCACGCAGTGTTGTTTCAATTAGCTAAACCATAACCCCTTAGTTTTGGGGTATTTATTTTACTTTCGGTAAGAAAAACTAAAACGAAGCTGTACAGAACATAAAAATACTACATGTAAAACTAAATATTTCAGAAGAGTACAGTAAATTTGATTCACGAAGTATTTATATTGTAACCCTTTCACCTTGAATTGTGTAGCTAATTATTAAATGAAGATGTAAATTGCCACCAAGTAAACTTCTCAATTATTATAAAAATATTTTTTATTTATACCCAAGATTTTATAGAAATATGTATAGCTACTATTTATGAAGTTCTTTGGGAAAATTAGCTACATGCACTACTTTCTTTAAGGAGTCTCAATGTCGAAGAATATGAGACACAACACAAATTAACCGAAACTAAGTAAAAACAACAACAACAACTAAGCCTTCAAGATATTTTTTTCGCATGAATAACTAAAACTAAGAAATTCTGGAATTTCTAAACCACAACAACGGGAGTTATCACAAATTGTTGCATAGTTTGATTCAATGTAAAACAATACAAATAAATATAGCTAAATGCAAAACTACCTGCAGTACTTTGTAAAAATATGCAAAATACAAAGTGCATAAGAAAACAGTATATAACATATGCCAGTGTCAAAAACAAACATACAAACAAACCACAAAGCAAATTCAGTAATAGGAATAGGAGGATGAGTTTTCGTACTGACTACTATTACAATGAATGATGTAACAAGAAGGAATGGGATTCTTTAGTGTGCTGTTTGCAGGAGGGCTGTGGGTTGGAATAACAGCCTTGATTGCGTCATAATTCTGTAACACGAACAAGATGGCACCAACAACGAGTAAAACGGCAGCCACACCCTCCATAACATAGTCCTTGGGTGTGTACTGAGACATGATGCTAGTGTTCTCTTCACTGGCTCTCTTCTTGTTGCGGACATATTTGAGACGCATGAAGAAGGCAGCCGGGTAGATGTATAATACAAGGACGCCTGCTGTTGAACCAACAAAGTTCCACACCTTACCAACCTGGTAAAAATAAATGGAAAAGTACATAACTCTCGTTCAATTAAATGGACCTTACTAATCATTTAATAACTGATAAACAAGACAGTTTCAGGTTTTATGATAACTGTGATAATAGAAAGTATGTTCAATTTAACTGAAACTGGACAGAGCCATAGTTAAATCATCTATTCTAGTATTTTTGGTGAAACTTGTAGCCATTTAAAAAAAAAATCAAACAATAGTATACGAAATTGCACAAAAGACTAAATGCTTACCACAAAACAATAAAATTCCAAACAACCCACACCACATAAAATAGAACTCTAAATGAATTTGCTATAATCTTTAGCTGGGCTAGCCTGCTAGCCATTTAGGAACCATCGAGTGCATCTCCAAATTCAGTCTACTGTGTCACTTACATCTGTGACAAAAGTAGCTCCCATAAACGTCAGTGCAAACAAGATGGCCGTTTCAATGAACCACACAGGAGTGGAAATCTATAAACAACAACAACAATAAAGCTAAAGCAGTAAATAATTGTTGTTGTTGTTTTTTAACAAAGCAAACAATAAAATGATGTAAACACTTCAAGACTTGCTGCACATTAGTGTGAGTGTATATATGCGACCGGTTTTGGGAAAATCGGCCTAAACGCGGCAAACAATTTTTTTCAGTATCCCCGGGTAAAGCCTTATGGGTCGTTTATTTTTTCGAAAAAATTTTTATGGCAGAAATGGATAGACACCAGTTAGCTCTAGCTTATGACGCAGTTGTAAGCTCTGGCGTGCTCTAGAACTCACACTAGGAGGCTAGAAACACTAGCCGGTTGGACTCGTGTACGGAGAGTTGCTAAGAAATTATTGGCGGGCTTTTCACTAACAGCCAGGAAAAAACTGTAGCTAACTAATTCACTTACTATTCTACATAATTCACGTACTCATGCAATTCTCGCCATCATAGTTTCTTAAGGAGCCCTGCATTAAGCCTTTTAGACTTCTTTCAATCCGCCTGTAACCGGTTTATTCCATAGTGTCCCGGAGACACGCAGTAATAGTATATGGACACAAGGCACGCCCCTGACCTTAGCAACGCATTTATCCGGCGTTTTTTTCCGAAATAAGCAATAATAAGTTTAGCAAAAATACTGAAGTGTTGTAGTGCGTAGGGCGAAGACATCTTGTGCTACAGCTTCCAAATTAGGAGGACGGCATCCCAAGGCCCCGTGCAGCCTACTGGTAGAATAAATTAGAAAACTTTAGATGCCGCGTTTAGGCCGATTTTCCCAAAACCGGTCACATGTGTGTGATTTAATATATGATTTACCTTAAACTCCATTTTCGCGCTTTCTTCATTTCCCAAAAATGGCTGCTTTTCGTTGTCATCAACTTGTACATGGCTGGCTTTAACTCCGCCCAATTTATCAGTTATGACCTTGTAGATCAAGTACACCGCTCTAGATTATAGACAATATAGTAGTTTCATTAAATTACCAAATATTCGGTATGTATTATATGCTTAATATATAATACTTACACTACAACTCAACTGTATACACACACTAACCAGATGCACACACACTAACGTCTCACACACATATTAATCACATACGCACACTAACGTAACACACACACACAGAGTTATACAACATACCCACACCTTACCCGTTGATGTTGGACCTGGTGGGATGTAGCAGAACTGGATAGTGGAACATGATTGTAAAGAACAGAAACACACGTGCCACTGTCATCATGACATCATTCTCCTCATAGTTCAGCATCACATCTGATTGAATATTGCCGTAAAACTGGAAGGACAGAATAAAAATTACAGATAAATATAGAATTAATTACAACGATCACAGAAAATATATTCATCAGAACAACACATACATAATAGCCACAGCACTCCCAGTGTCATTGCCACAGAGTATCTTTGGAGAAGGATAGGTGGTAGAGATTTCACTTTTCCAGCCAGTATGTATAATGTATATATATTGTAATAATAGCAAATTTTCTTGTTTTTACAGCCTATAATATTGTTAATTCAAACTTAACCCTGAGTCATTGAATGTATAATACATATATTCTTTATGTTTATTTATAAAACCCCTTAACATTAATCAAATAAATATTACTTGCTACTTCCTTAAAAATACATAAATAGTTTAAACTAAAACAATACATAAGACATTAAAATAAAAAATACATAAATAGCATACATTAGTTAATAGTATATAATTAGATCCCGTTGCTATATTGTTACTAGGTGTACTAACTTGGTAAGTGTGCACTATTTTTTGCCTTTAGCCATTTCTGCGAAAATGCTGATAAACAAAGTTGCTAGTGGCAACTGCGCATGCGTAAACGGGGATCTAGAGCATGCGCGCTTAGGTACTGGTAAATTTAGTGCACACAGCCCTCGGGCCTACGGCCCTTGGGCTTCAGTGCACTAAATCCACCAGTACCTAAGCGCTTATGCTCTAACTATTACATAGTCATACCAAAATAAAATAAAAATACACTAAAAATTTAATCTACATATAATCCGATGTGATCACAAGTAAAGCCTATTTCCCATTATCCCACAATGTACGCATGTAATGATAACTCACATTAAAGTAGGCAGAGAATACCACCACATTATAGACAGCATACGCCAGCAGCATAGAGCCAAACACCACAAAGTACATCTTGGCCTTGGTAGGCTTGTGAAGCTCCTTCTGGAGGGGCAACAAGTTGAAATGGCAGATGAAAGACAGGCCGCAGTAGGAGAACACCGTGATGATGTCACCAGCCGAGGTAGGGGCCACGTGCACCGTGCGGTCATCGGGCACATCGTCATGGGCAACGCCAGAGTTGACGAGGATGGTCTTGATGGTGATTAGAAGTGCCACAAGGCAGATGCTGAATATACTGAAAACACAAACAAATAAACTTGCTTATTAGTAAACAAATGGCATTACAATGTATTCGAAGGAAAGTGACTTCTACTAAGATATATATATTATTCATTTGATACAGGAGAATATCACGAGTCTGTTGGCTTAGTATTTACACGAGTGCCGCCGACACTAGTGTAAATACGGTCAATCAGACGAGTGATATTCTCGGGTATCCAATGGATAATAAATTTATTAGGTACTGCTCATGCGCGAATACCTTGGTAACAAGAAATTTACCTAGGGGGACGTAATAACCCAACGTATTAACTATGAACACAGGTGATATGGAAAAATATTGCCCTAAGCCACATCCTGTTTACTTTAATGCATTTTCTATGTGGCAACAGTTATCAGGCTCTGTTCAGTACCTAATAAAAAACAATATTGATGCCTACAAGCGATTCAGCAATACACATGTACACACATACATAGGGAGTTGCTCCATGAAAACTAGGAGTGTAGCTAGAGCATTAGAAACAAGATTTGCAAGAGGACCTACAGAGCTATACATAACTTTGAATATCTACACATGGTCCAGTATCTACAGTAGATATAAAAAAAAAAGGTATATTGATCTATTTTAGATTCATTTTCCTTTTATAACGATTTTTACAACAGTCTACAGAAAATTCAAGCTTCCGATGATTCAGAAGTGAAAGAGTTAAACAACAACAAAAAACAACAACTAACAAACAAACAACAAGCTTATCCAATGAAATATATTGTATGTCATTATAAAGAAACTGTAAAATATGAGCACAAATATTTTGACATCGCTAACTGACCTCAGGTAGCTGGTGAACTGCAATGGAGTCAGTTTCCTGAGTAGGGTCACTGGGAAGATGGGAAAGAAGGATATGATCATGAGGATGCCACAGTTCAGCAGCACCGAGCAACCGTAGTGACCTCTCTCATTCAGAATGAACTGCATCACTGCCGTCAGCTACAAGTGGGTTTGACCGGAATATATGGAGGGGAAAAAAATAAAAATAAATAATAATAATAATAAATGGAGGAAATTTATACTATACATGAGTAAATAATGTATGCCAAGTAACTGAGTTGACAAACAAAGGTGCCACAGCTATACAGTGTATAAGGTTATCCACCCTTTACCCAACATCATAAACGGTTATACCTGTAGCTTATTGTACTGTATGTCTCTTTCCCTATAAACTCAACAAATAAACTATTACTCCATCTAACTCACAACTACTGCATGTTTACAATACATCGTCACACTTGGGAAAGACAGCTTCTTTCTTGGTGTTTAGGTAGAGCTGGGCGATATACCGGTATTATCGTTGCACCGCGATAAAAACCCGATATCGCGAAGCGATATTTCAATTGCATTTGCACGGTATTATCATTTTCTCAGAAAACCGTTGGTACGGGTCGTTAAATTAATGCGGGAACTTTACGCGCATGACAGATTAAAGGAACAGCCGTTTTGTTGTTTGTAAACATGGCCGTAACGCGGTACTAGCAAAGTTTTTAAAGTAGCTAGCAATGGCTGCGAGTTCAAATTCTGGCTTAAGGAAGCAACACAGTCTTACCCCGGAGGACTAACTTTGGACTGGAAGCTGATGAACACGGCAAGCTCAGCTTGGATAAAATTTACTTTGTTAAATATTATTTATGAAATATCGTGATATATCGCTTTATCGCGATAATGCAGGTAAGTATCGTATCGCCTGTGATTATCCAATATCGCCCAGCTCTATGTTTAGGAAATATTTATTAAGACCTGCTCAAGAACTTCACCTTACCTGATCCCTGGTGTAGATCATGTATGCTATGAGGCCTAAGAACAGCAAGATGGCTATGGTGAGCAGAGAAAAAATCTACACACACACACACACACACGAACATACATGTATACACACCCAAACATACACTACACAAAGAAACTAATAATACTCGTGCATAAATACATGCACAAAATAATCTTCTAGTAACTGATAAAAATAATCAGGAACCCCACACTTAATTCCCTTTATCACTATTCTGTAGCAATAACCACCTACCATTAATGCTCCCCTCACCCCCTACCCAATCTCCCCAGCATGAAAACTTGCATTAGGATAGTATATGAGGCCACACCCATCCTATACTAGGCCACACCCATCCTCTACTAGGCCACACCCATCCTCTACTAGGCCACACCCATCCTCTACTAGGCCACACCCATCCTACACTAGGCCACACCCATCCTATACTAGGCCACACCCATCCTATACGAGGCTACACTCATCCCATATGAGGTCACACCTATTCAATATGAGGCCACATCCGATCTATACGAGGCCACATCTGATCTATACGAGGCCACATCCGATCTATGAGGCCACATCCGATCTATACGAGGCCACATCCGATCTATACGAGGCCACATCCGATCTATACGAGGCCACACCCCTTCTATACGAGGCCACACCCCTTCTATATGAGGCCACACCCCTTCTATACCTACCCTTCCCACCACGCCAAAGGAGGCGTAGGCCAGATCCTCATAGCTCCAGACCTCCATATTGGGATAAACTTCAGTGCAGCAATCTTTACTGTGCAGTATCATAACCCCAACATAGATAGACATCAGCTACATACAAACACACAAACAAAAGTGAGAACAAACAAGTACACACACACACACACAACTTGGACATGTCATACACATACCTACATGCATAACGACAGCAATTCCTAAAAGCGTGTACACACTACAAAATTGTGAATATGTGTATAACTACCAGCACAATTATCCCACATTCAGTTGTTGCTCTTCTTGTTCTAATTACCCGACAAATCTAACATTAGCCAAGGTTCCCAAAAATGATCGATCTTAATTACATGGTTTGACACAGCTATAATAAATTGATGGCATATGTGTTGGGGAATTCAAAAAATAAAAGGAATAAATATATGACATACATATGTCAGAGGACATATTAATATAAACCAACTCAGTTATAAGCAATAATGAACTTCAAATAAGTTACTACTATTATTATTATTATTATCTACAATGTATTCGTGAATAATTCATTAGTTGAGCCATGTTGGTACTGTGTAGTCAGTAATGACGATGATGGTGGGTGTATATCCATGAGTAAGCTGAGCCTGGTTCGTAAAACATTGCCACGGATTAAATGGGTAAAGTGTCATCACATTCAGTAGAGGCGGCTACTCAAAAACATAAACATTAGCGCGGGCGCAAGAAATTTAGGAGAAAAGACTTCGAAAGCTACGGAGACGGCAGAGGACAGATGTTCACAGTTGGTCTTACAAACTTAGCCAGTTTATTTTCTATTCTATTAGTGGTGGTGGTAAATTACCTTGGTGAATATGCGGTTTATCCTAGCTATATGCCTTGCGTAACAGATTTGTTCTTACTTGAAAATCTATTTTCCAATAGTCAAGTCACTAAGAGAATACAATAGGATGCTTTATCTAATAGAGCTCTGGTACAATAGAACATTTTCAACAGTGTACTTTGGAAAGGTGGCTTGATAAGCAGAATCCTTTGGTTTAGCGATCCTTACCCGTCTCGGAAATTCAATTGCTTACCCTAGAGAATCAATTGCCCAATAGTTAAGTTGTGAAGAGAATACGATGTAAGTCTTGTGCTGGTATATTCAGTGATCAAGTGTATATAAGAACATCACAATAAATTAAACAAAAACATTCAACGAACAAAGAAATATTATAACCACTTGCATTCAAATTTGAATTTCAGTCAGACCAGCTCGCTCGCCATTTGTGCTGTAGCACATCACTAGTGATTATAATAATAATAATTATTATTATTATTGCATAATCCCGCCGAATTGCTATTTGGCACATCCTTCACAGTAAAATATTTAACTTACTCTCTAAGATTGGTTATGTATTGTGAAATACAAGCACATGTCCATAAAAGCTAACCACCATTTTTTGCCAAATTACAACTTCAACATTATATTGTTCTGTTATTGTCATTGTTAGTGAGACCTGGGAGGAGGGGGCGGGGATGCAGATTGAGGTAAAATGTAGTTCATCTCAGAATGCTACCATGGTAACATTACTCCGAATTATACTCTCATGACCTCAGCTATGTGGTGGTGAATCTCCACCTTGAGGAACCCATCCCACCAACATACAAGTTCCTCACACCTGCAGTGATATGCTAATAAGGATACACACATAATGTCATTCGGTCTGATTACTCCTCCATGTGTGAAACTTGGACAAGCTCCTTGCCTTGCAAACCTACTCACTCAGCCTCCTCATAGAAATGCCACACTTTATAAAATGGCCGAAATGATAGACTACTAAGCCTAACAGAGTGGGTAAACACATTGAACATACATGTGTATTCACTGAGGGTTTTATCAATGTACTCCATCTTATCAAGCATACATATTGTACCTCATATAAACTGGTATGACCTCATGGGTTTCTGATTACACATTGGCCATTCAATTTAACATCGACTGAGTTGCATCATACTTGGAACTAAATCTAGAGTTTAATGGAATAGAAATGCATTCACTCCAAAGACCTAGGAGTGCAGTCCTTAACTTAGCGCTGAACATACCATTATTACGAAAAACACAATGCTGAATATGAGAATTCCACCTTTGGAAATAGCGAAAGGAAGAGAGAGGGTGCCAGCTCCGATGCAAGTCGTCAGCAGGATAAAAATGGAGGACAGCACCGTACCCCGCGTAAGACGACGAAGCAGTCCAGCCGCGGAATTACCGTCAGTCTGATCCTCTCCGCTTCCCTTAGCAGTAGCAGACATTGCTGTAGCACCTCCAGCAGTTGACATGAATAAGGGTTGGTAACCCCTCCTAGCACGCCAACAAAACAATAATTAGTCCTCGTCTAATTAATGAAGAAACGGCTCTCTATTGCTACGTACACACAATGGACGAGACAAAAGAGGCGTGGTGGACAATTAATTATGACGTTCGGATTTTATGGGCGGTGCTTACACTGTGACGACACACTTAGTAGCTCGACGCGACGCCTACCAAAAACTAGCCTTCGTTTGGTTGTGGGGAACTTCTGTAGATAGATAAATGTAGTTGAGAGAGGAGAGTTGAAATTAGCTCTAGACTGACGGTCTTTGTTGGTAAACTCTTTCTATCTTTGGAGGGAGCATTCCCAAGATGCCGGGGAGATTAAGACGTACGTAAGCTGTATGCTAGTAGCTAGCTGTTAGCCCTTATTTTGATATTCTGTGTTGGTTATGTAGAGGGTACTGGATTCTCAGACAAAGCTCAGGGATGCTGCAACAAGTGCTGTGAGGCCTGTTGTAGGCTGTCTCCTTGGAATAAACTTATCTGCTACTGTAAGTCAGAGAAATTCATGGCATGGCAGTGGGTGGATATAATGGTTGTGTTAACTCACAATATGTTATGTGGGGATGGTTGGACACACCTTGCAAAGTATACTTTAGGCACAATATACTAAATAGTAAGAGTTATTTCACATGCTAAGTGTGGGATTGAATAGCTTTACCTAATTAAAACATTTACTTCGAACAGTATCAGATACCTGTCTCCCATTTGGCTTTCTGCTATGGTTGCTATTAACAATATTGCACCAGGGATGACTGATGGATTAGTGAAGCTTACATACTACTAAGGAGGAGGGAGGAAAGGGAGCCTAATGGTGAGGGGATAGAGATAAGTTGTCAACGAGGTCACTCTGTGGGTTCAGTGCAGACCATTAGATTCCAATGCTTAGTGTGAGTGTTCAGCAGTATTTATCAGTTCTCACACATGAGCTATAGAGGGTTTGATAGTACACTTGTAATGGTGTTGTCATTTGATGTGTAATGGAACAAGCCATACATTGTGTATTGGTCACTAATTTGGCACATGTGGACCTGGTGGTCTTCATAGTTCACCTTACACTTGTGTATCCAGGCAACAGGTTGGGAGCTAGTTTGATGTGGAATGCTGGGCTTTCTTTTAACCAAGATCGAGTAGCTATCAAGGAGTTTTGAAATGAATGGTGCAGGGTATTCTTTAGGATCCACCCTTAGTTGGAGCTCTACAAACACCAAGAAAAAAGTTAGTAATCCCTAGCAACCAAAATCCAATTATTGTGAATATTTGCGTGGGAGTTGTCCCAGCACCCTTAAAGGGTTGCTTATTTCCATGAAATGATGAAAATTCAAAATGCTCTCCCAAAAAGGCCTAAAAATGCCTTATAGTGTGTACCAACTGCTGAAACTTTTGATGATGTACTTAACGTAACAACCCCTTGACAACATTTACTGGCCTTCCAATATATTAACTATTTCATTGTTAATTTTAAGACGACCAGTTTGGTACATGAATATTTAATTGTTGTTGTTTTTTGTTGTTGTTTTTTATGTAAAGACATTTAGGAAGAAGTTAAAACTAAACTATTGACTATTATGCAAATAAACAGTATAATATAAAGTTACCATTACAGTAACGTTCCTTATACTTGAAGGAATTGATTTAGTAGGAATGAACATGATGTAGTTATCATGCTCTGATGTGCCCAGTCAGCTCTTGCAACATGTGCTATGGTTTCTATTGGAAGAAAGTGCTATAGGAACTTTAAGTGATGTATTCTGCAGTCTGCCCTGAGGAACCTACTTCATACGCTGACAAAGAAAATATTGATAGATGCGTTCCTTGTGAATCAAGTAAGGCAATAATCCCCAACTGATTCATTTCTGTCAGACTCTTAATATGTACGCAGGATATATAGCTACCTTAAATAAGCACTCGTGTTTCACTGATAAATTAGTTTCCTTGTATTGCTGGTGCTCCCTATAAAACATACATAAACATATATAAATAAGCACACATTAAGCATACTCGATCGTTCAGAAACCAAGAACTCTACACTCCCACGACTGCGTGTTGGAGAGGGAAAGTAACCCCGCCCATTTACCCAGGCAAGCAGGCAAACTGTCTCCCTAGTGACCATCAAAGTAGCTTGCTCAGCTAGGTCAGCACTAAGAGTGTCTTCCAGTGGAGAAGAATGACTAGCTGATGTAGTGTCAGACATACAATCGTTGTTGGGAAATGAAAGTGTTCGTAATTCCTTCAGTGTGGAAACTTTTTGATCTTACCTGTGTGCAATCAGTAAGTTTGCAGCTAGTATATTCCTTTTTACAGTAGTTATCCGAACCCCATTTATCCGAACTCTCGCTAATCCGAACACCATTTTTGGGGAATTATAATGATATTCATTGGAATTTTGCTGTGCATTAAATAGATAAGAGATTGAGACCCCATTTAAAATGTCTTATTTCAAATATCCAAACAACCCTCGGTCCTGAGGTGTTCAGATAATTGAGGGTCTACTAGTGAGTATAGTCTGTAACTACATTTATACATTGTGTACACAAGTAGATCAGATGCAGCAACTACTATTCTTATTAGTGTATCATTTGCAATGGCTAGTGTTTACAGTGTATGGTATAAAGCGTGCTTTGAATGATATTGATTAATTAACCGGAAATGCATATCATATAGGAAATGATTGTTATGTAGTAGTTGTGGGAACTATTTGTCAAGTTGGGAGAGAAAAAGGAATGAGTTGGCCATTGAAACTTCACTTGTCATTGTTTTTACTTTACGTCTACATACGTACAAGTATATCTAATGTACGTATACATGTATATTCTTCTAATGGTCTTGATCATTTCAAGGCAGTATTGAAATGTCTGGCTTGTAGTGAAGGACTGTTCTGAACTCCAGAATGATACTATGTATGCAGTAATACTATATACGTGTCATTTTGTGTATCCTTTTCAACTTTTCAACTCCAAACTGAGGGGCATAATTGGGACTAAGTTATGAAAAAAAATTTTCCCCATCCTTTACTACTTGCAACATTCATATGTAGGTACTTTTTTGTAAATGAAGTTTTGGGTGAGATTTTATTTCTTGTTGTCTTGAGGGATAGTTAAAATATTGAAGTATGGTTCAGACTACTTTTTAAACGTGTGTGTTGTATTACACATGTATTACTGTGTCCCATGACGTGCTGGAATGTTTGTTGATGAGTTGTTGTGTTTGTTAATGCAGCCATCATTCTCCTGGTCGTGGCCTCACTGGTCATGGTCATTGGTGGAGCATTCGGTAAGGAGTCATCACATATGTATTTCATGCTAATTGTACTCGGGTTGATCTGAAATGTTCAAAGTTGACAATATTTTACTTACTCATACAGTTGGATGGTTGTATATCAGTGTGTGTGTGTGTGTGTGTGTGTGTGTGTGTGTGCAATAGTTAACTACTGTACGCCATCTCTTTTTTTTTTTCTTTGTTGATTGTATAAAGCTTAGAATCTGATCACATAATAATGTTTGTTTGAATTTTGTTTTTCCCCTGCCAATAATATAGTTTATGTTGATAATGGAAGTTCTTATCTGATAGCATTTATGTATTTCCACCTCCAAATATTTAGGCACATGTAATCCGTAATAATACTATTCCTCCAATCCCCTTCTCTCAGTTTGTGTTTGATCTTACTGTCACTATTGATGGTACATTTAATTTAATTGATGTGTTGTTGTTGTTATTCCTCAGCTACATCAGACACGGGCAACTCGGATACCCTCATCTGTAGTTCCAGCACTGTCAAAAGACCAAATGGCTCATCAATGCCTAACGTGGATCCACGCGTGCCACTAGTCAGGAAAAATGCCTATGTCTGGTGGTTGGCGGTAGGTGGAGATATTTATACTATTCTATGCTCATTAACTGCATTATGCGGTATCACATCTATATATATATATAATATATAATTAAAACATCTTCCTACACCACTGTAATTATATATTATATATATATAATAATATGTGACAGGCTCTGGAAAAACCAGGCATTTCGTGCAAAAATTGAAATTGAGATATAGGCTCCAGAACTAAGTCATCGGAAAAATTCTTTCTTTCTCCTATTTTTGTTTTTTGCAGAATTAGTCTTAGTGACCCTTACTCTAAGTCTATGCCAAATTTCAAATGTCAAAACAACTTAAAAGACCTCAAGCGTGCTGTGGAAAGACAAGCTACTTTTTATTCTCTCTCGTTCTCGAAGTACAATAAACGGGGAATGGGTGGAGTTTCAAACAAGCAGCTAAAAAACGGCATAGCTTTGAGACTATTGCATGCAATCTACAGCTTACCTCTGGCTAAAAGTTTACTCCTACATCGACTAGAGTAGCCAAGGATTCCGACAAGACAGGCTCCGAGACGCTCTGAAAGCTAAAAAGAACTCTACGCAGAACTTCGTTAGTTGCCAAAAAGAGGCTGCACAATTTAATTGCGTATGCGGAGTACGCCGTTAAGTATACGTAAATGTTAATTATACCGGAAGTGGAAATTCAATTTATGTTTTCACGATTTCTAGTTCAATTGCTTTGCTGAATACAGCCCAGTTCAACTGCCAGTTTCTGTGCGAGTCAAAGGTTTTACCCTCCAGTATTTTAGCACTAAGTTGAGATAAGTTGTAGCTTTTTATTAACATAAAAAACTCATTTTTTTTTGTTTGCCAGAAATGCCTGGTTTTCCCAGAGCCTGTCACATATATATACAGCTTTTAAGAAGTTGATGTTTACATACTCAATGTGAAATAACAACTTAGAATCAACTTAAAATAATGGTTGCAATTATCCAAGCTTATGTTTTATTGACTGCAGTGGCATAGGAAGGGGGAGGGGTTCGTGGGCTGAAGCCCCTCCCCTTAATTTTGGGTACAGTCTATCAAGGTGATTTTTTACATGAACATCTTTAAACCACAAAAAAAAGTTTTCAAAGCCCCCCCTAAAACATCTTCCTACACCACCGGACTGAGTTGCAGATTGAAATGCATTCGGCTATAAATCTACCAATGTGGGTTCAAATACCATTTCTGTTAGCCTTTGTCGTACATGCTTTCTTTCAATAGTAGTCCTCTGCTTAATAATATTATATTTACATACTTGGGTGCATCACCTATTGTTTTACAAATAGTAAAGGTACAGCAAGACATTTGCAATGTCCACAGTGTTTGGCAGATGTGTAGCTATATACTGTGTGCACTCATGCATAACTGCCTATTGGTGTTGTGCTACAAAAAGAAAATTATAAACACTTACTTGATGTAATGGGCTTCAATAAGATTTCACTTTCAATATCTCGTTGCTGTTTATAATTCATTGAGAAAACACTGACAGGTGGGATGAATAGAGTAACCCTCACTGTCACTGAAGATTGGTAAACCATTCACTAAGACTTGCTTCAGTAACTGAAGTGTGTGAGAATAGCCAAGTACACTCTGAAGCTATGTAATTACAGAAATATTTTTATTTTAGTGCTAATTTTAGTCCATGACGAGGGCTGTATACAGAGAATGAATCTAGGAGAGGAAAAAAAAAACTTAATTAGGTTTGAGGAGGGGCAGTGAGAGTAAAAATACGGACATCAATTATTAACCCTCAGCGTGCATGCGCGAGAGGGTTATAGTAGTCGTCCTGTCTGTTTGTTTGTCTGTCTGTCTGTCACGCTCTGATTTTGGAGAATACTGACAATTAACAGTTGATTTAGGTATGAACTTACTCAGGACGAAGATTTAAGACCTTATATTGTGCTACCTTTTTGAGAAAACGCGAAGCTTTCAGCTCTGCGGTAAGTACCAGCGTTTATGGGCAACGCTCCCTATTGTCACGTCATAATCACGTGAGCGAATAATTTCTTGCAACCAGCGGTGTAGTTTGATTTATGCTCAGGGAACGGGTGAAGTTTCGCGTTGAAAATGTATATCGGTGAGTGTTTCTGGCTAGTTTAGCTTCTTCTCTTATGAAGGCAGCGTTTCCATGTACCATTTTCATTGGTCGAACTATTTTGATGCCTCATTAAAATAGCTAACAGATTGCTTGTTCTTTTGGAAGGAGATTATATTACAATAGCTAGGTAGTGTTTAATAGCGCTGAGGGTTCGCACCTTTTGTGCTTCATGTTGTTACAGTGCTTACAAACATGCAAAAGTAAATCGTTTATGTTGCATAGTATTAAAGGATTTCTAGAGAAATTGAAAGCTCTTCTACGTAGGTGGAGCGAAAGCTCCCGCTTGCCCCCCCCCCCTCTCCCTAAATGCAACCCTGTGACAATACAAGTGGTCACACGTACCATACCTACGTACATAGCAATCTTGATGGAGTTTACCCGAAATTGTCTTGTTTGCTTTGCTCGCTCACCAAATGCATTTTTGTTGCTTGTTTGTTTGTTTGTTTGTTTTGTTTTGTTTTTTGTTGTTTTTTGTTTTTGTTTTTTGTTGTTGTTGTTTTTTCATCATTATCTTGATCTCGTATGAAGAATATTTATTCCGTGTGCACAGAATGCTGGCATCTTTTGCATCATCATGGTGGTCATGTCTCTGTGCTGCTGTGGCAGCTTCGTGGCCCTGTGCTGTGGGTTCTCCTTACCCATTGCAGCACGCATCGCAGCCATCGGGGGATTCGTGCTCACTTTCATTGGTCTCGCATTATTTCTGGTGTGGCTAGGACTGGGAAGTTGGCTGATGGGACTGTTTGGACCAGAGGTCAGTTCCTACATCCATATATAATGTATAGTAGTCTTGCATACTTGCGTATATAAATACTTATATACATACACTCAATTCCCTCTTATCCGGACACCTTGGGACCTGAGGGTGCCCATATCTCAGAAATGCCCGTTACTCAGAGAAAGTCATAGTTTTCTCCCCAAGTACACGTTGGGCCAACCTTTTTCAATAAGTTTCGGCCTTTTTTAAGCGTAAGCACAGTCCTCTTTCACTTGCAAAACTCAGTAAGCTTCTCTGGAACTAGGAATAACTGGCTTGCGCTGCTGAGATTGGTAATGGCCGTTTGTCAAATTAGCGAGATCACGAGGTAAGAATTGATTAATTGAGTGTCTAACTTTTTCCCGATAAAGAGGTGTGCCCGTAATAGAGGAGTCTGGATAAGAAGGATTGAGTGTACAGTACTTGTGTACGTAAGTACATGTATGTAGTCGTGCCCAGCTAAATCGGGAATGTGGTGTGTGTAAACATCTGGAAAGGGTTGGTTGAAGCTACAGCTATAAAGCTTAGAGAGCTCAATGTCTGGACGCCGATGAAGGTGTATGTGCTAAAAAAAGTTTTTTTAAGTGGCCCCAGCACTTGTGCCCCATTTTCCTGTGGATTATATGTATGCAGTACTTAGTACACGTAATATAAATGCAGAATTAGAGTATTTGTGTGAGCTCAGTGGCAAGAGCGCTTGTGTGTTAAGCAAGCGGTCCTGGGTTCGATTCAGTTGGCAATCAAATATTTTTAATTCTGTATTGTTTAAAAAAAAAAAAAGCCTGTGAAAGAGAGAGAATACATCTACTTAATACTAGTGGTGTGCTTCAGCACAAATGTTGAGCATGTTAGCATAACTACATTTTAAAGTATTTCACGAATATTACATTCTTACAAGAATGTTTGGTTTTTATAGATTAATTGTCTAAACAAAATAGAGCTGTGAGCTGCACCTTATCTTAGCACTAGTGGTGTGCTTGAGCACAAATATCGAGCGAGCCTGCCTAGTTCGGTTACATAAAACTACAGTATTGTTATGACCATTACTATTACCCAACAAATACAGAATTACTCTCTTACCTCAATTTCCTGAATAGTGGTAACTTCTGTATCCAATTTAAGGCATTCTGACTACCTCTATTACCAGTAACTAGTGAACACGCTCACAGCTCTACCAAAAACAAAAAAAAAGCCAGAGTTAATTTTAGTTAAAAAGTGCTTCTCCCAAATAATGGTGGCTTCCTTAGTTTTAATATAGAGCCACTCTGGCACCAGTTTTGAATTACGTTTGGTAAAGGGTTTTCAATGCCATAGTAACCATTCCCGGTAACTTTTTGGGACTTGAAAAACAAGCGTTTCTCAGGAGTTATCTCACAATTTTGAGAAGTATCAGAAGAAAGTGGGGTCAAACCTAAATGGCTATGTTTTAGGAGAGAAAAAAAACGGCACCCACATGCGCATTTAAGGAGCATACGTACTATCCATACATGCATAATACAACATATACCCGATTTACATTGTCTACCACTAATAGTATCTGTAGCATGTAAGTCATTACCAAACAGACAACAATTTAATTCCTCACATTTTTTTATGACACTTACCCATTTGCATAATTAGATGCTCGTGGGGGGGGAAGAAAAGAGATCACATGTTCCATATGTACATACATATATGGCAAAATCTCGATTGAGATAGTCTCGTTTGCTTTGCTTGCTCACCAATAGTTTATTTGTTGTGTTGTTTTTCTCTTTGTATTTCGTTAAATGTGTTGGGTAATTCCAAGTGTATGTGTGTGTGTGTGTGTGTGTGTGGTGGGAGATGGAGTGAGTAGGAAGGAAAGGTATTCACACCTGTTTGCTCATGTGATTAAGATAGCAACATATTATTACAGTATGCATGCCATTAACACTGCACACACATACATACATACAGCACATGCAGCAGACTATATCAGTGTGCACATGCTTAACACATTCACACACGCACACACATACTAACAAGGAAATCATAGATTTGTTGGTACTTGCATATTAGTCACACATGTACCTCTTTATGCAACTATTTGCTCGTAAAAGAGTTCATGGACTATTATAAGGTCCATGCCTGTGAGATCCCAGAGAAGTTCTATTACAATTGTTGTGTCCGTGAGTATTTTGTACCTATTTAACCCTTCCGATGCTATAACCACATACATATATGCAGGCAAGGACAGGTCTGTGTTCTCCAATATTTAAAAAAAATCTATTCAATGATATTATGTATTAAAAAAAATATACAAATAAAGAGGCATTTTGCTTCTTCAAAATTTTTGAAAATTTTTTAAACAGAGATTGAGAATTTTTTTGACCAAAAATTTCTAGGGCACCGAGCGTGCCAATTTTTTTTTTTGTTGGCTACAGACTTAAAACCCTCAGAATAGAAAGTATGCAGCCTATAGAGAGTCCTACAGCTTATGGGTAAGTAAATTCTCCTACAGGACATCACGAGCAATCTACTGCTCTTGTTCCTTGGGTATCTCCTCAAAACCTGCAGTAAGATGGACTAGTTCCTGTTCTCTTTCAGGCTTAGCTTTTTGGCTTGTTATACGGCTATGCCACCTACTTTGGATGCCAGGCAGGTTTGTTTGCTGTTGCTTAGCAGTATAAATTCAAAATTAAAATTACAAAAGGCGCCCAATGTGACAAAGAATGTCGGCGTGGAAAGGATTAAAGGTGCATTGCTAAGACTTCAAAGACAGTATAAGAAAGACACTTTTCAATAACAAGAGTAAGTGGATAGTGTTTGATCAGCTGCTAAGTAGGGAATCAACTTCAGGTGAAATACAGTATCTAATTATCAAGTTCTGACCCTTCATGACAACTAGAACGAACATTTCTCAATCTAAGGAAAGGTAAAGTGCGAAAAATCTCAGTTGTCGCTGGGAATTGAGTCCAGGCAGGACCCCTGGCTATAGCCACAAATGACATAGCCACTGGGCCACAACAACCCACGACTCAGTGACTAGAGCATTGATTGCAAAAGTAAGGAGTTCTTGGTTCAATACCAGGCGACAATTTAGATATTTCACTCTTTATCTTTGCTTTTTCTTTAGACCCCTTTTATTGAGAAGTATTCATTACAGTATCAAATAGTGTGATTTTTTGTGTGCACATTGTACATAGTAGTTCTGTTGTAATAATAAACTTCTCCCTCTCTTTTTCTCATAGGCTGCTCTACAGAGCGTGTGCAGAGGTATCGTGGTCTACGTGGTGTTCATGTACATCTACCTGATTATCTTTGTCGCCACCTTCGTCGCAGGATGCGTGTGGGCGTTCCACGGCGCTGTGGCTGGTAAAGATGGGGAGAAGAAAACTTCAAGAGAGAGTGCAGAAACCAAACCAAAATTGCCATCTAAGACACTACTAAAAGCTATGGTGTAGCTAATAGCTTAGAGGAGGATTCACATATAAGACACTTTTTTCCTTTTAGTTTGTATATTTGCTATTGGCATTGATCAGCTCTCTCTTTTGTCTCCATTAAAACATCAGTCATTTGTTTTGTATGTCAGAACCATAGTTTTTAGCCTGCTTACAGTCATTTTCTGATACCACGTGATTTTGTCAATCTATTTTAGTTGAACAGTATTTTTTCTTTATGCACCAATTTCAATCACATCATGACGATCATAATACGGTCCATGATGCAATTTATGATTATTATTATCAGTAGCTAGTATGTACAACTGACTAGGGATTTGTTCATTACCTACTATTCATTATACAGTAAATGCTAAAAATATGATATCACTCAAATATGAAAGTAACATTCGACATTCTCCCATGAAAATATTCGTATTTGATTTATAATTCAACCCTTCATGCACACCCCACACACCCCCTCCCTTCCAAACAGCTTCAAACAACAAAACAAACAAACTAGACTGGCATAGCCTGGTAAAGATCAGTAAAGGCTACTCAAGCTACGACCAATTTAAATTTCAGCTTCAATTGTAGTGTAAATTCAGGGGGCCAACAGTTCATTTGTTACTGGTCAGCCTATTTCTCTAAAATTGTTCAGGCTTCAACGCCTCGATCAACAATAACATCTTATTTTAACCACCGTACTCATTAACTTGGATATTTCTTACAAATTGCACTACAAAAAAAGTGGCATTTCCTGAGTACAGTTTAAGTCAGAAATTAACATGAAATGTCAGGCTTGACTTTCATGAGTTACAAATGAACTATCAGGTACAGGAAATTTCACATTCCACTCTAGTTTCATGGTGTGCATGAAATATGATATGTCCTGGTAATGTAATTCCATGAAATGTTATATTCCTGAAAAATTTCATGAAAACATGAAATTTGGAATTTCCATAGCTATTGTATGGAACATGAAACATGGACTGTAGCTGAATTTCATGATGTCAGAAATTTCAAACGTTAAATAATGAGGCTTGTGTTTCCATCTGTTCACATCTAGCTATACTTTGTTCAACAGCTGTTATTTGAATAAAAAATTTCTTTCTAAAATTAGATATTTATTACTTAGTCATTTGTTTCCTTGTTTCATTATTATTTTGTTTATGCATTTTTAAAATTTATTTGTTTAATTTACACTACATAAAAAAGCCCAGTTTACAAGGATTTTCACAAATTTATATGCAGCATATACATCGTAGTTTCTTTTTTTTACCAAGACAAGTGTACAGGAACAATAGATCAAGTAACACCTGAGGTGTACTAGGCATCTACTGGAGTTTACTGAAGTGGTAAGTTTACAGATAGTTTAACACTAATACTTAGAATTTACAGATGTACATGCAGGATGTATACACTGTACAAAAAAAATTTTTTTTAATTCATATGTATAATTATTTTTAATGTGAAGTTTTTGTACGTGATGATAATAATAATAATTAATAAACACAATTTTAAATTATTATTACTAAATTAAAAAATATATGCATTTTTTAGCTTGGTAAAGGGATAGGTCCCCTTGAGACTGTAGTTATATCAATGGAATCTAATGAATACATTTATTCATTCTCCTTCATTCATTTACGTGTTCTCACTCATTCATTCTCATTCATTCATTCATTCTCATTCATTCTCATTCATTCATTCATTCTCATTCATTCATTCATTCTCATTCATTCTTAATTGCTTTACAATTAATTGATCAAAAAATATACACCACTACACTGTCTATTTAAATAGCTATTTCTTAATACTATATGGGAAAAAACATGCATTTGCCCTCTGACTATTCATTTATAGCTAAACTGTTACAGTAAACAATACAGTAACCTCTATCCAGAAAACCCTTTACCAGTGATATCACCAGGCCAAATGTGTTAACAACGCTTTACCATACAAAAGTAATAATATTGACTGGAAATGGTCGTCCGAAATTGTCAAAGTGGCTGGATTAATCTCTCGCTCTCTCGCTCTCTCGTGGGGAAGATCTCCTCTGGCTATAACAGCGCTAACTACCCTAACATGACGCGCGGGGGAAGGATCAGGTTAGTAAAAAGACCGGCCCCGTGAGACTGCTGTGCGAATGTGTTGCACCAATAATGGGTGGAGTGGATGCGTTCCTATGGTACATAGGCTTCAGCGTCGAGGTGAGTAGTTGACAACTGAATTATGGTATTTCTAAATTTCCTGTGGGGATAAGCAGAGGTTACCTGAATTATAATAGAGATTATTTTGTCTGCAACACAAATCTTTAAGGTGGTATTATTCCCAATTGTTTTTCGTAGCACACTAGAAAATTTAGTTCAAGGATAACAGTAACAACTAAAAAAAATTTTGTGTATCTCTTTGGCCATGGCAATAATTTTTCAGTTTCTCATTCAAAATACTCACAAGTGCTACCACAGCTACAATGAAAGCAAAAGCATCCATGTTAACTTTTATCTATGGTGCCATTCTAATTAATGCTGTCTTGAATAAAATTGGGGCGATGATTTGTTGTTTTTTTTGTTTTGTTTTTTTATTTCTGAAATCAATGTGTGACGTAACTTATGTTTTTTTATGATGTGGAGCGAGAATGGTAATTTCTTTGGAGTAACATTGGTTTCAAGGTGTACAGTGTATCTTTTCACATAAAAGAATATTGAGGCTAGGAACCATGGCAACCATTACAACCTCTCTTTAGACAACTGGGTACATTCGCAAAGTTTTGATGACCTTTACCAAATCTGGTATAGCATATGCACCACTAGAAGAATTGTGGCTGTCCGGGTCTTATGAGTCGCAATACGTTTTAATGGGTTATGGCTGGTAGTGAGGTGATCCATAGTAACCAAAATGTGGTATTAGTTTTCTGGTTGTGTAGGGTCTATCTTTTGCCCAGTGTAATTACTGCTATTCCTACTCACATGCTGGTGTGTCGAACACTCACTAATTTACATGATAGTTGCTCCTCCCAATCTGTTGATAACAGATAGGACATTTGTGCTAAGGAATGAAATGTCTCCACCTATAAACTATCAAACTGTGTGTTTCAAGGCTAGTGCTGCACGCACACGTGTTTACCCGTACTATTTCACTTTTAAAGTCTGTATACTAATCCAAAGATCTTTAGTTTTATGCTTTCAGTGATTCAGTCATTCTCGGCTGAAATAATTATAATAATAGCAAATTTTTTCTCGCTCTAACAGCCAATATTGTTAATTAAAACTTAAGTGAATTAATTTAATAGCTCTAACAGCCAATATTGTTATTAAAACTTAAGTTTTAATTAACAATATTGGCTGTTAGAGCGAGAAAATTTTTGCTATTATTAAAAGTTATGCTTATTAACACTAGTGCACATGTGTGAGAGGGTTACAGTAGTCATCCTGTGTGTCTGTCACACTCTGATTTTGGAGATTACAGACAATTGATGGTTTGCCGCTGTGAAGTTTAATGAAGTTGCTGGAAGTGGAGTTTTGCATTGAAAATATATACCAGCGAGTGTCTTTGGCCTGGTTTAGCTTCTTCTCTTATGAAGACAATGTTTACATGTACCGTTTTCATTGCTCGAGCTATATTGATGCCTCATTTAGAATTGTCTTGCCAGCATGCAGAGAGCGACATGTTCAATTGGTTACAAAGTACACATCACATGAACACGTGGATACAGAGTGTGGTATTACAATACGAGTGGGCAGAGTCAATTATACTCGAAGTGTAATGTGTATGTACACATAATTATAATGATACGGGACTTCAATAGAAAGCTTACCGGAGTGACAGATGTACAGTTTTACTCTTGTGGAGTAGATAATATTTCACCTTCAACTCTCACACATCAAAGGTGTGAACCCTCAACTTTACTATATACTAGCTAGCTATTACAAAATCATCTCAGACCAATAAATAATTTATTTCGCGAACTATTAAGATTCATTATATAGTATTATCATTTTTTACTACAATACATTAGTAAAGACATAATTGCAATATATTTTAAGTAATTATACTCTACTGGCAATTAATTTCATTTAGTGCACGCTATATGCATTGAAATATATATACAGGCCCGGAGGAACCGGTCCGGTTGGTCCGGTTTTGGCTGGACCATCATTTGAAATGGGAATTCCGAAATAACTGTTATCTTCAAGAGGGGGGGGGGGATCCCAAATTGACAACCTTTACCGATAAATTTCATTCTCCTGAGGCTCGTTTAGCGATGGCTTAACATTTATTGATTGCGATACAAATCTAAGTCTAAGATTGATTTATTTATCTGTAAGTACAGTTTGCAATGTAGTTAGTATTGTCAGTAATTGTTCTAGCTTTTTAGCTACATGTATGATGGCATCATTCTAAACTTTAGCTAATACAAAATTCTTTTTTAATTTAACAAGCTATTACAATTATAGTGAATAAAAGTATGTATAGACTTGTTGCACCCATGAATTATCCTTAGCCACACCCATGAACTGTTTTGGTCACACCCATGATCTGTTTTGACCACGCCCACTACTGGCCGGACCAATTCATGAGAGTGTCTTCCGTCCCTGTTATAGAGTGGAAGTTATTTTTAAACATTTGGACTAATTCTTTACACATTCACTTTCTTTTTATTGAACTCTAGTGTACTTATGCACGCACACGCATACGTCTATAATAAGTGTATCACCAACATATGTACCAATTTTGTGTTGTATGCTAGAATAAGAGTTGTTTGAGCATGTAGAAGCATGTGTAGGTTAGTGTTCACGTGTAGGTTAGTGTTCACGTGTAGGTTAGTGTTCACGTGTGGGTTAGTGTTCACGTGTGGGTTAGTGTTCACGTGTAGGTTAGTGTTCACGTGTAGGTTAGTGTTCACGTGTAGGTTAGTGTTCACGTGTAGGTTAGTGTTCACGTGTAGGTTAGTGTTCACGTGTAGGTTAGTGTTCCCGTGTACCGTGTAGGTTAGTGTTCACGTGTAGGTTAGTGTTCACGTGTAGGTTAGTGTTCACGTGTAGGTTAGTGTTCACGTGTAGGTTAGTGTTCACGTGTAGGTTAGTGTTCACGTGTAGGTTAGTGTTCACGTGTAGATTAGTGTTCACGTGTAGGTTAGTGTTCACGTGTAAGTTAGTGTTCACGTGTAGGTTAGTGTTCACGTGTAGGTTAGTGTTCATGTGTAAATTAGTGTTCATAGTGTTCATGTGTAGGTTAGTGTTCATGTGTAGGTTAGTGTGGGTTAGTGTTCATGTGTAGGTTAATGTTCATGTGTAGGTTAGTGTTCACGTGTAGGTTAGTGTTCACGTTTGGGTTAGTGTTCATGTGTAGGTTAGTGTTCATGTGTAGGTTAGTGTTCACGTGTAGGTTAGTGTTCACGTGTAGGTTAGTGTTCACGTGTGGGTTAGTGTTCACGTGTGGGTTAGTGCTCACGTGTGGGTTAGTGTTCACGTGTAAATTAGTGTTCATGTGTAGGTTAGTGTTCACGTGTAGGTTAGTGTTCACGTGTAGGTTAGTGTTCACGTGTAGGTTAGTGTTCACGTGTAGGTTAGTGTTCACGGGTAGGTTAGTGTTCACGTGTAGGTTAGTGTTCACGTGTAGGTTAGTGTTCACGTGTAGGTTAGTGTTCACGTGTAGGTTAGGGTTCACGTGTAGGTTGAGGTTAGTGTTCACGTTGTAGGTTAGTGTTCAGTGAGGTTGTGTTTCAACGTGTAGGTTCGTGTTCACGTGTAGGTTAGTGTTCACGTGTAGGTTAGTGTTCACGTGTAGGTTAGTGTTCACGTGTAGGTTAGTGTTCACGTGTAGGTTAGTGTTCACGTGTAGGTTAGTGTTCACGTGTAGGTTCGTGTTCACGTGTAGGTTAGTGTTCACGTGTAGGTTAGTGTTCACGTGTAGGTTAGTGTTCACGTGTAGGTTAGTGTTCACGTGTAGGTTAGTGTTCACGTGTAGGTTAGTGTTCACGTGTAGGTTAGGGTTCACGTGTAGGTTAGTGTTCACGTGTAGGTTAGTGTTCACATGTAGGTTAGTGTTCACGTGTAGGTTCGTGTTCATGTGTATGTTAGTGTTCATGTGTAGGTTAGTGTTCACGTGTAGGTTAGTGTTCACGTGTTGTGTAGGTTAGTGTTCACGTGTAGGTTAGTGTTCACGTGTTGTGTAGGTTAATGTTCACGTGTAGGTTAGTGTTCACGTGTGGGTTAGTGTTCACGTGTAGGTTAGTGTTCACGTGTAGGTTAGTGTTCACGTGTAGGTTAGTGTTCACGTGTAGGTTAGTGTTCACGTGTAGGTTAGTGTTCACGTGTAGGTTAGTGTTCACGTGTAAATTAGTGTTCAAGTGTAGGTTAGTGTTCACGTGTAGGTAGGTTAGTGTTCACGTGTAGGTTAGTGTTCACGTGTTGTGTAGGTTAATGTTCACGTGTAGGTTAGTGTTCACGTGTGGGTTAGTGTTCACGTGTAGGTTAGTGTTCACGTGTAGGTTAGTGTTCACGTGTAGGTTAGTGTTCACGTGTAGGTTAGTGTTCACGTGTAGGTTAGTGTTCACGTGTAGGTTAGTGTTCAGGTGTAGGTTAGTGTTCACGTGTAGGTTAGTGTTCACGTGTAGGTTAGTGTTCAGGTGTAGGTTAGTGTTCAGGTGTAGGTTGGTGTTCACGTGTAGGTTGGTGTTCACGTGTAGGTTAGTGTTCACGTGTAGGTTAGTGTTCACGTGTAGGTTAGTGTTCATGTGTAGGTTAGTGTTCACGTGTAGGTTAGTGTTCACGTGTAGGTTAGTGTTCACGTGTTGTGTAGGTTAATGTTCACGTGTAGGTTAGTGTTCACGTGTGGGTTAGTGTTCACGTGTAGGTTAGTGTTCACATGTAGGTTAGTGTTCACGTGTAGGTTAGTGTTCACGTGTAGGTTAGTGTTCACATGTAGGTTAGTGTTCACGTGTAGGTTCGTGTTCATGTGTATGTTAGTGTTCATGTGTAGGTTAGTGTTCACGTGTAGGTTAGTGTTCACGTGTTGTGTAGGTTAGTGTTCACATGTAGGTTAGTGTTCACGTTGTGTAGGTTAACACGTGTAGGTTAGTGTTCACGTGTAGGTTAGTGTTCACGTGTAGGTTAGTGTTCACGTGTAGGTTAGTGTTCACGTGTGGGTTAGTGTTCACGTGTAGGTTAGTGTTCACGTGTAGGTTAGTGTTCAGTGTAGGTTAGTGTTCAGGTGTAGGTTAGTGTTCACGTGTAGGTTAGTGTTCACGTGTAGGTTAGTGTTCACGTGTAGGTTAGTGTTCACGTGTAGGTTAGTGTTCACGTGTAGGTTAGTGTTCACGTGTGGTTAGTGTTCACGTGTAGGTTAGTGTTCACGTGTTTAGTGTTCACGTGTAGGTTAGTGTTCACGTGTGGGTTAGTGTTCACGTGTGGGTTAGTGTTCACGTGTAGGTTAGTGTTCACGTGTAGGTTAGTGTTCACGTGTGGGTTAGTGTTCATGCGTGGGTTAGTGTTCACACGTGTGGGTTAGTGTTCACGTGTGGGTTAGTGTTCACGTGTAGGTTAGTGTTCACGTGTGGTTAGTGTTCACGTGTGGGTTAGTGTTCACGTGTGGGTTAGTGTTCACGTGTGGGTTAGTGTTCACGTGTGGGTTAGTGTTCACGTGTGGGTTAGTGTTCACGTGTAGGTTAGTGTTCACGTGTAGGTTAGTGTTCAGGTGTAGGTTAGTGTTCAGGTGTAGGTTAGTGTTCAGGTGTAGGTTAGTGTTCAGGTGTAGGTTAGTGTTCACGTGTAGGTTAGTGTTCACGTGTAGGTTAGTGTGGGTTGATGTTGTAACTACAATTACACTGTAGCTGACTTATTTTGTTGGTTCATGTGGCAATTTTCACCTAATTTTTTGTAACTGTATCTATCAGCCCACTGTTATTTGCATTTGCTGAGTTATTGTATATCAACTGTAACTGTGCTTTTTAAATGTAATTGTATCGCTCAGATCCGGGGCTTACCTGGGCTTTTTGTATGAGTAATAGCACGGGTAATCATGCTATTCGGGATTAATAGCACGAGTAACGTGATTGAAATAGTACGAGGCGAAGCAGAGCGCTATTTCAATTGTTTTACGAGTGCTATTGATCCCTAATAGCACAGGTTACCCATGCTATCACTCGCTATAGGCCAGCTTTTTAAAAAGTCATTTGCAATTGTAGCTATATTATATCGTTCACTCACTATCTCTTATTTCAGGATAGCTTCCGCTGGAACTTCGTTTTCAACGTGCAGCTCCTGATCCATTGAAAAACATTCCATCTAATATGGGTAGAGCTTCTGTGGTGGTAAAGAATGACATCATCTCCAACTAAAAACTACTCGAGCTGTGCGTTTCCAAGGTTAACACTGCACGCGTGCGCACTTACCCATACTATTTCACTTAGTTTCCACTTAGTTACCGAGGTATTTCAATTACTTACGCGCTATTTCACTTTCCCCATGCGATTTCAATTGAACAGCGATTTCTACATTACTATTATACAATATAATCATTTCACACTCTGTAATATATTGTAGCACACTGACTTCTTCCCACAGTTAAATAATAACCTTGCTTTGTTTCAATTGAACTTTGTGATAGGTGGTGTCAATAAGGGTCACCTTTATTCTGTGTATTAACAGGTAGAGATTTTTAGTGTATCAAGTACATATCTGAGTATTTATAATTGTAAAATGGTATAACTGTACTTTTACTGTGTGTGTTGTGTATGTGTGAAACTCAAAAGGATTGCCGATGCGAAGGCCTGCTCATGGTCCAAGATGATGGAGTGACAGGACGATTAGAACCGAGAAGTACATGTAGACGTGGCGTGTGACCACATAGTACAGGAGTAGCTGAATGGGATAGTGCATAGCAGGGCTGGAGAATGAGGCAGAGGGAGGGCTGAAGAAGGAAGGACAGAGGAGAAAGGCTACTGCTCAACTGGATAATCATATGCCCTTTATCTTGCCAACAGATTTTCCAGAGAAGGATGAATTGCCTCCTCAAGATGACTGGAAAAGAAGCTGTGAACATTCCAGCTTAACTTGTTTGTTTACACCTGCTGCTATGCATTCTATCATATCCCACTTCATTTGTGCACTTCTTCTTGAACCCCAGTCATCAAGCAATTTTTTTTTTTCATGCCATTATTTTTATTTCTACTTAAGGTGATTGCTATAACTTTATCAGATGTGAAAAAGAGTACTGAAGTGCTGTCCCGGTGAACATTGTGGGAAACACACTCCACTCAATTAATATTCAGTTGTAGCATACGTGCGGGCAAGGAATTTAATAAGCTATAACATTGCCATGCAAGATGTATGAATGATAAACTGTCCTTATACTGTGACTCCTTAGAACTGGCCAAGAAGCTACCATGAATGTTACATATCTATATAAGACTGCCAGCCAACTTTTTATAGGAGTCTTGGTGAAGCAAATTGCCTTAATGAGTTGTGTCTAATAGCACAAAGTGCATATCACAGCTGAGTGTAGTCTATCTGGAGAAGTGACTTACACTGTAACAATTACTAAAAACTATGAGGAAGAATGTAATAACTATATAGCTAACATTAGTAACACTCAAAATATTATAATATAGTGATTTCAAACATCTCAACCAGTTTAATATCAATAATGACTAATTGATTGAATAAAATTTGTAGCTACTTCTACAGCAAGAAAAGAAAAGCTTTCATCGTTTTGTATTATATAAGGTTAAGTGCCTCATCATTGCAGTGATAACTCAGATTTTTTTTTCTTTCAGTAACTGTAACTAGCTATAACACAATCGATGCCTTCTGAATGAATGAAATATAGGGAAATAATAATAATAATAATAATAATAATAATAATAGCAACAATAAAAAGCTGCCACACAACATGTATCTCTGGTGACGTGTCTCCTGTAAGATAATGCAAAAAAGTGTCTGGACAAGTGGAATCCCACACTAATTGTCTCCCAGCTGCATGGCTCTAAAGTCATGCCATCTGTTGTTTTTTTTTACCATCATCTGGAGAGGCAAGGAGGTTCCAATCTGGAGGGAATTTTAGCTGCTGACAGGGTGATGCCAATTCAGTTCATAGTTTCAACATTATTATTAACTACACAGCTAAACGTTAACAGATTAGGTTAGGTTAAGTGCTTTACAAAAGATCAGTGAACTATAGGATTGTTTTTTAAGTAACTGTAACTATAACAACAGTCCGCGCCTTCTGAGGTGGGTCTCGCCCCCGCCACCTTGCCGATGGAATTTGCTGGGCGGGGGAGAAAGAGACTAGAGAAGCGTACGCTAAGGTTAGAGCAGAGAGTTTATTTCATGGTGAGTAAAACTGCGTGTACGCTAGCTCTTATGGGACTAGTGACTGACTGTATGGAAATGTTTTTTTATATATTGTTGGGTTGGGTACTTAGTTGTATCATTATAATAAGATTTGGTGATTCCGGTCACCAAATACTTTAACCTGAGCTTTCTTTTGGTGTTGGTAATGTAGCTAAGATTAGTATGTTTAATTTGCTAGTTGCACGTGTATGGTCTCGTTTATAGTAGAACTAAGGATCCTAAATAACATAATCTATTTTACATTTTCTAACAGAGCTTTTTTTTTTTTTTAATGATCACGTACTGAATAGTGGAGGTAGTATTTTAGTTTTGCTTCTGTTCAGGGTTGTAAAGCCTGAATATGCCGCTACTTAGAAACTATGCTAAATAGATCAGTTCAGAATCGATATACTAATCATTTAACATTTATCCTTAAGAAGCAAGCAGAGCAGTATGAGAAATGAGTATGATATAACAACTAACTGAACAAAATACTGTGGATACAGAATATATGAGAGATGCAAGGGCCTCCAATGAATGGCCTTACAACAAGCGTGTTGACATAGGAGTCATAATGTTACAGATGTGTGTGTTTGTGTGGGTAAATGTTATATGAACTAAGTAATTTAGGTAGGGAGTGGTGTTGCTTGAAATGTTATGAAAGAGATGGTGGGTAGAGTGTACAGGTGATTAGTGGCTAATTGGTACAAATTAGCTAACTGTTAGAAGCTTTGATATAACCAAGTTCACAACAAATTTGATGATGTACTTTATACTGTGAAGCCTGTTAAGCCAAACCTTGAGTCTGCTACAAGTAAAAAAAGAAAAAAGAAGAAAAACCTCCACTCCAAGTCAGTAATTAGTTTCTGGCCCTTTCCCTTGATCAATTGACACGCGGGTTCAGGACTATTTCTAGAACTACATAGTAATTAGCTTTTTATAATAAAAATACATGTACTTTTTTTAATTTAGATATACTACAATGATTTTTAAGAGAAGCAAAGAATAAAATCTGCTGGCAATAGATTGCTAGAAGCTACTCAGTAAACATGCACTTAACCTGAAAAATTATTGTAGGCCTAACATTTTCTCAATTAAAAAAAAATGCATTAAAATATGATTTGAAGCTAATTAAAAATACTTCCTTTAACATGACTTTTTTACGTGATTTTTGCAACGTCAGCAAAGTCGTCAAAATTAGGAGGTTGTGTATTTCCAAGCGGGCGGTGGACCAGAAACTAATGATTGACTTGGAGTGGCCTAAGTATGGGAGCCTGTATTATAGACTTCTGGAATTTTTTAATTTTCCGATTTCATATTACATAACTTGAAATGTTTACTTTATTACTTTTATAATGCTGGTAAATGTTTATTAAAAATTATTTAACTATATAGTTGACTGACATCAGGTGAAACTGTAAAGACTGCAGTAGTTTGAACAGGTGTTCATGCATTGATTATATATAGGGGTACAAATTTAACTTATGTAGTCTCATTTCTTGTATTTTTCACAAGTTGTAACCACTCACCTTCTTTTTGAGGCCTGAGATTGAATACCAAAACCTCTGTAATGTAATTTTTCACATGTCTTTATTAGTGAAACAGATGTTTTATAGCTGGCTTGTTGGTGTACTATATTATGGTGTAAATTGAAACAAGTTTTTTTTTGTTTATCTTTGATACAAATTGGCATCATCATCATTTTAAGTTATCTTTCTATCATACTCACTTGCCACTGTACATTAGCAGTTAGAAACCACAATCTCATTATGACTGAGAATAAAGCCACACAAACTACACAAACTACATTTCTTATTTCTCATATGTATATTGGAAAATGTGACCAGGGAGGAAGGTCATTATTCATTATTTAATATAGTTGACTTCTATAAGAAAAAAATTGAATTGCATATAGCAAGTATGAGGTAGTAGTGGAGCAGTGGGTGTGACCTGCATAATAAATTTTGAAGCAGTGGCTGCATCACCCAGGCAGATGTTGTTGAGAAACAAGGTATTTAGTTGGTTTGGACTTAAAGTAAACAAACACTTATTCTATAAATTGAGGAGGCTGTTAGCTACCATGTTATGTTTGATTTTTGGTTCACTAATTTTTTTTACACCTTCAAAAGAGACTGAGCTGATATCTATCTTTGCATTGGTTGCAGTGTGTATGTGTTGCAAAGTTCAGTCTGAGCTTTATGTATGTGGTTGTGTGTGGTTAGACCTGGTGGTTGTACCTGGAAAACCTGAGCAGCTGTAATTGAGTTCAGTCAAGTTGCTGTAACTATATACTCCACATACACACATTTCATTGAAGTGAGATGTGACAGGTGTACTCAGGTATGTGTATGGGATAAAATTTATTTGAGGCTATTTTGTATGCACAAATATGATCTGCAACTAGCATGACCCATAAAAGTTTAAATTTCAGTCTGCTATCAAAATGTATTTAATTACAATTATGATCTAAGGACATAGAACTCTGTGTGTGTGTGTGTGTGTGTGTGTGTGTTAGGATGATGAGGATATTGCAGTATGCATGGGTTGTGTTGATCAGCCAATAATGATGGTTACTTCAAGTGTTAGTAAAGTTCCTTTTGTTGAAATTTGTGCTAGATAACCAAAGCAAAACTGAATTTTAATAATTCAGATTTTTTAATATGCCAGGTGAATATTTTTTAAGCCTTTGCTACAGGTCTATATACTATTCCAGTTAACCTCCAATTTGCATCAGATTGAATGCAATTGGAGCCAAGAAAAAAATTACAAGAGAAAAAAATTGATAGTAACTATACTTAGTTATAATGCATTATCATTATATTGCTAGCCATGGTTGTACTACCTGTGTTTATCAAAACAAAAAATTGTTACTAGGGATTGTATAAACTAATTTTTCAGTTTTCCAAGTTTCATCCTGCTCATTGTTATAATCATTTATGAGGACCATTATGTTACTGTATTATTATTGCATAGTTGTCTTGTCTCCAGTTGTATGCAATGGTTTGTATTGATATACGGTTGGTGAGTAAAGATGCACATGACACGTATGTCAGAATTACTGGACTACCGTATGCTATGGGGAAGATGGACCAGATTTTGGGGATTAAAGTGTATCATTTTTTTTTTGAGGAGGTGGCATAGGGTATGTGTTTGCACACACTCATGCTAGTGACTACTTGTAAGCCCTATAAGTAAGAAGTAAGCCTCAAATTTTAAAGGTATGTTGTCCCTTTGTTTGGTTAGTTATGTTTGAGATGATTGGAATATTTATGATGATGACCAGTACAGATGGATGGAAGTGATAAAAGCGTAAACCACTGCCTTCAATATCTCTAGCAGAAAGGCTTGGAAAGTCCAACACAAATTTTTTCGAGTCCTTCACCTGTACCATATCAATAATGACTTTTAATTCAACTAACAACCTATAAATCCTTTATCATTTTAAGGTCATAGAACATAGTGTGTCTCCTGTCTATTCCCTCCCCTCTCTCTCTTCTCTCCCACACACACAGCATCATCTGGAAGGTCACACTGATGTCATGTAAATCAGTTATGCAACATCCACTGGTGTTAAATTACTTATTTCTTGTCTGCTCCTCTCCCCCCCCTTCAAGCCTTGAGGATATGTGATGATAGCCATTAGGAGTACCTGAGTTTCTGGTTAGCATTGAGTGTGAGAGTCTCTGCATGTTTACCTACTTCTCTTATGAAGACAACATTACATTTGATACCTGATTAAGAATAGCCAAATAAATCATTCTTCTTATGGCCTTAGAAATGATTTTGTAGTAGCTAGCTATAGTCTGTCCAAGTTGAGTTGGCCAGAAAAAACCTTGAATAACTTTTGAACGGAAGCAGCTACGTATCCGGAGTTGCACCCATTAGAAAGCTCGTGCCAAAGCAGTTAAAAATATTCCTCAGTATACTCCAAAACCAGAGAGAAATTGCCATTCCAAAACTCAAACAAAAGTCTATGGGAATAGAAAACAACAACAACAGGTTTCCTGCTCAAAACGTGCCCGCTTTTGTACAGCTCAATTGGTCACGTGGACTGTCTTCATTTAAGAATTTTGTAAACAATGAGCGATTTCTTCTCAGATAGCTGTGTTTCTAGCTTTGTATCATGATTAGCTTAGGTTGCGAGTGTGGAAACAGGATAGTCGGAGTGTCCTTTTGTCGCAGAGGGTACAGGACCACCTGATAGAATGTTGGTAAGATTATTTGTCTACCTGTTCAATAACAAATGCCGTATAGCCAATATTTTTCAGAGTGATATAGCTATCATTTAGCTAGCAACTTGTAAATAGCCACACTTAAGCTTTGTGCCGTTAAATTTAAATTGTGTGCTTATCAAAACTGTGTTTATTCCAATTTATTTTTCTTCACTACTAGATGCCGTTTATTGTAAGGATTAGGAACAATTCAGGCTGTACTCCACCTTAACTCAGATCACAACTATATTTTGTATAATAATGTGTACTACTTAAATCTGTCATCTCATAAATTTTCATATATGTTATAAATACATGAAACAATTGATAATTTTATTTAACAAGAAAGTCTAATAACTTTAGCTACAAGTTAACAGTGCTGTAGCTACTGCTGAATCCTGTGAATATCAGAATATTTCTTGGGACACAGTAGGTAGAGTTGACTGCTTTTAATCTTGTCTCTTTAGAAGAATGCCTCACCAGTCTGTGTTTTCCATCTGCTGTACATTATCTGCACATAAGAAACATAAATATAGTTGAAAACAGACGACATGAGGTGTACAGCGCCCGAAAAACTCCACAAACTTCACTAAATTTCTTTCTTACAATAGTTACAGAATTAATGCGCACCTGTGCTACCGCCCTATTTTCACGGCAACGTTGACGTTTGTGCACTTAATTGACTTGGATTCACATGACTAAATTGCTTCTTGTTTGCATTCCTCATTTACCGCACTTGCGGTCGTGCCAACTCAACTTTGACAGACTATAGTGTAGAGTAGCGATGAGGGTTCACACCTTTGGTACTTCATTCATGTATAAGGTTTGCTCATTTTTATTTGTCGCTATGCTCACTGTTAGTTGTTGAATTACCATTTGTGATGTAGGGGTCTAATTCAGTGTAGATGTAAACAATGGATGTCACGTCTCATTCTGTTGTCACGTGCTTCTCCTATCGGGTAAGAAGCTACTTACTGGCTTTATGGATATGTATTTGTAGGGCAGGTCTTATGGGAGTAAAAGTTTTGGTGATGATGTTATTAGTTTGTGTAAGTGTTTTGGCATGGACTTTTCTATTCATAACGTTTACTTTATATTTTGTCGTTTCATGTAAAAAGTGTAGAGATTTGTGTGTTTGTGTAGCATACACAAGTCATCAGTATGTTTATCAAGTTCTATAGAATATTTTATCCAGTGACCAATTTAGTTTAAGCTTGTAAGAAAGCTTGTAAGATAGTTCTTTATCTTAATCTTGCTGACTGTCCAAATCTTAATCCTAATGTCATTTTTCCTACTAGTTGTCATATTGCAGTCCTGGCGATTGTCCTTAATCTTTACCTGCTAACTATCATCTGTCTTAAACCTACTCTTGTCTTATTTTCCTATACCTTAATCCTGGTGATTGTTTTCTATTTCTTGGTTAGTAAAGTATGTGTGATCTCTAGGTTGGTAAAGATCTGTGATCTCTAGGTTGCTAAAGATCTATGATCTCTTGATTGGTAAAGTATCTGTGATCTCTTGGTATGTAAAGATCTGGATCTGCGATCTCTTGGTTGGTAAAGTATGTGTGATCTCTTAATTGGTAAAGTATGTGCGATCTCTTGGTTGGTAAAGTATGTGTGATATCTTGGTTGGTAAAGTATGTGCGATCTCTTGGTTGGTAAAGATGTGAGATCTCTTGATTGGTACAGTATGTGCGATCTCTTGGTTGGTAAAGTATGTGTGATCTCTTGGTTGGTAAAGTATCTGTGATCTCTTGGTATGTAAAGATCTGTGATCTCTTGGTTAATTAAGATCTGTGATCTCTTGGTTGGTAAAGTATGTGCAATCTCTTGGTTAGTTAAATATATACGCTCTCTTGGTTGGTAAATCTGTGATTTCTTTTGGTGGTAAAGATTTGTGATCTCTTGGTTGGTAAAGTATGTGCAATCTCTTGGTTAGTTAAATATATACGCTCTCTTGGTTAATAAATCTGTGATTTCTTTGGTGGTAAAGATTTGTGATCTCTTGGTTGGTAAAGTATGTGTGATCTCTTGTTTGGTAAAGTATGCGCAATCTCTTGGTTGGTAAAGTATGTGCGATCTCTTGGTTGGTAAAGATGTGAGATCTCTTGATTGGTACAGTATGTGCGATCTCTTGGTTGGTAAAGTATGTGTGATCTCTTGGTTGGTAAAGTATCTGTGATCTCTTGGTATGTAAAGATCTGTAATCTCTTGGTTAATAAAGATCTGCGATCTCTTGGTTGGTGAAGTATGTGTGATCTCTTGGTTGGTAAAGTATGTGCAATCTTTTGGTTAGTTAAATATATACGCTCTCTTGGTTGGTAAATCTGTGATTTCTTTGGTGGTAAAGATTTGTGATCTCTTGGTTGGTAAAGTATGTGTGATCTCTTGTTTGGTAAAGTATGCGCAATCTCTTGGTTGGTAAAGTATGTGCGATCTCTTGGTTGGTAAACCTGTCATTTCTTTGGTGGTAAAGATGTGTGATCTCTTGGTTGGTAAAGTATGTGCGATCTATTGGTTGGTAAAGTATGTGTGATCTCTTGGTAAAGTATGTGTAATCTCTTGATTGGTAAAGTATGTGTGATCTCTTGGTTGGTAAAGTATGTGTGATCTCTTGGTGAAGTATGTGTAATCTCTTGATTGGTAAAGTATGTGCGATCTCTTGGTTGGTAAAGTATGTGTGATCTCTTGATTTGTAAAGTATCTGTGATCTCTTGGTATGTAAAGATCTGTGATCTCTTGGTTAATTAAGATCTGTGATCTCTTGGTTAATTAAGATCTGTGATCTCTTGGTTGGTAAAGTATGTGCAATCTCTTGGTTAGTTAAATATATACGCTCTCTTGGTTGGTAAATCTGTGATTTCTTTGGTGGTAAAGATTTGTGATCTCTTGTTTGGTAAAGTATGCGCGATCTCTTGGTTGGTAAGGTATGTGTGATCTCTTGGTTGGTAAAGATCTGTGATCTTTGGTAGGCAAAGTATGTGTGATCTCTTAGTTTGTAAAGTATTTGTGATCTCTTGATTGGTAAAGTATGTGTGGTCTCTTGGTATTTGAAGATCTGTGATCTCTTTGTTGGTAAAGTATCTGTGATCTCTTGGTATGTAAAGATCTGTGATCTCTTGGTTAATAAAGATGTGTGATCTCTTGGTTAATAAAGATCTGCGATCTCTTGGTTGGTAAAGTATGTGTGATCTCTTGGTGGGTAAAGTATGTGCGATCTATTAGTTGGTAAAGTATGTGTGATCTCTTGGTTGGTAAAGATCTGTGATCTCTTGGTTGGTAAAGTATGTGTGATCTCTTGGTTGGTAAAGATCTGTGATCTCTTGGTTGGTAAAGATCTGTGATCTCTTGGTAGGCAAAGTATGTGTGATCTCTTAGTTTGTAAAGATCTGTGATCTCTTGGTTGGTAAAGTATGTGCAATCTCTCCGTTAGTTAAATATATACGCTCTCTTGGTTGGTAAATCTGTGATTTCTTTGGTGGTGAAGATTTGTGATCTCTTAGTTGGTAAAGTATGTGTGATCTCTTGTTTGGTAAAGTATGTGCGATCTCTTGGTTGGTAAAGATGTGAGATCTCTTGATTGGTACAGTATGTGCGATCTCTTGGTTGGTAAAGTATGTGTGATCTCTTGGTTGGTAAAGTATCTGTGATCTCTTGGTATGTAACTTGGTTAATTAAGATCTGTGATCTCTTGGTTGGTAAAGTATGTGCAATCTCTTGGTTAGTTAAATATATACGCTCTCTTGGTTGGTAAATCTGATTTCTTTTGGTGGTAAAGATTTGTGATCTCTTGGTTGGTAAAGTATGTGCAATCTCTTGGTTAGTTAAATATATACGCTCTCTTGGTTGGTAAATCTGTGATTTCTTTGGTGGTAAAGATTTGTGATCTCTTGGTTGGTAAAGTATGTGTGATCTCTTGTTTGGTAAAGTATGCGCAATCTCTTGGTTGGTAAAGTATGTGCGATCTCTTGGTTGGTAAAGATGTGAGATCTCTTGATTGGTACAGTATGTGCGATCTCTTGGTTGGTAAAGTATGTGTGATCTCTTGGTTGGTAAAGTATCTGTGATCTCTTGGTATGTAAAGATCTGTGATCTCTTGGTTAATAAAGATCTGCGATCTCTTGGTTGGTGAAGTATGTGTGATCTCTTGGTTGGTAAAGTATGTGCAATCTTTTGGTTAGTTAAATATATACGCTCTCTTGGTTGGTGAAGGTCTGTGATTTCTTTGGTGGTAAAGATTTGTGATATCTTGGTTGGTAAAGTTTTTGTAATCTCTTGGTTGGTAAAGATACTGAATAATGCATGAAAGTAAGTACTGTTAGCAAATAGTAAAGCTAATAGTCTTCTGTAGAAGTGTTTTGGAATGTTGTATGGGATGTAACTGTGTTAAAATTAAAAAAATGTTATAATTATTTACTTCATTTGTACATATAGAATTGCAAAGAGTGCACCTCTGACGAAATCACCAGGGCTACAAAATCAAACAGACTCTCCATCCCTGAGAATGGATCAACAAGTGCTCGGTGACTAAGCAGAAATGAACTATCTTCGACTGTTCCTAGCTACATTTGTCACAAAATGACAATCCATGTTCATAGAGCTGATTTTATTCATATTTTGTGGTGATTGTTTGAATATAGTTGTAATTAAAAAAAAATTCCAACATTTATGGAGTCAGAAATCAGATATTTTGAGTACATGAAAGTAAGATAACACGTGCAGTTTCCTGACATTGTCATGTATGTAGGAAATTTGATGTTCACTTCATGAAATGAGGATTACACGTGGCATTTCTGTCTCTGACATGAATACAGGAAATTTGACATTTGGTACATGAAATGAAGATGACACATGGCTTTTATTGCTTGTGACATGTATACAGGAAATGCATCTGAAATTTGGTAGATGAAATTTCAGGTACCTGAAATCGGTCCTGTCAGGTACCTGAAATTGTGCTCTATCATATACCACCATGTAGCAAGAAATGTACAGGAAATTCCGGGATTTCCTGCACTTTGACACAAGCAAACTGGATGGAATTTCCTTTGCCTTTCAAGCATCTATCATGCATGAGGAAACTCCACTTTTTTTGTAGTGCCTATGGGCCTGGAACCACTCCCCATTGGGCAGGGCGGGGCGCATGAATAAGGCAAAGAACATGCCGGTGATTCCGATGATGGGCCAGGAGAGCCACATCAGCATTCCATGAAGTCTCGTCAGAGCGGAGCGTACTTGATCGGGACTGAAGTCTTGTGTATCAGTGGCCGGGTTCACTCGGCTGGGAGAGACCTGGGGGGTATCCCTGAGACCCACTGCGTGGCTTCTCAGGACTCCAGCATCCTGGTCATTACTGAAGCCGTAGAGGAGGTAGAGAGAAGAGTTCAAATTCAAGTCATTGGTCGTATCTGTGGTAGTAATTTGGCGGACGATGCTAAATTTTTTTTAATAGAAAATCAGACATCAATACATTCATGTCAATTTCATGTCATACCAATCCCTACAATAAACAAACCTAGACCTATGTGTACAAATATATATATATACTTGTATATAATCAGGGCTGCATTAAAGGGGAAGGGACGTTTAACCCACCCCCTTAGAAATCTTTTAGTACTAACATTTTAACTATGCAACACATGATCTTCAGTACTGCAAGATCTCTCCATTTACTCTCATTGTCCCTCCTTACCATCTAATAGAGTTGTTTCAGCACCTTTTAGATTTGTTTTCTGCATGCAGCCCTGCCAACATATATATATATATGTCTACAGAGGTTCATTCAGAAATTAATCCAAGGAAGGGGCGAGATAGAGCTTGTGCTATCACAAGGAAGGGGCGAGATAGAGCTTGTGCTATCACAAGGAAGGAGCGAGATAGAGCTTGTGCTATCACAAGGGGGTCAACTTCCGTACATAATAAAGATATGGAAGAGGAGATGGGCTTCAATCAGCAAGACCATAATTAGACCAGCAAAACAAACCCCTGTGTATGTACCTAACCAAAGTGGTTGCTCTTTATTCCCAGAGTCCTTAAGATTCTATAAATACTGAGGAATATTGCAACATTTGCATTGAGGGATGAGGCAAAACCTGCCTAAGCATTGGCCATAACTCTAATACAAGGTTAAAAAAAGGTCAAATACCTGAAATTGATGAAAGTGAACCAAATACAGGAGTGAAAAATCCTCTTTTGAATAATTAAATACCAGGAGAGAGTTTTAGGAACATAGATATAAGTATTTCTAAATGTAGCTGGAAAAGTATTGACACCAAACACAAAATTGTGCCATCTGATGAGGCAGGAGTATAAACAATATACCAATCATTATTATTATTTTTTTTCCCTGTGTGTGTGTGTGTGTGTTAATTACCAATAGTAAACCTCAAACATGATAATGTGTACATAACAACGTAGAAATACTTTATTAATTCGCTCGCCATTTGAGACCACCAAAATAAAAATCAAATACTTCAGCTACAACATGACCTTTCTCAGTAATTACATATTAAGAATAGTTTAATGCCGACTATACCTACCACACAAGGAAAAAAAAAAAAGAACTTAACAGTACGTGACATGATGAACACATGAAGTTGAAGACCAGCCACTTACTTGCATCTGAGTCTTCCATCTACATAGGAACTATTGAGGAGGAAGGCATTGACTATGGTATCTACAGAATTGTCTCTGGAACTTCTCGGGTTCCAAGTGTCCAGTGCCTCCACCAAGCCAGTGGTATTTCGAAGGTTGCAGCCTACCACATCTGCAGCAAACTACAGGACACAACCACAATGACAGCTGGGTAACATAAAATGTGGGAAGGCAAATGTTTTAGCAAACATTCTTTACAGCTTCAGTAAAGTTTTAGTTGGAACAATTAAATATTCAACTATAATTAGTGCACATAATAATAGCACTAGAAATTAATGGAAGATTTGTTTTTATTTCAGTGGAGATTATACTTGTTGTCTTAGTAAATACTCACCATACTAGGTGAATCGGTAAATCCCATGGCAACCCAACCCCGGGCATTTCCCTCCAAGTAGATGTCGAGGAACCTGGGGTCCTCCACATTGGTGTCAATGCCCACGAACACGGAGCAGTCAGCCACTTCACACCCTGCAGGATTGCGAGCTGTGATCCTGTAGTTGGCTGGATTCCTGATCTGTGACAGGGAAATGGAATAAATACATACGTCTAACACACATACATGCTATAATTATGCATATATGATCCTTTTAAAACGGGAAGGAATCACTATGTACTGTACATGCTAACTCTATGTTACTGGCTGAAAGTGAGTGAAAATTAGGAGTGGAATATTTCAATTTATGGCAAGCACCAGGAATTTTCTCCATGATACAGTAGGAGTCAAAAAAAAGTTTCGAATTCCGTTCCTACGGCCCTAAAACGGTAGTTTTTTAACCGTAGTTTTTATCGTTGCGTTCCGTACCGCTTTGACTAGTTTACTAAAACGGTAAAAAACGGTGAAGCATTTCCGTCGATTCACAGATATTTTCTAGCTAGAAACTCTTCTATAGCTATATCAGCAAGCTAAGGCCTTGTATCGACCATTAAATGCTATGGGGATAGTGCAAAAAAGCTCGTATAAAATTTTAACTTGCTTCAATAAAGCTGCAGACTGAAGTTCCGACGGGCACAGAGCTATAACGAGGTCCGCACTTCGTAGATCTTCTGTTAGCTACTGATGGACCTCCAGTAGTAAAAAATCTAAGCCCGAGAAGGCCCTAACATCGAGAAAACGTTGATACTGTGCGGTGGTCGAACTAACAATTCTCCGCGAGACAACTTCGAATAGGACGGCTTCAATTTTTTAAAACCCGAAAAGCTCCGCCTCTGGAGCCTGTAAACAAAAAATCAGAATGTTTTATTGGATAAACGATTTTTTATATTTCTTTGAGCGAGACATACGGTGAACGAGAAAGATTAAAACGGTAACGTGGTCGAACAAAACGGCCGTTTTTCAACAAATGGCGTACCGTTTTTCAATTGTGCGACAGCCGTTCTACGGAACGGAATTCGAAACTTTTTTTTGACTCGTACTGTATCTCTTATCAACTAATGAAGTCCACTTGTTTTGTACGAAGTTAATGTTATGAGCACATGCACACATAATAAGACGTTCAACAAAGCTAGCATTATATTAAATGCTTCAAATCTGCCCTAATTAGTGCCCACTCTACTTTGGTTTCCCTTGATATGAATAGGCACACGTGTCAATTTTATAAGATACGGCACATACCCACTTCTTTTGTTAGCCACTCCCATGAGCACAAGCATAATACAAAAAAAAAAATATAAAAAATAAAAAATAAATAAAAAAATAAAAAAACTGCACACTGGCTTGTGAATGTTTATACATATACCACTCTTCTACACTTAAATAATTCTCAATGTTTCTGCACTCGTTCAACAGTCACAATGAGAATTGGTCTGAAACATACCATATTTGCGCGATCAGACGCTGCGGCTACTATTTACTTCAACTCGTCTAGAGTGGTGGCCATTGTTCGAGAGCGGCCACTATTCGAGAGCGGCCACTGTTAATTATACGATTGTTCATTCAGCAGCTCCTTAAATTTTGATGACGTAATGTTATTCTTGAGTTGAATCACGTGACGAATGGATAAAAAGAAAGAAAGAAGCGTACCCTTTTGAACCAAAGGAACAAAAAAGGAACTGTTAGAAAAGAACTACCTATCTAGTCATACACAGCGAGTAAAGAACTACCTATCTAGTCATACACAGCGAGTAAAGAACTACCTATCTAGTCATACACAGCGAGTAAAGAACTACCTATCTAGTCATACACAGCGAGTAAAGCAGTTAGTTATCTCCCAATACAACTTCGTTCCTATCTAGTTATTCATCATCTTCCATGTTTTCATCAAGATCTTCAAACGGATCCTGACTACTGAGAATATCATCGGACAATAATTGCGTTATAGTAGCCGAGGCTACTATTCGAGAGAGGCTACTAATAAGTTTCGACGGGCGCATAGGGAGGCTACTATTCAAGAGAGGCTACTATTCGAGAGTGGCATCTAATCGCGCGAATACGGTAGTTTCCATAAAACTGTTTGAGGAAGTGCAGAATGGAAATATCGAAGTAAAAATATTTATGTACTTGTGATCAAAAAGTTTGTAATGGGGTGGATGGGAAGGTGGGGGGTGGGGCATAGAAGTATTGTCAATGCATAAAGTAAATATTTCACACACATCACTGATTCACATTCATTAGGTAACTACATGCAGTAGGTCTCTTAGACGTGAGTTTATAGGTAGATGATGATGAAATTTGGTACAACTAAATTGGTACGTGTAGTATAGAAGCTTGCATCATCAGCCTTAGACACCCTCCTCCTCCTCCCCCCCCCCACGACAGGTTCCTCTCATTTGAAATTTCACAACTTCACCATGTGGTCTATTTTGCCCACACGCCACTTTCTCCCACCCAGAGAGAAGAAGAAGAAAAAACACCCTGGAATTCATTTAGGTAATACGTGAAGCCAGATGCATAAGGGTGACCAGTGCCAGTAGCAGATTGTATGTATGAAGAAAGAATCAGGTTATCAACTCACTCAGTGTGCATCTTGTGTCCACTGAATTAAAAACATTTACTGTTTCCAGCTCTACACTGAACTTACTACATTTTAAGGAAGCAATTTCATTAATTAGACGTAATCACGTACACACGAATAATTATTAATACTTACACCATCTATAATATTCCATGCTTTTGTTTCTAAGTGGTGCTACTGCTAACTCACTCAACTGCTGCACAAAAATGCAGTTCAATGGAATCAAATGTAGTTAAGCCTAAGAGGGGAAAGTTGGGGGAGGGGCATGGAAAAGTGTCAAACACACATGCGCTAGAGACAAGTAGCGTATCTCGTGGACAGTCAGAATCGCATGCCCAAGAGAGATGTGACACATACACCATTGTCCCCACTATCGGTGGTTCAGATTACGCCATCAAGTCTTTTCAAGTTTGTATGCGGCAACTCTACTTTCCGTACCATTAATAGCTAGATGTTAATACTGCACAACAACAACAACAACAACAACAACAAAAAAAAAAGCCCAACCTACAACTTTAAAGCAAGAGTTCATCTTAGCACCCATATAGGATATTTTTTCATGGCCAAGAAGAATCTATCATTCAACATTTCCCACCAGCATACAACTGTAACTTACTGGCACTTCAGATGACAGAGGACTTGGTACCATGTCTTCAGGTGGTATAATTATTGATCCATCATCACTCTATGTAACACAAATACAATACAATGAAGGCTCATACTTGGATCAGCATCTGGCCACCATCCCTCCTCATGGTGGGCATAGAGGAATATGTACTTACCCCAGCACTCAGTGGGCCGAAATACTCAGTCTCACTTCTTACAATAGTGAATCTACACACACACACACACCAGAAAAACATGTAAAAGTGACATTTAAAACTTATTTTGGCAGGAAAAAAATACACAAACAAACAATGTGAAAAAGGATATTTTGCTGGAGCGAGAGAGTCACATGAAGTGTCTGTCTACACATACAAAACGCAAAAATTAAAATTCTTTTGCTGCCACTAGGCGGTCACGCACACCTGGTAGAGCCAGGAGTGCACTAAGCAGGCACTGTGAGCCGTGCAAGCTAAGCTCCTGGAGCCGGGCTAGGAACTCGCAGGAGAACAGGCCTTTCCATTGCTGTTTCACGAGAAAAGGCCTTGAATGTGAACCCCCAGCAAATGCCAGTTACCCAATCACAGCTGGGTGGACTGGTGGGAGGCAGATGGAAAATTGACTGAGTGGGGCTTGAATACTTGGGACCTCCGGCCCTGAGCCAAGGACAAAACCACTACACACGCACATACACACCCTAGCTTCCCCAACCCATAAAGGAAGAAGTTAAAAAAAAAAAAAAGGGGGGGGGGGGAAGGCAGGTATGTATGTATGTACAGTACATATGTATTTCTGTATTTCTGTATGTTTGTGTAGATGCATATGTTGTGTATATATTATCAACGTACATTGCCTTTTTCGATATCCCAATTATAATATTTACGCCCTATATGAAAAGGTCACTTTTAATATGTACTATATGCAAAGATCCTACCTTCACCCAACCCAAACGACTAAACTCATTTATAACAATTTTTGGCACACTGAGATACACATTACAAATTGTTCAGAAAGTGCACTATTAGTAAATGTGGAAGACTTACGCAGATAATGAGTAGTTTTATGGTGTGTACATGTGTGAGCACTCAGTGACCATTACAAAAGTTCATTCAATCAATTATTTAGTGCCAACGCATGTGTCATCAGACAAATACTTTGCTAGTACATTAGTACATTACTGAGTCACACACATACACACACACACACACACACACACACACACAGTTCAAGGGTTAACCAGGTCTGTAAGGTTGTTTCTACTATAATCATCTTGCAAGATATAAACTGTGCACTAATTATTTTAAATGAGCATATATTTTTTATTACATTCACACTCAATAAACAACAAAATACAACAACAAAACAACAAATAAACAAAATGGCATTAGGAGTAGTTTGGCTCATTGCAACGAACCACATGAGAAATGTAAGTGCATTAAATGGGAATGCCTACTATTAAACATTATAACAAGATACAATACCAGAACTACCATACCTGAAGTACTAAGTACCTGCAATACCCAGTAAATGAACTTAAGTACCTTATCTGTATGTATGTACCATACCTGAAATCCACCAAGTTACCAGTAGCAGGAGCATTCCAAGTGAAGGACACACTGCCCGTGTTTGGGGTACTGTGAATTAAAGTAGCCTAAACACAGGGGAAGGAAGAAGATCAGGCGATAAAGTAAGATTATATCAACATACAGGTCTATGCTGTATGTTCTAGCACAGTACTTACTTCATCAGGTATAGCAGTGATGCTGCTACATTTCAGGTGCTTCTGGTGACCATTTTGAGTTCCAAACTGACCAATTCTGGCACCAGAAGGATCTACTGCTTGAACTAAGTACCCCCGAATATTCATTCCAGGAGCAAAAGTAATTGAACCTACATATGTGAGAATTAAGATAAACATGTAAAAATTAAAACAATACTATAAATATAATTTTAAATATAGCTATATATGCACACACATTCATCCTTTCAATAATCATAGTATTAATAAGAACAGGAAACAACAACAACAACTGATGTATGTAGGCAAAAACAAAGGTGAATTAAAAGAATGCAATGCACCCAAGTGATAATAGCTAGATTAGAATACAGGATATCTCATACTGACTCAGATAAATACTACGGAAGAGTCCACAAACAAGAAGAATTATTGTTAGAGCTTTTAGGGGAGAGGGGGGGGGTGGGGGGTTGGGTGGGAGATTGGCTTTGCTCCTTCCCCCTGAAGTTCATCCTTTTCGGGTAGCCGAGCTGATTACTTATTGTACATAATTGAAAATGCAAGAATGCTTTTAAAAAAATGAACATACAGTGGGTGTGCTTGATAGCAGAGTGATGGCATTAGCAGAATAATCTAGCTCAGTACACAATAATGTATGTATGTACACATGCATGCATGTAGTATGTATGTATGGGACATGCTTACAATGTAGTAGTACAAGTTTAACGTATCAGCTTCAATAGCATTCTCACAGATTCATACTACTAACTACAGGTGTAAGTGAATCATTTACTGTAGAGCACTAGCTATAATTAGGTAATCTATTACATCAATTCTTCACCTAATGTATGCTTTCAAAAAAAAGTGATTTTGAAACATCTTCCAGTCAGAAGTACATAAGTACACAAACTCAGTCACCCAGGTGAACATAAGAGATGTCTCAGAAACTAAACTGAATGTAACAATATCCCTCGTTGTCCCTGTGAGGATATACCAGTGGAATATAACACAAATATTTAAAGCTCAGTCAATGCTGTGTGTTTGTATTAGAAATAGAATTTGGCACCTGGTCACATGTGCTGTTATGATACATGTGCTGTTATGACAGGTGTACCTGCCCTTGTTTGGTATAGTCAATGCTATCTATGCGTGTAGGTTTGTTTAACTTAGTTTATATTCAGTTACGAAGCTTTAGACGTAAGCTTATATACATACGTTTGGGCTATTCTTCATAGATTAGTTGTTACTCGAGGTTTAGCTTGAAGAGACTTGGGATGTTACATTAGCCCCCAAGATCCAATTATTATCTCCAAACTCCGTCCATTTAAAGAAATCCTGAAATGCACTGATATAAAATTGATATTAATGGTGTGCTTCAGCACAAACGGAGCACTACGTAGCCCAGCTATTTTGTTTGGTTGACAAACTAAACAAAATTTCACGCGTGCCCCAAAGATAGTTGGTTTATCAATGCTTAACTCATTACCGAAAGAATTGACAAATAGATTACTGAATACTCACAAGTCATTAATTCCCCCTCCGACACTTTACCAACTTACATAATTAGGAGCTCATGTAAAAGATGTAGCATGGATTATACTTACATATACACCAAAATCTCGGATTGAGATACAACAACTCTTTGCTCTCCAATTAAAGTGTGATATGAGTAATCTTTCAATCCAAACTTAGCTACTGTCGGCATCACTCATGGTATTCTTCACTTACATAACTTTCCCACTCAAGCACTTACTGAGAAGTCAGTGCTACCAACTTGTTGATGCCAGTCACTAAAAGGTCATCTATACTCAATCTACCACAGCCACTACAGATCAAAATCTGATTGTTTTGTCTAGCTCCGGATTACTAGCAAAGCAATCCTCTCTCTTTTTATTTTGTTGACTGTACATATAAAACATAGTGACATATTGATGTAGATGACAACACCTGTGTAGCTATTAAGATACCATGTGTTCCTTTCTATGGTAGAAACCATATTATCTCTCTCCTCTCTAATACGCATATACAAGGCATGTGCACACTGTTTATGTAGTAGGCTTATACTTACATGTGTGTCCCTGTAAGCAATTCCATGAAGACTTTATATATTACATGTAATCCAACTGGCCCTGTTGTACATGTTGTTACAAGTTTGTCATGTTTTTTTCTTCTTTTTCTTTTCTTCACATCATCCTCTGAATGGTACATGTGTGATTTGGAATCTCTTTACAAAGTCTAGTCCATTGATTGGGATGCCGTGCTGGCAATTTTGTTCCAATTGACATACTTAACTGGAAATTGCAGCACACAATGGTCAGCTTGTAAATATGGAATATGGTGGGAGTGGCAATAGTATTCATAGCCACCAACTATACCGCTCTGTGAATATCAGTCTTTGCCACGCCTTATTACTGTGCTGACTTGTCAACAAACAACTGTTGAGCATTGGTGGAGTAAAATGTGCTATTGGGCAGGATGATAGTGTGCTCCCATTTTTTAACCATCTTGAACTGGCTTCTTTAGTTCCCTGATATCAATCATGCTCACTAATTACGAGCTTATCATTCTAACCCTCACTTGAAACCTGATACCTGAATGGCTCTAGTTAGATGTAAATAATATTGTGCCTGCTTTACATGCTAAAGAAGCTATGCAGAGAGAGAGAGAGAGAGAGGGGGGGTGGGAGAGAGATTGTTTGCATACATAACTTCAACAAGCCGCTCGCTAAACCTTCAGTGGGAATGAATACAAGCTTGCTACTGACTATTTGCAAACGCATGTGTGTGTGCACGTCTCAAGAGGGGAGATGATTACACCAGTGATGAACATTTCAAAAGCGTTTCCACATCAACGAGTATATCAACAGTTCTGTAAATTGTATAAAAGGAATGCGCCACTTTCCGTGGAGTTTGACTCTTTCACCCAACCACATGAGGTTAGGTGCTGGCTAGTTTCACTGCAAAGGACTTAGTTTAATGGGTAAAATTGTGCTCTTCATAAATATTATCTTGGCAAGTTAGTAATTTTATTGATAGCATCATCAATGTATCAGTCGTCTGCCGCCCCCGAAAGTAGATACTAGCAAAAGTATGCTCAACCATTAACCTAAGAGTATTCCATGAAGCATAGCAGTTTGGGTAAATAGTACAGGAAAGGAGTATAGAATTTGTCAATTACACGTATTTCTTTCATTGCCAAAAAATCAGCATTTCTAGATATTGCTCACATTGTGCAATCTTAGGCATAGCAACTGACATGTAAAGTGCATCTTTAATGTTGGCATATGGGCGAATATAACATTCCACATTTACAGTTGACACTATAACTCCTTTCTGTCAATGGCTCTCCCTCTCCCTCTTCTCGCACCAAATGTATATAGCTACTTATTCCTGAAGATTACACGACACTCACCAGTGTAACAGAATGTCGCCAAGTACGAGAAATAGCCATCTTCGTTAGCCTCTCCTATGGCATCCACTGTGAGGTCGTACGTGCCATTGCCGGATTGTAACAGATGGGGTGCTCTACTCCCAGGCCTCATGTTCACACACGTAGACTCCTCTGGAGGGGGACCAGAACTAAAACATACTGCTAGACCCAAACAGAGAGTGAAGGACAAAGTAGTGACAGCCAACTTTTTAGTCTCCATTCTGGCGAAAGTTAAAGACGAAAACTGGACTGACTAGACTAGACTAGAGACTTTAATTTTTTTTTCCAGTCAACCAGACCGCCGCCCAAGGCACCTCTACACAATGACCACACCCAATTTACACTCCATACTATTTGCGCAAGCGCACTATTTTTGTTTTGTGTATCATCAGCAGCGCCTTGCGCTGAGTGTGTGACGGGAAAAAATAATATTCCGTCTGGATCGTGACTAACTGTTTAGACCACAAATAATTAAAACCTGTGCAGAAGTCGCATGTCTAGCAGGATTGAGTGGTAAAATGTTTTATTATGTAAGAAAATAGCTATCTAGGAAGCATTGTCAAGAATGACCTTCTAACTGCAGACTATCACTAAATGAATTAATTAGCAAGTATCAAATGTTCAATCTGAGCTCAGCTATGGCATTTCTCTTACATACATATGATGCAAAATGAACTTTAGAATAACACTGTCACACCTTGAAGTTTCATCATCTGAGAAATGTGAATAGATTATAGATGACAAGCATCTAGTTTAGATTTCATTTGTGAGTTGGTATGTCTAGAGATTTAGCATGCATGCATGTATGCATATGGTCACATTCGAGATTCTTGTGCACTAACCAAGGCACACATCGATTCGACTAAGTATGGCATTAGTAGCTATTATAACAACCATACAATAGAAAGTGATCACAATAATTTAACAAGGAAGAATAGTTTTTGGTTGGGGTAACCATTCTAGCAGGAATACGTGCAGGGGAGGATCCAGGGGGTGGGGCATCCCAAGAAGGCCTATCACCCTCCCCCCCTCCCAATCAAGTTCATTGGAAAAAATTATAAGTACAAATATACCAATACAAGCAATAGAATACACAGGACAACTACATGCTAACTTATGCTCCTCACTTTTAAATTATCATTATTAATATTTGATATATGTATGTATTTCATACCTACCTGTCCCTAGCGCTGGAATCTTCCCCTGTGACATGTATATGCAATACATAATTATGCCTCATTTTAATATGTCCTGTGTCAATATAGCCTCTAGAGTACGTGATCTGCTGATACAGAATTACAACTGTACTCATTCACTTTTCATTTCAACTCTAACAATAGCACAGCAAGCTAAAGTTTCTTGCACTGTAAAATAAGCAACCTAAAGTTTCTTTTGGTGTAAAATAAGCAACCTAAAGTTTCTGTCGGTGTTTTTTTTAAGTCTTCGTGAACTTAAAAGAAGGCAAGCAGGAGCTACACCTATTGAAAGCTTTTACTGATCCCACTAAATAGTTATTGTTTAAATTTATTAACATTATATGAAGCTGAACTTGGATAGAACATGTACAGAGAGAGTATAGTTATGTAGTGTTTTTTATGTTGAAGTATATACCTATGTCAACAAAAGAAAAAAAAGAAAAAAGAAAGAAAAAAATTAAAGCCCACTATTATGTATTGCAGTCATTAAAGAGAGATGACCAATACTACAGCCTAATATCATGAATTTTCTAAGTTTCAAGATAAATTAAACGTGTATAATTTTGATTCACTAAAATGTATCAGAAAAGGGTATTAATTTAACTCAAATTGTTTTCTCTTAATTCATTCACTGTGGTGTGTCAATAGAGCAGCAGTGTATTTGTCTTAACATGATAACTGTACACTGCTAATTAATAAGCTATTACTTTTGTCACTGGTACATTCTAAATTAAACTTAAGGAAGCTATAACTGTTCTATTTATAGATGGTGTAGCCCGTTCTAATTAATGGTTTACTTTATGGAATTCTTACTAAGTCATAACAGTTGTTAGGTGAGCTTGTGCAGATAACATTATAAGAATGAATCTCCCTCTACGCACAAATCTTAATTAATGTGAAAAATACATACTGCTGGCACAAAGGAAGTTTTAAGATAATCCTAATTTGCTTTCATTATTATTATTTTATTTTTATATTGGTAAACTGTTGGCACTTTCAAAATCAATTTATCACAAACAATATCACGCAGTTAAGTAGGAAGTGGGGGGCCAGGGGAACCAGTGGCTCCTCCAATACTTCTAAAAGGGGGCATTCCCCTCTTCCAACAGCGTAGTAAGACCTCATTTATCGGACCAAGTTTGCCCCACGAACGATTTAAAAATTTATTGTTTCGACCAGTCATGAGGTTATTTCATATTCTATCGCCTTGCAATACTCATATTTTTAAAACACAATTTGCAGGTCGCTGTGCAGAGGCAGTGCAGAAGCAGTCAGGCCTCGATTATCGCCCAGGACCACCAAAAATACTGGCCTGTCGTAGTGTCCAATGCATCTGTTATAGGTCGGAGAACAAACATTCAACCCCAACTCACTCCCAAACTACACTATTTATTTTCTGTTCAACCTATGACCATATTAGCTTCAACTAAATTGCCCATTTACTATTCAATTGTTTCTGATTGAAGGTGGGGGGGGGGGGGGGTAGCTATGAAATTTTACGGGGACTGTATAGCCATATTGGATTGGTTTCATTTGGGAAACACGAAAAAGCCATGTTTTCTGTAAAAAGAAGGCAGGCACCCCCCTTCTCAATCTTTAAAACACAACAAAAAAAAAAACACAAAAAAAACAACCCTTGACAGCATTACCCACAATGGCTACTGCCCTAATGGGGAGGTGTTTTACTTATGCCAACAAGAAAAAAAAATCATGACTTACAAAAAAATGAAAAGATCAAATGCTACAAATCAAAGTTCAGAGTTCAACATATGGGACAAAGTTTATTTTCACCATTGGGGTTTGGTACGACACAGTCTTCATGAATCCACCTTGAACAGATGCACTGAAGCCATTCTCTGCCCGTTCCTTCGTCCTCTTCAAAAGAACTGAAGCAGACACAACATAAATCTGTGAATATGCTACTGTCCATAGTAACTTTTGATCTCTTGTGCAGAGTACGTCTACTTGTAATCTTGCTCCCACCTTCAACTAAATTCAAATGTCCTTCATTTGTTGAAGTTTCAGTAGTGACCTCTCGAGAGCGTTTCTTGCCTGTCACAGCTTTGTGTTGTAAACTTTTCTTAGCTTTCTCCTCCTCTGTCTGCTTACGCTTCTTTTCTTTCTCCTCCTCTGCCTGCTTTCGCTTCTTTTCCTTCTCCTCAGTTCATCGAATTCTTTCCTCAGCCTTTCTTCTTTGTTCTATTTCTTATTCCCTTTTTTCCTTTCTCTTTCCTGTTTTCGCTTTTCCTTCTCCTCAGCTTCACACTTCTTTTTCTCTTCCTTCACTTTATAAAGTGACCAACACTCATCGCTAGTGAGAACACGTGCTGAACCCGTCTTTGATGATATCGTAGTAACATCCCTTACCACAGGTAACTTCAATAGATTGTTGAATGGTGAACGTAAATTTGAGGAAGCAACAGGAGGTGTAACTTTGGTGAGTGATACAGTACTCGAATTTGCAACTGAAGGAGACCATGGAACCGGCATGGTAACCGCAACTCCAGTACATGTGGTAACTGCACCAGGAATCAATAATCCACGTTGTGCAGTGACTCTGACTGAAGAGGTGATCCAGTGGGTGTGGTACCTAGAAAGTTAAACAATACAGGTATGTAACATCACAAATACAAATTAGGCATGTAAAGTGAAATTTCCCCTTCTCTCCCCCCCCC